>Ga0208826_1000196_pt1 | contig 70079 bp, 58 predicted proteins | sample AD_UKC115_MetaG_FD_184451 | JGI IMG/M metagenome (GOLD analysis project Ga0208826, IMG submission 184451) | Active sludge microbial communities of municipal wastewater-treating anaerobic digesters from Hong Kong - AD_UKC115_MetaG (SPAdes)... | ecosystem: Engineered > Bioreactor > Anaerobic >... | reverse complement strand
ATCAACATCGCCAAGCGCGCCATGGAAGCCCCGCTGCGCGAGATCGTGTCCAACTGCGGCGAAGAGCCCAGCGTGGTGCTGAACAAGGTCGCCGAGGGCACGGGCAACTTCGGCTACAACGCCGCCAATGGCGAGTACGGCGACATGATCGCCTTCGGCATCCTGGACCCGACCAAGGTGACGCGCTCGGCGCTGCAGAACGCGGCCTCGATCGCTGGCCTCATGATCACCACCGAAGCCATGGTGGCCGAGGCGCCGAAGAAGGAAGAGCCGCACGCCCACGGCGCCCCGGGCGGCGGCATGGGTGGCATGGGCGGCATGGACTTCTGATCGGCCATCCCGATCACGACGCCCGCCGTCGTACCCTGCGACACCGGAAAGCCCCGCCCCGTGCGGGGCTTTCTGTTTGCTGCGTCACGGTTCCGGCACCGCCCCGGCCGGTCCTGAGGGATGGCGCCCCGCGTCTGCGTTGCTGCGGTTCATCCTGGCCACGCACGACGAGGTTCCGCATGTACGCGCGCAAGCTGCTGTTGCTCTCCGCCGCCCTGCTGCTGGCGTCCGGCGGCCTCGCCGCGGCGCCGCCGGCGACGACGTTCGTGCTCGATCCGGGCTACGGCACCCACGGGGTGGCCACCTTCGCCTGGCCGGTAGCCAACGGCTATGCCTTCTGGCGCACCGACGTGTGGGCCGTGCCGCTGGCGGAGGCCTCGCAGCGCTGGGTGGCGATGGCGCGTCTGCGCATCGGCAGCCAGGAGCAGGGCATGACCAACTGGTTCGAGGCCAACGGCACGCCAGTGGGCAGCTACAACCCGGGGGCGCCGGCGACGCCCTACGGACCGGGGTCCTGGGGCGGCTTGAATCCGGCCGGACTGATGCTGTCCTGGGATACCTCGCTGAGTTTCGCCCAATCGCGCCAGCTGTCGGCCAGCGACATCGACTTCCGCCTGCTGCGACTGGTGCCGGCCGGGCAGGGCAGCTACACCTTCTGCAGCGGCGATCGCTTCCAGGACGTGGCCTTCAATCTCGCCGCCGGACTGGCCGAGGACGTGCCCACGGCCATGGCGCGCGATGCCTTCGGCAACACCGTGATGGTCGGTACCCTGCATGGCCCGACCTCCGGCGAGGAGCGCATCGGTGTCGCCCGCATCCTCTCCGGCTGCGGACTGGACAGCGCCTTCAACGGCAACGGCAGGCAGGTGATCGATCCCAATCCGTTCATCGCCTTTCCGCCGGCGCGGCGCGCGCGCGGCAACACCCTCGCCTTCGACAACGCCGGTCGCCTGCTCATCGGCGGCGGCGTGACCTACGGGTCGAACATCGCCGCGGACAACGGCGCCTGCATCGTGGTGCGGCTTACCGCCAGCGGCCAGCGCGACGGCAGTTTCGGCAACAACGGCGTGGTCTACCTCGACAACCCCACCACGGGCGTGCCGGGAAACTTCCGCTGCGACGTGCGCGGCCTCGCCGTCCAGCCGGACGGAAAGATCGTCGCCAGCATGGACTTCAACCTTGGCGGCGACGAAAACGTGTCCTCGACCTGGTCGCGGCGCCTCAACGACAACGGCAGTGTCGACGCCGGCTGGAACGGCTGTTGCACCGTACCCTTCAGCAATGTGCAGTCGGTCGCGGGCGACATCGCACGCATCGAACCCGACGGCGTGCTGCTGCAGACGGTCAACGAGCTGACCCGGCAGATCGACGTCGACGACGCGCGCGGCACGCTGCGGCCGCTGGACGCGGTCGGCAATTTCGTGGACGGCTTCCTCCCCAGCCCGACCACGTCGCAGCAATTGCAGCCCAGCGTCGCCTACCACCGCATCGTCGTCGAGTCGCCGGATGCCTTCCGCGTGCTGGCCACTTCGGGCAACGACGCGCAGACACACCGCCTAGTGCACATCGTGCGCTACGTGCGCGCCAGCGTGCTGGCGCAGGACCGCCTGTTCGCCAACGGCTTCGACCCCGTGCCCTGAGCCAGCGCGGCGCGCGACAGCACAGTCGTGCCGCCGCAGGCCGGGCCGAGGCCATCGCCTGCGCCTCGCCGTCCTCGCCGGGGCGTGGTGCCGCCCCGGCCCGGCCGCGTACCATCGCCGACCGGGCGCGGTTGCCCGCCGCAGGACGCAGGGCCGCGTGAAGGTCTCGATCAGCCAGCGCCTCTTCATCGCCACCTTCGGTGCCTTGCTGCTGCTGGCGCTGGTGGGCCTGGAGCTGGTGCGCTGGACGCTGCTGGACAACTTCGCTGCGGGCACGCGCTCGCTGGAGGCGCAGTGGACGCAACTGGCGCCGCTGCAGCACCTGCTGGAAGAACGCTACCGCGTGGCCGGTGACTGGCGGTTCCTCCCCGATGCGCCGCGGGCGCGGCGCGGGTGGCTGCGCGATGCCCTGGCCGCAACGGGCGGCGCCGTCCCCGGCGGCTCGCCCACCCTGGGCGCGCGCATCGCCCTGCTCGACGCCAACCGGCAACTGCTGGCCGGCATCCGGCCGGGGCACCTGCTGCGGACCTTTGCCTCGATCGACACCTGGGTACGCCCGCTGCGCGTGCAGGGACGCACCGTCGCCTACCTGCAGATGGCGGCGCCCGCGCGCGCGGAAGACGAGCTCGCGGTGGCCTTCCTCATGGACCAGCAGGAGCACCTGCTGTGGCTGGCGGCGCTGGGCGTCCTGGCGATGGGCGCGGTGTCGCTGCTGCTGGCCACGTGGCTGCGCCGGCCGATCCGTCAGCTGGTCGCCGGTGCGCAGCGGCTGGAGCAGGGGCACTTCGAGACGCGCCTGGACGCGCGTCGCCGCGACGAGCTGGGCGTGCTGGCCACGGCGTTCAACCGCCTTGCCGCGCGCCTGCAGGCCCTGCGCGACGAGCAGCGTCGCTGGGTGGCGGACACCTCGCACGAGCTGCGCACGCCGCTGGCGGTGCTGCAGGCGCAGACCGAGGCGCTGGCCGACGGTGTGCGCGCCGCGACCCCGCAGCAGGTGCAGTTGATGTTGCGGCAGATCCGCGGCCTGGTGCGCCTGGTCGACGACCTGCACGGGCTGGCCACGGCCGATGCCGGTCGGCTGCAGCTGGCGATGCAGCATTGCGACCTGTGGGCGCTGGTCGACGAGGCGCTGCAGGCCTTCGCGCAGCGCTTCCGCGCGGCGCGGATCGAGGCTGCGAGCGTGTCGGCGCCGCCGCCGGCCTGGGTGCACGGCGACGCGGACCGCCTGCGTCAGGTGGTCCACAACCTGCTGGAGAACAGCCTGCGCCATACCGCCCCGGGCGGGCGCCTGGAAGTCGCCGGCCACGCCGGCGCCGGCGAGATCACGCTGCGTTTCGACGACAGCGCGCCCGGCGTCGCCGCGCAGGCGTTGCCGCGGCTGGGCGAGCGCTTCTTCCGGGCGGACGCGGCGCGCACGCGGCCGCAGGGCGGCGGCGGCTCGGGCCTGGGGCTGTCCGTGAGCCGGCAGATCCTCGCGGCGCACGGCGGTCGCCTGACCTTCGAGGCTTCGCCCCTGGGCGGCCTGCGCGTGCAGGTGGTCCTGCCGCTGGAGAGCTGACATGCCGCTGCAGCTGCTGATCGCCGAGGACGAAGCGGAACTTGCCGCCATCGTGCGCGACTACGCCCTGGCCGAAGGCTGGGCGGCGCAGATCGTCGGCGACGGCGTGACCGCGCTGGAGCGGGTGCGCCAGGGCGGCATCGACCTGCTCGTGCTCGACCTGATGCTGCCGCGCCTCGACGGCCTGGCGGTGTGCGCGGCGGTGCGCGCAGCCGGCGACCTGCCGATCGTCATGCTGACGGCGCGCGTGCAGGAGATCGACCGCCTGCTCGGCCTGGAGGCCGGTGCCGACGACTACGTGTGCAAGCCCTTCAGCCCGCGCGAACTCATGGCGCGCATCAAGGCCATCCTGCGCCGGGCGCAGGCGTCGCCCGCGGCGGCGCCCCTGCTGCAGGTCGACGCGGCGGCGCAGGTCGCGCGCGTGCGCGGTGCGGCCCTGCCGCTCACCCGCGCGGAATTCGCCCTGCTCGCGGCCCTGGCGCGCCATCCCGGCGTGATCCACTCGCGCGCGCGGCTGCTCGACTGCCTCGGGCCGGACCGTCTCGATGTCAGCGACCGCGCCATCGACACCCACATCAAGAACCTGCGTCGCAAGCTGCAGGACGCGGCGCCCGGCACCGAGTTGATCCGTTCCGTCTACGGCGTGGGCTACTGCCTGGAGCGGTAGCCGCCTGGCGGATGCGCTCACGCCGACGTTCCGACGGCGCCGTGCAAGGCCAGGGCCCAACTGCGCCGCACGCGGTCCCTACGGCCGCGTCGGCGTCCCCATCATTTCCTCACAGTTGCGCGGGAACCTGCCGTCACGCCACTGCCTGAGTGGCTGACCCGAGGACCCAAGGACATGAAACGATCCACCGCAATCGCTGCAGGTGTCGCCGCCACGCTGGCTCTGGCCGCAGGGACCGTGGCCGCCCTGGCCGCCCGCCACGCCGACGGCGGCCCGCCGCAGAAGGACATGGTCATCGATGCCGCCACGCGTGCCGACGTGATCGAGCGCGCCGCCGCTCTGCTGCAGGCGCGCTACGTCGATGCCGACCGCGGCGCGGCCCTGGCCGCCGAACTGCGCCAGCGCCTGAAGGCCGGGCGCTACGATGCCATCACCAGCGCCGAGGCCTTCGCCCGCCGTCTGAGCGAAGAACTCGCCGCGCTGTCGCACGACCGGCACATGGAAGCGCGCTATTTCGCCGAGCCGGTGCCCGCCGGCGACGACGGTGGCCCCTCGGCCGGGGAGCGCGAGCACGAACTGTTCCAGATGCGCTGGATGAACGGTGGGGTGGAAGCGGTGCGGCGATTGCCGGGCAACCTCGGCTACATCGAGATCCGCTCCTTCGCGCGTCCGCCGGTGGCGAGCCCGCGCCTGGCTGCGGCCATGGCCCTGATCGCCGAGACCAAGGGCCTGATCGTCGATCTGCGCCGCTGCGAGGGCGGCGATCCGGACACGGTGCTGCAGGCGGCCAGCTACCTCTACGACGACCGCACCCATCTCAACGATATCTACGAGCGATACACCGGCACGACCGAACAGCGCTGGACCGGCGAGGTGTCCGGGCCGCGCTACGGCGCCGCGCGCAAGCTGTATGTGCTGACCAGCCGCGACACGATTTCCGGCTGCGAGGACTTCGCCTATGCGCTGCAGGCCAACCACCGCGCACAGATCGTGGGCGAGACCACGGCAGGCGCGGCCAACGGCGGCAGTCCGCAGCGTCTGGGCGAGCATTTCATGATGTTCGTGCCGTCCTTCCGCCCGATCAACGCGGTCACCGGCAAGGATTGGGAGGGCGTGGGCGTGGCGCCGGACCACGCCACCTCGGCGGGCAAGGCCCTGGATGTGGCGCAGGCCGAGCTGCTGCACGCGCTGCTGGCGGTCGAGACCGACCCGCAGGCGCAACGCAAGCTGCGCGGTGCCCTGGACGAGCTGTGAGCGACGCCGTGTGCGCGCGGCGATCCCGCCTCAGTTCAGGGCCGGTGCCTCGGCCTCGGGAAGTGGGCCGGCGTCGGCGTCCTCGCGCAGGCTGGCAGTGGCGATGGCGTCGAACTCATCGGCCAGGCGCAGTTGCGCCAGCTCTCCCAGCGCGTCGCTGAAAGCGACGTCGGCGCCATCGTCCGCGGCGGCGATGGCGTCGTGCAGCACGTCCAGCAGGGCGAAGTAGGCGTCCTCGCGCACGCCTGCCGCCGCCAGCAGGCGCACCGGCAACTGCCAGGCGTGCAGGGTGTCGCGGCTGGCGACGACGGTGGTGTTGTCCAGCAGCAGCCACGGCGTGGTCTGCTCGCGCGGCCCGCGCCCGTCGACGAAGCCCGTTGCGGCAAAGCTGGCGTGCAGGCCGGGCAGGTGGTCGCCGTAGAACAGCAGCAGGGTCGGACGTTCGCGCGCCATCAGCGCGGCGGCCAGACGGCCCAGTTCGCGGTCGGCGTCGTCGAGATGGTAGAGGTAGTGGCGCAGCGTGTCGGCGGCGTAGTCACCGAGGCCCGGCGGCAGTGCCAGCGCCTGCAGGCGCGCGCGGTCCAGGCCCGGTCGCACCTCGTAGGGGCCGTGCGCCTCCATGCTCACGGCGAACACGAACTGCGGCGGGCCGTCGTCGCGCAGTTCGGCCAGCACGCGGTCGGTCAGGACGCTGTCCGCCACGAACAGGCCGGCCAAGGGCGCGTCGCGGAAGGCGTCGCCGGCAATGAAGCGCTCGATGCCCAGTTGGCGCAGCGCCCGCGCGCGGTTCCAGAAGCTGCCGTCGTGGGTGTGGATGGCCGTGGTGCGGTAGCCGAGCTGGGCGAGCGTCCGCGGCAGACTCGGCACGGGATGGTCGAGCAGTTCGAAGTAGGGGTATTCGATGCCGGGAAAGAAGCGCAGCGCGAGCCCGGTCAGCACCTCGAACTCGGTGCGCACGGTGCCGCCGGCGTAGGTGGGCACGCGCAACTCGCCGCTGGCGCCGAATTGGGCCAGGGCGCGGTAGTGGGGCAGGCTGCCCGGTGGCATGCCGCGCAGGCGCTCCGGGTCGAAAAAGGATTCGCTCTGCACCACCACGATGTCCGGCAGCGCGGCGCGCGCGCCGTGCATGGCCGCACGCAGATCGGCGGCGCGCGCGGCGATGAAGCGCTGGGCGCCGTCGTGTGACGCCGGCAGGGCCGGTGGCCGCCCCAGCTCCCAGTGGAACAGCAGCAGGCCCGGCAGCAGGCCGGCGTGGGACACGGTTTCCACCGGCGACCAGGGCTCGAACTGCAGCGCCCCGCGCTCGTACAGGCGCGGCCAGGGATCGCGCCCGGCCAGCAGGCTGACGCCCAGCGCGACCAGCGCCAGGGTGCTCAATGCGCGCCGGCGCGGCCGCAAGGCCGCCTGCGGTCGCTCGCGCCACAGGGCCAGCGCCGCAACCGCCAGCGCCAGCAGCGGCGCCACCAGCACGGGCCAGGACAGATAGCGAGCAAGCAGACCGCCGTGGCCGAGCGCGCGCAGGTCGGCCGGCAGCAGGGGCAGACCGAGGTGCAGCAGCTTGAGCGCATTGGCCGCGTGCGCGCAGCACAGCAGCAGGGCGGTGAGTGCGGCAGCGAACACCGGTCGCGCCGTCGCCGCGTACACCAGCAAGCCCACCAGGGCCACGGGCAGGGCGTTGGTCAACAGCAGGCGCAGGTGCGCGGCAGAGCCTATCTGCGCCACCTCGCGCAGAGCGGGGTCGAGCAGACACTGCAGGATCACCGCGCCCGCCAGCGCCACCACGCCATGGGCGAGGAGGCGGGCGCAGGCGCGCGCGTTGGCGGCAAGGCGGTTGGTCGGCACCCGCTCCTCCCGGACGGAAAGGGCCGCAGGGTAGCCGATGCCCGCCGCGGGCGTGCGAATGCCGGCTTAACGCCGCCGCGCCCTGCGCTGGCCCGCGGCATTCTGCGGGTGCGCCGACGGGCGGGTTCAGGCCGCCTCGGCGCGTGCTTCGCGCTGCGCCAGCCACTCCTCGTCCGAGCCCTCGCTGATGCCTTCGAACAGGATCGTCGACAGGTAGCGCTCGCCGGTATCGGGCAGCATCGCAAGGATCGTGGCACCGGCTTCCGCGCCGTCGGCCACCCGCAGCGCGGCGGCCAGGGTCGCGCCGGCGGAGAGCCCGACGAGGAGGCCTTCCTCGGCGGCGAGCCGCCGCGCGGTGTCGCGCGCCAGCAGGTCGTCCACCGGCACGATCTCGTCGGCGATGGTGCGCGACAGCACCGCCGGCAGGAAGTCCGGCGTCCAGCCCTGGATCTTGTGCGGCTGCCACGCCTGACCGGAGAGGAGCGCCGCGCCGGCGGGCTCGCTGGCGATCACCTTGAGGTCCGGCCGCGCCAGCTTCAGCACCTCGCCCGCACCGGTGATCGTGCCGCCGGTGCCCCAGCCGCTGACGAAGTAGTCCAGGCGCTTGCCGGCGAAGTCGCGCAGGATCTCCGGGCCGGTGGTGCTGCGATGCCAGGCCGGGTTGGCCTCGTTCTCGAACTGGCTGGCGAGGAACCAGCCGTGGCGTTCGGCCAGCTCCTTCGCCCGCCGCACCATGCCGGTACCGCGCTCCGCGGCCGGGGTCAGGATCACCTTGCCGCCGTAGGCGCGGATGAGCTTGCGCCGCTCGACCGAGAAGGTTTCGGTCATGACCGCGACGAAGCCGTAGCCGCGCGCCGCGGCCACGGCCGCCAGCGCGATGCCGGTGTTGCCGCTGGTGGCCTCCACGATGGTCTGCCCCGGGGAGAGCAGGCCGCGGCGCTCGGCGTCGAGCACGATGGCCAGGGCAAGCCGGTCCTTCACCGATCCGGCCGGATTGAAGGCCTCCACCTTGACGTAGAGGTGCACGTGCGCAGGCGCGAGACGGTGCAGGCGCACGATGGGGGTATTGCCGATGGTGTCGAGGATGGAGTCGTAGAGGGCCATGGGATGCTCCTGGCGAAACGCGGTTCGATATCGTGGTGCGGTCCGCTGCGCGGCAGGCGGCATGCAACCGTCAGGCGGAGAGTGCGGCGCGCGACCTCGGTCGACATCGCCCGCGACCCGACAGGGCCTTGCGCCCGCTCATGCGGCGCGCGCCCAGGTGGTCTCGTCGACGTCGCCGAGCGGCGCTGCGCCGAACCAGTGCAACTGCGTCGCCAGCGCCGCCACCTCGCCCAGGATCAGCAGGGCCGGTGACCGCACGGCGTGCCGGTGCGCAAGCTCGGGCAGGCGATCGAGGCGGCCGCAGACGACCCGCTGCTGCGCGCGCGAGCCGTTCTCCACCAGCGCGAACGGCGTCGAAGGCGCGCGGCCGTGGGCCAGCAGCTGGGCGCGCAGGCGCTCCAGCCCCGCCACGCCCATGTACACCGCGAGCGTCTGCCGCTCCGCCGCCAGCGCGCGCCAGTCCAGCGTGTCGAGCGATTCCCGGCAGTGCGCGGTGACGAAGCGCACCGACTGCGCGTGCCCGCGGTGCGTGAGCGGAATGCCGGCGTGGGCGGCGCAGGCCAGCGCCGCGGTGACGCCCGGCACTACCTCGTAGGCGATGCCGTGGGCGCGCAGGAACTCCAGCTCCTCGCCGCCGCGGCCGAAGACGAAGGGGTCACCGCCCTTGAGTCGCACCACGCGCCGGCCCGCGCGGGCGTGCTCCAGCAGCAGGGCGTGGATCTGCGCCTGCGTGGTGTGGTGGGTGCCAGCCTCCTTGCCGACTTCGACGAACTCTGCGTCGCGCCGCGCCAGATCGAGCACGTCGCGACTCACCAGGCGGTCATGCAGGATCACGTCGGCCTCGTTGAGCGCGCGCATGCCGCGCAGGGTGAGCAGGCCGGGATCGCCCGGGCCCGCGCCGACCAGCACCACGGAGCCGGTCGGCGCGGGCGGGGCGCCCTGGGACGGATCGAGCCAGGCGGCGAGGGTGCGTTCGGCCTCGTCCACGCGGCCGCGGCGCACCAGCGCGGCCACCGGACCCTCGAACAGGGCGAGGAGGAAACGTCGCCGCGCGGCGAGGTTGGTCCAGCGTGCGCGGATGCGCGCGCGGTGGCGCGCCGCCAGCGCCGCCAGCGTGCCGAGGGAGGGGTCGAGCAGGCGCTCGATGCGCTCGCGCAGCAGGCGCGCCAGCACCGGCGCCGCGCCGCCGGAGGAGATCGCCACGGTGAGCGGCGTGCGATCCACCACCGCCGGCACCTGGAAGCTGGAGAGCCCGGCGTCGTCCACCACGTTGATGAAAATGCGCCGATCCGCCGCGGCCGATGCCACCGCCTGGTTCACGGCGGCCTCGCCGGTGGCGGCGATGGCCAGCCAGGCCCCGTCCAGGTGCGCGGCCTCGAAGGGGGCTGCAACCCAGCGAATTTCGCCTGCCGCCGCAGCGGCTTGCAGCGCTTTGCCCAACTCCGGTGCGACGACCGTCAGGCGCGCGCCGGCGCGCAGCAGTGGTGTCGCCTTGCGTGCCGCGACCGTGCCGCCGCCGACCAGCAGGACCGGCCGATTGGAAAGTTCGACAAACAGCGGATAGATTCGGGCGGCAGGCATTTCCAAGGAGATTCCCGGTCAGGAAGCGCGAGTGCCGAAGCTCGGCACTGGCGCACTGGACGAGGACGCACCCTAGGACGCTGCCTGCCCGCCGCGGAAATGGCCGCCCGGCGCATCGATATGCGCTGCGGGAATGAGCCAAGGGAAAGGCCGTATAGACGGCCAAATAAGCGACGGTTATAGTTGACGCACCGCACCATCTCCCACGGCATCGTCCGATGCCTGGGGTTTCCTGCTCTCCACCACCGAGGAATCCACCATGAAAGCCACCATTAACACCTCCAATTACTGGCGTTGTTCCTTTGCTGCGTCCCTCCTTCGCGTAGCCACCCTGCGTGCCGACCGACCCCGACAGCAAGTGAGCCGGACATCATGACCCTGACCCAGTTCCGCTACATCGTCGCCATCGCCGATTCCGGCCTGAACATCACTCTCGCCGCGGATCGCGTCCACGCCACCCAACCCGGCATCTCCAAGCAGCTCAAGCAGCTTGAGGACGAGCTCGGATTCCAGATCTTCGCGCGCAAGGGCAAGAGCCTGGAGCGCATCACCCCCGCCGGCGCCCAGGTCATCGAACGCGCCCGCGTGATCCTCGCCGAAGCCACCAATATCCGCGCCCTGGCCGCCAATCTGCGCCACGAGACGCGCGGTGAACTGCGCATCGCCACCACCCACACCCAGGCCCGCTTCGTGCTGCCGCGCGCCATCGCCGCGCTGAAGCAGCGCTATCCGCAGGTCGGCGTGCAGCTCAAGCCCGCTGGCGACGGCGAGGTACTGTCCCTGCTCGAGCGCGGCGAGGCGGACTTCGCCATCGTCAGCACCGCCGGCCACGCGCCGCAGGGCGGGCTGGCCGTGCCGCTGTTCCGCTGGGAACGTGTCGTGCTGGTGCCGCGCGGGCACGAGCTGTCGCGCCTGCAGCGGGCACCCACCCTGGACGAACTGGCCGAGTACCCGCTGGTCAGCTACGAATCCTCCCTCAAGCCGGATTCGTCCCTGCGCCGCGCCTTCCTCGCCACCGGCAAACTGCCGCGCATTGCCCTGACCGCGCGTGACGCCGACCTCATCAAGACCTATGTGCGCGCCGGGCTCGGTGTCGGCGTGCTGGCCGAAATGGCCCTCACCGCGCAGGACACCGAGGATCTGCGCGTGTTGCCGGCGCAGGGCCTGTTCGCCACCTGCACCGCCTGGGTCGTGCTGCGCCGCGACCGCGTGCTGCGCGACTACGCCTTCGAACTGCTGCAGGAGCTGGCGCCGCAGATCGACCGCCGCGACCTGCGCCGCGTGCTGGAAGGCAGCGCCACGCCCGACTGGCCACAGGCGCCCACCTGGCAGGAGCTGTCGCGTCCTGCCGCCGCGCCCGTGCCGGCGCCGCGCACCGCGGCCTCGCGCCGCCTGGCCGCGGTGGCGGCGGCGGCCGCCTGAGCACTGTGTCCGCCCCCCCGCCGCCACGACGGCGGGGGGGCGGACATGGGGTGCCGGGTGCTCAGCGCGGCGTGCCGTCGTCCCGCTCGCCGGCCAGGCTGGCCACGGCATCGCAGCGGTAGCCCGCCGTCGGCGGTTCGCGGACGAACAGCGTGCAAAAACCCTGCTGCAGGCGCAGGCGGTTGATCTCGGCGAACTCTGCATCGTAGGCCGGGGTGTAGCCCGGGCCGAAGCGCGTGGCGCGCCGTACCAACTGGGCCAGGGCGAAGTAGGGCTCGTCGCGGATGCCGGCGCGTGCCAGCAGCCAGCCCGGTACGAAGTTGGTGCCCAGGTCCTGCCGACGAGGCGGCGGCGCCGCGCTGTCGACCAATACATAGGGCACCGGCTGCTGGCCCGCCGGCAGGCCGTCGCGGAAGCCCAGGCGCTCGTACAGCGTCCCCAGCCCGGGCAGGTGGTCGCCGTAGAAGAACAGCAGGCTGCGCCGTGGCCGCGCCTGCAGCGCCCGCGCGAGCTCGCCCAGGGCGGCGTCGGCGTGGCGCAGGTGCAGCAGGTACACGCGCAGGGCGGCGGCCTCCTCGGGCGCGAGGCCGGCGGGCACGTCGATCGACGCCAGTTCGTGCGCATCAAGGTTCGGCTGGTCGGCGCCGTAGGGCCCGTGGTTCTCGATGCTCACGGCGAAGACGAAGTGCGGCCCGCTCCCCTCGTCCAGCGCGGCCAGGATGCGCGCATTGAGCTCCTCGTCGGCGACGTAGTAGCCGCGGCGCTGCGCCGTGGCGAAGGCGCTGCCGTCGAGGAAGCGCTCGAAGCCCATGGCGCGGAAGGTGGCGGTGCGGTTCCAGAAACTGCCGTCGTTGGGGTGGATGGCCAGCGTGGCGTAGCCGCGGCTGCGCAGTACCTGCGGCAGACTGCGTCGGCCGGATTCCGACAACTGCAGGTAGGGGTAGTCGAGGTTGGGCACGTAGCGCAGGGCGATGCCGGTCAGCACCTCGAATTCGGTGCGCACGGTGCCACCACCGAAGGTGGGTACCCACAGGTCGCCGGCATGACCACCGGCGGCCAGTCGATGCAGCGCCGGCAGCAGCGCGCTCGAGTCGATGCCGCGCAGTCGGCCCGGGTCGAACAGCGATTCGCTCTGCACCACGATGATGTCGGGGGCGTCCGCGGGCGCCGCGCCGGGTGCTGGCTCGGCCACCGGTGGCAGCGCACCCTGCCCGTGCAGGAAGGCGCTGACCCGCGCGGCGTCGGCTGCTGCCGGGCGCAGACCGAGCTGCCAGTGGTAGCGCAGCAGGCTCGCCTCCAGGCCTGCCGACTCCACGCTGCGGCGCGGTTCCCAGGGCCAGAAGTCGAGCCAGTCCGGGGCGTAGAGCTGCGGCCATGGCGCCAGGCCGGCGCCGAGGCTGGCCAGGCCCAGCAGGGCCGTGGCCCCCAGGCCGAGGCGTGCTGTGTTGCGCAGCGGCAGGCGGGGTTCGAAGCGCGCGAGGAGGAGCAGCCCGAGCAGTCCGCCACCCAGGGCCAGCGGCCCCACGCCCAACTCGCCGGCGTAGTGCCAAAGCACCTCCGAGCCGCGCAGCAGCTGCGGCAACAGGGTGAAGTCGGCCGGGATCAGCGGCACGTCCAGCACATCCAGCTTGAGCGCGCTGGCGCCGTGCAGCGCGGCCATGGGCAGCCCCGCCAGGGCCAGGCTCAACAGCGTGCGGCGGGTCAGCGCGAGGGTCAGCAGGCACAGCAGCAGGCTGGGCAGGGCATTCAGCAGTCCGCGCACGAAGACCTGCGTGCCATCCAGGGGTGCGACGGCTCCTGCGGCGGCAGGCAGTGGGTTGGCCCATTGGCCCAATCCGCCGGCGCCTGCCACCAGCAGCAGCAAGCCCAGGCCGCTCCAAAGCGCGCCAGCGGCTTTCCCACCCCAGTCCCCGGCTGTACGTCTGCGCTCCATGGCCTCTCCGCTGCGTCCTCGCCAGCGGCACCCTAACGCATTCCCGAGGTGCCGGTTGACCACGGACTGGGCCGTCGCGCGACGTCACACCTCCTGATGGATGCCGCACTCGCGCTTGAGGCCGAAGAAGCGCGTGTCCTCCGCGCGCATGCCCTCGCCCAGCGGGCGCGTGGTGTGCACGTCGCCGATGGACACATAACCCTGCTCCCACAGCGGGTGATAGGGCAGGTCGTGTTGCTTGAGGTAGCGCCACACGTCGCGGTCGCTCCAGTCGACGATGGGATGGAACTTCCAGCGGCCGTTGCGCAGTTCCAGCACCGGCGCCACGCTGCGGGTGCTGGCCTGGCCGCGGCGCAGGCCGGCGAACCAGCCGCGCACGCCGAGCTCGTCCAGGGCACGGCGCATGGGCTCGACCTTGCGCAGGCGGTTGTAGCGTTCGATGCCCTCCAGGCCCTGCTCCCAAAGGCGGCCGTGGCGTGCCTCCATCCAGGCGATGCCGATCTGCGGGCGGTAGACCTTGAGGTTCAGCGCGAGGCGCGCGCTCAGCGCGTCGACGAAGCGGTAGGTCTCCGGGAACAGGTATCCGGTGTCGACCAGGATCACCGGCAGCTGCGGCGCCTGCGCGGTGACCAGGTGCAGCACCGCCGCCGACTGCGCGCCGAAGCTGGAGGACAGGGCGTGATGCGGCGGCAGGGTTTTCAACGCCCAGGCCACGCGCGCCGCGGCGCTGCGCGCCTCCAGCCCGCGGTTCAGCTCCTGCAGCGCGCGTGGGTCCTCCGCGGCGCTGACCAGATCCGGCAGGACGCGGCTCACGGCACGACCTCCGCGGCGATGCGCTCGGGTACGCCCAGGAGGCCGCAGCGCACGAGGAAGTCGCCGAAGTCCTCGCCCTCGCGGCGCGCCGCAGCGTAGCGCGAAAACAGCGCGTCGAGTTCGGCGAGGATGCCCGCTTCATCGATGTTCTCGCGGTGCAGGCGGTTCAGCCGACGCCCGGCGCGGTCGGCCCCGAGCAGCAGGTTGTAGCGTCCCGGTGCCTTGCCGATCAGGGCGATCTCGCCGAGGTAGGGGCGCGAGCAGCCGTTGGGGCAGCCGGAGATGCGCAGGTGCAGCGGCGCCTCGCGCAGGCCGTGTGCGGCGAGCAGGGCCTCGACCTTGTTCGTGAGTTCCGGCAGGTAGCGCTCGGCCTCGGCCATGGCCAGCGGGCAGGTTGGCAGGGCCACGCAGGCGAGCGCGTGCAGTACGAGTGGCGACGCGCTGGCGTGGAGGTCCAGGCGGTGCGCGCGCACCAGGGCCTCGATGACCGCCCGATCGGTGGCAGCCAGACCGGCGATCACGACGTTCTGGTTGGGCGTAAGGCGGAACCCGCCGCGTCCGCGCTCGGCCAACGTCTGCGCGATCGCGCGCAGGCCGCTGCGCCAGGGCGCGTCGGCACGATCGGCCACGCGCCCGCCGGTGATGCGCAGGCCGAGGTGCCAGGCGCCGTCGGCGTCCTCGTGCCAGCCGAAGCGGTCGCCGCTGTGGTCGAAGGCGAAGGGCCGCGCGGGGGCGAAGGTGCAGCCTTGGCGGCGCTCCACTTCGGCACGAAAAGCCTCCAGGCCGAGGCGGTCGAGGGTGTATTTGAGACGCGCCAGCCTGCGTTCGCTGCGGTTGCCGAGGTCGCGCTGCGCGGTCACGACAGCCTCGGCTGTGGCCACCACCGACGCTACCGGGACAAAGCCGAGCAAGTCGGCCAGGCGCGGGTAGGTGCGGGCGTCGCCGTGGGTGGTGCCCAGGCCGCCGCCGGCGCTGACGTTGTAGCCCACCACCTGGCCGTCCTCGACGATGGCGATGAAGCCGAGGTCGTTGGCGAACACGTCCACGTCGTTGGCCGGCGGCAGGGCGAAGCCGATCTTGAATTTGCGCGGCAGGTAGGTGTCGCCGTAGACCGGCTCCGTGTCCGCGGTGGCGACGGGCTGCTCGTCCAGCCACAGCTCGTAGTAGGCGCGCGTCTGCGGCAGCAGGTGCGCGGCCACCGCCAGCGCGTCGCGCTGCACGATCGCCCGCGCACGCTCGTCCAGGGCGTGGGCGGCGATCTGCACGTTGCGGTTGACGTCGCCGCAGGCGGCGATGGTGTCGATCAGGCTGGCATTGATCAGCTGCAGCGTGGCCTTGAGCTCGGTCTTGATCACGCCGTGGAACTGGAAGGCCTGGCGCGTGGTGAGCTTGAGCGTGCCGTTGGCGTGCCGCTGCGCCACGCCATCCAGCGCCAGCCACTGCGCCGGCGTGACCACGCCGCCGGGCGTGCGCGTGCGGATCATGAAGCTGTAGGCCGGTTCGAGCTTCTGCTGGCGCCGCTCCTCGCGCAGATCGCGGTCGTCCTGCTGGTAGCTGCCGTGGAACTTGATGAGCTGGGTGTCGTCCTCGGCCAGCGCGCCGGTCACGGCGTTAGCGAGGCTGTCGGCCAGGGTGCCGCGCAGGTGGCGGCTGCGTGCCTTGATGTGTTCGACGGCGGAGCGTGCGGTGGTCATGGATCCGGGGCCGGCAGGAGGTGGACGGGGGGAAGGGCGGGTCGGCGCGGCAGCGCGCGGTCGCAGGTGCGACATCGACGCCTGCTGCAATCCAACGCCCCGTGGGCTACGCCCGGTGCCATGCCCAGCCTTGCGCCAATGCCGCTCAATACACGTCACGGGCATAGCGCCCGGCCCGCTGCAGTGCCGCAAGATACTCTGCCGCATCCTCACCCGAACGCGCGCCGTGGATGGCGACGATCTCCAGCAGCGCGCTGTGCACGTCGCGGGCCATGCGCGTCGCGTCGCCGCAGACGTACAGGTGTGCACCCTGCTCCAGCCAGTCGAACAGCTCGCGGCCGCGACGGCGCAGGACGTGCTGCACGTACACCTTGTCGGCCTGGTCGCGCGAGAAGGCCAGGTCGAGCCGCTGCAGGGCGCCGTCCTTCAGCGCCTGCTGCCACTCCAGCTGGTAGAGGAAGTCGCGGCGGAAGTGCGGATTGCCGAAGAACAGCCAGTGGCGGCCCGGCGCGCCGACCGCTCGGCGTTCCTGCACGAAGGCGCGGAAGGGCGCCACGCCGGTGCCCGGTCCGATCATGATGACGTCACGCCGTGGATCGGACGGCAGGCGGAAGCGCTCGTTGGGCTCCACGAACACCGGCACGCTGCCCTCGCTGCGTGTGGCCAGGTAGTGCGAGGCGACGCCGTGATGGGTGTGGTCGAAGGCCTGCCAGGCGAGGTGCGCGACCGTGAGGTGCACCTCATCGCCCACCACCTTCTGGCTCGACGCGATGGAGTAGGCGCGCGGCGTCAGCGGCCGCAGCGCTGCCACCAGCCCCTCGGCGGACCAGAGCGCCGGATGGGCGCGCAGCAGGTCGATGAGCTGGTGTGTGGCGAGGAGCTCGGCCAGGGCCGGCGCGTGCTCCGGCGCCAGCAGGCGCTGGAGCGCGGCGTCACCGGCCTGGGTGGCATGGGCCGCGACGAAGGGTCGCGCCAGGCGCGTGATCTCGCGCCGCCCGGTCAGCCAGGCGCGCAGCGGCAGCTCGATCTCGCCGTGGCGCACGGCGCGCTCGCCGTCGAGGTGCAGCGTCTGCAGCACCTCGTCGACCAGCGCCGCGTCGTTGTGCGCCCACACGCCGAGGGCGTCGCCCGGCTCGTAGTGCAGGCCCGACCCTTCCAGCGACAGTTCGATGTGGCGGATGTCCTTGCCGCTGTCACGCGCGCTGATGCGCTGATTGGCCAGCAGCGGCGCGGCGAAGGGCCGCTCGCGCGTCCATGCCGCTGCGGCCACGCGCGGGTGCAGCGGCGTGACGGTGGCCAGCGGCACGCCGGGGCGGAGCGCGTCGCGCGCCGCCTGCAGGGCGCGCTGCATCCAGGGCGAGGCGACGCCGTCGATGTCCAGGTCCGCGTCGCCCCGTTCCGTCGCGCGCGTCGCGCCAAGCTCCGCCAGGCGCGCGTCGAGCGCGCGGCCCACGGCACAGAACTGCGGATAGCTGGAGTCGCCCAGACCCAGCACGGCGAACTTGAGCTCGGGCAGGGCCGGCGCGCGCTTGCCCGTGAGGTGCTCGACGAAGGCGCGCGCGTCGTCGGGCGGGTCGCCGTCACCCTGCGTGCTGATCACGACATACAGCAGGCGCTCGGCCTTCAGTTCGCGCAGCGGGTAGGCGTCGGCCCGCAGCACGCGCACCGCCAGGCCCGCGCCTTCGGCCTCGCGGCCGAGCTGCTCGGCCAGGCGCCTGGCGTTGCCGGTCTGGCTGCCGTAGACGATGCTCAGGCGCGGCACGGGGGCGGCGCCTGCGGCCGTCGGTGTGCGCGGCGCCGACGTCGGCTGCGACGCCAGGGCCGCCGCGTAGCCCGAGAGCCAGTGCAGCGCCGGTGCGTCCAGGCCGTCGACCAGCCGCCGCAACAGGTCGTTGCGCTCCGGCGGCAGGGGCGACAGGGGCAGGGCGGCGCTGGCGGTCATGGGGATTCCGCTGCGGACGTCCAGACGTCCGTGAGGGCACGATGCTAGGCCGCCGGCGGGCGGCGCCGGAAAGGCGGCGCCGGCATGCCCATATCCCGCCGCGGCATGAGTCGGAGGCCCTGTTGCGTCGCGGCGTGACTGCCGCGCCGGTCGGACCACAATGCCGGCCAGGCCAGCCACGGGTTGGCCGGGAGGGAAGCCCGCCGCAGTGCGCGCTGCGGCGGGCTTTTTTTTTGGCCCGGCCCGGCGCTGCAGGCACCACCGACGAGCGGGCCTGGGCGATAATCCCGCCGGCATGACCGCCGCCCTCCCGTCCGCCCTGCGCGACCTGGTCGAATCCCGTTTTGGCCAACTGCTGGAACGCTGCCGCGCCGCCGGTGTGCCGTTCTACGACGATGCCGGCGTGTCCGGGCACGTGCGCCGCGTGCTGGCGATCAGCGACTTCGCCTTCGACTCCTTCCACCGCGATCCGCAGCTGCTGGCGCCGCAGGCGCTGGCGCTGATGAGCGATCCGCGCCCGGCCGATGCGCGCGCCCACGAGCTGGACGCGGGCGAACGCGTCGAGGCCGAGCAGCTGGCGCAGCTGCGCCGTTTCCGCCGGCGCGAGGCGCTGCGCCTGATCTGGCGCGACGTGAACGGTCTGGACGAGGTGGAGGACACGCTGGCGGGCGCCAGCGCCCTGGCCGAGACCTGCCTGGAGGCGGCGCTGCGCTGGGCCGAGGCAGCCCTCACCGCGCGCCACGGCGTGCCGCGCGACGCCCAGGGGCGGGCGCAGCGCCTGGTCGTGCTGGGTCTGGGCAAGCTCGGCGGTGGCGAACTCAATTTTTCTTCCGACGTCGACCTGATCCTGGCCTTTCCCGAGGCCGGCCAGACCGACGGCACGCGCGCGCTGGACAACGAGGCCTTCTTCGCCCGCGTCGGCCAGCTCATGGTCAAGCTGCTGGCCGAGACCACGGCCGACGGCTATGCCTTCCGCGTCGACCTGCGCCTGCGCCCCTTCGGCCAGTCCGGCCGCGTGGCGCTGTCCTTCGCGGCGATGGAGCAGTACTACCAGCGCGAGGGCCGCGACTGGGAGCGCTACGCCTGGATCAAGGCGCGGCCAGTGGCGGGTGATCTCGCCGCCGGCAAGCGCCTGAGCGAGACGCTGCGGCCCTTCGTGTACCGGCGCTACCTCGACTACACCGCGTTTGCCGGCCTGCGTGAGATGAAGGCGCTGATCGACGCCGAGGTGGCGCGCAAGGACCTGTCCGAACACCTCAAGCTCGGCCCCGGCGGCATCCGCGAGATCGAATTCATCGTGCAGCTGCTGCAGCTCATCCGCGGCGGCCGCGAGCCCTCGCTGCGCGAACGCGGCCTGCTGCCGGCTCTGGCCGCCTGCGAGCGATTGGGCCTGGTCGACCGCACCCGCGCCCAGCGCCTGCGCGAGGCCTACCGATTTCTGCGCCGCGTGGAGAACCGCGTGCAGATGCTGCGCGATGCGCAGACGCACGACCTGCCGGGCGATGCGCTGCAGCGCCTGCGCCTGGCGCGCGGCCTGGGCTTTGCCGACCTGGCCGCGTTCGAGACCACGCTTTCGGCGCAGCGCGCCGCAGTGAGCGAGGAGTTCGCACGCCTGCTGGCGCCGGTGGGCGAGACGACGCGCGTCGCCGACGACAGCGCCGTCCTGGCGCTGTGGCGGCGCCTGGATCAGGACGGCGACGCCGTGGACGGGGCCGACCTGGAGCGGCTCGGCTTTGTGCCCGGCTCGGCCGCGCGCGACGCCCTGCTCGGCCTGCTGCGTGCGCCGGCCCTGCGCAGCCTGACGCCGCGCACACGCGAGAGCTTCGAGCGCCTGATGCCGCAGCTGCTGCAGATGGCCGCGGCCAGCGCGGCGCCCTGGCCCTGTCTGGAGCGCCTGCTGCGCCTGCTGCAGGCGGTGCTGCGGCGTTCGGCCTACCTCGCCCTCCTCGACGAACGCCCCGCGGCGCGGCGCCGCCTGGTGGACCTCTTCGCCGACAGCGCCTGGCTGGCCGAGCGCGTCATCGAGCACCCACTGTTACTGGACGATCTGTTCGATCCGCGCCTGGAGCAGGTGCCGACGGACCGCGCCGCCATCGCCGGCGAGATTGCGCGTCGCCTGGGCACGCTCGACGGCAGCGATACCGAGGCGGAGATCGAGGTGTTGCAGGAGTGCAAGCACAGCCTGGGCTTCCGCCTGGGCCTCGCCTTCCGCGGCGGCCACGTCGAGGCCGCGCTGACCGCGCGGCGCCTGGCGCGCCTGGCCGAGGCCATCGTCGGCGCCGTTCTGGCGACGTCCGAACGCGAGGCGGTGGCCCAGCACGGTCGCCTGCCCGGCATCGGCGAGGGCAGCGGCCTGGCCGTGCTGGGCTACGGCAGCCTGGGTGCGGCCGAACTGGGCTTCGCCTCCGACCTCGACCTGGTCTTCCTCTACGACGGTGCGCTGGCCGCGGCCGAGAGCGACGGCGCGCGAGCGCTGGATGGACAACGCTACTACGCGCGAATTGCGCAAAAAGTCGTTCACCTCCTCACCACGCTGACGCGCGCCGGACGTCTGTACGAAGTGGATGTGCGCCTGCGCCCCGACGGCGGCAAGGGCTTGCTCGTGGCCAGCCTGCAGGGCTTCACCGACTACCAGCGCGAGCGCGCCTGGACCTGGGAGCACCAGGCGCTGGTGCGTGCGCGCCCGCTGGCCGGCGATGCCCTGCTGGGGCGCCGCTTCGGTGCCGCGCGCGCCGCGGTGCTGGGGACGCCGCGGGCGGCGGACGAGGTGTTCGCCCAGGTGAGCGCCATGCGCCGGCGCTGGCGCAGCGAACGCGACCGCTCCAGCGCCGCCGACCTCGATCTGAAGCAGGGCGCCGGTGGTCTGCTCGACATCGAGTTTCTGCTGCAGGCCCTGGTGCTCGCGCACGCCGCACAGCACGCGGCCCTGCTCGAGCCGACCGGCACGCCCGAGCTGATTGCCGCCGCCGCGCGCTGCGGCTTGCTCGACGCGGCCCAGGCCGACGTGCTGCACGGCGCGCACGGCCTGCTGCTGGCGCGCGCCCTGGCCTGCACCCTCGACGCGCGGCCGCGCGTGGCCGCACGCGAGGCCGCGCTGGAGACCGCCACCGCCGGGGTGCTGGGCGTGGCGGGCGCCCTGGGCCTGGACTTCGCCTGAGCCGCGCGCCCTAGGCGCGTGCCCGCCGCAGCGCGTGCAGACGCGCGGCCACTGCCGCCGTCTCGCGCAGCGGCGCGGCGGCGCGCGGCACGGTCGATTCCACGCCGAGCAGGCGCAGGTGGCCGGCATCGACCAGGGCGGCGTGGAAGCGGCCGAGCTTGCCGCGCGCTGGCTGTGGCAGCCAGGCGTAGACGGGCACGCCTACCGCGCAGGCCTCGCTCAGCATGTTGACCGAATCGGGCGTGACCACGACACGATCGGCATGGGCCAGAAAGCCGGCATAGGGATTGGCGCCGTCCTCGCTGCCGCCGAAGAAGCGCCCCGGAAAGCGGGCAAAGGCGCTGCGCAGCCAGTCGCGCAGGGCCGGCGGTGTGCGCCGCGAGGTGCTCACCAGGAAGCTGCCGCCGGCGTTGGCGTGGGCCGCGGCCAGCCGCTCCACCAGCCCCACGCAGTAGCCCAGATCCACCGCCACCTCGCGGTGGCTGGCGCCGATCAGAACCGTGGTGCGCGGGTGCGGCAGGGTGGCCAGTTCGGCCCAGGCGGCCGCGCCCGCGGCCAGCCACTCCGCATCGACGGGATGCAGCGAGCCGAGCGTGTGGATCACGTTGCCGCCGCGCAGCGTGTCGTGGCCCGGTGTCACCACGGCGTCCCAGTCGCGCGGATCCCGGCGCGGATCGAGGATCTGCACGCAGAAGCTGCGTTGCCCGCTCCAGCGGCGCAGCGCGCGGGTGTACAGGGCCGCCGCGCGGCCGCAGCCGATGACCCAGTCCGGCCAGGGCGCGGCGAACTGGGTGCGCTGCGTCGGCGGCAGGGCCAGTGCCGCTCCGGCGAGCAGGTGCGGTGCGCACCAGGACCAGGGTGGCCGCGGTGCCACGCGCCAAACCTGCACCCGCCCTCCCAGCGCTTCGGCCAGGGCGAGGGCCTGGCGTTCGTTGCCGGCGGCGCCGTCGCTGATTGCCCAGCAGGTTTGTGCGCTCGCCATCATGCGGGGGGCTGGATACTCATCGGCGGCATTGTAGGCAGCGCGCCGCCGCCCGTGCGCGGGGCGCAGACGGGTCGCACCGCGCCCTTTGTCGCCCCCTGTTCACCAATCTGTTGCGCCACCCCCCGATGATGCCCGGCCGGCACCTGCCTACACTGGCTGCACGGCTGGCCGCCGTGCGGGGCGAGTCCGCCCCATGCCGGACCTGCCGCCCCCCTACTGCGAGGACATCGCCATGCTGCGCCAGAAATCCCTTGCCGCCCTGTTGGTCGCCACCCTGATCGGTGGCACTGCCGTCACCGCCCAGGCGGCCGACAAGTACACCTTCGATCCCGGCCACAGCCAGATCAACTTCTCCTGGAACCACTTCGGCTTCTCCAACATCTGGGCGCGCTTCGACAAGTTCGACGGCGAACTGCTGCTGGACACCCAGGACCTGACCCGGTCCTCGGTCAGCGTGACCATTCCGCTGAGTGCGATCGACACCGACGTGGAGAAGCTCGACGAGCACCTCAAGAGCGCGGATTTCTTCGACGCGGCCAAGTTCCCCAACATCACCTTCAAGAGCACCAAGGTCGAGAAGGCGGGCGAAGGCAAGCTCAAGGTCACGGGCGACCTCAGCATCCACGGCGTGACCAAGGCGACCGTGCTCGACGTCACCGTCAACAAGATCGGCCAGCACCCGATGATGAAGGACGATGCGGCCGGCTTCGATGCCAGCGCGACCATCAAGCGCAGCGAGTTCGGCGTGGGCATGTACGCGCCCAACGTCAGCGACGAAATCGCCGTACGTATCACCGCCGAGACGCACAAGGCGAAGTGAGCTGCGCGCCCGGAAAGGAAAAACCCCGCCATCGGCGGGGTTTTTTCTGCGGCGCGCAGATGGATACGTCAGCCGCGCTTGACGCCCTCGCCCTTGAGCGCCTCCAGCCCGGCCAGGTCCAGGCTTCCCGCTGCGGCCTTGAGCGCATCGATGCTGGCGGCGTTGCCGCTGACCTTCACGGTGAAGCGGTCGCCCAGCACGATCGAGAACTCGCCGTAGTGGCCCTGGTTGTCCCACTGCTCATGCACCAGGCGGCCGGCCTGCTTGTAGGTCTTGCGGTAGCCGCTGTCGGTCTGCTCCTCCGACTCCACGTTGGCCCAGCCGGCCAGCGCCATCACGCCCTTGGCGCTGCCCATGTCGACGATCTCCAGCTCCAGCTCCTGCCCCTGGTCGTTGCCGTAGCGCGCCCGCGCCGTGGAGACCTGCATGCCCATGGCGCCGTTCTTCTCCGCCGCGAGGCTCGTGCGCTTGAGACCGGCCAGGCTGTCCGGGACGAAGGCCTTGAGCCGGTCGGAGCCGAGGGCCTCCACCTGGTCGCCTCCGCCCATCAGGGTGCCCAGCATCTTGCCGGCGGCTTCCGCCTCGGCCTGGGCGTTGCCGGACTTCTGCGCGGCGTCCATCTGCTTGCCGGCCGCCTCCATCTGCTGGCCCATGGCGGCGAGCTTGCCCAGGCCGCTGTTGGCGTCCACCGTCACTGTGCTGCTGTTGCCCAGGCTGGCGCTGCCCAGCATGGCGCTGGTGCCGGCGCTGGCGAGGAAGATGCCGCCCAGGATCATGCCGGCCACGAGGCCGACCAGCCAGCCAATCACCACCACGACCGCGGCATAGCCGCCGGCGCGTTCGGGCGGGCACTTCATGGTGTAGGGGAGGCCGAGGTAGAGCAGGTAGATGGCGTAGATCGCGCCGGCCAGGGCGATCAAGGTGCCCAGCCAGGGCACCACCGCGCCCGCTCCGGCCACCCAGGCCGCGGTATAGGCGTAGGCGGCGGACTTCAGCGCCTGCACGGGATTCTTTTCGCCGCCAAAATTGGGCGCGAAGGCGTCGATCAGCAGGGCCATGAGGTAGATCACGCCCAGGGCGATCGCGTAGCTGAGCACCATCATGGTGAGGCCGGCGCCGATGCCGGTGCGCACGGTGATGCCGAAGGCGCCGCTGCCGATGATCGAGGACTTGATGAAGCCGAACACGGCGGGAATCGCCGCGAGCACCACGATGTAGTTCTTGTACAGGTCGGGCACCGTGGTGCTCTCCCCGGCGATGACCGGCCACTCGGTCTTGGGCGTCAGCAGGATGTTCTTGACACGGTCGATCAGCTTGGCGAAATCCATACAACCTCCCCGGGTTTTCGAAAGAGGCCGGCGCCGCGCGCGGGGCGGCCGGCAGGCGGCCGGCATTCTAGGCCGATTCCGTGACGGCGGTCGCGTTGTGCGCGTCGCGCAGGCGCTGCGACGCGGTTCCGGCCCGAACCGTGCATCCGGTCACGGCAGGCAAGCTGCTACCATGCAGGCCTTTCGATGTCGCTGTGGATCCGAGCCGATGTCCCGCCCCAATCCCGCCACCGCGTCCGCCGTCCCGGCGAACGCGCAGAACCGCTACGAGATCACGTCCGCCGACCTGCCGCTGTCGTGTCCGATGCCCGGCATGGCGCTGTGGAACTCGCACCCCAAGGTGTACCTGCCGATCGAGGACGAAGGCGGCGAGTCCGTCTGTCCCTATTGCGGCGCGCACTACGTCCTGAAAGCCTGAGCGGCGTCGACGTGCAGGGGCGTCGTCGTCCGCCGGCCTTACCGGAGCGGGGAGGCTGCCGGTGAGCCTGTGCGTCGTGCAGCTCGTGCCCAATCTCAGCAGCGGTGGGGTGGAACGCTCCACGCTGGAGATCTCCCGGGCGCTCGTGGCCGCCGGCCACCGCTCGGTGGTCGTGTCGGGCGGCGGGCGGCTGGTGGCCCAGCTGCAGGCCGAGGGCGGCGAGCACGAGTGCCTGGACATCGGGCGCAAGTCGCTGAGCAGCGTGCGCCACGTCTTCGGCCTGCGCCGCCTGTTCGCGCGCCTGCGCCCGGACATCGTGCACGCGCGCTCGCGCCTGCCGGCCTGGCTCGCCCAGTACGCGCTGGCCAGCCTGTCCGCGCCGCGCCCGCATTTCGTCACCACCGCCCATGGCCTGAACTCGCCGGGGCGCTACAGCGCCATCATGAGCCGCGGTGAGCGCGTCATTGCCGTCTCCAACACCGTGCGCGACTGGCTGCTGCAGCACTATCCGGTCGACCCGGCCCGGGTGGTGGTGATCCCGCGCGGCATCGATCCCGTCGATTTTCCCTACGGCCACCGCCCCGACGAGGCCTGGCAGGCGCAGTTCCGGGCTGAGTTCCCGCAACTCACCGGCGCGCCGCTGCTGACCCTGCCCGGCCGCGGCACGCGCCTGAAGGGCCACCATGACGCGGTCGAACTGCTCGCCGGGCTGAAGGCGCGCGGGGTGCCGGCGCGCCTGCTCCTGCTGGGCATGGTCGAGCCCGGACGCGAGGCCTATCTGGCCGAGGTCGAGGCCCTGGCGCAGGCGCGCGGCGTGAGCGACTGGGTGGCCTTCAGTCCGGCTCGCCAGGACGTCCGCGACGTGTACGCGCACAGCGCCCTCGTGCTGCAGCTGTCGAACAAGCCCGAGGCCTTCGGCCGCACGGTGGTCGAGGCCCTGGCGCTGTGTCGTCCGGTACTCGGCTACGCCCATGGCGGGGTCGGCGAGCTGCTGGCCGAGCTGTATCCGGCCGGGCGCGTGCCGCCGCGTGACACCGCGCGCCTGGTAGAGCGCGCCGCCGAGCTGCTGCGCCTGGCACCGGCGGTCCCGCCGCTGTCGAGCTACCGCCTGGTGGACATGCAGCAGGCGACGCTGGCCCTCTACAGCAGTCTGGCGCGGCGTTGAGGCCGGTGGCGTAGTCGCCGCACGGCGCCGGCAATGCGGCGCGGCGCCGCTAGAATCGCGCGGATGCCCGCCCCGTACGCCACCCTGCTCGCTGCCCTGCGCTCGCCCCTGCTGCCGCTGTGGGCAGTCATCGCGCTGCTGCCCTTCGGGCGCAGCGCCGAGCTGGGCGTGGCGCTGGCGGCAGTCGGCGCAGCGTTCCTCTTCGCGCGTCAGCCGCGCGCACTGGACGCCCACGCCGGCGCGCGCCTGCTGCTCGTGCTGTGGGGCTGCTATGCCGGCGCCGCGCTGCTCTCAGCGCCGGATGCGGTAGCTCCCGGCAAAAGCTGGGGCACCGTCGCCGCCGTGCTGCGGTTCGCCCCGCTGGGCCTGTACGCCTGCTTCGCCGTGCGCCGCCCGGCGCGTCTGCGGGCCCTGTACGACGGCGTCGCCCTGGTGCTCGCGCTGTGGCTGGCCGATGCCTGGTTGCAGGCCGTCACGGGCCTCAGCCTGGGCGGCGCCGCCGAAGCCGAGCGCCTGTCCGGCATCTTCGGCGCGGAAAACCTCAAGCTCGGCCCCACTCTCGCGGCACTCTCGCCCTTCGCCTTCGCCGCCGCGCGCCTGCGCTGGGGGCGGCGCGGCCTGCTGGCCGTGTTCCTGCTGCTGCTCGGCCCAATCCTGCTGGCCGGCTCGCGCGCCGCCTGGCTGGGCTTCGGCCTGGTTTGCCTGGGCATGGCCTGGCACGAGACGCGTGCGCCGCTGCGCTTCCTCGCGCTGGGCGCGGCCCTCGTCCTCGCCGCCCTGCTGGCGGCCGGCATCGCCTGGCGCGCCTCGCCCGCCTTCGATGCGCGTGTGCAGCGCAGCCTGCTCGCCCTGCAGGGCAGCGACAGCCAGGTGGATGCAGCGCTCGCCGGGCGCCTGCGCATCTGGCGCGACGCCGGGGCGATGATCGCGGCGCACCCCTGGAACGGCGTGGGCGTGCGCGGCTTCCGCTACGCCTACGCGCAGTACGCCGCGCCCGGCGACGACTTCGTGCAGGCCGACGGCACCGGCGCCGCGCACGCGCACCAGATCGTGCTGGAGGTGCTCACGGAGACCGGCGCGCTCGGCCTCGGCCTGTGGCTGTGCGGCGCCGCAGTCGCGCTGCGTGCCTGGTGGCGCGCCGGCGCCGCGGCGCGCGAGCGCGCCCTCCCGCCCGCCCTGGGCCTCGTCGCCATGGCGTTTCCGCTCAACACGCATCTGGCCTTCTATTCGGCCTGGTGGGGACTGTTGTTCTGGTGGCTGCTCGCGGCCTACTGCGCGGCCCTGCACGCCGACCTGCCCGACGCGGAGGCGGCCTGATGCGCCAGCCGCTGTCGGTGGTGGTGACCACGCTGGACAATGCCGCCACGCTGGAGCGCTGCCTTGCCAGCGTGGCCTGGGCGGACGAGATCGTCGTGCTCGACTCCGGCTCGAGCGACGCCACCGCGGACATCGCCGCCCGCCACGGCGCGCGCTTCTCGGTCCGTCCCTTCCAGGGTTACTCGCTGCAGAAGCAGGCGGCGATCGACCTGGCCAGCCACGACTGGGTGCTCCTGCTCGACGCGGACGAGGCGCTGGCGCCGGCGGCGCGCGCGGCGATCGAAGCAGCGCTCGAGGCCCCGCGCGAGGCCGGCTTCCGCCTGCCGCGGCGCGAGCAGATGTTCTGGACCTTCCAGCACGCCGCCTCCTGGACCAATGCCCACCTGCGCCTGTTCGACCGCCGCCGTGGCGGCATGAACGCCGTGCCGGTGCACGCGGCGCCCGAGGTGAGCGGGCCGGTGCGCACCCTGCGCAGGGCGGTGTTCCTGCACTACGGCGAGCCGGACATCGCCACCAAGGTGGCCAAGGTCAACGCCTATTCCACCGGCCTGGTGGCGCACAAGCTGTCGCGGCGGGCGCGCTTCGTGCGCACGCGCATGGTGTGCTATCCGCCGCTGTTCTTCCTGCGCCAGTACCTGGGCAAGCGCTACTTCCTCAATGGCTGGGCCGGCTTCATCAGTGCGGCGGTCGGCGCCTTCTACGTCTTTCTCAAATACGCCAAGGTGTACGAAGCGCGCCGCCGCGGCCGTTAGCGCGGCGCGCTCAGTACACCGGGGCCGCGCCGGGCGGGCGCGTCTTGAAGCGCTTGTGCAGCCACAGGTACTGCGCCGGCGCCTCGCGCACCATGGCCTCGATCTGGGCATTGACGCGCGCCGTGTCGGCGGCGGCGTCGCTGCCGGGAAAGTCCGCCAGGGGCGCACCCAGGCGCAGCGCGTAGCCGCCCTGCGGCAGGCGGCGGTGGAAGAAGGGCAACACCACCGCGCCGGACAGGCGCGCCAGATGGTGGGTGGCGGTGATGGTGGCGGCGGGGACGCCGAAGAACGGCGCGAACACGCTGTCCTTGCCGCGCATGTCCTGGTCGGGCGCGTACCACACGATGCCCCCGGCCTTGAGGTATTTCACCGTGGCGCGCAGCTCCTCCTTGGTGAACATCGCGGCAGCGTAGCGCAGGCGCGCGCGCAGCACGGCCCAGTCGAACACCGGCGAATCCATGGTGCGGTACATGCCGGCGATGGGAATGCGCCGCGACACCAGGCGTGCGCACAGCTCCAGGTGGGCGAAGTGGGCGCCGACCAGCAGTACGCCGCGACCCGCGCGCCGGGCGCTTTCCAGGTGTTCCAGTCCCTCGATCGTCTGCGGCACGCGCGCCAGGGCGCGGTCGCTGCCCATCCAGGCGAGGGCGAACTCGGCCAGCATGCGTCCGCTGTCGCGCAGGTTCTCCCGCAGCAGCTGCTCGCGCGACGCGGAGTCGAGTGCGGGAAAGCACAGGGCGAGGTTGCGCCGCGCCACCCGCCGCCGCGTGCGCAGGAACCCACCCGCCAGCCCGCCCAGGGCCGCTCCCAGGCGCAGCAGCAGGGCATAGGGCAGGCGCGCGGCGAGCCACACCACGCCCAGTGCCGTCCACGCGGGCCAGTGGTGCGGCAGCAGCAGGCGGCGGGGACGGGGGGGCAGGGCGGGCATCGGGCGATTGTAGGAGGGACGATGCGCCGGCCGTGAGGGCCGGATGCACCGCGGCGCGGGACGAACCGGCGCGCCCGGGCGCGGGAAGGGCGGGGCGAACCGCTAGAATGCCGCCCCACGGGCCGCGGGGTGGCCGCACCTCCTCCCGGCGCACCGCCCTTCGCCGCCATGGCTCGCCACCGACGCGTGTTTCCGCGCTTCCTCTACACCCTCATCATGTACCTCGCCACGCCGGTGATCCTGTATCGCCTGGCGCTGCGCGGCCTGCGCTATCGCGGTTACTTCGACCGCTGGCGCGAGCGCTACGGCTTCTTCGCCGATCCCGGGCTGCGCGACAGCATCTGGGTGCATGCCGTGTCCATGGGCGAGGTGAATGCTGCGGTGCCGCTGATCGAGGCGCTGATGCGCCGCTACGCCGGTTCGCCCTTCGTCATCACCACCATCACGCCGACCGGCTCCGAGCGCGTGCAGAAGCTGTTCGGCGGCCGCGTCTTCCACGTCTACCTGCCCTACGACCTGCCGGCCTCGGTGCGGCGCTTCCTCGACCGCGTGCGGCCGCGCCTGGGCGTGGTGATGGAGACGGAAATCTGGCCGAACCTGTTCCTGGAATGCGCCGCGCGCGGCGTGCCGATCGTGGTGGCCAATGCACGGCTGTCGGCCAAGAGCCTGCGCGGCTACGGCCCGGTGCGCCCGCTGGCGCGCCGCGCGATCCGCTCGGCGCGCTACGTCGCCGCGCAGTCGCCGTCCGATGCCAAGCGCCTGCTGGAACTCGGCGCCGACCGCTCGCGCCTGTCCATCGTCGGCAACCTCAAGTTCGACATGGCGGTGCCGCCGGAGCTGGCGGAAGCCGGACGCGCGCTGCGCGCCGGCTGGGGCGCACACCGGCCGGTGTGGATCGCGGCCAGCACGCACGAGGGCGAGGAATTGCCCGTGCTCAAGGCGCACGCGGTGGTGCTGCGCCGTTTCCCTGATGCCCTGCTCATCCTGGTGCCGCGCCACCCGGAGCGTTTCCGGCCGGTGGTGCAGGCGTGCCGCAATTTCGGCTATGCCACGCGCTGCCGCAGCGAGGACGGCGAGGCGCTCGCGGCCACGCAGTGCTTCGTAGTGGACAGCATGGGCGAACTGCTGCGCTACTACGCCGCCGCCGACGTCGCCTTCGTCGGCGGCAGTCTGGTGGAGATCGGCGGCCACAACGTGCTGGAGGCTGCTGCCCAGGCGGTGCCGGTGGTGGTCGGGCCCAACACGTTCAACTTCACCGAGATCACGCAGAGCCTGCTCGAAGCCGACGCTGCCGTGCGCGTGGCCGATGCGGATGCGCTGGGTCCGACCGTGCAGCGCCTGCTCGGCGATGCGGCCGACCGCCAGCGCCGCGGCGCGGCGGCCCGCGCCGTGTTCGAACGCGAGCGCGGGGCGGTCGAACGCAGCATGGCCATCATCGACCGCGTCCTGGCCGGCGACGCGCCCGGCGCCTGAGTATGGGCCAATGAAAAAGCGGGCCGCAGCCCGCTTTTCCGTGCCAATGCGCTTGCCGCCCGGCGTCACTCCAGCAGGGCGTTCACTTCCTGCAGGTCCTTCGGCTCGATGGTGCCGGCGCCCTGGCGCAGCTTCAGGCCGTTCAGCACGAAGTCGTGGCGCGCCTGCGAGTAGTCGCGTTGCGCCTGGAACAGCTGCTGCTGGCTGATCAGCACGTCGACGATGGTGCGCGTGCCGACTTCGAAACCCGCCTGGGTGGCCTCCAGCGCGCTCTTGGCCGACAGCACGGCCTGCTTGCGCGCTTCCACGCCGCTGATGCCGGCGATCACCGCGCGGTAGCTGTTGCGCGTGGCGCGGATCACGGCGCGCTTCTGCTGCTCATAGCTGTCGGCCGCGGCGTCGCGGTCGTACACCGCCTGGCGCACCTTGGACTGGGTATAGCCGCCGGAGAACAGCGGCACGCTCAGGGTGAGACCGATGGCGGTGTTGCTGCGCTCGCTGTTGGTATGGATCGAGCCCGGCAGGCGGCTGCCGGTGTTGTCGGTCCAGTCCGGCGAGTTCTGGTACACGATCGAGGCGTTGAGCGTGGGCAGGTGGCCGGAGCGCGCGGTGTTCACGCTGGCCTTGGCCGCTTCCACGGCGTGCGCCTGGGCCACGAGGGTCGGGTTCTGCTCCAGCGCCTGCTGCACCCAGGCCTCGGCATCGGCGGGCGAGGGCTGCTGCAGCGGCAACTGCTCGCGCAGCCGCTTGAGCTCGCCCGGCTCCTTGCCGGTGATCTCGCGCAGCGCCTCGCGCGCGTCGTCCAGGGCGTTCTGGGCGTTGATGACCGCGGCCGTGGCCGAGTCGTGCTGCGCCTTGGCTTCGTTGACGTCGGTGATGGCCGACAGGCCCACTTCGTAGCGCTGGTTGGCCTGGTCGAGCTGGCGCGCCAGGGCCTTCTCCTCGGCCTGGGCGAAGGTGAGGGAGTCCTCGGCGGTGAGCACGGCGAAGTAGGTCGTGGCGACGCGGATCAGCAGGTCCTGCTCGGCCGAGCGGTAGGTGGCATCGCCGCGCAGGGCCTGTTCGCGCGCGGCCTTGCGCTGCGTCCACTTGCTGAAATCGAGGATGGACTGGGTCAGCGTACCCTGCAGGGTGGTGCTGCGGCCGCTGCTCGAAGCGCGACTGGGCACCAGCACGAAGTTGCCGCTGCTGTCCGGATAGAAATTCTGGCTGACGCTGGTGCCGTGGGAATCGTCGAAACCCAGGCTGGCGGAGATCTGCGGCAGCAACTGCGCGGTGGCCTGGCTCACGCCTTCCTCGGTGGACAGCTTCTGCGCCTGCGCACCGGCCAGCACGGGGTCGCTCTGGCGCGCCGCCTCGTAGGCGGACAGCAGGTCTTCGGCGGGCGCCAGCGCAGGCGCCAGCAGCAGGGCCAGGGTCAGGGGCAGCAGTTTCGCGTGGATTGCCTTGCTCATCGCATGATTCCTTTGGTGGATTTCTCGCGCGCCGCCCCGGTGGCGCTCACAGGCTGAAGCTGCGCGGCGGGGTGGCGTGGGTCAGGTAGGGCAGGTCGGTCTCGAACAGGCCGGTGGCGGTGAACTGCTGCGCGCCGCTGCGCACGTACAGTCGCGCCGACTGCACCGGCGACTCGCCCTCGATGACGAACAGGCGGCCGCCGGGCTTGAGCCAGCGCTTGAAGCGCTCGGGCAGGGCGTACACCGCTCCGGTGACGGCGATGGCGTCGAACTCGCGCCGCGGCTCGTAGGCGAGCACCGCCTCGGCCTGCTCCACCGCGGCATTGACGATGCCCGCCGCGCCCAGGCGCTGGCGCGCGGCGGCGACGAAATCGGCGTGCAGCTCCACGCTGGTCACGTGGGCGGCCAGGCGCGCCAGGCAGGCGGTGAGGAAGCCCGAGCCCGTGCCGATCTCCAGCACGCTCTCATGCCCCTCCAGGGCCAGGGCCTGCAGCAGGCGCCCCTCGACCACCGGCTTCATCATCACCTCGTCGTGGCCCAGCGGCAGGCTCAGGTCGGCGAAGGCCAGGCTGCGCTGCGCGGAGGGCACGAAATCCTCGCGGTGCACGTCGTTCAGCACGCCCAGCACGCGCGCATCGAGCACGTCCCAGGGACGCACCTGCTGCTCGATCATGTTGTGTCGGGCCAGTTCGAGGTCGAGGTTCATGAAAGGTTTCCGGCGGGAAAATGGCGGGAAAGTCTAGGCTTCACGCCGCATTCCGGCAAATTCAGCATCGCCCGGGCGGCACCCGCCGCCGTAGTGCTGGAAGTCACCGCTGCGGCGTGACGGCTCTCATTCCGGCGCAGCCAGGGCTCAGGCCGACCGCGGCAGCGCCGCGGACGGCCGCGGACGTCCGGCGGTCAGCAGGCCGCGCTGCTGCCCCACCCGGGCGGCCAGGCGCGCATCGGTGCGTTCGATGCGCGCCAGCGCCTGCGGGTTGCGCGCCAGTGCCTGCCAGGCCAGCCAGCGGGACAGTGCGGCCAGCTCGTCGCGCGCCAGCGCGCCCAGCGCCGTGCGCGCCGCGAACAGCTCGCCGGCTTCGGCGGCGGGCCGGTCCAGCAGCGTGGCGAAGGCGCGCTGGGCCTGCTTGTAGGCCTGGCTCAGATGCAACTCGTGTTCGGGATACATGCGGGCAACTCCGCCGGCGGGCACGCCGGACGTGGGTCAGGGGGCGACGGACGCCGCGTCCTGCAGCGGCGGGGCGGCGGCGTCGGACTGCTGCAGGTGGGGCCGCTTCACGCGGAACCAAGCCGCGTACAGCGCCGGCAGGAACAGCAGGGTCAGCGCCGTTGCAATGAACAGGCCACCCATGATGGCTACCGCCATGGGGCCGAAGAAGGCGCTGCGCGACAGGGGGATCATGGCGAGGATCGCCGCCAGCGCCGTGAGCACGATGGGGCGGAAGCGGCGCACGGTGGCGTCCACGATCGCGTCCCAGGCGGCGTGGCCGCGGGCGATGTCCTGCTCGATCTGGTCCACCAGGATCACCGAATTGCGCATGATCATGCCGGCCAGGGCGATGGTGCCGAGCATGGCCACGAAGCCGAACGGCACGTTGAACACCAACAGGAACAGGGTCACGCCGATCAGGCCCAGCGGCGCGGTGAGGAACACCATGAGCACGCGCGAGAAGCTCTTGAGCTGGAACATGAGCAGGGTCAGCACGACGAAGACGAACAGCGGCACGCCGGCGTTGACCGAGCGCTGGCCCTTGGCGCTGTCCTCGACCGTGCCGCCGGTCTCCAGCAGGTAGCCGGCCGGCAGCGCGGCGCGCAGCGGCTCCAGGGTCGGCTCGATCTGCGCCGTGATGGTGGGCGGCTGCAGCTGGCCGTCGGTGTCGGCGCGCACGGTGATGGTGGGCAGGCGGTTGCGCCGCCAGATGATGCCGTCCTCCAGGCCGAACTCGACGCGCGCGATCTGCGCCAGCGGCACGGTCTTGCCCGACGCGGTCGGGACGGCGAGGTTCTCCAGCAGGGACAGGCGCGCGCGTTCCTCCGCCGGGCCGCGCAGCAGGATCGAAATGAGCTCGTCGCGCTCGCGGTACTGCGTCACCGGCACACCCGAGAGCGAGCTCTGCAGGAAGTTGGACAGGTCCTGCGAGGACACGCCGAGCAGCCGCGCGCGGTCCTGGTCGATGACCAGGCGGATGACCTTGCTGGGCTCGTCCCAGTCGAGGTTCACGTTGCGCACGTGCGGATTGCCGCGCACGGTGTCGGCGACCTTGCGCGCCAGTTCGCGCACGCTGGGGATGTCTTCGCCGGACACGCGGAACTGGATCGGGTAGCCCACCGGTGGGCCGTTTTCCAGGCGCAGTACGCGTGCGCGCAGTTCGGCGAAGTCGCTGTCGAACAGCTTGAGCAAGTCGCGGCGCAACACCTCGCGTGCCTTGGTGTCCTTGGCCAGCAGCACGTACTGGGCGAAACTGGCCTGCGGCAGCTGCTGGTCCAGGGGCAGGTAGAAGCGCGGCGAGCCCGAGCCGACGTAGCCGACATAGTTCTCCAGCTCCGTGCGTCGCGCCAGCCAGGCTTCGAACTTCTTCGCCTGCGCCTCGGTGGCGGCGAGGGAGGCGCCTTCAGGGAGCTTGAGGTCCACCAGCAGCTCCGGTCGCGTCGAGTCGGGGAAGAACTGCTGCTGTACGAAGCGGAAGCCGACCAGCGAGGCGAGGAACAGGCCGAAGGTCGCGGCGAGCACCAGGCGGCGGTGCGCCACGCACCAGTCCACCAGGGCGCGGAAACGCTGGTAGAACGGCGTGGCGTAGGGATCGTAGGCGCCCTCGTGGTGACCGCTGGTGCCCAGGCGCGAGCGCAGCGCGCGCGGCAGCAGGCCCATCAGGCGTCGGCGCAGGCGCGCGGCGATGTTGTCCTCGCGCTGCGCCGGATCGAAGCTGTGGTCGGGCAGCAGGCGGTAGCCGAGGTAGGGGATGAACACCACGGCGGCCACCCAGGAGATCACCAGGGCGATGGTGACCACCTGGAAGATCGAACGCGTGTATTCGCCCGTGCCCGACTTGGCCGTGGCAATGGGCAGAAAGCCCGCCGCCGTCACCAGGGTGCCGGTCAGCATCGGGAACGCCGTGGAGGTGTAGGCGAAGGCCGCAGCCTGCAGGCGCGACAGGCCCTGCTCCATCTTCACCGCCATCATCTCCACGGCGATGATGGCGTCGTCGACCAGCAGTCCCAGTGCGAGCACGAGGGCACCCAGCGAAATCTTGTGCAGATCGATGCCAAAGTAGTACATCGCGGCGAAGGTCATGGCGAGCACGAGCGGGATCGACAGCGCGACCACGAGGCCGGTGCGGAAGCCCAGCGAGAAGAAGCTCACCAGCAGCACGATCGCCACTGCCTCGCCCAGGGTGCGCACAAATTCGTTGACCGAGCGCTGCACCGCGTGCGGCTGGTCGGCCACGCGGTGCAGTTCCAGACCCACCGGCAGGGTCTTCTCCACGCGCGCCGTGGCGGCATCCAGGTCGCGGCCGAGCTGGATGATGTCTCCGCCGGCGCGCATCGACACGGCGATGCCCAGTCCCGGTTTGCCCATGAAGCGCAGGCGCGGTTGCGGCGGATCGCTGTAGCCGCGTCTGACCTCGGCCAGGTCGCCCAGGCGGAAGAGGCGACCGTTGGCGCGGATGGCCAGGTCGCGCACTGCCTCGACGGAGTCCAGCGCACCGGAAGTGCGCAGGTAGATGCGGTCGCTGCCGGTCTCGAAGCTGCCCGCTGCAGTCATGGCGTTCTGCGCCTCCAGCAGGCGCTGCACCTCGGCGAAGCTGACGCCCAGTGTGGCGAGCTTGGCGTTGGCCAGCTCGATGTAGATCTTCTCGTCCTGCAGCCCGATCAGATCGATCTTGGCCACGTTGGGCACGCGCAGCAGCTCCAACTTGATGCGTTCGGCGTAGTCCTTGAGCTGGGCGTCGCTGTAACCCTCGCCGGAGAGGGCGTAGATGTTGCCGAAGGTGTCGCCGAATTCGTCGTTGAAGAAGGGCCCCTGTGTACCCGGTGGCAGGGTGTGGCGGATGTCACCGACCTTCTTGCGTACCTGGTACCACAGCTCGGGAACGTATTTCGATTCCAGCGCGTCCTTGGCAATCACGATGATCTGCGATTCGCCCGGACGCGCGTAACTCTTGAGATAGTCGATCTGCGGAAGTTCCTGCAGCTTCTTCTCGATCTTTTCGGTGATCTGCTCGTTCACCTCGGCGGCGGTCGCGCCGGGCCATTGGGTGTTGATCACCATGGCCTTGAAGGTGAAGGGCGGGTCCTCGGATTGCCCCAGCGAGCGGTAGGACCACAGTCCGACCAGGGCCAGCACGACGATGAAGTAGCGCACCAGCGACTGGTGGCGCAGGGCCCATTCGGACAAGTTGAAGTTGGTCATGGCGGGGCAGGGGCGAAGGGCGGGCGGCGTGCGGTTGCAGGCGCCGGCGCGGGTTCAGGTCGAGGACCCGCGGTGGTGGCGGGCCTTGCGGCTGGCACACAAATCGCCCGCCCGCTGCGCATTCCGGGGGAGGGGAGGGAGGTCGCGCAGCGGGCGGGCGGCAACGGGAATTCAGAGCTTGAGCGGGCGGTTCAGTCCGTCGACCGGCAGGACCGACTGGCCTTCGCGCAGCTTGTGCACGCCGGCGGCCACGATCCAGTCCTGTGCGCCAACGCCCTCGCTCAAGAGCACGCCCTGTTCGCGGTAGGCGCTGACCTTGACCGGCACGAGGTGTACCTGGCGGGTCTGCGGATCCAGACGCCACAGCGCCGGCTTGCCGTCCTTCTCGTACAGCGCGGCCAGCGGCACCAGTTGTGCGCTGGCGGCTTCGTCGCCGGCGAAGTACACGCGCGCAGTCTGGCCGAGCTTGGCCTGCCCCGCGGAGTCGTCCAGGGTCACGCGCACGCGGTAGGTGCGCGTGATGGCATCGGCTTCGGGCGCAATCTCGCGCAGCGTGCCGGTGTAGCGCTGGTCTGCCGCCGCCCACAGCTCCACCACGGCGGCCTGTCCGTTGCGGTAGTGCTCGATGCGGCTCTCGGGCACGCTGATTTCCACCTCGCGCTCGCCGTCGCGCGCGAGTGTGGCGATGGTCTGGCCGGGTGCCACGACCTGGCCGGCTTCGCCGGAGATCGCCGTGATCACGCCGGCGTGGTCGGCGCGCAGGCCGGTGTAGGCGGCCTGGTTCTCCGCCACGGACAGGGCCGCGCGCGCTTCGGCGGCGCGCGCCTGTGCCGCCTTGAACTTGTTGTCCACCGCGTCGAATTCGGTGGCCGAGACGAAGTGGCGGTCGCGCAGCGACTGGTAGCGGCTGCGCTCGGCCGCAGCCAGAGCCAGGTCGGCCTCGGCCGCCGCCAGCGCGGCGCGGGTGCTGGCCGCCTGCAGGCTGAGGTCGGCCGGATCGAGCTCGGCGATCAACTGGTCGGCCTGCACGGCCGCGCCCACGTCGACCAGGCGGCGTTTGATCTTGCCCCCGACGCGGAAGCCCAGCGCGCTCTCGTAGCGCGCGTGCACGTCGCCGGTGTAGAGGGCGCCGGTCTGGCCCGCCGCCGGCTGGGGCTGGGCGACAATGGCCGGACGCACCGGCTCGCCGGTTTCGGCCTGGCTGGCGCAGCCGCCGAGGGCGGCGGCGGTGGCCAGCACGCCGCTGCCCAGCAGGGCGCGGGCGGCCCACTTCGAGGGCTGGATACGCATCGTTACAATCCTCTTGCGCACGGTGGGTGGCATGAATATGAACTGTGCGGTACAGTATCAATACTAAACTGGACTGTCCAGTATTACTTTCGACCTGCGAGGTGCCGTTTCCGCCATGTCCACTGTCATGAAGCCCGCCTCTCCCGGTCGCCCCAAGGATCTGGAGAAGCGCGCCGCCATCCTCGAAGCCGGCAAGCGGCTGTTTCCGCAGCAGGGCTTCGAGGGCACGAGCATGGATGCCATCGCCAGCGAGGCCGGGGTGTCCAAGCTGACGGTGTACAGCCACTTCAACGACAAGGAGACCCTGTTCAAGGAAGTGGTGCGGGCCAAGTGCGAGGAGCAGATGCCGCCGGCACTGTTCCTGGCGGACCTGGCGGGTCCGCTGCGCGGCCAGCTGCGCACCATCGCCGAGGCCTTCTTCCGCCTGATCACCAGTGACGAGGCCATCGCGATGCACCGCATGATGACCTCGCAGACGCAGCAGTCGCGCAAGCTCGCCGAGCTGTTCTGGGAAGCCGGTCCGCAGCGCGTGATGCAGGCCTTCGAGTCCTTCCTGCAGCAGGAGGTGTCGGGCGGCCAGCTGGCCATCGCCGACGTGCACACCGCGGCCTCGCAGTTCTTCTGTCTGCTCAAGGGGGAACTGCACGCGCGCCTGATGTGCGGCTGCTGTCAGCCCTACTCCCAGGGCGACGTCGACGAGCACCTGGACGCCACCGTGGACTTCTTCCTGGGCGCCTACCTGCCGCGCTGAGCGCCGCGCACTCGCGAGGGGCCCGCTTTCGTGCTCCAATGCGCCGCCAGAAGCGGGGGTGCCGCGGGCTTGCCCGGGCTGAGACACACCCTTCGAACCTGATGCGGGTGATGCCGCCGTAGGGAAGCTTCGCCGCAGCGCCCGCCGCTGTCCGCGCCGCCGCTTTGACGCCAGCATGTCCCGCCCGCGCGGGCATGCGCCCCTCCCGACTGTCAAGGCGGACCCCATGAACGCACAGCTTTCCGATCTGGTGCTGCAGGCACAGCAGCTCTCCGACGCCGTGACGCGGCCCATCCCCGGCTCGCGCAAGATGCACGTGGCCGGCACGCGGCCGGATCTGCGCGTGCCGATGCGCGAGGTCGTCCTGTCGGAGACGCCGAAGATGTTCGGCGCCGAGGCCAATGCGCCGCTGGCGCTGTACGACACCTCGGGGCCCTACACCGACCCCGCACACCGCGTCGATCTGACGGCCGGACTGCCGGCGCTGCGCGCGCGCTGGATCGCCGAGCGGGCCGATACCGAGGCGCTGTCCCAGCTCTCGTCCGCCTTCGGCCGCCAGCGCGAGGCCGATCCGCGCCTGGCGGCGGTGCGCTTTCCTTACCTGAAGAAGCCACTACGCGCCCGCGCCGGCGCCAACGTCACGCAGATGCACTATGCGCGACGTGGCGTCGTCACGCCGGAGATGGAGTTCATCGCCATCCGCGAGAACCAGCGCCTCGACGCCATTCGCGAGGCGCACCTGCTGCGCCAGCATGCGGGCGAAGCTTTCGGTGCCACCCTGCCCCGCCTCATCACCCCGGAGTTCGTCCGTGACGAGGTCGCGCGCGGCCGCGCCATCATCCCCAACAACATCAATCACCCGGAGTCCGAGCCGATGATCATCGGCCGCAACTTCCTGGTGAAGATCAACGCCAACATCGGCAACTCGGCGGTGACCAGCTCGATCGCCGAGGAAGTGGAGAAGATGGTGTGGGCGATCCGCTGGGGCGCCGACACGGTTATGGACCTGTCCACCGGCAAGCACATCCACGAGACCCGCGAGTGGATCCTGCGCAACAGCCCGGTGCCGATCGGCACGGTGCCGATCTACCAGGCGCTGGAAAAGGTCGACGGCCGTGCCGAGGAGCTGACCTGGGAGCTGTTCCGCGACACGCTCATCGAGCAGGCCGAACAGGGCGTGGACTATTTCACGATCCATGCCGGTGTGCGCCTGGCCTACATCCCGCTGACTGCCCGGCGCGTCACCGGCATCGTCAGCCGCGGCGGCTCGATCATGGCCAAGTGGTGCCTGGCGCACCACAAAGAATCCTTCCTGTACACGCACTTCGAGGAAATCTGCGACATCATGAAGGCCTACGACGTGGCCTTCTCGCTGGGCGACGGCCTGCGCCCGGGCAGCATCGCCGACGCCAACGACGCCGCCCAGTTCGGCGAGCTGGAGACCCTCGGCGAGCTCACCAGGATCGCCTGGAAGCACGACGTGCAGACCATGATCGAAGGCCCCGGCCACGTGCCGATGCAGCTGATCAAGGAGAACATGGACAAGCAGCTGCGCGAGTGCGGCGAGGCGCCCTTCTACACGCTGGGGCCGCTGACCACCGACATCGCGCCCGGCTACGACCACATCACCAGCGCCATCGGCGCGGCGATGATCGGCTGGTACGGCACCGCCATGCTCTGCTATGTCACCCCCAAGGAACACCTCGGCTTGCCGAACAAGCAGGATGTGCGCGACGGCATCATCACCTACAAGATTGCGGCGCACGCCGCCGACCTGGCCAAGGGTCATCCCGCCGCGCAGGTGCGCGACAACGCGCTGTCCAAGGCGCGTTTCGAGTTCCGCTGGCAGGACCAGTTCAACCTTGGCCTCGATCCGGAAAAGGCGCAGGAATTCCACGACGAGACCCTGCCCAAGGAGGCGCACAAGCAGGCCCACTTCTGCTCGATGTGCGGTCCCAGCTTCTGCTCGATGAAGATCACCCAGGACGTGCGCGACTACGCGGCCGAGCAGGGCGTGTCCGAGCAGGAGGCGCTGGAGAAGGGCATGCAGGCCAAGGCCGCCGAGTTCCGCGAGCAGGGCGCGGAAATCTACCGTCCGCAATGACACGGCGGCGGTAGCCGCCGGGCGTGTCGCGGGTTGCAGCGTACGCTGGCCCGCCCGGCGTGCGCGCTGGGAGGACTAGTCCAGGCCGGAGCGGAAGATGATGTCCTCGGGCGATTGCCGCTCCGCCGCGCCGAGATCGACGCGTCCGCCCGCCACGCGCGGCAGGCCGCGCTGGTCGCTGCCGGCGGCGGTGGCGGGGTCGCCCATGTTCAGCACCGGACTGGTTGCCGCGGGCAGGCGCGTCAGCGAACTGCCGCCGTTCATGCCGAGCGTGCCCAGCTGCGGGTCCAGGCCCGTTGCCAGGTTGCCCGTACCGCCGGCGCTGGATCCCGCCGGCGCACGCAGCAGGCTGTAGTTGAGGCTGAAACTGCCGGCCGCGTCGTCGTCGAGGCCGTTGGCGGTGTTGAAGGCCAGGATGCTGTTGCGCACCGCTGCGCTGGTGCCGGCGCCGATGGCCGCGCCGCCGCCGATCCCGCTGGCGTCGTTGCCGGTGACGGTGGTGTTGTCCAGGCTGGCGCTGCCCGCACTGGCCAGGGCGAAGCCGCCGCCATTCCCGCCATAGGCATGGTTGTTGGCGAGGGTGCTGTTGCGCAGCGTCAGCGTAACGTTGTGCGCCTGCAGGCCACCGCCGGCGTCGCCGCTGGAGTTGCCGCTGAGCTGCACGCGGTCGAGCGTGGCCGAGGCGAACTGGTACAGCATCAGGCCGCCGCCCACGCTGCCGGTGCTGATGCCGGTGTTGTCCTCCACGCGCAGGTTCGTCAGCGTCAGTGTGGCGCTGGCCTGGCGGCCCTGCAGGGCCAAGCCACCGCCGCCGAGCGCGCAGGGCGTGGGCGGCGGGCCAACGCGGCCGCAGGTGCTGCCGGACACGCGCCCGCCGCTGATGGCGATGGTCTGCGCCTGCAGGTAGGCACCGCCGCCAGCGTGCACGCTGCGGTTGTTGTTCTCCATGACCGTGTCCTGCCACTGCACGGACGCCAGGCCCACCGCCGCCACCGCGCCGCCGTCGTAGGAGGCGTTGTTGTTGTCGAAGCGCACGCGCTGCAGGCTCAGGCTGGTGCTGACGCCGGCGCCGGGGGAGGCATACACCGCGCCGCCGCTGCCACTCGCGCCCGACCCGTAGCCGGCACGGTTGTTGCTGAAGCTGCAGTCGGTGAACGTCACACTGGCATCGCCAATGACGATGGCGCCGCCGTTGTCGCGCGTGGTACCGCCGGTGAACGTGAGCCCGGCAATGGTCACGGGATTGAGGGCCGGATCGCTGCCGGCGGGCAGGGCGATGGCGAAGATGCGCTGGCCCTGGCCGTCGATTGCCAGCCGGGCGGCGCCGGGGCCGTTGATACCCAGCCCGCTGCTGATGGCAATCTCGCCCGCGGAGAGCGCAATGGTGCCGTTCAGTCCGGCCTGGAAGGCGACGCTGTCGAGCCCGGCGCCGCGGTTGGCCAGATCGATCGCATCGCGCAGATTGCAGGGATTGCTGCCGCTGCAGTCGGTCGCACCCAGCGGTGCGTCGGCAAGCGTGTTGACGACGAAGGTGGCGGCGGGCGCGCAGGCGGCACCCAGGGCCAGTGCAGCTGCCGCAGTCGCGCGCACAAACGACAGAGCGGCGTCCCGGCGCCGGGACACGCGTTCGACGGACATGGATTTTCCCCGATCAGCAAGACTCTCCCCGCGCGGATCATAGCCGCTGGCAGCCACGTGCGCAGCGGACGGCGCCGGGTCGTGGCGCGGGCAGGCGATACACTAGCGTCGCCGTCGGGTCGGCGCGGCCCCGCGCAGATCACCGCCGCGGCGTCCGCCGTGGCGCGATGGCGAGGGCGACGTTGCCGCGCCGGCCATTGCGCCGCCGTGCCGTTCCTGCCGAGACTCCCTATCGATGCAACTGCAACATCCCTTCATCCAGCTGCCGATCGCCTTTGACGCCACCGCGCTCGCGGACGAACTGGCCGGGGTGCCCGAAGCCGACTGGCGCGCGCATCCGCAGGGTTTCCCCGGCAACTCGGCGCTGCCGCTGATTTCCGTCGACGGCGATCCCGCCGACGATGGGTTTGCCGGCAGCATGCGCCCCACGCCGCACCTGGCGCGCCTGCCCTACCTGCGCCGCGTGCTGGGCGAGCTGGGCGGCGTGTGGGGACGCACCCGACTGATGCGCCTGTCGGGCCAGGCCGAGGTGTCGCCGCACGTCGACCAGGGCCACTACTGGGCCGAGCGCCTGCGCGTGCACGTGCCCATCACGACGCAACCCGGCGTGCGCTTCTGCTGCGGCGACGGTGAAGTCCACATGGCGGCGGGCGAATGCTGGATCTTCGACACCTGGCGCCTGCACCGTGTGCTCAATGCCACCGATGCCCAGCGCATCCACCTGGTGGCCGATACCGTCGGCGGCGAAGGGCTGTGGGCGCTGATCGACCGCGGCCGGCCGCATCACGCGCCGGCGACAGGCTGGCGCGTGCGGCGCCTGCCGCCCGATGCGTCGGCCCCATTGCCCGAGCTGCAGCTGGAAAGCCGCAACACCCCAGCGGTCATGACGCCCTGGGAACTGCGTCACCACCTGGGCTTTCTGCTCAACGAGGCGGTACCGCACCCCGGTCTGCGCGTGTTGGACGACGCCGCCGTGCAGCTGGTGCGACGCTGGACCGCGCTGTGGGCGCAGTACGGCGATGACGCGGCCGGTCGGCCGCACTTCCGCCGGGTGATGGACGCCTTCATGGCCTTCCTGAGGCAACACGGTGAGGGTGTGCTGCTGAAGAACGAAGTGCGCTTCCTCGGGGCCTTCGCCGCCATGGTCGGCAAGGCCTCGCTCGGGGGCGCCGAGGCCTATGGCGCGACCGCCGAGGCGCCGCGGGCGGCGCCGCCGCCGCCGCCGCGGCCTTCGCGCGACCCCTGGTTTGATCGCCCGGTGGTCGTGGTGTCGCCGCCGCGGTCGGGTTCCACCCTGCTGTTCGAGACGCTGGCGCGCGCACCGGGGCTGTACACCGTGGGTGGGGAGAGTCACGCGCTGATGGAGGGCGTGCCTTCGCTGCACCCCAGCCACAACGGTTGGCACTCCAACCGTGCCGGCGCCGACCTGGCCTCGTCAGACGTGGTGCAGGCGTTGCGCGAGCGTTTCGCCGCTGCCCTGCGCGATCGCGACGAGCAGGCGCCAACCGCCGCTCCGGTGCGTCTGCTGGAGAAAACGCCGAAGAATGCCCTGCGCATCCCCTTCCTGCAGCGCGTCTTTCCCGAGGCGCGCTTCGTCTATCTGTACCGCGATCCGCGCGAAGTGCTCGCCAGCATGATCGAGGCCTGGCAGTCCGGGCGGTTTCGCACCTATCCGCGCTTGCCTGGCTGGAACGGTCCGCCCTGGTCCCTGCTGCTGGTGCCGGGCTGGCGTGAGCTCAGCGGCAAGCCGCTGCACGAGATCGTGGCGGCGCAGTGGGAGGCCACCACGCGCGTGCTGCTCGACGATCTGCACAGCGTCCCCGCCGAGCGCGTGAGCGTGGTGCGCTACGACGCCCTGCGGCAGGACCCGCAGGCCGCGATGCAGACCCTGTGCGCGCAGCTCGATCTGGAGTGGGACCAGCAGCTCGACGCCACGCTGCCGGCCTCGCGCTACACCGTGTCGGCGCCCGCGCCGGAGAAATGGCGCCGCCACGAGGACGTGATCGCCGCGGTCTGGCCGGTCGTGGCGGCCACGGCCGCGCGCGCCGCCGCCTTCGCCGCGGCGTGAGCGCGACGGGCGCGGCTAGAATGCGCCTCAGACGCCATCACCTGGAGCCGTCATGAACCCCGCCGAAGTCACTGCCGTCCACCCGCGCCGCTGGTGGTCACGCCTGCTGCTGCTGGCGGCCGGGGCCCTGCTGCTGCTCGTGCTCGGTCTGATGTGGTGGTGGGACTACGAGCCGGCGCAGCCCGACATCCAGCGCGAGGCGGAGCGCCGCGCGGCGGCGCACCAGCAGGGCGTGGTCACGGGCAGCGCCACCACGGCCGCGTTGCTCGCCAGCATCGACACCTTGCTTGCCAAGCGCGGCGGCTACCTCAGCAACGACCGCCTGCCGCCCGGCGTGCTGATGGACAACGTGCCCAACTGGGAATTCGGCGTGCTCAGCGCCAGCCGCGACCTGGCCCGCACCCTGCGCAACGACTTCTCGCGCTCGCAGACCCAGAGCACCGAGGACGCCGATCTGCAGGAAGCCGATCCGCTGCTGTCGAGCCCCAACGATCGCTGGCTCTTGCCCAGTTCGGAAAGCCAGTACCGCAAGGCCGCGCGGCACCTCGATGCCTACTTCGCGCGCCTGGGCGATCATGACCAGAGCAATGCGCAGTTTTATGCCCGCGCCGACAACCTGTCCGACTACCTGCAGGTGGCGTCCACGCGCCTGGGCTCGCTGTCCCAGCGCCTTTCCGCCAGCGTGGGCCAGTTGCGCCTGGACACCGACCTGGCTGGCGACCCTACCGCACAGCAGTCGACCCCGGCGCCGGGGGCGCGCGTGGTGAAGACGCCCTGGACGCAGATCGACGATGTGTTCTACGAGTCGCGCGGCTACACCTGGGCCCTGCTGCTGCAGCTGCGCGCCATCGAGGTCGACTTCGGCCCCGTGCTGCGCGACAAGAATGCACTGGTGAGCCTGAAGCAGGTGATCCGCGAGCTGGAGGAAGCGCAGAAGCCGGTGAGCAGCCCGCTGATCCTCAATGGCCAGCCCTTCGGCTTCTTCGCCAACCACTCGCTGGTGATGGCCAACTACGTGTCGCGCGCCAACGCGGCGATCCTCGACCTGCGCAAGCTGCTCGAGCGCGGTTGACGCGGCCGAGGCGGACTCCGCCCGCGCGGGTGCATGACCTCCGGCAGCCGCGCACGCCGGCGTCGGCTGGTCTCATGCAGGCTCGGTTCGCCGGGGAGCTTGCGGGATGAGGGCCGGGATCGTCGTGCTCGTCGCTGTGGCGGCAGCCCTGATGGCGTCATTGCCGGTCGGCTGGTTTGCGCGCCGCGCCCCGGGCTACAGCCATCTGCGCGACACCATCAGTGAACTGGGCGCCCCCGGAATGCCGGATGCGGGCAAGGTCGCGTGGCTGGCGTTCGCGCCACTCGGGGCGCTGGTCCTGCTGTACGCCGTCGGGCTGCGTCAGGCGCTGGGCGCCGACGAGGGCAGCGTGCCCGCGGCGCTGCTGGCGCTGGTCGGTGCGTCCTACCTCGGCGCGGCGATCTTTCCCTGCGATCGGGGTGCGCCCTTCGGCGGCAGCGTGCGCAACCGGATACACAACCTCCTCGGCGGATTCGGCTACTTCGGCGGCGGCGCGGCGCTGGTCGAGTTCGCGCGCCGTTTCGCCGACAGCGGGGAGCTGCATGCGCTGGCCGTCGTCTCCAGGCCGCTGGGCATCGCGGTCCTGTTCGGCCTGGCGGTGATGAGCTATCCCTCGCCGCTGCGCGGGTTGGTGCAGCGCGTGGTCGAGGCGATCCTGTTCGGCTGGATGCTGGCGGCGGCGGTGCTCGTTCCGACTCCCTAGGGCGGACCCGGGTCGGCTCCCGCCCGATTCCCGGCCATCCCCGCGCTCCGCCGGTGCCGCAGCTTCCGCGAGGACACGGCACCCGCGCCCGGCCGCTTCCCGTTGCCCCGCCCGACGCACCCATCGCATCGCGGCCCGCGCGGCATCGCCATGCCTCCCGCGCGGCGTCGCGGCGCCATTTCCATCGCGGGACGCGAACTCGCTTAGCGTCGGACGGGTGTTCCCCGCGGGCGCCCGTGCCCGCGTCGCGCGCAGCGACCACGTCACGACGCCGCGCATCCCCGCATGCGGCCAGCGCATTGCAGCAGCGGCCAGCGCGTGACCCCGACGGCCAAAAGGCGCCTGCACTGGCTGTCACCTTTCTCGCTCTGCCAGCGTCTAGGGCACCATGGACGCCATGTCGCCCGCCTCCAATCCCCCCGCCGATGAACTGCTCGTCGCCCGCAGCCTCGCCGGCGACCGCTCCGCCTTCGGCGCGATCGTCGCGCGCTACCAGTCGCTGGTCGCGTCGATCGCCTACAGCGCGACCGGCTCGATCTCCCGCAGCGAGGACCTGGCGCAGGACATTTTCCTGCAGGCCTGGCGCCAGCTCGGCGCGCTGCGCGAACCGGCGCGGCTGCGGGCCTGGCTGTGCGGCATCGCGCGCCACCGCAGCATCGATGCGCTGCGCGCCGACGGCCGCGAGCCGAGCGGCGCCGGCGAGACCCTCGATGTGATCGCCGCGGCGCCGGCGGAGCTGCCGGCGCCGGTCGACGCGGCCATCAGCGCCGAGGAGCAGTCGCTGATGTGGAGGGCGCTGGCGCGTCTGCCCGAGACCTATCGCGAGCCGCTGGTGCTGTACTACCGCGAACAGCAGTCGATCGCGGCGGTGGCGGCAGCGCTGGAGCTTTCCGAGGACAGCGTCAAGCAGCGTCTGTCGCGCGGCCGCAGGCTGCTGGAGGAGCAGGTCCAGGCCTTCGTCGAGGGTGCGCTGGCGCGCAGCGCGCCGGGCGCGGCGTTCACTGCCGGCGTGCTGGCAGCGCTGCCGCTGGCCGCGCCGACTTCCGCGGCCGCGAGCGTCGCCATGGCGGCCTCGAAGAGCGGCGCGGTGGCGAAGTCGGTCGGACTCGCCGCGCTCGGCGCGGCGCTGATCGGCCCGGTGGTCGCCTTCGCCGGCAGCTACTTCAGTGTCCGCGCCGGCCTCGACGCCACCCGCACGCCGCGCGAGCGCGCGCTGGTGGTCGCCCAGACGCGTGAGTTCGGCATCGCCAGCGCGGCCTACACCGTGCTCGCCGTGGTCGCACTGATTGCCGCGCCGCGGATGCTTCCGGTCGCGACGGCCTATGCGCTGCTGGTGCAAGCGCTGCCGCTGGTCTTCGGCGCCTGGCTGGCCTGGCGCATCCCGCGCGCGATCGCCGAGGTGCGCGCGCTGCGGGCCGTCGAGCGCCTGCGCTGGCCCGAGCTGTTCGAGCCGGTGCGCGAACGGCGGCTGCGCCTGCGTGCCGAGTACCGCAGTCGCTGGCGCCTTTTCGGATTGCCGCTGCTGCACGTGCGCTACGACCCGCCCGCGCCTGACGCCGCGCCGGCGCGCGCTTGGATCGCGATCGGCGACCGCGCCGACGGCGTGCTCTTCGCCATGGGCGGCGTGGCGCGCGGCGGCATCGCGGTCGGCGGCGTGGCGATCGGCCTGTTCGCGGTCGGGGGCGTCGCGATCGCGCCGCTGGCGCTCGGCGGGATCGCGTTCGGCGGGCTGGCCTTCGGCGGCGCCGCCTACGCCTGGACCGCCATCGGCGGCTTCGCCACCGGCTGGGGCGGCGCGGCCGGCGCCCTCGCGCTGGCCTACGGCTACGCCGGCGGCGGCCTCGCGGTCGGCGGCCATGCCAACGACGCCGCGGTGCGCCAGTACTTCGCCCAGACCCTGCCCGATCCGACCCTGCCGCTGCTGTTCCTCGTGCTGATCGTGCTGTCCGTGTTCCCTGCCGCGCTGTTCGCCTGGCGCACCCGCGCAAACCTGCGCCCCAAGTAACGGAGTCCTCCATGAGCCCTGCCAACGCGCCGGATGCGAATCCGGCCGCCGGACGCGCCTTGCCGATCGATCGCCTGCGCGCCTTCCTGACCTGCCTCGTGGTCACCCACCACGCGGTGCTCGCCTATCACCCCTATGCGCCCCAGCCGCCGACGGCGCTGGCACCTGGTGAGATGGCCTGGGGCGCCTTTCCGATCGTCGATGCCGCGCGGGCGCCGGGCGTGGACCTGCTGGTCGCCTTCAACGATTCCTTCTTCATGGCGCTGATGTTCCTGCTCGCCGGCCTGTTCGTGCCGTCCGGGATGGCGCGCCGCGGCGGCCGCGCCTATCTGCGCGAGCGTCTGGTGCGGCTCGGCCTGCCGTTCCTGGTTGGCGCCGGGCTGCTCGCGCCGCTCGCCTATGCGGCGACCTATGTGCAGGTGACCGCGGCACCGACGCTCGGCGGCTTCGCCGCGCAGTGGCTGGCACTGGGCGCCTGGCCGGCCGGACCGGCCTGGTTCCTGTGGGTGTTGCTCGCCTTTGCCGGCATCGCGGCGCTGCTGCATCGCCTCGCGCCGACGTGGCCGGCCGCGCTGGCTCGCGTCCTGCTCGGTGACGGCAGCCGCCCCTGGCGCGCCTACGCCGGATTCGCCGCTGCGGGCCTGTGCGCCTACCTGCCAACCGCGGCCCTGGTCGATCCGCTGCACTGGGACGCGTTCGGGCCATTCTTCGTGCAGACGGCGCGCGTACCGCTGTATCTGCTGTACTTTCTGTCCGGCGCCGCCGTGGCGGCGCAGGGCCTCGACCGCGGGCTGCTCGATCCCGCGGGCAAGCTGGCGCGCCGCTGGCTGCTGTGGGCCAACCTCGCGCCCGTGGTGTTCGTCGCCCTGATCGCCGTATTCCTGATCCTGCTGGCGGTGCTGCGGCAGCGCGGCGACGTGAGCGCGCTGGCCGTCGCATGCAACGCACTGTTCGTGCTGTCCTCGGCCACTACCAGCTTCGCGCTGCTCGCCCATTTCGTCCGCTGCCAGCGCGCGCCCAGTCGGTGCTGGGACAGCCTCGGCGCCAATGCCTACGGCATCTACCTGGTGCACTATCCGATCGTGATATGGCTGCAGTTCGCGCTGCTGTCGGTGGCCTGGCCCGGACCTGCGAAGGCGGCGATCGCGACGCTACTCGGACTGGCGGTGAGCTGGATCGTCACGGCCGGGCTGCGGCGGATCGCGGCGGTGGAGCGGGTGATCGGCCGCGCCAGCGCGGTCATGGCGCGAACGCCGACCGCCGATCCTAGGTCGATCGCGGCGGCCGCCTCCGCTGCCGGCGGGTAATTCGCGGCGATTCCCGGCCTGCCGCCGCCACCGTCGCCGGCGTCAGCGCCGCTGACGCGCAAGACCCGTTGGAGTCCCTGGCCGAACACCTCGGAGAGCTCCAAGGCGCTGCAGTCCGCGGCAAAGCCCTGCTGCAGCGCCGGGTCGAGGCAGCGATCTGCGGATGCATGCTGGCGGCCGCGCTTGGACCGGGCGCCGCGTGTGGCGCCCGCGGCGCGGTGCTCAGAACTTCGGGCGGTCCTTGGCGTCGGCGTGGCGCTGCACGCCGGCGAGGATCTCCGCCTTGGCCTCGGCCGCGCCGGCCCAGCCGTCCACCTTCACCCACTTGCCCTTCTCCAGATCCTTGTAGTGCTCGAAGAAGTGACCGATGCGCTCCAGCCAGTGTTGGCTGACCTGGCCGATGTCGGTGATGTGGGCGTAGCCGTTGAACACCTTGGCAGTCGGCACGACCACCAGCTTCTCGTCGCTGCCGGCCTCGTCGGTCATCTTCAGCATGCCGACGGGATGGCAACGGATCACCGAGCCCGGCACCAGCGGCAGGGGCAGGATCACCAGCGCGTCCAACGGGTCGCCGTCGCCACCCAGGGTGTGCGGCACGTAACCGTAGTTGCAGGGATAGCGCATGGGCGTGGACAGCACGCGGTCGACGAAGATGGCCCCGGTGCCCTTGTCCACCTCGTACTTCACCGGCTCGGCGTCCTTGGGAATCTCGATGACGACGTTGATTTCGTCCGGAACGGACTTTCCGGCGGTGACGAGGTCGAGGCCCATGGCGGTTCTCCTTGCGTTGACTGGCCCCGAGGGGGCGAACGGGCGCGGAGAATACGCCAGGCCGGTGGTGCAGTGCACCAAAAGCCGCCCCAGGACCGGGGTGGCGGTTTTCGCCAGTTCAGATACGGCCGGGCCCCGCCGCAGCGGGGCCCGGGGTCGAGCGACGGCGGGGCGCAGCCCGCGCCGGTGTGGCCTACAGCAGCGGAATCAGCAGCAGGGCCACGATGTTGATGATCTTGATCAGCGGGTTCACGGCCGGGCCGGCGGTGTCCTTGTAGGGATCGCCGACCGTGTCGCCCGTCACCGCGGCCTTGTGGGCATCGCTGCCCTTGCCGCCGTGGTGGCCTTCCTCGATGTACTTCTTGGCGTTGTCCCAGGCGCCGCCGCCGGTGCACATGGAGATCGCGACGAAGAGGCCCGTGACGATCGTGCCCATGAGCAGGCCGCCCAGCGCGGCCGCGCCCAGCAGCTTGCCCACCAGCACCGGGATCACCAGCGGCAGCAGCGAGGGCACGATCATCTTCTTGATCGCCGCGCGCGTCAGCAGGTCCACCGCCTTGTCGTACTGCGGCTTGCCCGTGCCTTCCATGATGCCGGCGATCTCGCGGAATTGGCGCCGTACTTCCTCCACCACGGCGCCAGCGGCGCTGCCGACCGCCTCCATGGCGAAGGCGCCGAAGAGGTAGGGAATCATGCCGCCGATGAGCAGGCCGATCACCACGTTGGGCTGGTTGATGGAGAAGTCCGCGGCGATGCCCGCCTCGCCCAGCTTGTGCGCGTAGTCGGCAAACAGCACGATCGCGGCGAGGCCGGCCGAGCCGATGGCGTAGCCCTTGGTCACCGCCTTGGTGGTGTTGCCCACGGCGTCCAGCGCGTCGGTGATCTTGCGGATCTCCGGGCCGAGGTGGCTCATCTCGGCGATGCCGCCGGCGTTGTCGGTGATCGGGCCGTAGGCGTCCAGAGCGACGATCATGCCGGCCATGGACAGCATCGCAGTGGCGGCGATGGCCACGCCGAACAGGCCGCCGATGTGGTAGCAGCCCCAGATCGCCAGGGCCACCGCGATCACCGGCGCCGCGGTCGACTTCATCGACACGGCGAGGCCAGCGATCACGTTGGTGCCGTGGCCGGTGACGGACGCCTTGGCCACCTCGCGCACCGGGCCGTACTCGGTGGCGGTGTAGTACTCGGTGATCACCACCATCGCGGCGGTGAGGGCCAGGCCGATCATGGCGCACCAGAACAGCGGCATGCCGTTCTCGCCCGGGAACAGCGAGCGCGTCACGAAGAAGAAGGCGATGGCCGCCAGCACGCCCGATACCCCCAGGCCGCGGTACAGCGCGTTCATGATCTTGCCGCCCTCGCGCACCTTCACGAAGAAGGTGCCGACCACCGAGGCGATGATCGACACGGCGCCGAGCAGCAGCGGGTAGAGCACGCCGTTCCAGCCGTAGGTGGCGTAGGAAATGCCCGCGATCAGCATCGCCGCGATGATGGTCACCGCGTAGGTCTCGAACAGGTCGGCGGCCATGCCGGCGCAGTCGCCGACGTTGTCGCCGACGTTGTCGGCGATCACCGCCGGGTTGCGCGGGTCGTCCTCGGGGATGCCGGCTTCGACCTTGCCCACGAGGTCCGCACCGACGTCGGCGCCCTTGGTGAAGATGCCGCCGCCGAGTCGCGCAAAGATGGAAATCAGCGAGCTGCCGAAGGCGAGGCCGATCATTGGCTGCAGGGCCGCCTTGAGCGTCGCCTCGCCCGGCGCGGCGCCGCCCATGACGAAGAGGAAGTAGCCGGCCACGCCGAGCAGGCCCAGGCCCACCACCAGTAGGCCGGTAATGGCGCCGCCCTTGAAGCTCACGTTGAGCGCGGCATTGAGGCCCTCGGTGGCGGCCTGCGCCGTGCGCACGTTCGCGCGCACGGACACGAACATGCCGATGAAGCCGGCAGCACCCGAGAGGATCGCGCCGATGAGGAAGCCAATGGCCGTGGGCCAGCTCTTCAGCGCCACGCCGATCACCACGAACAGGATCGCTCCGACCATGGCGATGGTCGTGTACTGCCGCTTGAGGTAGGCGCTGGCGCCCTCCTGCACGGCGGCAGCGATCTGCTGCATACGCTCGTTGCCGGCCGGCCGGCCGAGGATCCAACTGATCGACACGCCGCCATACACCAGCGCCACGGCGGCGCACAGCATGACGATCCAAAAACCGTACTGTTCCAACATCGACTATCCCCTCACTTCGGCAGCAGCGGAAACGAGAGATGTCGGCAAGGCGGGGCGGGCACGCCGGTTCCGGCACGCGCGCGCCCCGGGCGCGTCCACCCCGAGCCCCGGGCGGACGGTCCTGTCGGCACTCTCACGGAAGTACAGCAAGACCAGCGGGTCGAGTATAGCCACGGGATGGGGCCTGCCGTTGTGCGGCGCAGCGCGCCAGGGGCTGTTCGGTCGCGGGCCGACTGTCGTTTACTCTGGCCGGGGCGGACCGACCGCCCGTCATCACCAACCCGGAGGAGGGGACGATGAGTTGGAGTCAGTTGCTGTTTTCGTTCGAGGGGCGCGTGGGTCGCAAGGTGTACTGGCTGTTCTTCCTGGCGATGCTGGTGCTGTTCGGCCTCATCGGCGCCATGACCGGCGGGTTTGCCGCCGGCGCCGGCGATCCCGAGGCGGCACTGGCCGCCGCCAGCCGCATGACCAGCATTTTCGGTCTCGTTGGCCTCATCACGCTGTGGCCGGCATTGGCCATTACGGCCAAGCGCTGGCATGACGTGGACAAGTCGGCCTGGTGGATCCTGATCGGTCTGGTGCCCGCGGTAGGCGGCCTGATCGCACTGATCTTCAACGGCTTCGTTGCCGGCACGCCCGGCGCCAACCGCTTCGGCAATCCGCCGGCCTGATGCCGGTCGCGGTGCGGGCGCCTGCCCGCACCGCTCAGGGCGGCGCGCCGCGGGACGCCGCGTTTCCCGCGCTCCCTGCGCCGGGTGTCGCCGCCGCCGGCAGCAGGCTGAGATTGATGGCTGCCTGCGCATTGCCCGGATCCAGCGCCAGTGCCTGTGCGTAGGCCTGCGCCGCACCGGCATAGTCGCCTTCCAGACGCCGCGCATAACCCAGGTTGAGCCAGGCCCGCGCCTTGCGCGGCGACGCCTTGGCCGTGGCCTGCCACAGCGCGGTCTCGCTGCGGTAGTCGCGATTGCGCTGCGCGGTCGCCGCGCCCAGCGCGGCGAGCAGCACCAGCGCCGCGAAGCCAGCGCTGGGACGCCACAGCGCTCGCGCGAGCAGGCGATCGAATGCCACGGCCAGCACCAGCGCCGGCCCGCCGAGGGCGAGATAGAGGTGGCGGTCGTTGGCCAGGTCCAGGCGCGGCAGCAGGGAATTGCTCGGCGCGAGCTGCAGTAGGTACCAGGCGATGGCGAGACTCAGCCAGGGCCAGCGCCGCCGCGCCGCCACGGCCGAGATGAGCAGGCCGGCCAGGAGCATTGCGCCGCCGCTGCAGGCCATGCTCCAGCCTTCGGGCGCGCGCAGGTCGGGGTCGATATTGCTGTGCAGGCCGAGCAGCACGTGCACGAACAGGTAGCCGTGCGCCACCGCTTGGCCGCCGAGTTGCGCCAGCAGGTCGCGGGCGCCCAGGCTCGCGCCGAAGAACACGCGGTAGCCGGGCGTGTACAGGGCGGCCAGTGCCGCCAGAGCCAGCAGCAGCGCATATCCGCGCAGGCGCACCACGCGCTCGCTCCACGACGCGGCGGGCCGGACGCAGGCGCCGATGGCGAGCAGCACCAGGGGCATCACGGCGCTGGTCTCGCGCACCGCCAGCGCCGCAGCGAACGCGGCCAAGGCCAGGGCGCGTCGCCCCCGCGCGCGGCGGCGGACCGCTCCTCCCGCGGCGGCCGCTGCGCTGACTTCCAGCCACAGGGTCAGCAGCAGCAAGGTCGAGGCGAGAACGATCGAGCGGCCGCTGACATAGGTCACCGCCTCGGTGGCGGCCGGGTGCAGCGCAAAGACCACGGCGCCGAGCGCCGCGGCGTATTCCGACCGGCCGCCTGTGCTGCCCCAGCGCTGCACGGCCAGGCGCAGCAGGCGCCACAGCAGGAGCACGTTGAGCGCGTGCAGCGCGAGGTTGGTGGCATGGAAGCTGCGTGCCTCGCCATTGCCGCGCAGCCAGTCCAGCGCATAGCTCAACTTCAGCAGGGGGCGGATGCCGGGCAGGGCCTGCCACCAGGCCTGCAGGCTGTGCACGGCCGGGTTGTCGACGATGGCGTGGAAGTCGTCGAACTGGAAGCCGGCCGTGAGGGCGTTTGCGTAGGCCAGCAGCGTCGCTGCCACCAGGGCCGCGCCCAGGCCGGCCTGTTCGACCCGGTCAGTGTGCATGCTTGCCCTGCCGCGGCGCGTCGAAGGCCAGGCCGATCAGACCCACGCTGTCCCACCAGCGATCGGGCGCATGCAGCAGCACGGCCAGCACCTGCACGCCGTCGCGCTCGACCACGGCCACCAGGCAGCGGCCGGCGCCTGGCGTGGTACCGGTCTTGAGGCCGCGGGCGCCGGGCAGGCCGTCAAGCAGGGCATTGGTGCTGCGCAGTCGCAGCCTGCGTCCGTCCAGGCTGGTCAGCCGAGCCTCGCGCTGCGCCGCTGCCGCGACCAGCGCCGGGCGCGCGAGCACGGCGTGGCTGAGGCGGGCCAGGTCGCGCGCGCTGGAATACTGCGCCGCGTCGTCGTGGCCGCAGGCATTGGCGTAGTGGGTGTCGGCCAGCGCCAGCGCTGCGGCGCGCGCGTTCATGCGCGCGACGAAGGCCGCCTCGTCGCCGGCCACGGCGTCGGCCAGGGCATGGCAGGCGTCGTTGGCCGAGCGCACCAGCATCGCGGCGACGAGTTCGCCCGCGCGGAAGCGTTCGCCGCGGCGCAGACCGGCGCGGGTGCCGGTCTCGGCCGCGGCGGCGGCACCAACTTCGACGAGGGCCTGCGCGTCGAGCGCCTCGTCGGCGAGCAGCGCGGTCATGAGCTTGGTCAGGCTTGCCGGCGGCAGGCGGGCATCGGCATGGCCGGCCCACAGCGGCGCGCCGTCGACCTCCACCCAGTAGGCGCGCGCCACGTCCGGATAGGCGTCGACCGGGGCGGCAGCGCCTGAGGCTGTCGTGAGCGCGGCCAGCAGGCTCAGGGCGAACACGCGCTCATTCCCCGCCGATGCCGTCCTTGAGCCCCTTGAGCTTGTCGCGCCAGGACGATTTGGCCGGCTTGCCCTGCGCCGCCGCCTCGGGGCGGGCACGGCCGTCGGCCGCTGCGGGCGCGTTGCGCTCGCGCAGACGCTGGCTGGCGTAGCGGCTGCAGAAATCGCGGTAGGGAGAGGACAGCATGGCCGTGTAGCCGCGGCCTTCGCACTGCTGCGCGGCAAGGCTGCGCGCCCGCTCGCCGCAGCTGGCCACCAGGAAATCGGCGTCGCGGCGCACGTCGGCACGCTCGCAGGCACGCGGCACCAGATCGGGGCACTGCGCGCCGATGAAGGCGAGGTTGCCGCCGGCCTCGGCGCGGCGGCAGGCCTGGCCGAGCACGGCGTCGCGCGACTGGCCGCAGGCGGACGCAGCATCCCACAGGCCCGGAAGGTCACCCTCGGCATAGGCCGCCGGATCGGTCATCTTGGCCGTGCGCTGCTGCAGGCGCTGGCAGAAGGCCGCGCGCTGCGCGCCGCAGGCGCCGCCCTGATCGGTGAACAGGCGGAAGGCGGAGGGCACGTCCAGCTGCTGCTCGCACACCTGCTGTTGCAGGGCGCGCCCCTTGGCGGCGGGCGACTCGGTGGCGACGTCGCAGCTGCCGATGCGCTTGCCCTCGTAGCGCAGGGTCATCTCCTGGCCCTGCGCCTCGCCGCCCATCACCACGTGTACGGAACCGCGGTAGCCATCGGCGAGGCGCTCCATTTCGCCTTCGCCGCTCATCGCGTCCTTGCCGGTGCAGACCAGGCGGTAACTGGCCTTGCTGCCGTTGTCGCGGTAGTCCTCGACGCGGCAGTTCTTTTCGTGCGGCACCATGTTGGCGCCGGCGTCCCGGGCTGCGCACACCTCGCTGGTGTGCGCGGGCATGGACACGGGTATGCCGGGCATGTCCATCTTGCTGGTGACGCGGTACAGGTCGCCGCTGCCCGGCGCGGCGCCGGCCGTGGCGGCGATCAGGGTGGACAAAGCCAGCGCGGCGAGGCGCGGCAGGGCAGGGGCGGGCATGGGCGGTCTCCGTCGTACGGGTCGGGCCGGGCGTTGCGCCCGGTTTGTCCCTCCCAACGGAAAAGCGCGCCCGGTGCCCTCAGGTGCGCGGTGCCGGTGTCACTTGTCGGCGATGGCGTAGGCCGGCAGCTTCTTCGCCACCAGCGCCTTCTTCAGGCGCACGTACCTGGGCAGCCCGTCACGGGCGTAGGGCGGGTAGGCCTCGCCGCGGATCAGCGGCTCCAGGTAGCGGCGCGCCGCCGCGGTGATGCCGTAGCCATCCTTGGTGAGATAGTTCTTCGGCAGCTTCTTCTCGTGGTTGGCCACCTTCGACAGCGGCGCCACCTCGATCTTCCAGCGGTAGGGGGCGTCGGACAAACGCTTGATCACCGGCATCACCGCATTCCGGCCTGCCAGGGCCAGCTCCACGGCGGCCTCGCCCACGGCGCAGGCGTGCTCGAAGTCGGTCTTCGATGCGACGTGGCGCGCCGAACGCTGCAGGTAGTCGGGCAGGGCCCAGTGGTACTTGTAGCCGAGCTTGTCCTTCACCAATTGCGCCAGTACCGGGGCGAGACCGCCCAGCTGGCTGTGGCCGAACGCATCGCGCGTGCCGGCTTCGGCGAGGAACTGCCCCTCGCGGTTCTTCAGCCCTTCGGACGCCACCACCGTGCAATAGCCCACGCGCTCCACCGTCGCCTTCACCCGCGCCAGGAACGCCGCCTCGTCGAAGGCCACCTCGGGGAAGAGGATCAGGTGCGGCGGATCGTCGCGGTCGCGCGCCGCGAGGCCGGCCGCGGCGGCAATCCATCCGGCATGGCGCCCCATCACTTCCATGATGAACACCTTGGTCGACGACTCGGCCATCGATTCCACGTCCAGGCCGGCCTCCATGATCGACAGCGCGGTGTACTTGGCCACCGAGCCGAAGCCGGGACAGCAGTCGGTCACGGCGAGGTCGTTGTCCACCGTCTTGGGCACGCCGATCACCTTGAGGTCGTAGCCCAGCGCCTTGCCCACCTGGGAGATCTTGGCCGAAGTGTCGGCCGAATCGTTGCCGCCGTTGTAGAGGAACCAGCGGATGTCGTGGGCGCGGAACACCTCGATCAGGCGCTCGTAGCGGGCGCGGTCGGCCTCGATCGACTTCAGCTTGAAGCGGCAGGAACCGAAGGCGCCGCCCGGCGTGTGCTTGAGGGCGGCGATGGCCGCGGCCGATTCCCTGGTGGTGTCGATCAGCTCCTCGCGCAGCGCGCCGATGATGCCGTTCCTCGCGGCCAGCACCGGAATCTTGTGCGCGCGGGCGGTCTCGATCACCGCGCCGGCAGTGGCGTTGATGACGGCGGTGACGCCGCCGGACTGGGCGTAGAGCAGCTTGCCTCGACTCATGCAGATTCTCCGCGGCGCGCCGGCAGCGCGCCTGTGTGGTGGGGTTCTGGCGGCGCGCCGGGGGCGCGCTGCAGTGGGTGGCACCCGCCGGGGCGACGCGGCGGCCGGCCGCAGGCGGCTGCCGGCACGGCAAAAATGCCCGGCGCGACCGCAGCGCCGTGGGCGCAGGCTGCGTTTGACTCTGCGGGGCCGCCCCGCTAGCGTTCCGGCCTTGAGTCTAAACCAAGGCTGCGGTTCCGCTGCAGCGACCAGGATCCCCCAAGCATGCGCATTGTTCTGCTCGGCGCGCCCGGCTCCGGCAAGGGCACCCAGGCGACCTCGCTCAAGACCGAGCTGAAGGTGCCGCACATCTCCACCGGCGATCTGCTGCGCGCGGCGGTCAAGGCCGGCACGCCGCTGGGCCTGAAGGCCAAGGCGGTGATGGAGGCGGGGCAGCTGGTCTCCGACGACATCGTGCTGGGCATGCTCGAGGAGCGCCTGGCCGAGGCCGATGCCCGCGCCGGCTTCATCCTCGACGGCTATCCGCGCAACCTGGCGCAGTGCCGCGCGCTGGAGAGCCTGCTCGAGCGCCTGCGCCAGCCGCTGGACGTGGCGATCAAGCTGCGCGTGCCGAACGAACTCATCGTCGACCGCCTCGCCGGCCGCGCCGCAGCCGAGGGACGCAAGGACGACGATCCGGCCACGGTGCGCAAGCGCCTGGAGGTGTACGCCGAGCAGACCGCGCCGGTCGCCGACTACTATGCCGCCCAGGGACGCCTGCGCATCGTCGACGGCGTGGGCGCCCTGGAGGAAGTGTTCCAGCGCATCCTCGCCGCATTGCCGCACGCCGCGGCGTGATCCCCTTCCGCGCGGCCGCCGCGGCCCTCCGCCGCGACGCGCCGCCGCCCAGCCGGCGCACGCCATGTCGTCCCTGATCGCGACCTTTCGCGAGCTGTGCCAGTTTCGCCGCGGTCCGCAGGACCTGCCCTATGCACCGCGCCTGCTCGCCGCCCTGGTGCTGGCAAGCCTGCTGGCGCGTACCTCCGCCGGCCAGCTCTTCGCCACGCCCGAGGCGCCCGTGTCGCCGCTGCGTGCGGCCCTGGCCACGCTGTTCGTGCTGGCGCTGTTGCACACCCTGCTCACCTTGCGTCGTTTCGCCAACCGCTTCGTGCAGACCGCGCTGGCGTGGAGCGGGCTCGATCTCATTTTCCTCGCCCTGTCGTTGCCGCTGCTGCTCGGCATGGGCAAGCCGCCCACGTCGCCGGAGGCCATGACGCCGGCGCAGCTGGTGCTGATGTGGCCGCTGCTGGCGCTGATGATCTGGAAGCTCGCCGTGCAGGTGCATGTGCTGCGCCAGGCGCTGGAAGTGCGCCTGGCGGCGGCCATCCTGATTGCCCTGCTCGTCGATCTGGGCGTGAGCGTGGTATTCGGCGCATGAGGTGCCGCCTGGGCTGGGCGTGCCCCGGTGATCGACGCGGAGCGGTTGCATGAAACTGCACATCCTGGGCATCTGCGGCACCTTCATGGGCGGCGTCGCCGCGCTGGCGCGTGAGCTCGGCCACGCCGTGGAAGGCAGCGACGCCAATGTCTATCCGCCCATGAGCACCCAGCTCGAACAGCTCGGCATCGCCCTGCACTCGGGCTATGCTCCCGCGCACCTGGCGCCGTCCCCTGACCTCGTGATCGTGGGCAATGCCCTGTCTCGCGGCAATCCGGCCGTGGAGCACCTGTTGAATGCGCGCCTGCCCTATGCATCAGGCCCGCAATGGCTGGGCGATACCCTGCTGCGGCGGCGCCGCGTGCTCGCAGTGGCCGGCACCCACGGCAAGACCACCACGACGGCCATGCTGGCCTGGCTGCTCGAGGCCGGCGGGCGCGCGCCCGGTTTCCTCGTCGGTGGTGTGCCGGAGAACTTCGGTGTGTCGGCGCGCCTCGGCGGCGGCGAGGACTTCGTCATCGAGGCCGACGAGTACGACACCGCCTTCTTCGACAAGCGCTCGAAGTTCGTGCACTACCACCCCACGGTGGCGGTGCTGAACAATCTCGAATACGACCACGCCGACATTTTCCCCGACGTGGCGGCGATCCAGCGCCAGTTCCACCACCTCGTGCGCACCGTGCCGGGTAACGGCCGCCTCGTCGTCAACGCCGAGGACGCGCGCCTGGCCGAAGTGCTGGCCATGGGCGCGTGGACGCCCGTGACCACCTTCGGCATCGACGCCGGCGAGTGGCGCGCGTGTCTCCTCGCCGCCGACGGCTCGCGCTTTTGCGTGCTGCGCGACGGCCGTGATCTGGGCAGTGTGCAGTGGGGCCTGCTCGGCCGCCACAACGTGATGAATGCGCTGGCCGCGCTGGCGGCGGCCGAAGCCGTGGGGGTGGACCCCGGCGTCGCCATTGCCGCACTGGCCGATTTCCGCAGCGCCAAACGGCGTCTCGAAGGGGTCGGCGAGGCCGGCGGCGTGCGGGTCTACGACGATTTCGCCCACCATCCCACCGCCATCGCCACCACGCTCGCCGGCCTGCGCGCCAGCGTGGGCGCGGCGCGCATCCTGGTGGGCATGGAGCCGCGCTCCAATTCCATGCGCCTGGGCGCGCACGCGGCCGAACTGGCGCCTTCCCTGCGCGATGCCGACCTCGTGCTGTTCCTGCACCGCCCCGAGCTGCCCTGGGACGCCAAGGCCGTGACCGACGCGCTCGGCAGCCGCGGCCGCACCGCGGCGACCGTGGACGCGCTGATTGCCGCGCTCGCCGCCGAGGCGCGGCCCGGCGACCACGTTGTGTTCATGTCCAACGGTGGCTTCGAGAACGCGCCGCGGCGCTTCGTGGCCGCTCTGGCGGGCAAGGCCGTTTAGGTCAGGGCAGCGGCCGTGGATGGCTTATCCGATCTGCCCCTGTTCCCGCTCAACGCCGTGCTGTTTCCGGGCGGCGAGTTGGCCCTGCGCATCTTCGAACCGCGCTATCTCGATCTGGTGCGCGAGTGCACGCGCCAGGAACGCCCCTTCGGCGTGTGCCTGATCCTGGACGGTGCCGAAGCCGGCGCGCCGGCCATGCCGGCCGCCGTGGGTACGCTGGCGCGCATCGTCGACTTCGAGGCGCGCACCGACGGCCTGCTCGGCATCCAGGCGCGCGGCAGCGCGCGCTTCCGCGTGCGCGCCACGCGCGTGCGCAGCGACGGCCAGGTGCGGGCCGAGGTGCGCACCTGGCCGGACGAGGCGGTGATTCCGGTGCCGGCCGAGTTCGGTCTGCTCGCCACGATCGTGGAGCGTCTGCTTGAACAGGTCGGCGGGCCGCACGCCAAGGCCGAGCGCGCCCGCTTCGACGACGCCAGCTGGGTCGGGTTCCGCCTCGCCGAGCTGTTGCCGCTGGCCGCGGTGGAGCGCCAGGAGCTGCTGGTGCTGACCGATCCCCTGCAGCGGCTGGACGCGCTCATGCGCCTGCTGCCGCGCTTCCAGCAGGCCTAGCGTCGACGTCGCCGCAGCGGGGCGGAAAGGCGACAATGCGCGCGGACCCTTCCTGAGGTGGACGTCGATCCCATGAGCACCCTGCGCGGCAAGACCCTGTTCATCACCGGCGCCTCGCGCGGCATCGGTCTGGCCATCGCCCTGCGCGCCGCGCGCGACGGCGCAAACATCGTCATCGCGGCGAAATCCTCCGTGCCCAATCCCAAGCTGCCGGGTACGATCCACAGCGCCGCGGCCGAGGTGGAGGCCGCCGGCGGCAAGGCGCTCGCCCTGCAATGCGACATCCGCGAGGAGGCCGAGGTGCAGGCCGCGGTGGCGCGTACGGTGGAGCACTTCGGCGGCATCGACATCCTGGTCAACAACGCCAGCGCGATCTGGCTCAAGGGTACGCTGGAGACGCCGATGAAGCGCTTCGACCTGATGCAGCAGGTGAACGCGCGCGGTAGCTTCCTGTGCGCCCAGGCCTGCCTGCCGCACCTGCTCCGGGCCGCCAATCCGCACATCCTCACCCTGGCGCCGCCGCCCAACCTCGATCCGAAATGGTGGGCACCGCACAACGGCTACACCCTGGCCAAGATGGGCATGAGCTTCGTCACGCTGGGACTGGCCGCGGAGTTCGCCGCCCAAGGCGTGGCGGTCAACGCGCTGTGGCCGCGCACGGTGATCGCCACCGCGGCGCTGGCCATGATTCCCGGGGTGTCCCTCGACGGCTGCCGTCGGCCGGAGATCGTTGCCGATGCAGCACACGCCATCCTGATGCGCCCCGCTCGCGAGGCGACCGGACGCTTCTTCATCGACGAGGACGTGTTGCGCGCGGCCGGCGTCGATGATTTCGCGCCCTACGCGGTGGATCCGGCCCAGCCGCTGCTGCCGGACTTGTTCCTCGACTGAGTCCGCACCGCGGGGCTTGCGCGCGCCGCGGCGCGCTCCCATGTCGCCCGTCCCCATACGGAGAATCCCATGCGCTACCTGCACACCATGGTCCGCGTCCGCGACCTCGAGGCTTCGTTGCGTTTCTACTGCGCGGGGCTGGGTCTGAAGGAAACGCGGCGGATGGAGAACGCCCAGGGGCGCTACACGCTGGTATTCCTTGCGGCCGACGAGACGCCCGAGGCGGAGATCGAGCTGACCTACAACTGGCCCGATGCCGAAGGCCGCGTCGAGGACTACGGCAGCGCGCGCAATTTCGGCCACCTCGCCTTTCGCGTCGATGACGTCTACGCCCTGTGCGCGCGCCTGCAGGGCATGGGTTACCTGATCAGCCGACCGCCGCGCGACGGCCACATGGCCTTCGTGCGCTCGCCCGACCTCGTGTCCATCGAGCTGCTGCAGAAGGGCGCACACCTGCCGCCGCAGGAGCCCTGGGCGTCGATGCCCAGTACGGGGAGCTGGTAGGTTTTCACGGTTCCGAGACTTGTTGCTGTCGCGCGTGGGGCTTAGGCTCGCACGCGCACCGAATGCAGGAGAAGCGGTCATGCAGGGAATCGTCAGGAACGCCGCTCGTCACACGCCGGCCGCCCTCTTGTTCGTGGCTGCGCTGCCCGTCGCCGCCGCTGACCTGCTGATCCACAACGGCTTCCAGGCCTGCTGGTCGCAGGCCGTGACCAAACCCCAGTTTCTCGCGGCGCTGCAATCGGCAATCGATGGGGCAACGAGCTGCATCCCCAGCCAGACGGCGACCGACACCACCAGCGGCATCACCTACACCGTCTGCGGCCAGACGCAGTGCGGCGGCAATCCGGGCTGCCCCGTGGTGCTTCATGCCGGACCCTTCGCCGGTGATTTCGCCACCGGCCAGTTCAATGCGACCGGCACCGCCAACGACATCGTCGCGTCGGTGGAGTATTCCGGCGGTTCCCTTCCGCCCGGGGCCTGCAATATCACCATCAGTGCCATCACGCTGGCCTATGCGCCCCGCTATGAGGTCGGCGCCGACGGCAATGACGGCGCGTACATGGCGAGTCTGGCCGGGACCGGCGTCACCGTGACGGGGTCGTCCGTCAGCGGCAGCAATTTCACGTGCTCACTCCTGGCCGCTAGCTACGGGGCGCAGTTGAAGTCGCAGGCAGAGGCCTCGGCCAACGCTCTGGTGGCCGTCTTGCTGGCGCCAACCGTGGGCGAATCGGTCTGCCCGCTGTTGCCCTGAGTCGCCGCGTTCTCCGGCCCGGTGCCCGCCGCGGGGCACCTCCCCTCAAGCAAGCGCCTGGCGCAGATCCTCCACGAGATCCTCGGCGTGCTCCAGGCCGATGGAGAAGCGTAGCAGGCCTTGCGGCGACACCGGCTGCGGGCCTTCCACCGAAGCGCGGTGCTCCACCAGCGATTCGCAGCCGCCGAGTGAGGTGGCGTTGAGAAACAGCCGCAGCTTGCCGGCGACAGCGAGTGCCGCCGCGCGGCCACCGCGCACCTCGATGCTGAGCATGGCGCCGAAGTCGCGCATCTGCTTCGCGGCGATGGCGTGGCCCGGATGCAGCGCCAGGCCCGGCCAGTTGACCCGCTCGACACGCGGGTGCGCCGCAAGGAACTCGGCCACGCGCCGCGCATTCGCGCAGTGCATGGTCATGCGCGCCGGCAGAGAGCGCAGGCCGCGCAGGGTGAGCCAGGCGTTGAAGGGCGCCAGCACGCCGCCGGTGACGTGGCGGCAATGCAGCGCCGCTGCGAACAGGGCATCGCGTCGGGCAAATACCAGGGCGCCGCCCTGCACGTCACTGTGACCACCGAAGTACTTGGTGGTGGAGTGCATGACCACGTCGGCGCCCAGCGCCAGCGGCTGCTGCAGCAGCGAGGTGGCGAAGGTGTTGTCGCATACCGCGATGGCGCCGCCGGCGCGGGCGATCTGCGCCAGCGCGGCGATGTCGCACACGCGCAGCTGCGGGTTGGACGGCGTCTCCAGCCAGACGCAGCGCGTGGCGGGCGTCAGCGCGGCACGCACGGCAGCGAGGTCCGCCATGTCCACCGCGGTGGCACTGACGCCGCGTTGCGGCAGGAACTCCTGCGCCAGCACGCGCAGGCCGGTGTAGCAGTCCGACGGATACAGCAGGTGGCTGCCTGCGGGCAGGCAGTCCAGCAGTCCGGCCATGGCGGCCATGCCGGACGCATAGGCCAGGGCCGCCGCACCGCCTTCGAGCGCCGCGAGCGCGGTCTCCAGGCGGTCCTGCGTCGGATTGCCCTCGCGCACGTACTCGAAGCCGGCGCGGCGTTCGCCGCTCGGTCCGTGCACGAAGGTGGTGGAAAGGTGGATCGGCGGCGCGACGGCGCCGGTTTCCGCATCGGCCTCGGCACCGGCATGGACGAACAGGGTCTCGGGGCGCATGCGCATTCCTCGATGGGGGATGGCCGAGTCTCCGCAGTGACCGGCGCCGGCACAAGGGCCAGGGGCGCACCGCGCCGCGCTTCCCCGACCCAGGTCGCGCGGTGCTGCCGATGCCCTGTCGCATAATACGCGCCGCGCCCTCCTGCACATCGGGAACGTCCATGACCGCTCCATCCACCGACTCGCAGGCGCTGCTGGCACGCGCCGATCGCTACTACGTGCCGGTGTACCGCCCGCGCCGCCTCGTGCTGGAGCGTGGTCTGGGCTCGCGTCTATGGGACCGCGACGGCCGCGACTACGTCGATTTCGCTGCCGGCATCGCCGTGTGCTCGCTGGGTCACGCGGCGCCGGAACTGGTAGCGGCGCTGACCGAGCAGGCGGGCAAGCTCTGGCACACCAGCAACGTGTTCGTGAGCGAGCCGCCGCTGCGTCTGGCCGAGGAACTGGTCGCCGCAAGCGGTTTCGCCGAGCGCGTGTTCCTGTGCAACTCCGGCACGGAGGCCAACGAGGCGGCGATCAAGCTGGCGCGGCGCTGGGCCGCGGCGCAGGAGCGCCCACCCGAGCGCCGGGTGATCCTGAGCTTCCAGGGCTCCTTCCACGGCCGCACGCTGGCGGCCGTCACGGCCACCGCCCAGCCGAAGTACCAGCAGGGTTACGAGCCCCTGCCGGGCGGCTTCCGCTATGCCGCCTTCAATGATCTGACCGCGGTGGATGCCGCCTTCGCCGATGGCGCCGTGTGTGCGGTGCTGGTTGAACCCATCCAGGGCGAGGGCGGCGTGGTGCCGGCGGCGCCGGGCTTTCTCGCCGCGCTGCGCGAACGCTGCAGCCGCCACGGCGCTCTGCTCATCTTCGACGAGATCCAGAGCGGCATGGCGCGCAGCGGCACGCTGTGGGCGCACCAGTGGGAAGCCGTCACGCCGGACGTGATGACCCTGGCCAAGGCTCTGGGTGGCGGCATGCCCATCGGCGCCATGCTGGTGGGTGCCAAGGCCGCGCAGACGCTGCAATTCGGCGCGCACGGCACCACCTTTGGCGGCAACCCGCTGGCGGCGGCGGTGGCGCGCGTGGCGCTGCAGCGACTGACGTCGCCGGAACTGCATGCCAACGTCGCCGCGCAGTCCCTTGCGCTGCGCCGCGGCCTGACGCAACTGGCGGCCGACCTGGGCGTGTTCGTCGAGGTGCGCGGTCGTGGCCTCATGCTGGGGGCGGTGCTGGCGCCGCGCCTCGCCGGCCGCGCTGGCGAGATCCTCGATCACGCCGCCGATGCCGGCCTGCTGCTGCTGCAGGCCGGCCCCGACGTGCTGCGTTTCGTGCCCGCGCTGAACATCACCGCGGACGAAGTGGCCGATGGCCTGGTGCGACTGCAGGCGGCCCTGCAGCGCTTCCTCGCTGCGCCGTCGCCAGCCTCTTGAACCGGGGCTTCACCCCGCGACGACACGAAAGGCGTCGCGCGCCGCAGCCAAGGTCTCGGCGATGATGTCCTCACCGTGGGCGATCGAGACGAAGCCCGCCTCGAAGGCGCTGGGGGCCAGATAGACGCCGCGTTGGAGCATGGCGTGGAAGAAGCGATTGAAGCGCGCGGTGTCGGCGGCCGTTGCCTGGGCGTAGGTCTCCACTTTCTCCGCGGTGAAGAACAGCCCGAACATGCCGCCGACCCGATTGACGCTGAATGGCACGCCGACTTCGGCCGCGGTCGCCAGCAGACCGTCGGTGAGCAGGCGCGTGCGCCGTGCCAGCTCGTCGTGGAACCCGGGCGTCTGGATCAGTTCCAGCATGGCCAGGCCCGCGGCCATCGCCACCGGATTACCCGACAAGGTGCCGGCCTGGTAGATCGGCCCGCTCGGCGCGACCTGTTGCATGAGGTCACGCCTGCCGCCGTAGGCGCCCACCGGCATGCCGCCGCCGATGATCTTGCCGAAGGTGGTGAGGTCTGGCGTCACGCCATAGAGCGCCTGGGCGCCGCCCAGCGCCACGCGGAAGCCGGTCATCACCTCGTCGAAGATCAGCACGGCGCCGTGCCGACTGCACAGGTCGCGCAGGTGCTGCAGATAGCCTGCCCGCGGCGGGATGCAGTTCATGTTGCCTGGCACCGGCTCGACGATGAGTCCGGCGATGTCGTTGCCCAGTTCGTCGAACAGGCGCGAGGCGGCGTCGAAGTCGTTGAAGGGCAGGGTGAGGGTGAGATCCGCCAGAGCCTTTGGCACGCCAGGAGAGGTCGGCGTGCCAAAGGTCAGCGCGCCGGAGCCGGCCTTCACCAGGAAGGCGTCGCCGTGGCCGTGGTAGCAGCCCTCGAACTTGACGATGCGGCTGCGGCCGGTGGCGCCGCGGGCGAGACGGATGGCCGACATAGTCGCTTCGGTGCCGGAATTCACCATGCGCACCATTTGCATCGACGGCACCAGGCCGACGATGGTTTCGGCCATGGTGACCTCGGCGGGGCAGGGCGTGCCGAAGGACAGGCCATCCTCGATCGCCTGCGCCACGGCGGCCCGCACGGTGGGATGGTTGTGGCCCACGACCATGGGACCCCAGGAGCCCACGTAGTCGATGTAGCGCTTGCCCTCCACATCCCACAGGCAGGCACCATCGGCACGCGCGGTGAAGAAGGGCTCGCCCCCGACCGACTTGAAGGCGCGCACAGGTGAGTTGACGCCGCCCGGCAGCAGGGCTTGGGCGCGCTGGAACAGTTCGTGGTTGGTCGTCATCGGCAGTGGGAATCCGCGTCGGGAAAGAGTGTGGCGAAGCGGCGCGCGGCCGCCTCGATGTCGGGTCGGGCGAAGACCGCGGAGATGACTGCAAGGCAATCCGCGCCGGCCTCGACCAGTGGGGGCGCATTGTCCGGCGTGATGCCGCCGATGGCCACCAGCGGGCGCCGCAGCGCGACGGCTTGCCGCAGCAGCAGCGGCGTAGCGTGCCGCGTCGTCGCCTTGCTGGACGAGGGAAAGAAGGCGCCGAAGGCGAGGTAGTCCGCCCCCGCCGCGGCGAGCGCTCGCGCCCGCTCCAGCGAGTCGTAGCAGGACACGCCGACGATGGCGCTGCCGCCCAGGGCGGCGCGCGCGCTCGGCAGGTCGGCATCGTCTTCACCCAGGTGCACACCGGCGGCACCGCATGCGCGCGCGAGTTCCACGTCGTCGTTCACCAGCAGCGGGACATCGTGCGCGGAACACAGGTCGACAAGGGCGCGCGCCTCGGCGGCGCGTCGCGCGGCATCCTGGGTCTTGTCGCGGTACTGCACCAGGCGGGCGCCGCCGCGCAGGGCGGCGGCCACTGCGTCCAGCAGGTCCGCACGCGGCCCGTCGGTGATGGCGTAGAGGCCACGGCGAATCGAAGGCATCGGAGGGCACCTCGCTGAAACGGGCGGGGAGAATGGCGCGCTCGCTGCCCCATTGCCAGGGCACCGGCTTTCCCCGTGCCGATGCGGCTGCGACAATGGCGCTCTTTCCCGCTTGCGGTCCAGTCCATGTCTGCATCTCCCGCACCGGCGTCCGACGCTACGCCTTTCCGCACCTTCATGTGCGTCGTTTGCGGCTTCCTCTACCACGAGGCCGAGGGGTGGCCCGACGACGGCATTGCTCCTGGCACCCGATGGGAAGACGTGCCCGATACCTGGACTTGCCCCGATTGCGGTGTGACCAAGGCTGACTTCGAGATGGTGCAGATCGGGTGAGGCGCCCGCTCCGCGCCGCAAGCCACCCGGCCCGCCGTCCGGGCGCTTCCCGGTGGCTGTGCGGAGGGACTCAGTGCAGGCGTGGCCCCGACCGCTGCAGCTGCGCCAATAGGGTCGCGACCTCCTCACGGTCCGCGGCGCCGGGCGCGAGGGCCAGGTAGCGGCGCAGGTCCTCGCTCGCTGCGGAGAAGTGCCCCAGGCGCAGGTACAGTTGTCCGCGCTCGCGCAGGTCGCCCGGCGAGTAGGGGCACAGGACGGCCAGCCGATCGGCGCAGCGCAGCGCTTTTTCCCAGCACTCGCGGCGCTCGTAGCTGGCCTTGAGGTTGCGCAGGAGCCGCACGGCGATGGCGCGATGGTCGGCCGGTTCGAGCAGTTGGGCGAGCCGGCGGTCGTCCACGCTGCGGGCGGAGAGCTCCTGGCGGGCGCGGCGGCGCAACTCGGGCAAATCCAGGGTGCGCCCGCGGTGGTAGGGGTCGAGCACGACGATGCCATCTTCGAGCGGCATGCTGACGAGGAAGTGTCCCGGGAAGGAAACGCCCTGCAGCGGTAAGTCCAGGCGCTGCGCCAGCGCCAACTGCACCACGGCGAGGGAAATGGGATTGCCGAGACGGCGGTCGAGAACGTCGTTCACGTAGTTATTGCGCGGGTCGAAATAATCGCCCTCGTTGCCGGAGAAACCCAGTTCCGCGTACAGGAATCGGTTGAGCAGCGACAGGCGTGCCCCGTCGTCGGCTGCCCGCTCGAAGCCGCCGCGGAGGGCGTCCGCATAGGCGTCCAAGCGCAGCTCGTAAGCCAGCGGATCCAGCGTCGGGTACTCGTCGCGGGCGATGCACCAGGCCGCGGTCAGCAGCGGAGGTTGGCGACCGTCGTCGCGTTCGAAGCACTGCCAGGGCGCCTGCATGCGAACACTCCGGGAGCAGATGGCCTGATCCTAGCGTGGCCTCGCGCGATTTCCAGTGCCCCCCGCGCGCCCGTCGGCGCCCGCGTCAGGCCATCGCGGCGTCATGCAGCTGGCACGTACGACTGCTTCACTGGTGGCCAGGCCACCGGAGAGCTCCGCCATGAAGCTGTTCGTTCCGCTCGAAGATTATCCCCTCGACGATCCCGCCGCTGCACGGCTGCCGCTCGTGCCGTTTCGACTGGACTTCGCCTGCCAGCGCGACCTCGACCGGGAAGGTCGCCCTTTGCGCGCGACCGCTTCCCGTGGCGGCGCCACGCTCAGCGATGAATGTCCAGGCGATCGCCCGGCTTGACCCCGAGTTTGGCAGCCGTGCCGCCGTTCAACTCAAGCACATACAAGGCTGGCGCGTTGCTCGGATAGACCGGGCAGGGATCGGCGGTGCAGGGCGGCACGTCCTGGTGCAGGGCCACCAGCTTGCCGCCGTGGTCGAAGAACAGGATGTCGAGCGGAATCTTGGTGTTCTTCATCCAGAACGCCTGGGGCATCTCCTGCGGGAATGCGAACAGCATGCCGCGGTTGGCATCCATGTGTTCGCGGAACATCAGGCCGCGCTCGCGCGAAGCATCGGTGTCCGCCACCTCGACATTGAAGCGCTTGCCCTTGAGGTTGACGTAAGGCTGCAGTTGGGCGCTGGCCAAGCCGGGGGCGCACGTCATCACGAGCGCCAGAGCGGCGCAGCGCAGGAAAGGAGCTTGCATGGGTCAGTTCCGCGGGAGGGAGGAGGTGCGCGCTCGCGTGAAGCGTTCGATCAGGCCGGCGAGCGTGCTGAAGTGCTCCGGCGACATGTCGTAGAACTCGATGCCGACGCGGTCGGGCGTGACGTGCTTCACCAGCACGTCGGCCAGGAATTCCGGTTGGTCAGCGATGTGCAGAGATAACACGACGCGGCTGTCCGCCGGCAGGGCGATGTCATCACGACGCTCGAGCATGGCGCCATTGAGCGACAGGTCGTAGATGCGTCCGGACGCCGCGCTGCCACTGTGCAGCCGGTAGAACCCGCCCGCGCTGAAGCGCGGCTCCTGACGGCGATCGTCGTACAGCTCGCCCATGCACAACACCCTTCGCTCCGGACGCCGGGATGCTAGCACAGGGGTGGCGGGCGGCCCGGTGCCATGCCAGCCGAGGCCGCGCCAAGGACCGACGGCGTGGTCTTCGGACAGATTCCGGATCTTGCCCATACAGAGGCTTGCACGAGGCCCTTCCCAAACCGAGCGGCGGGGACTATGATTCGCGCCCCTTCGCTGCCGGGTGCTTGCTTGGTGGCGGGGGAGCCGACCGGAGGCGCGGGCGGGGACGGAAAAAAAGTTCCTGCCAGGTGTTGACGGAAGGAAAAAGGGATGTAAGATAGCGGGCTCCCTCGGACGAAATGTCCTCGGGGCGGGACGAAGAAAGTTCCGCAAGCCATTGATCTTTGACAGTGTGCGCAGGTGACTTGTGTGGG
>Ga0208826_1000194_pt1 | contig 70542 bp, 70 predicted proteins | sample AD_UKC115_MetaG_FD_184451 | JGI IMG/M metagenome (GOLD analysis project Ga0208826, IMG submission 184451) | Active sludge microbial communities of municipal wastewater-treating anaerobic digesters from Hong Kong - AD_UKC115_MetaG (SPAdes)... | ecosystem: Engineered > Bioreactor > Anaerobic >... | reverse complement strand
TAACGAAAAAATAACATTCTATTCTTATATTTTGAAAACATTTTTAAATCAAGTTTTTTCGTTATCCAGAGTATGAATTTATATTTTAGTCATACCTAAACATGGGCATTAGATAATTTGCTGTTGGAAATATACTCGATTTCCTCCTCTGTGTAGCTTTTAAATATGTGACCGTGCATAAGATTGGAATCAAGGTTTCCTTCGATTTTGTGAATATGTCCGTTGTCTGTTTTTATCGGTAAGCCTGTATACCCTGTGTAGTAGTGTGAGTGCCCGTTGTAGGATGAGACACCAAAGAAAGTGTGAATATGAAATACTTCAATTCCTATCATGTTGTCTGAAACACCAGTTATTTTATGTTTGTGCCCCTTGAAAGCTCTGGACTCAAATTTATACTTATGCAAGTGAGAGTACATAAAAAACCTCCTTAAAAAATCAAAGTAAAATTAGTGCTGAATAACAAAAAACATAGGTTGTGCAATTTGAGCATAGTTTATTTCCAGAAATGAATTATGCTCAAGAGCATTAGATATTTATAATTTGCACAAAAAGGTTATCTTTATTAATCCAATTATTTCATTAAACTATGAAATGAACTATTCATGTTTGTAGCTGACAATTGCTGATAGGTGAGGTACAATAAACTTGGGTATATTTATGGAACATTAATTGAAATGAAACGTCTAAATTTATGAAATTATTCAGTGTTAATATATGGGGTGGAGATGAAATTATGGAAATTAAGCCGATAAAAAAGTATAGTATACCAGTATATCCACAAAAAGAAGTTGTAAATAGAGATCCTTCCGTTTTAAAGTCTATACCACAAAGGTGGAAGAATAATGCCAGTCTTGGCGTAATGTTATCAGGACTTCTGATTTTACCTTTAGCCGGATGTGGTGTTGGACAGACAGCTGGGGAAGTGGCACCTCCGATGAATCTTTTGACAGAGGAAGATGCACGGCAGATTATTATGGATGAAGCTAAGAAGGAAGGTATAAATTTTGAAGTAACTGATAAAGAGATTAAGAATATTGATTTGAGGTTTACAGGTAGCTACGACAAGGACGGAAAAACAGTCGTTTCCGAAGCAGCAATTACATTCCAGTTGGACGGTCTGGATGAAAATAAACTAGTAGGTTTTGAATTTATAACTGGTGATGATTTCTATGAATGGACTGAGATAGCCAAAGAACAGGGGAAATTGGAGTACTGTGGTTTTGATGAAGCTACTGCTGCAAAGGATTTGCAGGAGGCAGCAAATAAAAATGTGGATAATATCATTGTAGGTACGTTTTATAATCCAACTGACACTATGACGGTTGATGAGTCAAAAGAGGCGTTGAGGGTACAGGTGAAGGAGTTTATTGAGTGGCTGAAAGCAGAGGGGGTAATTTAAAGTACTAAATTTATTTTGAAAATTATAACGAAGAAGCTTGCTTGAGTATTAGCCCAGGCAAGCTTTATTGATGTTATGGAATTATGGTTGTTTTAGATTTCTTGATTATTCAATAAATATAAAATATGATCCGTTCATCATTTTATCTTTCCCAGTTAAAGTAATACTTTCGATTTCATATTTCTTTGATATTGCATCTTTTGCATATCCCAGATAAGAGGTTAAAAGATCTCCCACACCAATACTGTGTTTAAGATTTTTACTGAGAGTATCTATAAGGCCAGGAAGTTTATCAATATTAGATAGCGTTCCGTGTTGTTTTATGAAAGCTTTAATAAATTTTATCTGATTATTTTTTCGCTCAATATCGCCGATTTGGATGAGTTCGTTTTTGGAGTTATACCCCTGCCGGAATCGAACAAAGCCTTCTGCTTCTCTTCCATTTAGTTGCTGCATTCCTTTGGACAAATGGATTGAAAGATCCTGGAAGGGGTCATCATAGTTCATATCGTAGGGTACTTCCAAATCAACTCCTCCGAATAGGTCAACCAGTTCAACAAAGCCTTCCGGATTTATTTTAACGTAATCATCTACTTCTATACCCAATTTCTCTTTTATTACATCGGCAAGGAAATTCATTGAATAAGGTGCAAATTTTCCTTCGTATTTTAAGTAGGGACCAATGTTATGTGCACAATTTATCTTGTAAAATCCGGGATTGTTTGCCTTACCGTGGAGCTCTAGGTAGTGTCTGACTTTTTCGTTGTAATCAATGTGAAGATCCCTTGGAATCATAATCAATTTTAATTTTTCACTCTTTTTATCAATGCTTAAAATACCAATGGTATCATAAAGTCCGGATAATTTATCTGATCCTACAAATAATATGTTTTTACTGCCTTTTTCAACCAACTGCTGGGAATAGACTTTTTCATTTGTAAGTCCGGGGATTTGGTCATAGTCAATTTCACCAGGCGTTGGAACTATGGAAGGCACAGGTATATAATTTGAATTTTTTTCAGTTATATCAATAGGATCGATTGTGGGTCGACTCTCATATGTATTTATGGCTTCTGCTTCATCTTCTCCAAATATGCCTAATTTGCCAAGAACAAGTACCGAAATCGTTATAACAACAAAAACACATAACCAAATAAGTAAATTCTTTTTTATTCCATTTTTAGGTTTCATGTTACTCTCCTCTTTTATCCTAAAATAATTCAATAATTAAATTTAATTAAAATAAGCTTTTTATAAAATCTTATATAACATTATTTTAACATAAGAGCACAGGAATTCGAGCGAAAGTGACAAAATTTAAGAAAAACTTAATCTATTTTTATATCGGAGTAAAAGGTTGTTGAATTTATAAAACATTGAATAGTAATACTTTCCAGGGAAAGGATTGTAATTTGGTAATGCTTTTATTAGTATAAACTTAATATTTATAGATTGAGTAAGACGTATTTTTGGATCGACTGTTATTTCATTGGAAATTTGAGTTTGGTGGAACTAAAAAATAAAATGGGCTTGCAGTTAAGGAAGCCCTAACTAAAAATATGATATAAATTAATTATTATTTATTGAACCAAACATGAAGTTGTTACAATATATAAGTGAAGGGTCAAAAACCACATGTGGAGGAAAGTGCATTGAAAGTAACAGAAGTGAATGATCTGGTCAATACTTATGGCATAGATATCTACAATTTTTGCAGACAGTTAACCCGGGATAAAGAGGAAGCAGATGAACTTTATCAAGGTACGTTTTTAAAGGCATTAGAAATATGCGAGAAAATAGATAACGAGAAAAATCCAAAAAGTTTTCTTCTATCTATTGCGATTAAGCTTTGGAAGAACCGCAAACGCAAATATGCCTGGCGAGAAAGAATTGCATCAATGGAAAACTATCAGGAAGAACTTGATTATAGTGAGAATCAGTTAATGAATACCAAAAGTCCTGAGGAAGAAGTATTGAAAAAGGAAAATCAGGAACTCATAATCCGGGCAGTAGCCAGCTTGAAGAGAGACTATCGAGTGCCAATGTATCTGTATTATACAGCTGAAGTTTCGCTAAAGGAAATCAGCCATATTCTGAAATTGCCTGAAGGGACTGTAAAAAGCAGACTTTACAAGGCGAGGAAGGAAGTAAAGAAATATCTGGAGGTTAATGGATATGGAAGATAAAGAATTAGACATATTGTTAAAAAGTGCCCTTTCAACAAATTATGTGCCGGATCAGGAACTGAACAAAAAAATACTAAATAAGGCGAAGGAGAGAGAAAATATGAATATAAAAAGATTTAGAAGACTTCCAGTGGTTGTAGCTGCTTGTCTCCTGCTAATATGTTCTTCGGTTACAGTGTTTGCAACGTGGAAGTATTTAGCTCCAAAAGATGTGGCAATTGAATATGGAAATCAACAACTAGCCAAGGCTTTTGAAAGTGGTGATGCAATTACGATGAATGAAACCCAATCGTATGGTGAGTATAACGTTACAGTACTAGGTGTGGTTTCTGGAAGCAATCTCAGTGAATTCTGCTCAAATGAAGATAAGGTCAGATCAGATCGGACCTATGCTGTTGTTGCAATATCAAAGACAGATGGAACGCCAATGCCGAAAACATCAGATGATGAATACGGAAAAGAGCCTTTCTTTATTTCACCGCTGATTCAGGGATTGGATCCGAATAAATACAATATAGTTACAATGAATGGTGGTTATTATGACATTGTTAAGGATGGCATTTTGTACCGTTTATCAGATTGTGATAATGTTGAACTGTTTGCAGATAGAGAAATCTATCTATGTGTTGGCAACTCAACATTCTATGACCGTAATGCTTATGTATTTAATGAGGAGACCGGAAAAATTACACCAAACGGTAATTTTAAAGGAATGAACCTTCTGTTTACACTACCTTTGAATGCTAAAAAAGCTGATAAAGAAGCAGCACAGAAGTACCTGGACGATATTGCATTATCATGGGGTGATAGTGCACAAGCAGAGGGCGCTGTGGAAAAGGTCAAAGATGAGACGGTTGCTGAAGAAAATGGCAAATTAGTAGAACTTGATGTAAATGAAATAATAAATAAGTGGACTTTGGTATCTGAACAGAAGGTAAAACCGGATAAAGATGGCAGAATTTATTATTCATATAAAAACCAAAACAGTTCTATGGATGGTTATGTTTGGGAGGATGGCTTGTTTGAAGAGGGAGAAGTAGGCTACTCCAAGGCGTACAGTGGAGGGGAAGGAGATAATACCAAATACTCGTTTATTTATTACCGGGACGAGAATGGTGAGATAACTGTATATGTATATGAACTAGATAAGTAGGGCTTCCTTAATGGAAAGCCCTGATTAAAATAAAATATACACGGAATCCGCAAATTGGATTATTATCTTTCAAATAATTTCTGAAGTTCTTCATATCGATCATGGGTAAGCAGTGCATCTTTATCAGTGTTCTTCAGCTTGACAACGTATGTCCAACGACCGTAAGGGAAAATTTTATGGATCATAAGCAGATTTATGATATATGACTTATGACTTCTGAAAAAGGTCGACCTGTCAAGGCGTTCTTCAAGCTCGGTTAATCCATCGGAAGTTATATACCTTTCATTGGTTGTATATATTGCTGTGCTGCGATCCTCACGTTGGATAAGAATAATTTCGTCCATATTTATAAAACTTATGCCATCTTTGTTTTTTATGACAAGTTTTTCTAAAGCCTTATTAGGCGTTCCGATTTGTTTAACGGGTTGTTCGCTGAGATTTGAGGATAGTCTTCTAATTCTTTCAAGGGTTTGATTAACTCTATCCAGTTTAAAAGGCTTGACCAGATAATCAAAGGCGTACAATTCAAAGGCGTCGGACATATACTTATCATGGGCGGTAGCAAATATTATAATTGTCTTGGGATTTATGTCCAATACCTTCTTTGCACACTCAATACCGCTTAAAAAAGGCATTTCTACATCCATAAATATTATATCGGGTCTTAAGGATTCAGAAAAGCAGAAGGCGGCATTTCCGTCTTCTGCTTCACCTATAAGCTCAAACCCTTCAACTCTTGATAATACTTTTTTTAGTACAAGTCTCATCCCCGCATCATCATCAGCAATTAAGACTCTGAGATTCAAACTTACCACCGACCCCTTCTGAGCGCTTTTGGTCTGCCGAGGATTTCCGAGAAGAGCATGCCTCTTAATATATCCTCGCTGTCAATATCCGAGAAATCAAGCAAGTTGCTTTGGTGTGAAGGTAAAACTTGCTTTGTTGTATCTGGATTGTTTTTGTTGGAACCAGATATGTCCTGAACACCAGCACCCTCCGAACCATGAGTACCTTCAGTGCCTTGAACAGCTTCCAAACCGGCAGCACCCTCAGGTCCCAAAGAACCCTCGTAACCTGTATTACCCTCCATACTGTCAGAGCCTTCCTGATATCTCCTGATATTTTGCTGAGCCTGTCTTGGAACAGGATTATTCTGAAGCTGCCTGCTTGCCGAAGGAGAGGTTGTAGTTCTGTTTGGAGCAGGTCTGCTTTGAACAGGTCTTCCTTGAATAGGTCTTCCTTGAATAGGTCTTCCTTGAATAGGTCTGTTTTGAGAAGGTATTCCTTGAGAAGGTATTCCTTGAACAGGTCTATTTGGAGATGATCCGGTTCTGTTTGGAGTTTTTTGATAATTACTGTTATTTGGATTATATCTGTAATCACTCATAATCTACAGCTCCTTAAGGTTTCTTTTCAATTGACGAAGAATCAGCTTTGCCTGCCTTAGATATTGAATCTCTCATTTGTGTATCTGCAATTACATTCTGCATGTTATAATAGTCCATGACACCAAGCTTGCCTTCACGAAGTGCGGTAGCCATAGCCTTTGGAACTTCTGATTCCGCCTCAACAACTTTTGCTCTCATTTCCTGAACCATAGCTTTCATTTCCTGTTCTTTTGCAACGGCCATAGCCCTTCTTTCTTCGGCTTTTGCCTGAGCTATTCTCTTATCCGCTTCAGCTTGGTCTGTCTGGAGTTGTGCACCTATATTTCTTCCGACGTCGATATCGGCAATATCGATTGAGAGGATTTCAAAGGCAGTACCGGCATCAAGACCCTTACTAAGTACTGTCTTAGATATTGCGTCAGGATTCTCCAATACCATCTTATGGTCGTTTGATGAACCAACGGTTGTAACAACACCTTCACCTACACGGGCAATAATGGTTTGTTCGCCAGCACCACCGACCAGACGGTCTATGTTTGCTCTTACTGTAACTCTTGCTTTAGCCCTGAGCTCAATACCGTCTTTTGCTATTGCAGCAATAATAGGTGTTTCAATCACCTTTGGATTAACACTCATCTGAACGGCTTCCAAAACGTCTCTTCCTGCCAGGTCTATTGCAGCAGCTCTTTCGAATTCCAGTGGTATATTTGCTCTCTGTGCGGCAATAAGTGCATTTACAACCCTATCTACGTTACCGCCTGCAAGGTAGTGAGCTTCTAATTTGTTTATTGATACATTAATACCGGCTTTAGTTGCCTTGATCAACGGGTTTACAATTCTCGATGGAACAACTCTTCTTAATCTCATACCTACAAGGGTGAAAATACCTACGTGCACGTTGGCTGCAAATGCGGATATCCATAACCCCACAGGGACAAAAGAGAAAAAGAACGAGATAAAGACAATTATTGCACCTATAGCTACAAGAATTAATAATGGATTTGTTGGCATAAAAATACCCCTTTCAAAATAATTTTATAATTGCTTGATTACAGAACTCAAAATAAATATTACTTCCGGTTTTTATACATTTTACTTAATTTCTTTAACAACAATACGTCTTCCTTCTACTTTTATAACTTTTACCTTTGTGTCTTTTTGAATATACTCTGATTCTGAAACGACGTCAAGCTTTACACCGTCAAAATCTGCTGTTCCGGCTAGGCGTAAAATTGTTACTGCTTTTCCTTCTTTGCCGAGGAAGAAGTTTAAGTCTTCTGTTCCTTCAAAACCCTGTTCTTTATTTAAAGAATCAGTCAGTACCAGAGTTTTGGATAGTTTACCTTTGGTGGCGGAGTGAAGCACAAAGGTAAGTGCAATACCTAAAACAGCCAGAATGAAAATTATCAGAATAAGTACATCATATGGGTCTCTTGCTACCGATACAATTCCAAGTACGAGCAGTATCGCACCTGTTATACCGGGAGCTCCAAAACCTGGATGAAACATTTCAACTATTACGAGAATAAAGCCAAGCAGAAAGAATATAGCGGCAAAAAAATCAAAACTGGTAAGAAGCCCCATTAAATCTAACATAATAACACCTCCTTTTGGATCAACTATAAAAACCTCATGTTTTTGTTTATAGGCCAATTATATATAAGTGATAAGAAAAATGAAATATGAGTTTTCTGTATTATACATCTGAAGGTCTGAATTGTCATTTTTGATGAACTAAAATCAATTAGCATTTTCCTTTGGAAATTTAATGTCAAAGGTTGTGTAGTCACTGCTGCTTACGGTGATAATTCCATTATACCTTTCAACTATGGTTTTGGTGGTAAAGAGTCCCATTCCTTCACCTTTAGTGCCCTTTGTAGTAAAACCGGCTTCAAATATTTTAGCTAAAACGTTTTGTGGTATCGAAGGTCCGTTGTTTCTGATGGAAAACCCAAAAGATTTTAAGTCTTCAAAAATATTGATTTCCAATAATCTGTTGTCATTAATCTCCTCAAGGGCATATATTGAGTTGTCAATGATGTTTCCAAGTATACGGCACATTTCCCATGATGGTACAAGAAAGGTTTCCAAGCGGGAAGTAACCTTTAATTCGGTTTTGATGTTTCTTTTTTCGCAATCGAGCATTTTTGCTTGAAGTAGAGCATTAATTGCAGCATTGTTTGTTTTTAGAACCTTGTTAATTTTTTGAATGTCGTTATAAACCTGTTCAATATATTCTTCTGCATCCTTATATTCATGCATTTCCATGAGGCTGTATACAACCTGAAGGTGATTCATAAAATCGTGCCTTTGCGCCCTGAGGGTTTTATTTAAGTTTTCCACCTGATTCAAGGTGCCTTTGAGTACTTCATACTGTGAATCTGAATTAGACAGTGCTATGGCGTTTCTGATAGTAATAAAACTATTTATAAATAGCGTGACAAATACCATAAAAAAGAACAAGTAAATAATATTAAAACCAGGGGTAATAATGTTTAGCTTGTTTGAAATTGCACTGAATGCCAGTAGACCCACAAGTATTAGTAAATGTATCATATTAAGAATAACTATTGATAGGATTGTCTTATTTATATTCAGCTTGTTTTTCATATTGTCTGCAAGCACTCCAAGTAAAATTCAATTATTTTATATATATTATAAATTATTATTAAGGATATTACAAAGGTAAATGAAAAATATTAGTACTATATAAATCTTTTCAAGTAAGGATTAAAATATTATCGGCTTGTTTTGAAAATATATAATCAGATGCTTTATCATTATATTTTATTTTTATTGCTATGCTGTTACATTATTTGCTATTATATAATATATTGAAGAGCAATATTTTTGCATAAGCGTTTATAATATTTAATTCCAATTTATAAAAGAATAATATTTATTAAGCTGTTGGATACGTTATAATTTATAAAGTAAATTGATTTGTGTTCAATAAAAGTTTGGGAGGAAAAGATGATAGAGAAATTTTATCCAAGGCATAAAGTAGATAAAGTTCAGGATATTGAACTTGATATGTTAACTAAAAATAATATAAAGGGACTTATACTCGATATAGATAATACACTGGTACCGGAACACGTGGCTGAGGCTGACCAGAACGCAGTAGCATGGATTGAAAAAGTCAAAAAAGCCGGTTTCAAAGTGTGTATCGTTTCTAACGCTTCAGAAAAAAGAGTAGTCAAGTTTAATGAAAAGCTCAAGGTACATGCTATTCATAGAGCTTCAAAGCCAAGTAGCAAGGCCTTTGTGAGGGCAGCAAGACTTATGGATATAAAACCTGAGGAAACTGCTGTAATAGGTGACCAGATTTTTACCGATATATTTGGTGGGAACAGAGTTAATATGTTTACAGTTCTTGTAAAACCCATAGACAAAAGAGAAGTTATTTATGTCAGAGCCAAAAGGATTGCAGAAAAGTATGTACTTGCAAAGCATGAAAAGTTCCTACTAAAATCAAAAAAATAGATGGAGGTATTATGAATATTGATTTGCGTGTTACAGGTAAGACAAGGCTTCTAGGTTTGATCGGAAATCCTGTTGAACATTCTATTTCACCGCAGCTTCATAACTCGCTAAGTCTACTTAATGGGTTGGATCTTGTTTACATACCTTTAAAAGTAGAAAAGGAAAATCTTGAAGTTGTTGTTAAAGCCCTTAAGGCTTTGGATTTTGTCGGGTTTAATGTAACCATACCCTATAAGAGGGATATCATGAAGTTTATTGACGACAATACAAAAGAGGCTATTTTGATGGGGTCAGTGAATACTATTAAAAAAATTGAAGGTAGACTCTATGGTTACAATACAGACGGAGAAGGTTTCCTCAGAGCATTCAAAGAAGCGGCAGGGATGGGCTTTAAAGGTAAAAAGGTGGTTGTGATTGGAGCGGGTGGAGTGGCAAGGCCAATAGCTGTGAAGATTGCGATGGATGGAGCTGAGAAAATCAGCATTGTAAACCGAACAACTCAAAAGTCTGTTGAGCTTGCTGAGGTAATTAATGAGAATGTGGCAGAAATTGTTCAAGTATACAATTCTGAAGATAAAACTCTGAAAATGGCATTTGAAGAGAGTGACATAATAATAAATACTACATCGGTTGGAATGAGTCCTGATATTGATAACTCGCCGGTTGCGGATGCTGATTATTTCAGGAGTGGTCAGATAGTATACGATGTTGTTTATAATCCGGCAAAGACAAAATTACTTGCGGATGCAGAAAGCAGAGGATGTAAAACAATCGGTGGGTTGGGAATGCTTTTTTATCAAGGAATAAACGCATACGAAATCTGGACCGGAGTTAAAATTTCCGAGGAGAGTTTAAAAGGTATTTACAATTCATTTGTTAAAATCTTAAACAAATAGTGATGGAGTATGCTTTTAGTTTTGGCAATGGTTTTATAAGGTGAAGTGGGTTTTTGAACAAAATATCTATATAAGTTGTGTTATTTACAGGGCTGTTTCAAAATATGTGTTTTGAAACAGCCTAAATTATTATATAAGTCCTTTAAGACAATAGCGTTTCAAAAAATGTGGTATAAAGTAAAAGGGGATTGGAACCGATATACTAAAGTGTGAAACGAACACAATATTGAAATAAATCCATTTAAATTGATTCTACGGAATGACAAAAATAACTTCCTGTTTTATATTATGGGATGGTTATAAAATCGATTTTTGTTATTCATGACAGGAACTTAATTCTTAGCTTTACCAAAAGGTGGATACTATGAAAAAGCAGATAAGAAAAAGACTGGGGGACCTTTTGCTTGAAGTTGGTCTTATAACTGCGGAACAGCTTGAAAATGCGCTTAAGGTTCAGAAGACTACAGGTAAAAAACTAGGTGAAGTTCTTATCTCAGAAGGAGTTGTTACTCAGGAAAATATCATCGAAGTTCTTGAGTTTCAGCTTGGTATTCCCCATGTCGATCTTGAAAAATACAGTATAAACCCTAATGCATGTTTGTTGATTCCGGAAGGACTTGCCAGAAGATACGAGCTTATTCCTATCTCACAGCAAAACGGTATGCTAATAGTGGCTATGAGTGATCCTTTAAACGTTTTTGCAATTGATGACGTAACAATATACTCAGGAATGGAAGTTCAGCCTGTCATTGCTCCTGCTGAGGAAATAATCAGTGCCATTGGGAAATTTTATGGTAAGCAGCATGCACTAAAAGCGGTAGAAGAGTTTAAGAAGGAAAATGAATCCTCTTTAAAGATAAATGAAAACCTTGAAGGTCAGTTTAATGATGAGGTTAATAATGCTCCCGCGGTTAAGCTGGTCAATTCGATTATCGAACAGGCTGTGAGAGTCCGGGCGAGTGATATACATATAGAACCATTTGCACAATTTGTAAAAATACGGTTTCGTACAGACGGAGAAATGTACGAAGCTATGAAGACGGAAACAGGAATAATGAGTGCTCTTGCAACACGTATAAAGATAATCTCAGGCATGAATATTACAGAGAAAAGGGCACCACAAGATGGAAGGTTTTCTGTCAAGGTTGATGAAAAGGAATTCGATCTTAGAGTTTCAATTCTGCCTACTGTGTTTGGCGAAAAAATAGTTATAAGAATAGCTGACAAAAACGCATTTGTTGTCGCTAAAAATCAACTTGGCTTTACAGAGGAGGATAAACGTAAATTTGAAAATATACTCAAAAATCCACATGGAATTGTGCTTGTAACAGGACCTACAGGAAGTGGTAAGTCCACGACTTTATATACCGCACTTAGTGAAATAAATAAACCCAATATAAATATAATTACCATTGAGGACCCTGTTGAATGTCTGATTGATGGTGTGAATCATGTTCAGGTAAACCAGAAAACCGGGTTGACTTTTGCATCAGGGCTTAGGGCCATATTAAGGCAGGACCCGAATGTAATAATGCTTGGTGAGATAAGAGATAGTGAAACTGCTGAAATAGCGGTTAGGGCCGCTATTACGGGACATCTTGTTCTCAGTACTCTTCATACCAATGACGCTTCGGGTTCGGTTATAAGGTTGATTGATATGGGAATAGAACCATTTTTAGTGGCCTCTTCTCTTGTTGGTGTAATTGCACAAAGGCTTGTTAGAAAAATTTGTTATAATTGCAGGCAGGAGCATATTGCTACCGAAGAAGATCTTGTGGCATTGGGGTTGGATGTTCCGGTTCAGGTATGCTCCGGTAAAGGATGCAATGTATGCAACGGCACCGGCTATAAGGGAAGAGTAGGCATTTATGAGATTATGGTTCTTACAGCAAAACACAAGGAACTTATTAATAAGGGTTGTACTGAGGAAGAATTGAGAAATTTATCTATAAATAACGGTATGAAATCCTTGAAGGATAATGCAAGACTTTTGGTATTGGAAGGAAAAACTACTATTAATGAAATGCTTAAGATCACATTTACAAATGCGTAAGGGAAGTTAAAGGTATTGTTTACTATAGGAGGATTATAGCATGGATCTTAAAGAGCTTTTCAGATCAACAGTTGAACAGGGTGGATCAGACTTGCATATTACTGTGGGTGTACCGCCTACCGTAAGAAAGAACGGAAGATTGATAAGAATGCAGGAAAAGCCATTTGACGCCAAGGAAGCTGAAGAATTCGTGAAGCAGATACTTACAGAAAAACAGCTGGAAGAACTTGAAAAGAAGGGACAGGTGGACTTGTCTCTTTCAATGGACGGCATAGGACGATTCAGAATTAACGCTTTCAAGCAAAGAGGTTCTTATGGGGCTGCTGTAAGGCTTGTAAATTCTTCAGTAAAGACTGTTGCAGAGCTTGGTTTGCCAAGCGTTGTAAGCGAGCTTGCAAGGAAAACCAAAGGACTAATTCTTGTGACAGGACCAACAGGAAGTGGAAAATCTACAACCTTAGCTTCTATTATTGACCAGATAAATGAAGAGAGAGATTGCCATATACTTACTCTTGAAGACCCAATAGAGTATCTTCACAGGCATAAGAAATCCATTGTAAATCAAAGAGAGATAGGCAATGATTCCGTATCCTATGCGGCAGCTTTAAAAGCAGCTCTAAGAGAAGATCCTGATGTAATATTGGTCGGAGAAATGAGAGATATAGACACAATTTCAATAGCAATTACAGCTGCCGAAACAGGTCACCTTGTTTTGTCAACTCTCCATACAACCGGAGCAGCAAGTACAATAGACAGGATTATAGATGTATTTACACCTCATCAGCAGCAGCAAATAAGAATACAGCTTTCGGTTATTCTTCAGGGTGTAATATCTCAGCAACTGCTACCAAGAATTGATAAGGCGGGAAGAGCTGCAATAATTGAGATTATGGTAGCAACTCCGGCAATTAAGAACCTTATCAGAGAAGGAAAAACTCACCAGCTTGACTCTTTGATCCAGACCGGAGCAAAGTTTGGAATGCAGACGATGGATAGTTGCCTGGTCAATTTATATAAAAAGGGAGTTATAAGTCAGGAAGATGTAATGGCGTATGCCTCATCACAGGAAAATATTATAAGGTATATGGGTGTTTAAGGGAGTTTTAGCTTTTGAATAGGTATTGAAAATATGATAAATTTGTGATATACTTTACTTATATGTAAAAAGATTTCATTTGCCTATTCAACATTCATTCATATATACAAATTGTGAAATTTTTGTATTCTTAAGTATTTAAGTCTTATTATTACTTTAAGTTGTTTGTACTTTCTAATGATTCTTAGTTTTAAGAAACTGGTTTTATTTTTGATTGCCCGGTTTATTTAGTGTCACTATGAGACTGGTAATGACAAAGAGTACCTTGACCCAAGTGAGCCTAAAACTCTAGTTTTAGGGGGAGGACAATGTGGCTACTTATAATTACAAAGCAAAAACTTCAACCGGAAATACATCTGTGGGAAAAATTGATGCAACTGACATAAAAATGGTGGTATCTCTTCTTAAAAACAGAGGTCTATATCCACTTGAGATAAGTGAATTGAATATGCTGGACAAGGATATTAAAATGGGGCGGGAAAAGAAAGTGCCTCTAAAGGATTTATCGCTTTTTTGTAAACAGTTTTATACCATGATAGATGCGGGAGTGACAGTAATAGGCTCCCTCGATTTGCTTAGAAGACAGACTGAAAACCGTAAATTGGCCAATATAATCAGTAAGATATTTGAAGATGTGCAGAAGGGAATGTCACTTTCAGAAGCCATGAAAGTACACAGAAATGAGTTCCCGACAATTGTTATAAGCATGATAGAAATTGGGGAAATCAGCGGTAATCTTGATACTGTGCTGGATAGATTGGCAATATATCTTGAGAAGGACAATAAAATAAGACAGAAAATAAAGACTTCCATGGTTTATCCAAAAGTTATAAGCATTATAGCCCTTGTTGCAGTAATATTCATGATGATATTTGTTGTACCGAACTTTATAGGTATGTTTAAAGGTATGGGACGTGAACTTCCATTGCCAACAAGAGTACTTATAGGCATTAGTGACCTGTTTAAGAATATTTGGTTCCTGTTAGGTGCGGCAATTATTATTCCAAGTGGTGTCATTTCCTATAAAAAATTCATTAAAACCGATAAGGGAAAGTATATTTATGGAAAAGTACTTTTAGGACTTCCGATTGTAGGAAAAAATGTAAGTAAAATAATTGCATCCCGTTTCAGCAGATCATTGAGTTTAATGTTAAAGACCGGTGTGCCGCTTATTCAGGCACTGGAGGTGGTAGGAAACTTACTTGATAACGAAGTGGTTAGCAGAGGGATGTTAAAAGTTAAAGAAGACATCAAAAGAGGTTCCGGATTGGCAGAACCTTTGGAGGCAGTTGGTATATTTCCTGTGATGGTAACACATATGATCAGTATTGGAGAAGAGGCAGGATCACTTGACTCCATTGTGGAAAAGGTGGCGGATTTCTATGATGATGAGTTGGATGCATCCATTGGGAAATTGCTTGCAATGTTAGAACCCCTTATGATTGTGGCAATGGCTATAGTTGTTGGTGGAATAGTAATTGCAATGATACTTCCTATCTTCTCAATGTATCAAAACGTAACGTAATCAAAAACTAAGGAGGCATTTGTATGTTCAAAGGAATGAACAAGAAAAGAAGTAACAGAAAAGGTTTCTCCCTCGTAGAATTAATCGTCGTTGTTGCAATTTTAGGTATCTTGGCCGCTGTCGCAGTACCTTCCGTTATTGGTTACTTGGAGGATGCAAAAGTAAATACCGATAATTCAAACGCAAAAGAAATTGAAGCTGCAATTTTAAGAGGTATTGCAAGTAATAAGATTGTAATGCCTGCCTCAAATGCTGCATATATAATAAGTAAAATTGAAGGTGAAATAGACGTTCCTAAACCACAACAGGGAACTGGTTATGGATTTTATGTAGATCTTGCTACCGGAAGAGTTAAATGTGTACCAAGTACTAGTAGTTCGGGATTGGCACTCCTTCCAACAACTCCATAATTGGTCAAGTTACATTATAATCCGGTATGGGATGTTATGTATACTATTTTCAAGCTGAAGCTGGAAATAGAATGAATTTATAAGTGTTTATCTGACTATTTGAAATAGAGTTACAGGACTGACGCCACTCAGTCTTGTAACTTGTTTTATTGCCGGATAAAGTGTATTTCTTTCCGGCGTGAAAAAGTCTACTTTTTGTTGGAATGATAATAAACCTTTTTACATAGGGGTTTTTTTCTTATATAATATAAATAAAATCTATATACAGAAGAGGAAAAATAAATGGAAATTATTTTGCTTATTTATGTGGCAGTTGTAGGGGTAGTTATTGGTTCCTTTTTAAATGTATGTATTTACCGTATACCGAAGGTAGAGTCTATAGCTTATCCACCATCACATTGCGGCAGTTGTGGTAAGAGGCTTAAGGCAGTTGACCTCGTTCCTATTTTCAGTTGGTTGTTTCTTAAAGGAAAGTGCAGGTATTGCAGGAGTAAAATATCGCCAAGATATGCAATGGTTGAGGCCCTGACAGGACTAACATTTTTACTTTTGTTTAATAAATACGGAGTTTCAGTGGATTTTCTGGCTTCAGCTTTTCTTATGTCAATTCTAATAGCGGTGTTTTTTATTGATATAGATCACAGAATAATCCCTGATGAATTGGTAGTGACAGGACTTGTTGCAGGAGCACTTGTATTTATATATAATGCCTTATTCCCAATGAAGATAATGGGAGGAGGGCAGTGGTGGGAACCTCTGCTTGGAATGTTTGTCGGTTCGGTTACACTTATGGTTGTTGGATTAATTGGAATGTTGATTTATAAAACAGATGATGCAATGGGTGGAGGTGACATAAAGATATTTGCTCCCATAGGCATTTTTCTAGGGTGGAAAATGACCTTTGTTGCCTTGTTGATTTCTATTGTTTTAGCAGGGCTAATAAGTCTTGTTCTGGTAATTATAAGGGTTAAGGACAGGAAAAGTACCATACCCTTTGGACCATTTATAGTAATGGGAACTCTCATTACTTATCTTTATGGATGGGATATACTAAAGTGGTATATCAATATTCTACTATATTAATAAAATCATTAGTGAATAGGAATAATATTTTAAAAGCTTATTATATAAATTGTGGATTTGTACGATATAATTTTTAGAGATTAAGGGAAGTGTATAGTTTTTTAACAAGTAAAAAATAACCCTTAGGGAGGATTATATTTATGCCCCAAATTAAAAATTATATGGAAGAGATCGTTTTTTCTTTAATGAAGGAAGTATTAGATGATATTAATGTATGCAGTTGTGACAAGTGTATTCTTGATATAGCTGCAATAGCTTTAAATGATTTGCCTACAAGATACATTGTAAGCGAAAAGGGAGAACTATATTCAAAAATAAATTCTTTGAAACAGCAGTTTGAAGTGGATGTAATATCTGCTATAACCAAGGCTGCTGTGCTTGTCAAACGTAGTCCCAGACATGAGTAAAATTCTGTTCTCATAGTTCAATAATAAACTGTTAAGTCAGATTCCACGACATAAAGGATAAGTGCTGTTTTATCTTTCGATTTGGAGTGAGTGCTGATGTTTAATAAGAAATACCTTGCCATTGATGTGGGAAACAAGAAAACTAAAATTGTCCTTGGCGGTATTGAGAAGGATAAAATAGTTGTTGATAATTATTTTATTGCAGATACACCATCAGGAATTATGGATGATGGGAAGATCATGAATCTGAATGGTTTGGTTACTCTCCTTAAAGATTCTTTTAAAAAGGGCAGGATAAAAGGTAAACATCTGGTGCTAAGCATAACGGGCACTGGAATTATTACCAGGGACATTCAACTGCCAAAGTCGACGGATGAAGAAATTGGGAAAATACTGGAGTATGAAGCTCAGCAGTATTTTCCGGTTGAACTTGACAATTATATACTGGACTTTAAGGTTCTTGATGAAATAGATGCCAACGATGGCATTTATAATAAGGTTTTACTTGTAGCTGTTCCAATAAATCAGGTTGAGGAATATATGAAAATTCATAAAAAGCTTAACAAGGAAATTGAAGCTATAGATATTCCCGCAAATAATATATGCAAATTGCTTTTCGGTGAGAATTATATTGGGAATGAAGAGAGCGATAAAGATTTGCCAAAGGAGATAGCAGTTTTGGATTTAGGAGCTAAGACTACAGGTGTGCATATTTTTTCCTCCGGTAAACTAAAATTCAGCAGAATTCTGTTGAATGGGAGTAGTGATGTTGATGAACTGATTGCAAGTCAGTTAAATATCGATTTTATTAAAGCCGAAGAAGTGAAGATTATGGTTGGAAATCTGCTTAGTGATGATGAAACTTCAAATCATGTCAGTGAGGATGCTGAAATAAGCAACTTAATCAAACCGGCTGTCAATAATATCATGAGTGATATTAACAGATTCATAGAATTTTATAACAGCAGAAGCACAGGAAACAGATTAGATAAGATTTATCTTTGCGGAGGTGGAAGTAAGTTGAAGGGAATAGATGTTTATTTCAAAAACTATTTCAATATTCCCGTTGAGTATTTAAATCCTCAAAGATTTGTTGTTTACAAGGGAAAAAGAAGTGAAGCTGAGTTTTTTGATGATTTTGTAATACTTGTAAACGCATTAGGTTGCCTTGTAAGAAGCTAATGCTTTTTAACATTAATCCAGCGTATACAGGCCACCGGTGCCACATGGGTGAAAAATACTTTGTGTAGGGATGTATCTATATGAGGAAAATTGGGAAAAAGGGTGTAACATTAGTTGAAGTTATCGCATCTCTTGTTATTCTCGGTATTATACTAACTCCGATTACAAGTATTTTTTATATGGGCTACAAAAACTATTTTGTGGAGAATGACAGAATGACGGCCCAACAAGCAGCAAAGGAAGTTTTGAACAGAATAATTAAGGATTTAAGAGTATATGAAAATGAATATACCCAAGTGGACGAAGTAACGGGCAAGTCTCTGATAATAAAAGATTTCATTAATTTTCCCGGTGATGAGTTAGTGTACTCATATGAAGAAGATAGAAAACTGGTTTTAAGAAATGATGTTGCTCTAATAGATAATGATGCGATTGTAATAACTGACTTTTCAGTATTGGAAACAAAGCCTGACGGCTATGACAGCAGCTTGATAAAAATAAGTGTTAGTGTAAGAACCGGAAAAAGTGACGAGATACATTTGGAAGGCAGTTACAGAAGGAAATATAAGTAGCCAAAAGTCTGAAACTGAGGGTGTGAGGATCATTTGAAGGACTTAAACCTTGTTCCTAAAAGTTATATCCTTAAGAAGAAGAAACGTAAGGCTATGGTTTTCTATAGTATCTTTAGTGTGGCTATTGTTGCCGCAGTAATTGTTATAGTACTTATGCCTGTTTTTAAGATACAGAGCCTTAAGAGCAGAATGGCCTTTCTTGATTTAAATGAAAAAGAGGTAAGCAAATATATTTCTGTCGAAAGAGAGTTCAATGTGCTTAAGAACATGTATTTACAAAGGGAAAACGAGGCTAAGAGATTGTTGGTTTCAGGAATAGATTTGCTGGAGATAATTGAAAAGCTCGAAGGACATCTCCCGGAAAGAATTTTTTTAAAAAGCTTGGTTGCACAAAAAGGTGGGAATAACCAGATAGAAATTACTATCAGGGGAATAGCAGATTCGGAAGAAGAGATTGCCACTTTTTCCAGGTATATATCAGAGGATGATTATTTCAGCAGTATAAAAATCAAATCTATTAGCAGCAAATTTACTGCTGATGGCGGAAAAAATGATAAAAAAGAAAATCATGCCGGTAATGAGCAAAAAGAGAATGAAGCACACTACAGTTTTGATGCAGTAATATATTTAACAGCCGGGAAGTGATAAGTATGAAAATTTCTTTGAATGACAAAAGGGTTTTTATAGTACTAGGCTTATTGGGATTGGCTGTAATTTATTATAATTTTATTTATTCAAGCCAGCAGAAGACAATCAAAAAGTATACAAAGAATATTGAGCTTTATGAAGAAAACAGTCAAGAAAGTGATGGACTGGCGTTAAGAGTTGCCGGAATTGATACCGAGCTGAAGATTTTTAACGAGAAGTTGAAAAATGTCAGGACTATGTTTCCTCCGGATATTACGCAGGAAAATGTCTTGGTTTTGTTAAAGAAATTTTCAGAAGAGACCGGGTTTAGAATTAACAATATTTCGTTTTCGGACCTTAAGGAAGTCAGCGGAAATTTGCCCCCTCCCGCTCCGGTAGCAGTAGTTGAAACAGAAACAGGTTCCGATTCTGATAAAGAGGTGGATGTGGGGGATAAGGTACCAAGTGCTCAAACTGTCAATGAAGTAACAAGCGTTACCATAACGGATAAAAAATTCTTAGATGCACTGGATTCTTTTGGTATAGCATATGGACAAACTGACAAGTCTGGTGACGGAAAGACTAATATACCGGATGGAAAAGGATTTTCCTTCGGTCTTGACATTAATGGTACAAGTACCAATAAACAATTTAAAGATTTCTTATACAAGCTTGAAGACTTTAGAAGCGCCATTTCCATTAAAAGTGTTCAGATTAATGGTGATAATGATGAAGAACTATCTGTGAATATGGAAATTGAGTTTTTTGGAATAGCAGATAAAAAGGCTAAAGAGCAGGGGAAATTCTTTGACTTGGAATGGTCGCCTTTGGATCCTGCTGGGAAAAGTAATATTTTTACACCATATGAAGGGTATGTTGAGACGGATAATATGTCAAATGATACAAAAAAGGCTGAAAACAACTATCAGAATACTGAAAAGCAGCTGACTGAATATGACTTTTCCATGAGAGTATTACCATTTGGAGCTGATGTGGCTCCTCCAACGGTTACATTTGTGGGAAAGAGCATACCCGCGAATGAGAGCAGTATGCCAATTGTATATGGAGATAGCAGAAATAATGAGAATGTAGATTTATATATTGAAGCTAATGACGGGAAGTTTTATTGTAAATTCAAAACCGACCATGAAGCATTTCCGGAATTTACTTATAATAGCCTTGCAGAGTTTAAAGCCTCCGGAAATGATATTAAGATACTTATTGATTCAAGTAAAAGAACATCAACTAATGATAATTCGGGGGTAGCTTTTACAGTAACAAACAATACCGACAAAAATTTGGTCATTGATGTTGTAAATGAGGATGATAATAGGCCTAGAGTTACAATCAAAAAGAGTGGTAATAATGTTATAATCAATTATAAGTAATTGAAGTAGTTTTATACCTCTGATGATAGGGAGAGAGAAAATGAAAGCTAAGGGTATTTTCACGCACCTATCAAAATTTTCCGCAAGTAATGAGAAGGGCATTTCGCTGATTGAAGTGATTGTATCAATGCTAATAATGGCTATTATAACCGGCCCTTTTTTAGGTACAATTATTCTTTCGACACGGAACAATACATATTCCGAGCAGGTTTTAAAAGCATCCGAATTGGCACAAACAGTAATGGAAGATATTAAGTCAAGACCCGAGTTTTTGGAAGGTGAGGCTCTTCCTGAAGCGGATTCCATTACAGTAGATTATAAAGAATACTCGTTGGAAAATGAGTATAAGGTAATGTACAAAATTGTAAAGAATGAAGGCGTTTTACCTGCATCAAGTGAAACCTACGAATTTGAAAATATAAGTTATATAACGACTGGAAATTTAGAGTTTTCCATAGACGCTGGCAGTGTTTATTTAAAGGGTATACCCTATAGCTTGAATGATGAATTTGTTCCTATCGACTACCATCTGGATCTTATTGAAACAGGTGGTGTTTACACATACAAATTTTATGATGAGAGTAACTCTTTTTTACAAACAACGCAACTTACTGATGTAAGCGGTACTGATCCCATAAAAATCAAGATTAACTACCTAAACGGGTGCGAGGACACTTTTAGGTTAAATGTAAATATTGATGATATCGAGGATAGGGAGGTCTTCTTTTACATTATAGATGATGAAAAAGACATGCTGCAAATATATAATGCGGGCTCAAGACCGTTTTATCAATTCGATGAAGTAAGCACCGGACATATCGGATACTATAATGCACTTTTTAAGATTGAACTTATTGTATATTATAAAGGAGAAGAATTAAACAGATTGTTATCTTATGTAAAGAAGAACAGGTGATTCAATATGTTTGTTAAGTCTTTACTGAAGTCAAAAAAAGGATCGACACTGGTACTATCAATTCTGATTATTATAGTCATGTCTTTGCTTGGAATTTCACTTATGGCGGTCACTTTGAGCTCAATGAAGATGAGCATTTTTTATAATGATCTGGATAAAGCATACTCTTTGGCAGAAGCTTGCGCAGAAGAAATAATAAGTAATGTTGATCAGAAGGTTGCCGATATGCAAGAGTATTCAAGAACTCTTGCTTCTGAGGATTTGAAGATTCAACTTAAGGAAGATCCGGTTTCATTGAGAGATCCGGAAGGAAATGTAACACTGGCAACATCTGAACCTGACAATGTGTCAAAACTGGAGAAAGAGTACGAGTTAAAGTATTTTACATATTTTAAGGATAAATTGAATAATAGTTTTGGTGTTGAAGATAAGGTTGAGCTTATGAAGGAACTGTTTGGTTCAACAGATGTTGATGAGGGTGGGACAGTTGTTTTTAAAGATCTTGGAGATGAAAATGGCCGCATGTTTTTTAAATCTGTCCAATATGATAGTACCGACTATACTTTAAACATAAGGGTTGGTGGAATTTTTAACGGATATGAGAAAGAACTGGATGTTATTTTAAGTCTTTTGGCAGAACCGGATAATACACCATATCGTCCCATAGCACAATCAAGGATAAAAAACCCTGTCAAACACGACATCTTGAAGAAGGCTATTGTGACGGAAAAAAACCTTATTGCAACCGGTGGAAGTATTGTCATAACAGGTGATGTGTTGAGTTTTGGAACGGTTCCGGTAGTTGACGACACACTTCTCCCTGCATACAGGGTTGAGGATCAGACCGCTAACTGGTACAGATATGGCGGGATTATTGTTGGTATATGCCGTGATGTAGCTGAGGTCAGTGAAGAACTTGATTTTGATTCAAGCAAGACCGGAACGTTTAATTTCGGTTCTTTGACTATAAACGGCAATGCTACAACCATGGGCTATATTCACACAGTATATAGTACAAGCATAAATCCTTCAAAGATATCAATTACCGGAGACTCATACGCAAGGTCACTTCGCTCAGAGAAATATTCAAGTTATTCGACTCTCAATCTGAATAACTTATCCACTATTGACAACCTTCAAATTGACTCAAGCGGCACTGAGGTGAATATAAATGGTGTATATAAGGGACTTGTCGACACATGGCATGCTGTGGATGGAAGCGGTTTGGCTGATTCCGGAGAAGATGTTCCGGAGGAAGATGAGCTTGTTCCGAAGAGAAGCAGCAGTGTTGTTGTCAATGGTGACTCAATTTTAAATTTTATGGATGCAATATATATAGGAGGAAGTACTTTTTTTAAGAATTTAACAGATTCTAACGGATTTCCTTATATGTCCGGTATATCTGCACTCAAATCAACAATGAGAATAAGTAACGCTTTTACAAGAAATGATCCTTCAAATCCGGATAACAAGCTATTCTGGTATCAGGGCGGAGGTTATGTTGAACCGTCAGAAACGGCTGACTTTAAATCTTATTTCAATGGAACGGACAGCATTGACATGTTTTCAGGAAGGCAATCCAATCCGGGGTACTTTCCCCTAACCAACCGTGCCATGCATTTTAAAAAGGTATGGACTGATCTATGGTCTACAGATGCTAATGGCATATATCCTACATACATAAATGCTGACAGTATAAATATTAAGGGGAACGGAATTACTGCTGATGGAAAACTCAGAGGATACTCAAGCGGAGTAGTTATTGCAAATGGCACGGTATATGACAGTTACCAGTTTGAACATATGCACGATCCATCAACATTTCATATCAATATTCAGAAACCTGCCATTGAGGCATATTTTAATCAGATTAGCGGACTATTGAGTGAAAAATACAATAGTGAATTTCCAAGGCTGAATTTTACTGCACCTACCAAAAATATAAGCAATTATATAGACAGCGATTTTACAGGAACAAACAGAATTGTACCTAACAAGCCTTATGTTAGTTCAAATACTGATTTGGGATTTGTGTATTATGGAAATACCGATGTGGAAATCAAGCAAAGCGGAGGAAATTGGTATATAAACAGTGAAATTATGCCGATAACCAAAGGCATTATATATGTTGACGGAAATATTTATGTGCAAGGTGGTTTTGACTTTACAGGGACTCTAATGTCATCAAAGAACATTATATTTTTAGGAGATGCCAATGTTATATACAATCAAAGTGTAATTGACGCGCTGCTTAAAGCAGATGTAAACATAAACGGCTTCTTTGGCCTTCTTACCTATGAAATTCCGGATGCGACACTTGAGAGTCAGAGGATATCTACGAAGAATACCCGGATAGTAAAATGGAATGAAATTAAGTAGGATTGGGTGATAGCATATGATGAAGAAAAAGGTTATAATTGTAATTATAGTGTTAATATTGCAAACAATGGTGCATTTCGAAATACTTGACACAAAATCATATGCTGCCGAGACTATTGCTCAAGACGCATTTTCTACCGGCGATTTGAAAGTAGAGTTTTATAATTCCAATACAAGCAATTCGAGCAATACTATTTATCCTAACTTTAGGATAACTAATCAGTGCAGTTCGCCTATAGACCTTTCAAAAGTTAAATTAAGGTATTACTATACAAAAGATGGTGAGCAAAGTCAATCGTTTTTTTGCGATTGGTCAACTGTAGGAAAGGCAAAAGTCACAGGAATATTTATGGAATATGTCAAACCGCACACTGATTCGGATTGTTACCTTGAAATTGGATTCAGCAACGGAACTAAAGATTTGGAGTCTGGAGGTAGTGTTGAGGTAAAGTCAAGGATAGCAAAGTCCGACTGGGCAAATTATGATCAGGCAGATGACTATTCATTCAACTCTACTGCCACGGACTATGTCCAATGGAATTATGTAACAGCATATATTGATAATACTCTTGTATGGGGGATTCTACCGTATGAGTTAACGTCAACACCAACTCCTGTGCCATCATCAACTTCAATTGTAAACCCAACCGCAGCGAAAAGTAATTTGAAAGTAGAGTTTTATAGTTACAATACAAGCAACACAAGCAATACTATTTATCTTAACTATAGGATAACAAATCAGGATAGTTTGCCAATAGATCTTTCAAAAGTGAGATTAAGGTACTACTATACAAAAGATGGTGAACAAAGTGAATTGTTCTGGTGCGATTGGTCAACTGTTGGGAGTACAAACGTTACCGGAACAGTTATGGAATATGTCAAACCGTATACTAATTCGGATTGCTATCTGGAAATTGGGTTTACAAGTGGTGCTGGAAAGTTAGATCCCGGAGTTAGTATTGAGGTAAAGTCAAGGTTAGCAAAGTCCGACTGGACAAATTATAATCAGTCAAATGACTATTCATTCAACTCTACTGCCACGGTCTATGTCCAATGGAATTATGTAACAGCATATATTGATAATACTCTGATATGGGGTATTCCACCCGATATGTACTATGCAACACCAGCCCCAACATCTGTACCAACTCCTATTGTAACAACAGCGCCCCAACGAGAAGCTGGTGCATGGTATATGTTTGACAGTACCATAACAGGTTCTACCACTTTATCGAAAGACTATAAAGGTAATTATGGGAATGCGGTATTAAATTCAGGTGCAAGCATTGCTGCAGGAAGAAACAGAAACGGTTTGTCTCTCGATGGAGTTAACGATTACGCTAGTCTTCCATCAGGTATTGTAAGTTCGTTCAGCAATTTTACCATAGCTACATGGGTAAAGCTTGATTCAATTAATGATTGGCAAAGAATATTTGACTTTGGTAATAATACGAGTGTGTATATGTATCTGACACCCAAGTGTCCTGATCAGGCCAATAAAGGTTTGAAATTTGCAATAACTAAAGGTGGAGGATGGTCTGAGCAGATTGTTGCTTCAGGGTATGATCTTCCGGTAGGAGTTTGGAAACATGTTGCGGTTACTATGTTTGGAAAGACCGCTATATTATATGTTGATGGGGTTGAGGTTGGAAGGAACAGCAGTATGACCCTTAAACCTTCCGACTTGGGCAGTACTGCATATAATTATATAGGCAAATCACAGACAAGTGCTGATCCTTATTTAGATGGAACTATTGATGATTTTGTTATATATAACAGAGCTTTAAGTGATACAGAGTTAAGGACTTTAGCGGGATTTGCACAAAGGATAAATGATTCTGATGCCGGTATAATTTACAGTTCGGGATGGAAATATAAACCTGAAAGAGTAGGCAGTGACTATTTTTATGATGTTCATGACTCGGATTCGGCAGATGGAGAAGATTATTTTGAGTATACATTTAATGGTACAGGTATAAATTTCATCGCTCCTAAATATAATGGAAATTCAGATGCTGCTATATATATTGATGGTGAGTATAAGAAAACTATGTCAATGAGTGATTCTTCAAATTATATTTCTCAAACGGTAACATATAGTATACTTGATTTGCCCCCGGGGACACATACAATAAGGGTTGTTTGCTATAATAAAACGTGGGGTGTTGTTGATTGCATAGACGTCTTACAAAGTAATCAGGCACCTACGGATATAGTATTGTCAAATACAACTATAAATGAAAATGTTCCAAGTGGAACAATAGTAGGTGCGTTAAGCACAGTAGACTTTAATTCTGAGGATATACTTACATATACTTTTGTCTCAGGAGAAGGTTCAAATGATAATGTGAAATTTGCTATTGAAGGTAATCAGCTTAAAATTTTAAACATTCCTGATTATGAAGTCCAGAGCAACTATAGAATAAGGCTGAGGTCTACCGATGCAGAGGGACTTTATTATGAGAAAGCTTTTGTAATATCGGTTGCAGATTTGATCGAAATAACTCCAACCCCAATTCCAACCCCAACCCATACACCTGGTCCTAGCGCTACTATAGGAATAGGCAGTGGTCTGAGGGGTGAATATTATAATAACATTGATTTTACACAAATAAAGGAGATCAGAATTGACGCTGAAGTTGATTTTGACTGGGGTGGAGGATCGCCAAACGCACAAATCGGTGCGGATACCTTTTCGGTAATATGGATAGGTAAGGTTCAGCCTCTGTTTTCAGAGGAATATACTTTTTATACTGTCTCCGATGAAAGGATAAAGCTATGGGTAGATGATGTCCTTCTGATAGATAACAGCATGGATCACACTGTTACGGAGGATTTTGGAATAATACACCTGGAGGCAGGGTTAAAATATGATATCAGAATTGAGTACTGTGAAAAAAATGGAGATGCTTTGGCGATGCTTATGTGGTCGAGTGTAAGCCAGGAAAAAGAAATAATACCCCGGACACAGTTGTATCCTCCGAAAATGTTTACAGCACAAGAACATACAGTCAGAACTACTGGCATAGGTGCTGACAACAGCTTTGTTATTGGAGACTTAGTACCTTTGCTTTTGCAAATGCAGGTATTGTGGAATATGGACAATCCTGTAATCAGCGTGGATTTGAATGTTCGTAAACAGGATGGAACAAGCAGTGGGTTTATTTTAAAGGAAGTTATGTCAGGAACAACTATTAATAAAAATATGTTCAAGGTATATGTAAACGGTTCTATTATTAGCCCGACGGGTTATAGTGTCTGGACTGAAGGCACAGGAAACAACAGAAAACTAAAAATCCGGGTATTAAGAGGGTTTACACAAAATGATGTACTTCAAATATCTTATATTGTTAAGGTTACGGCGTTGCCTGTTGTGTTTGACATGGGAATAAAAGAATATTTGGAGGCCAAATCGCTAAACAATGTTAATATGAGAATTATCTATGAGATAAGCGAAAGGGTTGATTTGGGACTTGTGATTTCTGAAGTGTATTCAAAGGATTCAACATCGGATTCAGTTGAGAAGCAGCAGTTTATAGCTGATATAAAACTGGAGGATCCGATTATGCTTGAATAGAGTACTGCCAGGAGAACAGAAACCTTAATGGAGAGGGAACTGGTAATTTGTCTTAGAACAATTTTTCAGAGTATAGGAATTTATAAAAATCCTATTTTTGTAAATTCCTATACTGGGGTTTGGAAAGGGGATTCCCCTTTCCCGGTTTAAGGAGGGTGCTCAGGATGCGAAGCATCCGTCGAAGGGAACCATAGGGTTCCCTAGCGAACAAGAAAATTCATGAGCAAAGCGAATTTTCTTGAGAATTTAATAAAATTGATTATTCTGTTTTAAAAATACCAGAGTTTAGATATAATAAGCTTATAATTTTTTATAGGCTTATTATTTTTTATTGGGTGAAAAGGTGAATGTAAATGATAAGGTTTGGACCTTCAGGAAATTCAGTCAGTTTTTATGAACAGGGATATAAAACTTCTGTTCAAATGCCTGCGTGGCTTTGTGCTTTAGGGCTTACAGCCTATGAGTATCAATGCAGCAAAGGGGTAAATGTAGGTGAGGCTACGGCAAGAAATATAGGTGAAGAAGCTTCCAGAAATAATATATTCTTAAGTATTCATGCCCCCTACTACATAAATATGGCGAGCCAGGAGGAAGAAAAGCGAGTAAATTCCAAAAGATATATTATTGAAACACTGACTTGTGCGAAATGGATGGGGGCTAAAAGGATTGTTGTGCATACAGGTTCTTACAGCAAGGTTGATAAAAAATGGGCACTTGATATGGCAATTAGAATTATGAAAGAAGTTTTGGGAGAGGCAAGAGAAAGCGGACTCGATGATGTAACTATCTGCCCGGAGGTATTAGGAAAGCAAAATCAGCTTGGCTCTCTTGAGGAAATTATAGAGATATGTAAAATTGATGAAAAACTTATCCCGACAGTTGATTTTGGACACATTCATGCCAGAGGGCTTGGTTCTCTTAATTCGGTCGAAGACTTTGAAGCGGTGTTGTGCAATATAGAAAATTCCTTGGGGAAGGAAAGACTTAAGCATTTACATTGCCATTTCAGTAGAATTGAATTCACGCGGGGTGGAGAAAAAAGACACTGGACAGTTGATGACACACAGTTTGGACCGGAATTTAAATATCTGGCTGAGGCTATATGTAAAAAGAAAATGGAGCCGGTCATAATCTGTGAGTCCAGAGACAATATGGCGGAAGATGCACTAAAATTAAAGAAAATTTATGAAGGAATTGTGGGGGAATGGAAATGAAAAAGATATTAATAATCAATGGTCCGAACTTAAACCTGCTAGGCTCAAGAGAGAAGGCGATATATGGAACTGAGACTTTGGAGGATATCGCCAGAAAGACGAATGCTGAAGCTCAAAAGCTTGGTGTTGATGTGGATTTTATCCAAACCAACCATGAAGGTGAAATTATTGACAGGATACACGATGCAAAGGGAAAGATCGATGTGATAATAATCAACCCAGGTGCATATACTCATTACAGCCTGGCGATAAGGGATGCTATAAAAGCAGTGGAAATTCCGGCAATTGAGATTCATCTGTCCAATATTCATGCAAGAGAGGAATTCAGAAGCCATTCCGTTATAGCTCCGGTATGTGTAGGGCAAATATGCGGATTTGGGAGTGCAAGCTATATTTTAGGGCTTCACGCAGCAGTTATGGAATGCTGAAAACATTATCAAATTCACAAATTATAATTTAAAGGTGGTATTATGGCTAATTCAAGGCAAATTGGAAGAAGAGTTAGTGAACTGCGTGATAAACTTTCCCAAAAGGGATTGGATGGTGCATTGATTACAAAGAGGGAAAACTATATATACCTGTCTGGCTTTACAGGTACATTTGCAAATCTGCTTGTTACTAAAGACAAGGCAATTCTCATTACTGACTTCAGATATGTTGAACAGGCGAGAAGTGAGGCTTCATACTACGAGATTGTACAATTATATGATAGTATTAGTGAAACCTTAAATGATCTTATAACATCCCATGGCATTAAAAGGCTTGGTTTTGAAGACGATTACATGACTTGGAAAACCTATGATGAGTTCTGCAATAAGCTTAGTAGCAGCAAATTGGTGCCTTTGGAAGGGACTGTTGAACTCCTGAGGGTCATTAAGGATGATGACGAAATTGAAGTGATCAGGGAAGCAGTGAGGTTGGCAGATGAAGCTTTTTCTCACGTGATGAAGTATATAAGGCCTGGAGTAAAGGAAATGGAAATAGCCTCAGAGATTGAGTATTTCTTAAAAAATCAGGGCGCAAGAGGGCCTTCCTTTGATACGATTGTTGCGTCGGGAGAAAGATCAAGTCTTCCACATGGAGTGGCTTCTTCAAAGGTTATTGAAACAGGTGATGCTGTCACTCTTGACTTTGGTGCGGTTTATAAAGAATACTGTTCGGATATGACCAGAACAGTTTTTGTCGGAAATCCAAAGGAAGAATTAAAAAAAATATACGGTGTTGTACTAGAAGCACAGAAAGTGGGACTGGATGGTGCTGTTAAAGGTCTGACGGGAAAGGAAATTGACTTTAAAGCAAGAAAGGTTATTAAAGATGCCGGATATGGTGACAATTTCGGGCACAGCTTAGGACATGGAGTTGGTTTAGAAATACATGAGGAACCAAGGTTTTCACCTAAAAGTACTACTGAAATGAAGAACGGTATGGTAGTAACTGTTGAGCCGGGCATATATGTTAGTGGATTAGGTGGTGTTAGGATTGAAGACATGATAGTGATTAATGATGATAAACCTATAGTATTAACTGCCTCAACTAAGGACATGATTATATTATAATTTCTATTGGATGCATATTTTTCTTCATAATTACTAAATGCACCCATTTCTATATAAATAGGTCGGAAATTAGTATTATTTTTCTTCATAAGAAACTTTTGCTTGAAATTAGGCAGATTTTATTTTAATATAGACTAGGGAATAATTATTATGTATTTCAATACTGATAATGTATTATACATTTCGTGGCTGTAACTGCAATCAAGGTAGTATGTCAGCTGCTAAATCTATAGAATTATATCTTCTGGAGGAGTGTCTTGTAACGCTTGCGATATAAGAATTTTAGCATAAGGATCTGCTAAAAACAAACTTTTTTTGGAAGAATAGTATATACTGAGTTAATAATTTTTGGAGGGATAATTTAATGATAACTGCTGGTGATTTTAGAAACGGCGTGACTTTTGAACTTGACGGACAAATATTTCAAATAGTTGAGTTTCAACATGTTAAACCAGGTAAGGGAGCTGCTTTTGTTAGAACTAAACTTAAGAATATTGTAACAGGGGCTACAGTTGAAAGAACTTTCAACCCAACTGATAAAATGCCTAAAGCTCATATTGAAAGAAAGGACATGCAGTATCTCTACAGCGATGAGGATCTTTATCATTTCATGGATGTTGAGACTTTCGAGCAGATGCCGATAGGAAAAGATAAAATTGGGGACTCTCTTAAGTTTGTAAAAGAAAATGAAGTTGTAAAAATATTGTCTCATAAGGGAAATGTATTTGGTATAGAGCCGCCTACATTTGTTGAACTTAAAATCGTTGAGACAGAGCCTGGTTTTAAGGGCGATACTGCTACAGGTGCTACAAAGCCTGCAACTGTTGAGACAGGAGCGGTAATAAAGGTTCCTTTGTTTGTAGATTCAGGTGATGTGATCAGAATAGATACCCGTACAGGGGAGTATATGGAAAGAGTTTAGTGGGTATAATATATCTAGTGTTGATTAACAAAAATAAATTTTGGAATTTATTTTTATTAATCAGCAAAAATCATAGGATGTGCATTTTTAATATGATTCAGTTCTAGAAATGAATTATGTTCAAAAGCACTAGGAATTGGAAGCAAATGGTGTTGATCCGGAATTATTCCGGTGATCAATATCTGCTATATTTAAATATTAGAAGAATTGCTTGCTAAATAAAATGTAAAGGAGAGCACCCTATGAGCTTTATTAAGGAAAGAGTTGCGTATCTGAAAGGGCTAGCTGAAGGAATGCAAATAAGTGATGCGACAAACGAGGGAAAACTGCTTAGTTCCATAATTGATGTACTGGATGATATGGCTCTTGCTATCGACGATATTGAAGAAGTACAGGAACAGCTTGGTGAGCAGGTAGACAATATGGATGAAGATCTCGCAGAAGTAGAAAGAATTATCTTTGATGGTGATGATGAAGACGATGATGACTATGATGATGGTATACTTGCAGAAGTTGAGTGTCCACACTGCGGTGAGATAATAGAACTTGGCGAGGATATGCTTGATGAAGAAGCAGAGTCTTTTGAATGCCCACACTGTGGAAAAGATGTTGCAGTTGAATGGGATTGTGATTGTGATGACTGTTGCGACCATGATCACGAATAGTACTTATGATTAAAGCCTTGGAACATTCAATTCTAAAAGGTTTTATAAGTTTTTAGTATTAATTTTATCAAAAAAGATATGTTAAACCATATGGTTTAGCATATCTTTTTTGTTTTTGTCATAGAATTGGACAAATTATAATATTAATTTATATAAGCATTACGACTTATTAGGAACAGAAAAAGACAGTATATTTAGGAGGGAGCCATCATGGATACAAAAGAAAAGCAAGTTATAAAAATGAGTGAAGTTAATAATTTTGAGAGGGACATTCTGAGGTTTATATCACAGGATTTAAGAAATCTAATAAGGAAGGTATCCATAAAGGATTTGATGTGTCTTGAAGAGATAAGGTTCAGGGTAAATAGACCGGTAATGCTTCAGAATTTCAAGGGAAGCTTTTTTTTGGATGAGGAAGGTGAATTAACCGACAAACCTAATAAGCCGGTATATGTATCTCAAGAACAGATTATTAAAACATTGGAACTGATTAGTGAAAACTCCATATATGCTTTTCAGGATGAAATCCGGAACGGCTTTATTACTTTAAAGGGCGGGCACCGTGTTGGTATTACCGGCAGAGCTGTTCTTGAAGGCTCCCAAATAAAGAATATAAAGGATATATCAGGTCTGAATATAAGAATATCAAGGGAAGTACAGGGGTGTTCTGTTAAAATTCTTAAACACATTGTACAAGGAGAAAACGAAGTCTGCAATACACTGATAGTGTCACCGCCAAAGTGCGGAAAAACAACAATATTAAGAGACCTTGCCAGAAATATAAGCGATGGAGTAGAGGAAATACCGCTTAAGGGTTTAAAGGTGGCAGTTGTTGATGAACGGTCGGAAATTGCTGCATGTTATAAGGGCTCACCCCAAAGGTACGTTGGCTCAAGAACTGATGTGCTCGATGCCTGTCCAAAGCAGCTTGGAATGTCCATAATGCTGAGATCTATGTCTCCTGATGTTATTATGACAGATGAAATTGGAAGTAACGGGGACAAGGAAGCTATAATGCAGGTGTTAAACGCGGGGGTTAAGATTATAACGACAGCGCACGGATTTAATATTTCTGAACTTAAGTTGCGCAAAGAAGTGCTTGCCATGATGGAAGAAAAGGTGTTCGCAAGGTTGATTGTATTAAGCTCCAAAGATGGACCGGGAACCGTAGAGGAAGTACTTGATGGAAACAGTATGAAATTTTTATACAGGAGAGACCGGTTATGTTGCTGAAAATTATTGGTAGTTTGATTGTATTGGTATCTTGCAGTCTTTTAGGATTTTCTCACGCAAAGACATATGCTAAAAGGCCTGGCGAACTTAAAACCCTTCAGTCACTTCTTCAGATATTTGAAAACGAAATAAGCTTTTTGTCCAATGTGCTGGAAGAAGCGTTTTTTAAAGTAAATAAAAGCACTGATAGCAGTGTGGCTGTATTTTTTGGAGCAGCAATCAGTAACATGAAGGATGGACTATGTGCAGATGAAGCCTGGACAAAGGCTGTTAAGGATAATATCAGCAAGACTAATTTAAACTCCGAAGACGAAAATATAATTATTTCCTTTGGGAAAATGCTGGGAAGCTCTGATTTAGAAGGTCAGATCAAAAATATACGCCTGACGATAAATCAACTGAAAATTCAGGAACAAAAAGCTGAAGAGCTGAAAGTCAAGAATGAAAGTATGTACAAGAACCTTGGAGTCTTGGGAGGGCTGGCAATAATTATATTATTGTTCTAATTTCAGAGTTTACTTGAATATATATAACTTGTACGAAAAATTTAATTGGAGCTATTGGAATAGCTGTAATGAAAAATTTATAAACTTTTTTATAGTATACCGCAGCGGAAGCTGCAATCATAGAGTTACCTTAAAAAACAATTATAAGAGGAGAAATATTGAATTATGGATATAGAATTGATTTTTAAAATAGCGGCTATAGGTATATTGGTTTCTGTTTTAAATGCTCTTCTAAATAAATCGGGAAGAGATGAACAGGCTATGATGACAACACTTGCAGGCCTGATAGTTGTACTAATGATGATAGTCAAGGAGATAGTAAACTTATTTGATACAGTTAAAACTTTGTTCCAGTTTTAGGTGTCGGGAGTTATGTTTTTAGTTTTCCTGACCGGTAATTTGAAGATACCTTAAAGTTAAGGGTGATGATTTTTGTGGACATACTACAGATAATTGGATTGGCAATAGTGGCAACAGTCATAATAGCAGTGCTCAAAGTGCAAAGACCTGAAATGGCTGTCCAGATAAGCATTGCAACAGGAATAATAGTAGTTGCTATGATTTTAGGCAAGATTACTGCAGTGATTGAACTTTTAAACAGCTACGCTACAAAGGTTAATATAGATACGATTTATCTGTCAACTCTACTTAAAATTGTAGGAATAGCTTATATTGCTGAATTTGGAGCAGAAGTGTGTAAAGATGCAGGTGAAGGGGCGATAGCTTCAAAAGTGGAGTTTGCCGGTAAAATAATAATTATTGTCATGGCAGTTCCGATAATTACATCACTGATGGACTTGGTTATAAGTATTATGCCTTAGAAATTAAACAGGTAGAAACAAGACAGTGAACGGATGGGGATAAAATGTTTACTAACAAAAGAGCAACTATTTGCGTATTTACAAGGATAATTTTTCTGATTGCAGCATTATTTATATTCTGTATTTCCTTCCCTGTTGGCGTTAGCGCTGAGGAGGGGATTACAGAGGATGAATTAATCGAGGAGCAAGCGGAAATTGATGAAGTAAAGTCAATTGAAGACAGGCTTAAAAATACTATGGATAAAAACTTTAATGAAATAATGCCTGGGTATGACCCTGAAAGCATGATAAAAAATGTAGCTAAAGGAAAATTTGAATTTGATATTACCAGTATTTTTAATAGAGTATTGATGTTTTTATTCCAGGAAATATACTTAAATATTGATATACTCATAAAACTAATAGTACTGGTGATTATTTGCGCAGTTCTTAAGAATCTTCAGACATCCTTTATGAGTAAAGGTGTTGGCGAACTTGCCTTCTATATATGTTATATAGTTATGGTATCGGTGTTGATGGTTAGTTTTAACGGTGCTATCAAAGTTGGAATGGAAATAATCAATGCCATGGTGAATTTTATGTATTCCTCAATACCGGTGCTTATAACGCTACTGATTTCAGGAGGAAATATCACTTCAGGAGGTGTGCTTCAGCCCGTACTTATAATGATTGTACAATTTACTGCCACAATTATTAAGACTGTCTTTATTCCTCTTATAATTCTTTCCACCACACTATCAATTGTTGACAATATTTCAGAGAAAATACAAGTCGCAAGGCTTGCATCATTCCTAAAACATATTACATCGTGGGCTTTGGGATTTATACTTACTATATTTGTTGCTATAGTTTCGCTCCAGGGTTCGTTAGGAGCAGTTGTTGACGGGGTTACAAGTAAAACAACCAAGTTTGCAATCAGTGCCTTTATCCCAGTAGCAGGAAAGTACCTTGCCGACGCAGCTGATGCAGTTATAGGCTGTACTCTGCTTATAAAGAATGCAGTGGGAGTAGCAATTATGATCGGAATAATTGCAATTTGTCTCATACCAATATTAAAGATGCTGGCAATCATAGTTATGTACAGAATGGCTTGTGTTCTTTTAGAGCCAATAGCTGAAACCAGAATTCTAAAATGCATCGGAGAAGTAGCCGGTTCAATGACTTATGTACTTGGTATTGTGGCTTCGGTGGCTTTTATGTTCCTTATAACCGTGACAGCTTTAATAACAGCCAGCAATTTAAGTGCCATGATGAGGTGACGGAGGATAAAATGATAGATTTTTTGAAAAATTGGTCTTTAAATATTGTAACGATTGTTTTATTCATAGTGCTCCTTGAAATGCTTCTTCCATCGGGAAAGATGAAAAAGATGATAAATCTTGTATCGGGGCTCATACTTGTAATTGTGCTTATAAATCCTGTGCTCGGTTTACTCGAGAAAGGAGTAGATCTTAAAACATACCAGATGGCTAACAGTAATTTTATCGACAAAACAGAGATAATGGTAAACAGTGATGTTCTGAAGGAAGAACAAACAAGGCAGATTACCAATGTCTACAGAAACAAGATAATAGATCAGTTGGAGTGTATGATAAAGGAAGTTAAAGGGGTTTTTGATGTAGAAGCAGATGTCATTATTAATGAGGATTATTCTTCTGAAAACTTTGGAGAAGTTAAAAAAGTTTATATTGCACTAAAGCTTGGAAGCAATGATGAGAATGAAGGGGTAAAGCCTGTTAAAAAAATAGAAAAAATCAGAGTTGAGACGAAAAAATCGGGGGAAAGCAAGGAAAAATCAGGAGAAGGAATTGATAAAGAGCTCAAGGCACATATAGAAGATAAAATTGAAAAATTATTAAATATACACAATGAGAATATTGTAATTTCTCTTGAAGAAGACTAAGGAGGGCAAAATGGATAAATTAAAAAAAATTGTCGAGTACTTAAGACGCATGTTTAAGGCTGAAAAAAACAGCAAAATAGGAGAAAATTTGATTATTCTGATTATAATAGGGGTCATAGTTATAATAGCCGGAAGTACACTTTTTCAAGGCGGAGACAAGCAAAAAAAGAAGAATGACGGTCAGAGTTCCGGTAATAGCAGTCAAGAAAATGTTCAGGAGGTTTCAAAACTGGGGGTATCAGACGAAAAGGAAGAGGTTGGCAAGAAGATTGAAGAAATTCTCTCTCAGATAGAAGGGGCTGGAAAGGTTAGTGTATTAGTCACATACGTATCCGGTAGAGAGATAGTTCCCTATGCAGATATTAAGAAAAGCGACAATGTGACAGATGAAAAGGACAGTACAGGAGGTTCGAGAAAGCTGGATCAGAGCTCCTATGAAAGCCAGATTGCATATGAAGACGAGGGGAATGGAGATAAAAGGCCAATTATTGTAAAGGAACTTTTGCCGGAGGTAAAGGGGGTGGTTGTAGTTGCGGATGGGGCTGATGATCCGGTAGTTAAAGAACGTCTTGTTAATGCAGTAAGAGTTCTTCTTGATGTGCCGGTACATAGAATTGAGGTGTTTGGAAGGAAAGGAAATTAGCCTATATACATAAAAATTTCAGAAAACAGATATAAATGAGACAAATTTGCAATATATATTATAAAAAACTTATAAAATGAAGGGGGATTCTTTGATGATGGTTTTTAAAAGAAAACAAATTGTAGTTTTGTCACTGGTTCTTATGATAGTCATAGCAGGGTATTTACAATACAGCTACAAAAAAAGCAGTATTTCGGTAAGCGAAATGGCAGACAGCGACTCTCCGAGACTTGGTGAAGCAGTTTACGTAGATAATTTCGGGGAATTTGACAGTGAAACTGCTGAAAAAAATGAAGATTCCGATAAGAAAGAGAACAAAAAAGAAGAAAACAAAAAGACTGTTCAGGCATCTAAAATGGCAAATGATTTTTTTGCACAGGCAAAAATGGATAGAGACGTAACCAGAGGTAAAAATAAAGATGAATTGCAAAATATCACAAAAGATCCCGAAGCAAGCAAAGAACTTAAATCACAGGCAAGTGAGAAGATGCTCGCTATAATTGATAATTCTGAAAAAGAAATGGCTATAGAAACACTTATTAAGGAAAGAGGTTTTAGTGATGTAGTTGTCTTCATTGCAGAAGACAAAAGTCTTGACATTGTTGTAAAAGCTCAAAATATATCAGATGCGGAAGCAACTCAAATTGCTGATATTGCAGCAAGGCAGGCAAATGTATCTATAGCCGATGTACATGTAAGACCTATTTTTTAGAGTATAGGAATTTATAAAAAGCTATTTTTGTAAATTCCTATACTGGGGTTTGGAAAGGGGATTCCCCTTTCCCGGTTTAAGGAGGGCTGGTCGTTACGCTACGCTACACTGCTCGCCCGTGCGACCTGGGTGCTCAGGCTGGTCGTTTCGCTGCGCTACACTGCTCGCCTATGCATCCTGGGATGCGAAGCATCCGTCGAAGGGAACCATAGGGTTCCCTAGCGAACAAGAAAATTCATGAGCGAAGCGAATTTTCTTGGTGTATAAAGATGTTTACAGTAGCCGATACAATTTGTTGATATCGATGCACTGAGGTGGTATAATATCTGTGTATCAGGCTTCTAAATGATGCAATGGGGAGGAAATCCGGATGGAAGAAATTGTCCAAGGTAATTTTGAAATAGGAAATGTGAAGATATCTGAAGAAGTTGTCGCTATAATTGCAGGAGTAGCTGCTATGGATGTACCTGGTGTCGCAGGTATGAGTGGCGGGATTGCAGGCGGAATTGCAGAGATCCTTGGACGAAAAAATTTGTCAAAAGGTGTAAAAGTTGAGGTCGGAGAAAAAGAGGCTGCTATAGATTTATATATAATTGTAGAGTATGGTTGCCGGATCCCTGATGTGTCCTGGGATATACAGGAAAAAGTTAAAAATGCTGTTGAGACTATGACCGGTCTTGATGTAATTGAGATAAATATTCATGTTCAGGGAGTGAACATAGAAAAGGATAATAAGAAAGAGCCCACTGATGAAACGTCAAGAGTTAAATAAATTTGTCATAAATGATATGCAGAAGTAATTGCAATTATTGGAGAAGCTGGAAATTATATTTTGTATAAACCTAAAATTTAAATTAATAACCCTTCTAGGGTTTATTTTTTTTCTAAAATAAAATATAATGTATTTGGATAAATATATGTGATTGAGAATCTATTGCTATAACAGATTTTTTAATGTTAAATGAAAAATGTAGTATAAAAGTTTTATTTTTTATGAACAATTGTAGTATTAGGTGCTTTCAAAACAAAAGAAAAGTGTGAAGAGGTGACTGATTATTTATGAATATTATTTTTAGAACCATTTTGGCAATCTATGCTTTTTGCCTTACTGTAGTATCAGTAATATTAATGGCTATGACTTTAAGACACAGCTTGTTTACGAGTATAACCAGTTATATCAATGAATACGTATTACCAAACAAAGCGTCAAATATCCTTATGTTTATAATTGAATTAATATTCTTTGCACTGAGTATAGTCTTTCTGCTTTCAGGTGTTAAAAGCGAGAAAGAGAAAAAGTTTATAAGCAAAGCTAACAATGTCGGAGAAATCAGAATATCTCTTAATACTATTGAAAACATAGCATTAGCAGCATCAAAGAAGCTTAGCGGTGTTAAGGAGACTAAGGCCTATGTCAGTAAGGTAGGAGATGATGTTTCCATATATATCAAGTCGGTTGTTTTGTCCGATATTCATATTCCAACTCTTTCAGAGGAGCTTCAAAACAAGGTTAAAAAAGCTGTTGAAGAGACTTCCGGTATCAATGTTACAGATGTAAAAGTTTCTGTAGAAAATATATATACCGGATATAAATCCCGGGTTGAATAGGAGATGTATATATTATGAGCAGGGAACAGTTGATTTCTTTTTATAAAGCGCACTTTGGTGAAATAAATGGTGCACTCGGTGGGTTGATATTTGCATTATGTACTCTTATCGCAGGTTTTTTTCAGACATTGTTTATTGCATTGTGTGTCTTAATAGGTTATTATATTGGAAAAAAGATTTCACATGATAAGGACTATTTAAGAAATTTGTTGGATAGAATATTACCGCCGGGTACATATAGATAATAATACTTTTAAGGTGAATTAAGTTTCAACCATAAAAATTACTCAAATTAATTGAGGAGGTACAGGGTTAATGGGAAGAAGGGCAGCCAGGGAAATTGCAATGAAGCTCGTATATCAGTTGGAGATTCAAAAGGACTCCAGGGAAGAGCAGATAAGGCAGACCCTCGAACAAGAGAATTTAACTGAAAATGATACAAACTATATTACTGATGTTGTAGAAGGTGTGTTCGGGAACCTTGAACAGATAGACAAAACTATTGAGCTTTATTCAAAGGGTTGGAAGCTCTCAAGGATCTCGAAGGTTGATTTGTCAATCCTAAGACTTAGTATATATGAAATAAGCTATAGAAATGATATTCCTTTTAATGTATCTATAAATGAAGCAGTAGAACTGGCCAAAAATTACAGTGGCGAAGAAAGCAGCTCATTTATTAACGGAATATTGGGTAAGGTATCTAAAGAAAGGGTATTACCTGTTGAGGCAGATAATACGTAAGAACTGTTAAATTTTACAACCCACCTTTGAAAAGGTGGGTTGTTGTGATAAAAACATACCGCAGGTGAAGCTGCAATCAAAATAGTAAATTTCCGCTGCATCAAACAGCGGAACAATATCTTCTAATTAAATAAAACGATTTTAGGTGAGGGAATGAGGGAAACTTTAACTGGCGCTTTTGAAAATATACTTACAGTATCTTCGGTAAACAGATATATCAAGGAGATTATATCCAGAGATATAATTCTTTCAAATCTCTGGATAAGGGGTGAAGTTTCCAATTTCAAAAATCATTCTTCAGGGCATATGTACTTTACACTTAAGGATGAAAACAGCCTGATCAAGTGTGTTATGTTCAGGACACAAAATTCTTTTTTAAAGTTTTTACCTGAGAACGGCATGAAGGTTATTATACGGGGATATGTTTCACTTTTTGAAAGAGATGGTCAATATCAGCTGTATGCGGAGGAAATGATCAGCGACGGAATAGGCAATCTTCATATAGCATTTGAGCAATTAAAAAAGAGACTCTCTGAGGAAGGCCTTTTTGATAACTGCTTTAAGAAACGAATACCTTTTTTGCCTGGTTCAATCGGAGTTGTAACATCATCAACCGGTGCGGTTATCCGGGATATAATCAATGTTCTTGATAGGAGATTTTTCAACACACATATTAAAATATTCCCTGTAAGAGTCCAAGGTACTGGTGCTGCTAAAGAAATAAGCAGGGCGATAAATAAGTTAAATGAGCTTTCCTGTGTAGATGTTATAATAGTTGCAAGAGGTGGGGGTTCTTTAGAAGAGCTCTGGCCTTTTAATGAGGAGATTGTTGCAAGAAGCATATTCAACTCAAAAATTCCTGTAATATCGGCTGTGGGTCATGATACCGACTATACAATTTGTGACTTTGTAGCAGATGTTCGTGCTCCAACACCATCGGCTGCCGCAGAAATTGTAATGCCTGAAAAGCAAATGCTTGTTAACAGGCTATGCGAGCTTGATATCAGGTTTCGAAGTGCGTTATTAAGAAATGTTAAATTAAAGCGCAAGAGGCTGGAAGAGCTAAAAAATGCGGCTGTTTTCAGGCAACCTTATGACCTTGTATATCAGGAGAGAATGAAACTTGATATATTTAATAGGGATCTAAAAAAATCTATTATGGTGAAACTGGAGAGGTCAAGGTCAAGGCTTCATTATCTTATAGGAAAGCTTGATGCCTTAAGCCCTCTTACTATATTGTCAAGGGGTTACAGCATTGTGAAATCTGCTGATGACAAGCATGTAGTCAAATCCATAAATGATATTGGAGCAGGGGAGCAAATTGAAGTCGCTTTAGAAGATGGGAATTTGGAGTGTACTGTAAATAGTGTGAAGGGTAGGATTTAATTATGGCGCGGGAAAAGAAGAGTTTTGAGAAATCCCTGATTGAGCTTGAAGAGATAGTTGAGAAGCTTGAACGTGGAGAAATGTCACTTGATTTGTCAATAGAGATGTTCCAAAAAGGTGTAACACTTTCAAAAGACTTAAGTAAAATGCTAGATGAGATAGAGAAAAAAATAACTATACTTGTAGAAAATGAAAACGGTGAAGTTAGAGAAGAAGATTTTGACAAATAGTAAGTGAAAATTAAGAAGATTAGAGGTATCAGAGCCTGTAAAGATGGGGGATAAGAATGAATTTTAAAGAAAAGCAGCAAAGCTATGCAGATATTGTTAATAACTTTTTGGAAAATTATTTAAGGGAAAATGACTTGCCGGAAAAGTCGATATACAGTGCAATGAGGTATAGCCTTCTTGCAGGAGGAAAAAGGCTCAGACCGGTTCTTGCCATTGCAGCATGTGAATTGCTTGGAGGGAAAATAAATGAGATTCTTCCTTTTGCCTGTGCAATTGAAATGATTCATACGTACTCGCTTATCCATGATGACCTTCCTGCAATGGACAATGATGATTACAGGAGGGGTAAATTAACAAACCATAAAAAGTATGGTGAGGCATTAGCTATCCTGGCAGGTGACGGCCTCTTAAACCTGGCCTTTGAATTGATGCTTGAAAGCACAGCTAATGATTGTAATAATATATCAGAAAAGGTAAAAGCAATGTCCTATATTGCAAGATCGTCAGGAATACATGGTATGATTGCAGGTCAGGTAATCGATACAGAATCGGAGAATAAGGAAATATCGTACCAGACCCTTGAGTATATGCACAGGTATAAAACTGGTGCATTAATAAAGGCTCCTGTTTTGTCTTCTGCAATTATTTGCAAAGCGTCTGATGAGGATTACACAAGTCTTGAAGGGTATGCAGATAATTTGGGTTTAGCTTTTCAAATTAAAGATGATATACTTGACGTGGAAGGAAACACGGAAATGTTAGGAAAGAAGGTAGGCAGTGACGAAAGCAAAAAGAAGACAACTTATGTCAGTCTCTATGGGATTGAAAAATCAAAACAATTGCTGAATGAAACTACTCGGAAAGCAATTGGGAATATCGAAAGGTTTGGCTCGGATGCTGCATTTTTGAAAGAACTTGCAGAGTATCTTATAGTAAGGGAAATCTAAGTTGGAGAATGCTTTTTGTTTTGAGGAATTTGCAATTACAGGGGGATTTGAACAGGTGGAGATAGTGAATACTATATTACACAACAAGGCTATAACGGTACCCGCTTTTGCATGGTTTCTGGCACAGCTTATTAAAGTTATTAACGTCCTTTTATCCAGCAAAAAGATCGATTTTACCAGATTTGTAGGCTCGGGTGGTATGCCTAGTTCCCATTCGTCGTTTATTGTATCACTTGCTACTGTTGTTGGTAAAATCAAGGGGTTGGATTCGGCAGAATTTGGAATGGCAATAGCTGTGTCTTTAGTAGTCATGTATGATGCTGCCGGGGTAAGAAGAGCAGCAGGGAAACAGGCAAAAGCACTAAATCAGCTTATATACTCGCATAACGGTAACATTAACTTTGACGGGAAACTTAAGGAACTATTGGGACATTCTCCTTTTGAAGTGGTAATGGGTGCACTTTTAGGAATTATTATAGGGATTTGGCTTGGATAGTTTTGGCACTAAACAAACGTTTAGTTGAGGATAGTACCTCTATTTATCGCAGCGGAAATTTTTGCTTTGTTTGCGGATTCCGCTGGATATTTAATAAAACAAAGGTATTAATAACTATAATTATTCTGCCTCAAAATAAAAGCTTTAATTGAAGATTAAAGACGATATATTGATTATTGCGATTGTTTATCCAACGTCCTATGTGTGGTATAATAATAACTTGTTACAAAGATTAGGTTGATTTTTTTACTTAGAAAAATAGCTTAATAAACAGGGTGGCGCAGTATTCTAGTCAGTACTGCCGGTTCTGAAGGCGGGCCTAAAAATCCGCTAAAGGGCACATCGATGAAGTTCCTTGTGTTGGCTTGTTACGCCCAGTAGTGGGCTGATGCTGGGAGTTAAGGTTTAGGGGCGATCTGCAATGGCATGCGGGCGTTGACCCCTCTACCGTGGAGACCCTACCTTGTGGAAGAAAAGCCACTAAGAGCTTTTTGCTCTTGGTGCCACCTCGACCACGAGTAGGGAGTAAACCTGTTAGGCGGTACCGTTATGGTGCTGTGAACAGAGTAGCCTGCCTTGAGTGAAGTTGGTGGATAATGGACAGGTGTACAAGTATTGGCCGATACAAGTACACTAAAGCAGTTTGAAACCACCTTTGCAAAAGAGGCTAGGGATCGGTCAGACTGTTGGGGAAAACCCCTAGACTGTTCTGTTAAGAGGTACACTGGGGATTGCAGTGTGGACTAAGTGGTAATCAGGCCCCATTTTTGGAAACAATGTGGCAGCGGGTTTAAAGGGAAACCGCTGATTTGGCGACATTTCAGCACCTGCTGTGGAAATCATGCCTGACCTAAGCCGCAAAATTTACTCAGTGTATTTCCACCCTGTATTTAATTATTATTAAAACGTATAAGCAGTTGTTTATACTTTAGATGTATTTTGTGAGGATTGCAGTGAATCTATTCATTTATTGGACATTTGGAGGGAAAGCCTGGTGGATGACAATTACAAACATCCTGCAAATGAAAGAAAAGTAAAGTTTCGAGCCAATACTGTAGGTTCTAAAAGGGAAAACTGGAAATGGGTCATTTTTGTGACATTGCTTACATTTTTGCTCTCTTCAAGTTTATCGGTTATATCCTCAATACTTTTAGAAGATGCGCATATTTACATATCGTTTCTTATAGTGCTGATTATTATCATGATTGGTATTATTTTTGATATAATAGGCATAGCAGTAACTGCAGCAGATGAAGCGCCATTTCATGCCATGGCATCAAGGAAGTTTTATGCTGCCAAACAGGCTATTAAGCTTATAAGAAATGCAAACAAGGTGTCTAGCATATGCAATGATGTTGTAGGTGACATATGTGGTGTTATAAGTGGTGCTGCCAGCGGTTTTATTGTGATAAAAATTGTAATGAACGACAATGGTTTGATTGAAACTCTGGCAAGCGTTGGAATCACCGGTACTGTTGCTTCTCTGACCATCGGAGGAAAGGCTGTTGGAAAGACAATAGCAATAGAAAAAAGTAACTATATAGTATATAAAGTTGCTGTTATATTAAAGTTTATAATTGGAAGAATAAGTTATATAAAGTTTGAGCCTAAGGCAAAAAAAAACCGAAAGTGAGATGAAACCTATTTGGCTAACTTTTTGGACAAAGTTAACTCACCAGATGATGTAAAAAAGCTCAGTCTGGAAGAATTGAATGAATTGGCTGCTGAGATACGAATGTTTTTGATTGAAACGGTGTCGAAAACAGGGGGACATCTTGCTTCAAACCTTGGTGTGGTTGAGCTGACTTTAGCTCTTCACAGGGTGTTTAACTCACCTGTTGACAAGATTGTGTGGGATGTTGGCCACCAGTCCTATGTACATAAAATAATTACTGGGAGAAAAGACAAGTTTGATACATTAAGGAAACTAGGAGGTTTGTCTGGTTTTCCAAAGGTTAATGAAAGTGAGCATGATGCGTTTAATACGGGGCACAGCAGTACTTCTATTTCTGCTGCTTTCGGGATTGCCAGAGCAAGGGATTTGAAAAAGGAAAACTCTTCGGTTATAGCAGTGATCGGAGATGGAGCACTGACCGGAGGAATGGCGTTTGAAGCTTTGAATAATGCAGGGCGTACTCCTAATAATTTTATTGTTGTGCTAAATGACAATGAAATGTCTATATCTAAGAATGTAGGGGGGGTATCGAAATATTTGAGTCAAATACGTACAGAGCCGTTCTACTTTAAGGTTAAAGAGGATATAGACCTTATGCTCAATAAAATACCTGCTATAGGGAAAAGTGCAGCGAAAGCACTAGGCAAGGTTAAGGGATCAATTAAGTATATGATAATGCCGGGTATATTTTTTGAAGAACTCGGGTTTAAGTATTTAGGTCCTGTTGATGGGCATAATATAACAGAGCTTGAAAAGCTGTTAACTATAGCAAAGGGAATAAAAGGTCCTGTACTTGTGCACGTGTGCACACAGAAGGGAAAAGGCTATACATATGCAGAAGAAAACCCTCATGTCTTTCATGGGATAGCTCCTTTTGAGATTGAGACGGGAGAGGTAATATCACATGGGGGCCCCGGATATTCGGAAATCTTCGGACGAGAGCTATCAAAGATAGCAAATGATGACGATAGGGTTGTAGCAATCTCTGCTGCAATGCCACATGGGACAGGGTTAGAACTCTTTTCGAAGAAATTCCCGGATAGGTTTTTCGATGTAGGTATTGCAGAACAGCATGCGGTTACTTTTTCAGCCGGTCTTGCCAGAAATGGCATTAAGCCTGTTGTTGCTCTGTACTCTTCTTTTTTACAAAGAGCATATGATCAGGTGCTTCATGATGTGGCACTTCAGAATCTTCATGTTGTATTTGCAATTGATAGAGCCGGAATTGTTGGCGAAGATGGTGAGACACACCAGGGAATATATGATATATCGTTTTTGAGCCACATACCCAATATGGCCATATTAGCTCCCTGTGATTACACAGATTTTACCAAAATGCTGAAATTTGCATTACAAGAATATAGTGGGCCGATTGCAATAAGATATCCAAGAGGAAGAGGAGCAGACAAGCTGATTGATACTCCACCGGTTAAGTACGGACAATCCCTCCTTGTACGAGAAGGAAGTGATGTAACCATTGCAGCCATTGGAAATAAGCTTGAAACAGCTCTGAATGTAGCTGATATGCTGGAAAAAATGGATATTTTCTGCGATGTGATATATTCGAGATTTATTAAACCTGTTGACACAAAACTTATTCTTAATTCTGCAATCAAGACAAGACGAGTCATCACAATTGAAGACAATGCCGTGACGGGTGGATTTGGAAGTCTTGTACTTGAAACGATGAACCAGAAGGGAATAAATATCAAGACCAAAATGTTTGGATATCCAGACCAGTTTATCCCTCATGGGTCAAAAAACGAGCTGCAGAACTTGTACAGGCTGGATGAACAATCAATAGTTAACGATGTGGTAAGAATAGTAAATAAGAGCAGAGTTTAGCAAGAGAAAATCTGTTTTTGTTATTCATAAGGAATTTGGAGGTAGGATTTTTGAAAAAGGAAAGGCTTGATGTCTTGCTTGTAAGCAAAGGACTTTTTGAAAGCAGGGAAAAGGCAAGAAGTTCTATAATGGCCGGTGTTGTTTTTGTGGCAGGAAATAAAGAGGATAAACCGGGAGTTAAAGTTGATCTAGATTCAGAAATAGTTATAAAGGAAAATATACATCCTTATGTAAGCAGGGGCGGGCTTAAACTTGAGAAAGCAATAAAATCTTTTAACATAGATTTAAAGGGAAGGACAACTATGGACATAGGAGCTTCCACAGGAGGATTTACCGACTGTATGTTAAAGAACGGGGCGTCCAAAGTCTTTTCTGTAGATGTAGGTTATGGTCAATTGGCATGGGAACTAAGGAATGATAACCGTGTTGTTTGTATGGAGCGCACGAATATCAGATATGTTGAACCTGAACATTTGGGTACCTTAGTAGATTTTGCTTCGATTGATGTTTCTTTTATTTCACTTAAGAAGGTGATTCCCGTAGCAGTAAAACTGCTGACCGATGAAGGTGAACTGATATGCCTGATCAAGCCGCAGTTTGAGGCGGGCAGGGATAAAGTAGGCAAACATGGTGTTGTAAGAGATCCAAAGGTTCATGAAGATGTAATAAAGGAAATTATAGCTTTTGTGCTGGAAATTGGGCTAAAGGTGAAGGGGTTGGATTTTTCACCTATAAAAGGGCCGGAAGGAAATATTGAGTATTTGATTTACTTAAGCAAAGGTGGCGGGAGAGAAGATCTCGAAGGATTATATAAAGATGTTGCACAGGTTGTTGAGCAATCCCATAAGTTATAACAATGGGAAAATTATAAAATACCCTCAATGTTTTATTTATCACTAATTACCCTTTTATAATAATCCGTTTCAATAATTTTTGCAGAGTATTTAAATTTATTTGAGACGATTTTGTTTATGGCCTCAATATAGCTACTATCTGCATTGTAACCACTAGAATATTCAACCGAATTAGAAGATGTATTATATCTGGCTTTATCCGTTATCCAGCTCCTGTTTGAGAATATGACCATAGGATCGGTATCAGATAGAATGTCAGAGCCCATGAGAAGCCTGGAATCGTACTCAAGTCCGAATAAGTTTGACAGCGTAGGTATAATATCAAGGCTTGAACATGGTTTGTCGATTATAACTGGATCCATTCCCTTTTTCCATAGAATGAAAGTGCTTTTGTACAATTCAAAATTTTCTTCGACTTTATGGCCTGCAAGTTCGTCGATGTTCTCTTTAGGAAGTCCATACGGATAGTGGTCAGGACTAATAGCAATTACAGTATTGTCGGCCACTCCGGAAGCCTCAAGTTTTTCTAAAAGAGCCTTCATGGCAAATTCAAGCTCCATATTACATGCGATATATGCTTTTGATGCATTGGAGTAAGGCAGGCCGTCGACATAAGCTTTGTTTTTCCTTGCGATATAGTTTCCACCAAAGCTGTAGTTCAAATGTCCGCTGACAGTCATGTAGTATGTGTGAAATGGCTTTAAACCAATATATTCACCTGATGTTACTTCTATCATCTCAAGATCGGATTCGGGCCAGGTTTTTTTGATATTCAATCCATTACCTACTCCCTTATACTCATATCCCATGTTCGGGTGTGAAATGTGTCTGTTGTAATACTTATACGAATGGTTATGATATGCTTTTGTAGTATAACCAAGGTTTTTTAACTGATTGCCCATTACAAAAGGCATGTAGTTCTGGCCTGACTTGCTGAAACTCCAAATGCCGGATTTAGGTATAAGTCCTGTGCATGCAACAAACTCACCATCAGAGGTACTTACTCCCCAAAGAGGATTATAAAAGTTATTGAAAACAAATCCTTCCATTGACATTTTATACAGTGTTGGAGTAATTTCGGCACTAATTGCATAGGGGGAAAAGCCTTCTGCTGTTATCATAATCAGATTGCTTCCCTTGAAAATACCGGTATATTTGTTTTTGTCAGTGGGTAATAAAGATGAAAAGTATTTGTGCATATCGACAATAGTTTTGTCCTTTTCATTTGCAATCAGAGAGTTAAAATCTATATTAATAATGTTTTTTCCAAATGTTGGAGGAGTTTGTGAAGCAGTTGGTTCCGGATCAGGAATTGCATTAGTACTTTTTACTGAGGTGGTCGGAAGTGGTGTGGTTTCACGATTATATACTTCTCCAGAAACAGATTCACCTTCATCATTGTTATCTGGCAAATCCTGACCGTCATCAGTGTGCTCAAAACCGAAAAGAAGCCTCTTGAGGTCAAGTCTCATTGTTGTCATAAGCCCCAATTTCCTTATCGACAAATCTGGAATGGCAGATTTGTAATACAGTGTATACTGGGAAAAGGATATCTCTCTTGTAAAATTTACACATAATAAAGCTATTATATGGCTAATAATCAGAAAGACTATAGTAAGGCTTACGGGAATTGGTTTCAAACGAGTAAATTTATGTTTTCGTCCAATAAAAACGAAAAGTACCAAAGGTACAAAAAGAAGGATTACAGCTATAATGTTTTTTACAATAGCAGTGGAGATAACACCTTTAAACTGAAGTGCATCACCTGTTCCTGTTAAAGAAAAGAAGGATAGAGGGGTTCTAAATACGGTAAAGTAGATAAGTTGGGTGCTGTAGAGAATAATGAGCAAGGCTAGCAGAGTAGTGGATACAATCCTGTTTATACTAACGGGAAACAGGCTCGAAACGATAAATAAAAGTGTTCCGGCAGATAATGAGAAAAGCAAAGGAAAAGCAAAATCCAAACTTAAGTCTTTAAATATCCATAGTCTGAAAATAAGTTCGAGATAAGTTACAGCAGCTATAAAAAATATTAACAGCCAATATTCAGAAAATAAAGCGCAAGCACCTTTAAGCTTATTTAAAAATTGCGTACTCATTTATTATCCATCTCCAATACATTTTACAGTCTCAAACGAATAGTGAACACGTATAAAACCATTATAACTTTCTTTAGGACAAATATCGACATTTAGTCGAAAAATATACATAGCTATATGTTTCGGGAAAATCACTTTCGTTTGTGTTGGATGATATTATGGCCTTATAAACCAAGTATCCAAAAATGAAAAGAGCTTAATAGCTCTTTTTTTATGTAAAGGGAGTTTTTGTGTTTCAATTAACCTCAAATTTTTGTTGCAAGGGCAATATATGATTAAACTTACAGGATTTAATGAAATATGCGAAGAAGTAGTAAGAAAGGATACTGATGTCAAATTACATGGAAAGAAAAGCTTTTTACTTTTGGAGTAAGCATTGGTGCAGTTGAAATAAATAAGGATATCAAAGATATTTGCACTTGATGACTTTGGAAGTGGAATTTCTTCTTTTACATACCTTAAGCACCTTCCTGTTGATTATATAAAAATTGAGGGGGAGTTTATTAAGAATATTGCCTGCAACAGAATTGACTATGCAATGGTGTCTTCAATTAACGAGATGGCACATGTTATGGGTATGAAGACAATAGCTGAATATGTTGAGAATGAAGAAATAATCAAATGCATAAAAGAAATAGGTATTGATTACATGCAAGGATTCTGACTGGGGAAACCTGGCAATCTGTGTAGAGAACTCCATTTCAAAGTGACATCGGAGATGATTGCCCAATAATATGAATAAGATTAAGAGGTCAGTAGGGAAGCTGAATGATAAATTCAGTTCCTGTACCGACTTTGCTGTTGACTTTTATGTCTCCGTTATATAAATTAATTATGTGTTTTACAATTGAAAGCCCTAAACCGGTACCACCCATGTCTCTGGATCTCCCTTTATCAACTCTGTAAAACCGTTCAAATATTCTTGGCAGGTGTTCAGCGGGAATACCTATCCCAGTGTCTTTAACGGAGATTACAACTTTCCCTCCAACTCTGTGTGCATCAACTGTAACTGAGCCGTTTGGAACATTGTATTTAACTGCATTATCAACCAGATTTAATATAAGCTGTTTCATTCTGTTTCGATTAGCGTTAATATATATTTTTTCAGGTATATTGTTTTGTAATAGTATATTTTTTTCATTTGCAATATTTTGCATAATCCCAAAGACCTCGTCAATTATAGGGTTAAGACTAATGTTTTCTAAATCAGTATCACTTAATTTTGTTTCAATCTCGGACAATGACAGAATATCGTTGATCAACTCATGCAGCCGTTCGGCTTCAATATCAATAATATCCAGAAATCTTACAGATACATCAGGTTTATTGATAGCACCGCTTTTAAGCGTTTCGACAAACCCTCTTATCGAAGTAATTGGGGTTTTTAGTTCGTGGGTTACATTAGAGACAAACTCTGTCCTTAGATGTTCAAGTTTCCTCACTTTCGTAATATCCTGAATAGATATAATCCACCTTGAATTTTTGATTATTCCATCTTTAGGGCTTATAGGTGCAGTTTTTACAAGAAGAATTTTATCATCTACTAAGATTTCCGCCTCAAGAGGTTTGTTTTGTTCCATAGAGTCTTTTAACAGGAGATTAACCCGGTTATTTCTTATATGTTCTGAAATGTAACCTCCGGTGACATTTGAATTTTTATCGATATTAAAAGCATTAAAAGCAGCAGGGTTAATCAGAAGAATTTTATTATCCTTATCAACTGCAACTATACCATTGGTTATACTTTCAACAATTGATAAAACTTCGATTTTTTTGCTATTCAAATCAGAGATTGTTTTATCCAGTTTTGATGCCATTTCATTAAACTGAAGAGCAAGTTGGCCTACTTCATCATTTGTTGCCAAGGCTATCCTCTTAGAATAATTCCCGTTAGATATTTCATTTGAAGCATTAATTATATCATTAAGCGGACGAATTACCGATTCTGCTATTTTAGAAGAAACAATTACAGTAAGAATTAATGCTGAAATAATTATGAGAATGGAATAAAACCAAGTCATCCTGTTGATTATGTTTAACTGAACCAGTGGAACAGAGATTCTGACTATGACACCTAATTCTTCCACCGGAATTGCCATATATAATAAATCTGATTTAAGTGTTTTGCTGCTGCGTATATCTTTACCAATAACTCCTGTCAGAGCCTTTTGAACCTCTTTTCGGGCAGAATGATTCTCCATTATAGTATAATCAGCTTCAGAATCACCCAAGACATTTCCTTTATTGTCTATGAAAGTCACTCTGAGATTATTGTCCGGGTAGCTGGTGTTATGATTGTGGTAGTCTGCAAAGTTTTTTGCAAGAGAGTTATAATTGGTTTTAGAGGGTATCACAGAATCCAACAAGTGGTACTGTATTGAAAGTCCAATACTTTGCAGCTTATTTTCAACTTCTTCTTTATAAAATTTCTTCGAAATCTGTGATGTAAAAATGACAGTACAGGTTATGACAATTACAATCAAAATCAAATAATATTTGATGATTTTCTTCTTCATATCTGTACCCTGTCCCCTTTATCGCTGAAACGGTAACCTATACCTCTGACGGTTTTTATGTATACCGGATTATTATCATCATCCTCAATTTTTTGTCTTAAGTATCTTATGTGAACATCAACTGTCCGTGTTTCACCATAATAGTCAAAGCCCCATACTTTTTCAAGAAGTGACTCACGGGACATTACTATTCCTTTATTCAAAACAAGAAGTTTTAGCAGTTCAAATTCTTTGTAGGTCATTTCCAATAACTTTTTGTCTTTGTAGACTTCATGTCTTGCAATATCCATTGTTATTTTGCCCACTTTAATTGTTTCCGGGTTTTCATTGGACGAATCAGTCTGCCTTCTGAATACCACTTTTATTCTTGTGACAAATTCCCTGATGCTGAAGGGCTTTGTAATATAATCTTCAGCACCAAGTTCAAGGCCTAAAATCTTGTCAAATTCATCGCTTTTTGCAGTTAACATAATTATGGGTATTTTTTTTGTTGCAGAGTTTTCTTTAATCCTCCTGCAAATTTCAATACCATCAATACCCGGAAGCATTATATCTAAAACAAACAAATCCGGTTTCCGGTTCTCGTATTCATTGAGCATAACTTCGCCATTATCGAAACATTTTACTTCATATCCGTTTTCCATCAGGTTGAATTTTATTAATTCCTGAATATGTTTTTCGTCCTCAACAACATAAATCAGTTTTTTTGTCATATACTCACCATCCTGTTTTCCGCTACTAATAAGCCTGTAATCTTTATCTCTATGGCACTTCAAACTTCACTCACTACTTATTTCAATGAAGAGTCATTTTCTTCGTCATGGTGATAATCTCTAGCCAGATGGTCATGTTCACCTGTGACATTATATACGACCCACTCACCGATATTTGTAGCGTGGTCAGCCATTCGTTCAAGATACTTTGCAATCAGAATAAAATCTATAGCCTGTTCGACCGATTCCGGATCATTCTTAATAATGTTGATAAGCTCTAAGGTTATTTTCATAAATAAATCATCAACATCGTCATCGCTTTTGCAAACAAACTTTGCAAGTTCAATATCCTGTTTAATATATGCATCTATTGACTTGTTTACCATATTTTTAGCAAGTTCAGCCATTCTTGGTATATCGATTAACGGCTTAATATATTTTTCATTGGCCATTCGTAGGGTGATTTCGGCAATATCTGCTGAATGGTCTGCGATTCTTTCCATATCAGTAATAATTTTCAAGGCGGCGCTTATAGTTCTTAAATCTTTGGCTAAAGGCTGTTGACGGGCGATAAGGTTCAGGCAGCGCCTTTCTATTTTTTTCTCGAGTTCATCTATGACATCATCATTCATAAATATTTTTCTTGCAAGTTCTACATCTTGCTTTTTTAAAGCAATTATAGTGTTTTCTATGGACTCTTCTACCAGACTGCCCATCGATACCATATCCATATGCAATTCTTCAAGTTCTCTATCAAAAAAACTTCTGGTCATAAATATTTCCATCTCCTTAAAATGTATTAAGAACTGTATGGGAATTTATTTGTGAAGCAGCTTTTCGCTAGTTTAACCGAACCGACCTGTAATATAATCTTCAGTCCTTTTTTCTGCCGGATTGCTGAAAATTTTCTCTGTGGTATCGTATTCCACAATTTCTCCAAGAAGAAAGAAGGCTGTTCTATCGGATATTCGAGCCGCTTGCTGCATGTTATGTGTAACTATAATAATGGTGTATTTATTTTTCAATTCTTCAACCAGATCTTCAATTTTCAAGGTTGAAAGCGGATCAAGAGCGGAAGTGGGTTCATCCATTAAAACCACTTCAGGTTCCACCGCCAAAACTCTTGCAATGCAAAGCCTCTGTTGCTGACCACCAGAAAGTCCTAAGGCACTTTGTTTCAAACGATCCTTTACTTCATCCCAAAGAGCTGCACCCTTTAAACTTTTTTCAACAATCTCATCAAGCCTTGGTTTAGACTTAATGCCGTGTATTTTTGGTCCGTACGTAATGTTATCGTATATTGTCATGGGAAACGGATTGGGTTTTTGAAATACCATGCCTACACGCTTTCTTAATTCAACTATATCATATTCCTTGTATACGTTCAAACCATCAAAGTAAACATCACCGGTTATTTTTACACTTGAGACAAGATCGTTCATCCTGTTCAAGGACTTTAAAAAGGTTGACTTTCCGCAGCCGGAAGGACCTATCAAGGCAGTAACCTGTCTTTCGTGTATATCTATGTTTATGTTTTTGAGTGCCTGACTGTTTCCATAAAACAGGTTCAGGTGATTTGTGTATATCTTTGTTTTATTAAACTCTTCTTCTTGCTCTGTTAACTTATTTGTAGTTTTCAAATTCAGCACCCCCAATAACTGCTTAAGTTCCAACAGTAGATTTTTTTATTTTTTTTGCAATCATATTGGTAATAGAGTTTATTACTGCAACTGTAATTATAAGAATTGTTGCAGTTGAAAAAGCTTCTTCAAAAGAAAGGCCTTCTTTTGCAAGCATATACAAATGAACAGATAAAGTTCTGCCTGAATCCATAATGCTCCGGGGAAATCTTGTAACCATACCGGCAGTAAGGTATACAGCTGCAGTTTCACCGACGATTCTGCCTATACTAAGTATTACTGAGTTTAAAATACCGGAAATTGCACTTGGCAATACAACTTTCATAATAGTTTGAAGCTTGGTTGCACCTAAAGCAAGACTTCCTTCCCTGTAAGACACAGGTACTGTTTTCAGTGCTTCTTCCGTCGTACGGATTATTGTTGGAAGTACCATAATACTTAAAGTTAATGCTCCTGCCAGAATTGAAAAGCCAAGCTTTAAAAAGGTCACAAAGAATATAAATCCAAAGAGACCATAAATTATCGATGGGATTCCCTGCAGGGTTTCTGTTGCAAAGCGAATCAGCATGAGAATTTTACCTGGTTTTGAATATTCTACAAGGTATATTGCAGAAAATATACCAATGGGTGTTGATATGATTAAAGACAACAAAACAATATATATTGTATTTATTATCATCGGTAAAATTCCGTGACTATCTCCTTTATATTCTGAAAAAATAAAATCCAGGCTTAAGTGGCTAAATCCGTTTATCAGGATATATATAAGGATCCAGGCTAATGTTCCTACAGTAATAAAACCACATAGCCATATGAGCAATTTTAAAAGTGTATCCCTTACCTTTCTTAGCTTCAATTAATTTCACCTGCCTTGCGGATAAAAACATTTAAAATAATATTGAGTATCATTATAAATACAAATAGCACAACTCCTGTAGCAAATAGTGACTCCCTATGGAGACCTTGTGCGTAACCCATTTCAATTGCGATGTTGGAAGTAAGGGTTCTGGCACGCTCAATGAGTGAATTAGGTATTAGCGGTGTGTTTCCGATAACGAGGATTACTGCCATTGTTTCTCCAATTGCTCTACCCATACCAAGTACGATTGCTGCGAAGATTCCAGATTTTGCAGCAGGTAGAATAACTTTAAAAATTGTTTCGATATGGGATGCCCCCAGAGCCAGAGAACCTTCTTTATATTCTTTAGGCACTGCCCTGATTGAGGTTTCAGATATGCTTACTATTGTGGGAAGTATCATTATACTTAGAATAATAATTGCTGCCAGCAAACTGTTGCCACCTCCGCCAAGATATCTGTCAATTAGAGGCACTACAACAATAAGACCGAAAAAGCCATAAACAACGGATGGTATTCCCGCTAAAAGCTCAACAGCAGGCCTGATTATGCCTGAAAGCTTTTTGGGAGAAATTTCAGCAAGAAGAACCGCTGTCATTAATCCAACGGAAACACCGATGAGAGTTGCTCCGGCAGTAACGTACAAAGATGATACTATCATTGGTAGTATACCGAATTTGCCTTCAAGGGGTTTCCATACCATACCGAGAATAATGTCCATAAAACCGACTTTAAAAAAAATCGAAGTCCCATTAGCAAAAATAAAGACGCTTATGGTAATTAGAGAAAGTATGGAAATCAGAGAACATATCAAAAATGTTTTTTCTGTTATCTTTTCCAGAAATGACTTGCAATTTTTGTTTTTACCATTATTATTTTTATCAGTATGCATTCCTGCCTGTGTCATATTGCTATCCGAGTGTTCCGTTATTTTGTTTGATGTCACCAATACATCACCTACCAATCTAGTGCCTTTGAGCCTGGCTGATTTCCAGTGTCAATGACACTTGTGTTTTTTAAAATGAAATTGCCCCCTGATCTTTGACTGGCAGCAGGGAAGAAGGGGAGAATATTTTATTGTGTTTTGGCTTATTTAACCGGAATATATTCTTCCGATACTATTTTCTGTCCTTCATCGCTGATAATGAAATCCAGAAACTCTTTTGCTTCGTTTTTTATGTCATTCTTACTTACCATTAAAAACGGTCTGGAAATATTGTATTTCTGTGCTAATACATTATCTTCAGTGGCATCTATCCCATCAAGTTTCAGCTTTTTAACCTTGGTTTCGTCTACCATTCCGATAGACATATACCCGATTGCATTGTCTTTTCCGGCTACATTTGCCATGACAGATCCGGTTCCATCAGCAATAAGAGCGTTATCCAGCAATAAGGATATGGAGTTTTCATTTTCCTTTTTCTCAAGTTTTATAAGTTCTTCAAAAGCTCCACGCGTTCCAGAACCTGCTTCACGGCTCACAACAATAATTTCTTTATCATCACCGCCAAGTTCATTCCAGTTTTTGATTTCGCCTTTAAATATTTTAAGTATTTGTTCCGCAGTTAAATTATCAATCTTATTATTTGGATTAATTATAACAGCTATACCATCTAGTGCAATTACTGTTTCCGTCAGGTTCCATGCTTTTTCTTCCTCTTTAAGGTTCCTGGATGATATGCCGATATCACAAGTACCATCATATACCGCCTTAATTCCGGCTGTTGAACCTACACCTTGAACTTCAATGTTCACTTGCGGATTGTTTGCATTGTATTCATCGGCCAGCGTTTGTGCTAATGGTTGTACCGATGTTGAGCCTACTATGGACACCTTTGAGCTGCTTTGGTTATTGCCGGAACATCCGGTAAGAAACAGTGCAGCGCATAGCAGTATTATAGTTCGTTTAGCTAAGAAACTTCTTTTTATAATACTAATCATAATTTCACTCCCTAATTTTTTATTTTTGCTTATTATTGCTTATTATTGTTAAGCTATTACGTTTTTATAATAATTAAGTGAGGTTAATAGAAAATTAAGGTGTTGTTAAATCTATGTTAAGGAATGGATGAAATACTATTTTGCATTATATTGGACGCATTTTAAGTAATTGCATTAATAATTCGGGATCAATGAATCAAGGTATATGATTTAGCGAAAATTCTGGATTAATAATGTAAAATGTATTTAGCGAAAAACAAAGGTCATGAACCTTAAAAGGGGCTGTTGCAATAGCGATTAGAAATCGCAGTGCAATGCCCCTTTTCTATTATGAAAGTAACACATTAAACTCTAAAATATTACTTTTCTTTTTCTTGATTTAAAAAAGGGTGTACTAAATAAAGGTCACCAATTCGTGTCCTTTCCCTCGAATATCCTTTTCGAATTACGCTGTTTTTAATGGATGTAAATAAGTGGAACATCGTTCTGACTGAATTTTGTTGTGCAATTTGTTTACATTATGCGCCAACCCTAGAAGAATACATTCTGCCAAAATATTCTTTTTCCCCTTACATAAAAAGCGCCTAAATCCCATGTCTTGTTTTATTTCCCCAAAAGCACCTTCAGCCTGAATGCTACGATTCATCCTGAGTTCGGTTCCTTCGTCACTGAGGATTCTTTCCAATGCCGCCTCTCGTTTTTTCTGAAAGAGCTTTGAAATTTCAAGGTGCTTAGTTCGTCCCTCTAATGGTTTTTTACTGGTTCCATTAATGCACTTTGATTTAAGCTGGCACTCACTACAATCTTCGCATGTATAACAGGTTTTCTCACTTTTATACCCAGTTTTACTTTTGCTAAACTTCATCCCTGTTACTACAAGCTTTTTTCCATTGCTACATATGTAAAAGTCGTTTTCTTTATCATAACTCATATTTTCCTTCCTGCTGATATCAGTTTTATGTTTCCGTGTCTTGCTAATTTCATAATTGGAAGGTTTAATGAATGCAAGTTGATTATTCTCATCAAGATAAACGTAGTTTTCCTCACTTTCATATCCTGAGTCGGCAACTATATTTTTGTAAGTATACTTTAAATTACTCTTCATGCTGTCTAAGAATGGTATTAGTGTAGTTGTATCTGTAGGCTGTGAGCCAGCACTTATCCATACTACATATTCGGCATCTACTCCAAACTGAATGTTGTAGCCAGGCTTTAATTGCCCATTCTTCATGGCGTCTTCTTTCATTCTCATGAAGGTTGCATCAGTATCTGTCTTTGAAAAGCTATTTCTTTCCCCCATGATATGTAAATGCTTATTATATTTCTTAAGTCTTGATATGTATTCGTCCAGTTGTTCCAATGTTTTTTGGAGTAGAGATTTTCTTTTTCCTATACCATAGACAAATTCAATACTTTCATCCTTTTTTATTTTGCATAGTTTACGCCTGAGCTTTTTTAGATGATACATTTTAATTTTATCACTATATGCAATTTTTAATTCATAATCCTCCTCAGCCTTCTTAAAAAATGCCGGAATCTTATCCATTAGTTTTTGCTGATTTTTAGTAACAGAACCTCTCCACACAAACGTATACTTATTTGAAGCAGCTTCAATTTTTGTCCCATCAACAAAGAGGTTCTTCATTGAAATTTCTCCGTTTTCAGCAAGTATTTCAGTAAATTGTGCCATAAGATTTTCTGAAACAGGCACAAAATGAAGGCTTCTGAATCTTGCTATTGTAGTATAATCTGGGGCAGGTGAGCCTTCAAGAAGGTACATAAAGTTGATATCCCTCTTACAAGCACTTTCGATTCGCCGTGTAGAGTAACAACTATTCATATATGCATAGAGTATGACCTTCAGCATCTGTGTTGGGGTTGCTTGTTTTTTCCTTATACGGGAATAGGTCTTATATAATTCTGACAAATCCATCTCCTCTACGATTTGACCCAGCAACCTTACAGAATCATCATCAGGTATCATGTATTCAATATTTAACGGTAATTTTAATTGATAGAAATCACCGCGGGTGGTATAATCTTTATGTGTTAAATTTTTTATTAGCATAAAGATATTTTACACCAAAATCCGGACTTTTCGAAGTTCGGAATTTGTTTTTTAGATACAAAAGAGCTGTTACACTAAATTTATTAGTGCAACAGCCCCTTTTAAGTGAAATTGAAATATAATAGTGCTACATAACAGAAATTATTTCTAAACCATGCGGGCGTATGCAGGGGAAGTACATTTTCAACATTATGAAAGACTGGAAATTAGATGTTAAAAAGCACCAGGTCAGAACTATTTTGATGAATTGCCGGTTAATTTCTTTTTTGAAAACTCCGGGGCTTCCCTGATTGCACCGCCAAGTACTTTAAACGCTTTGTGCAGCATTTTGCTGGATTCTTCAGATAATTTCAAAGATTTGTCACCGACATCATTCCAGCCTTTAATTGATAAATCATCCGGTGGCAACTCCAATTGCTCCCAATTGGCAAATAAGCGTCCCCAATCGGAATTCAAGATTTCCTTAACCCTGTTGTAGTGACTTGGATACCAGTAAAAGTCGTGGTAAAGAACACTAGCAATGTAAGACCATGGAGCTAATATCGTCTTTAAAGACCACTCCATAGGCTTTTTTAGTGGTCCCCAATATATCAGGTGCTGTCCCTTGCTTGCTAAAGTCATTTTCTCAAAGGGACCGACAAAATTCCACTTTTCATCTAAAGCATCAAGATCACCAACTATTTCAATTTCTTTCACATCTCCACAGCCAAGGCCTAAATCATGGGCAAGGCGAATAAATTTACAATCTTTCAGAGGGTCAAACCCCATTAACTTTGCGGCAACGGCGTCGATTGCCACCTGGTCAGCCGATGCCAGAGTGACATTTTTAACATGGGGAATCATGCAACGAGGTCCCGGGCCGTCTCCGGCAAAGGTTCCATCCATAACAGCAAAAACGCCTCTGTGAATCTTTTTTTGTATCATTAGCAGGTCGACTAAAGTTTCATGGATAACCGGATGAGTCCAGTGCCTGCGTTCATTCAAAAGGCCTCCGAAAGCATTCTTCATTGCACCGGTAGTAGTAGTGAAAACATGAGTTTTTACTGTAGGAAGATGTATTATATTTTCACCGATAAATCTTTTGGGTATTGAAAAACCCTTTGGATAAACCTCGTTCAGGCAAAGAAACTTCTTTGTAAGGTCACCTACTGCTTCTCTTATATCAATCCATTCTTCACCTTCATACAGGTGTATATTTCTAAGGCCGTGTGACTGTATTACATTGACCTGCTTGTTTTCTCTTTCTCCTAAATGTGAATCAATTACCACTGTTCTGTTGTGGCAGCCATGAACCAGGTCTTTATTATAGCCATCCTGCTTCATCGCACGAATAACGCCTTCGAGCTGCCACGGTGTGGTTGAACTTCCGGGGTAGAAGAAATGCCAGCTTATATTAATTTTTAGGGCAGTATCAGCTGCTTTGTCGATATAGTCCTGATAGTCTGCCAGATTCATCAGTCTATGGTAGTCCTCAATAACTGTTGAGGGCTTTGTTTTTATTATTGCAACTTTTGATTTTTTCATCTGTTATTCCTTTCATCTCGTTATTCTAAAACAATATATATTATATCATGTTGCATCGTTAGCTGCAATTAATGTAATAATGCCCATTATAGTATATCCTTTAATACACTCGTACATGTAAATACAGTAGTATATGTAGAATGAAAAAACTCCTGCAGATCCCTGGGCGTTTATCTGGCCTTAAGAATTTGCGGGAGTTTAGAATTTAAGAGTTTCCGGCATTCTCTATAAAGAGGGAGGCCGGGAGTCCTGATTTTATTTAATCCTCAAGATACGTTTGAACTGTATAACTCGACATGTTAAAGCCGGAACTGGATGCAATATCTGAAGGAGTTTTCCCTTTAACTGCAATATAGTATTTTCCGGTATCAAGGTCGCAAGAAAGCTTTTGGACAACTGCATCAACTTCAGTAGCCTCTACACTTGCTGATATTACATTACCATCCTTGTCTAGCAGGGTCATGCTCAAATTGGAAGTGCTTGAACCTGAATACATATCATCATAGCTTAACGCATAAATAGATATTTTGCCGGGCTTATACAGTGTAAAAGTATAATAGTCTATGTCATCACTATCAATAAAACTCCCTTCCAGATATTGATTTGGTATGATTTCATTTGCAGTATTCATATCATTATTAGGTTCAAATTCCTCAGCGGAACTTTCGTAAAGGCTCAGGCTGTCTATCGGGATAACACAGGATGAGGCAAATAACTTTTTCACACTGTTAATGGGTACGGCAAAGTTTATATTTTGAGAATCAAGAATAGTCATGCTTGTTATCCCTATAACAGCCCCATAGGAGTTGAAAAGAGGTCCGCCACTGCTACCAGGAGATATTGAAGCACTTGTCTGAATATAGTCTATTCCGAACATGTTTCGGATTCCGCTAATAATACCTGTAGTGACTGTGTTTTGGAATTCCAATGGGTTACCGATAGCCACTACATCTTCAGCAAGTTCGATCTTGTCAGAATCACCTAATAAGACCACAGGCAGGTTAGTGGCTTCCTTAAGCTTTAATATGGCAATATCTTTTAAAATGCTATAGTTGAGGATGTAATCCACATCAAAGTTTTCATTGTTATTTATGGTGCAGGTTATAGATGATGCACCCGAAATTACATGATAATTTGTTACAATAATTCCATCGCTCTTAATATTGAATCCACTTCCGGAGGCCAGTTGCTTTCCATCTTCGTCAAAGGTTTTTATATATGCAACAGCATCCTTGTTCTTCGCAATATCCTTTGTACTCAAAACGGTTGTTCCGACAGTTGTGGCAGAAAGTGTAATGGGAGCTTGAGGGTATGTTTGGTTTTTGGAGACAGATACGGGTATATCCGTCAAGGGAGCATCAGTGTCAAGTCTCTGCTTAACAGAGCTATCAGTGTTTATTCTGTATTCCTTTCCGCTTTCAGTTAGATATTCGGTATAATAGGCCCAATTGTCAATTAGTTGGAACTCTCCAGCGATTCTGCTACCAATAGTTTTTCTGCTACTAAGATCGTCTTTTATTTTGTAGAGGTTCTCAAGCTCGCTAGTATAGTAAAGCCAACCGTCAGAATGGTTAATACTATCGATTGAACCACCTGCAATCAATTCTTCGTTTTCTCCGTTAATATCAACTTTATAAATACCTGGATCAAAACCGTCACTGATAAAATATAACCAGTTGCCGTCTTTAATTATTCTCAATTTTGAACCGTATACATAGGATAGTTCTTTTAGATCCGATCCGTTTGTTCTCATTTTCCAAAGTGTATCGGAGCTCACTTTTTGAAAGTATATCCAACCGTCATCGACAATCATGTACTTCATTTGAACATCACTTATTTTGGATTTGCCTTTGCCGTCCAATCTGATTTTATAAGGCTTGTACCCACTGTTTGCATCTATGTAATATATCCAATCACCAACAACGTTAACAAAATCTACAATGCTGGTAGAAAGCTTTGAAACTGAACTTCCGTCCAGTTTCATTTTATGAAGTCTTAATCTGTCGTTTTCAGGAAGATAAGTAGAAGAAGAATAATATATCCAATCACCAACAATATTAAGATAATTGGCAGAATCTTTGCTTATTTGAACTTTTTCAGAACCGTCTTTTTTTATCTTCCAGAGACCGTTTTTATACATGGAAGTATAAACCCAATCATCTTTTTCACATACGAAACCGCCATTAGATATATTTCCTGATGTGTTTCCATGTATTTCACTACTGTTATCAAGCGAAATGGTAACAGTTCTGGTATTATTGTTCCAATCAACTTCTGCTCCTAGAGATTCGCTGATAAATCTGAGAGGAACAAAGGTTTTATCATTGATTATTTTGGAGGGTACTTCCAGTTGCATGGATTCGCCGTTTAAATAGGCTGTTTTATCTCCTATTTTCAGGTTGATAACAGTGTCACTCTTTAGAGCGGTTACTGTTTTTGTATTACCATCCCACTCTATGTAAGCATCCAGACTTTCAAAAATATCTCTCATTGGAACAAGAGTACGCCCTGATTCAATAACAGGGGGTAATGAAAGTGTAAGAGGTTCTCCTCTTACGATAACTTGTATTCCAGATGAGGCTTCGGCAACTTGGAAATTAAATAGATTTGTTACCAGTAACAAAATTAGAATAAAGGAAATATTAATTTTTTTCATGTGTCACCTCTAAAAAATTTGTAAAAAAAAGCATTAATTATATTTTATCACACTTATCTGCTGCATACCAGTGTCTCATACAGAAATTATTTGTAGAGAATTGGAGAATAGGGGAATTGGAACATGGAAAACGCTAAAATACAATTTAATTATAAGTTGCAGGATGTTAGTGGTCTGAATAGCTTGAGTATGAATGCACTTATTTGTATTAAAAAAGCCGGAAATCCGGCTTTTAATGCTATAATGTAGTAGTAGATGTATATTCAACTTTTATTGTATCGTCTTTTTGTCTGACTAATTTGGCTTTATTTCCTTTTCCATCTTCAATATTGAGCTTCTCCAGTTTGCAATCGATGAAGAAGTTTACTACGGTAGTTTCTACAAAACCTGCCCAATTTTGCTTTCTCTCAAGAGCATTTTCATCTTTTGTTGCTTCAATAAGAGCATCAATATTGTTTACTTTATCCTTTGTAGCCATCATTTTTCCACCTTTCCCACGACTAATTAAATTAATTTAAAAGCATTTTATATAATAACACTTTTACTAAGTTTATGGAAGATGGAAAAATTATTTCCTGTTGTCAGCGGTAAAATACATCTTGATTAGCTGGAGAACCGCAATATATACAAACGTCCGCACCTTTTTCAAGGGTCTTGTTGCAGTAACTGCATTTTGCCGGAGGTAGCAAAACTCTGCCATCTTCCCTGCCGTCCTTTAAATCGATAATCTTGAGCTTTTCAATTAATTTTTCGTCGGTATAATTGTGTTCTTCCTTAAGAATTTCCCAAAGTGCCTCTGTTATAAGCATTAATCTTTCATAATGATTTCTTGATAACTGATTTTCCGCACTTGTTGCTTTTTCCAGGGCGTGCATTATTCCACTCATTTTTTTCCTCCCCTTTTATAAACAATATAAACAATATAAACCATTATATTTCTAATTAACACGGAAATCAAGAACTGTACTTGGTTAATTTCATTTACTGTTACTGTTCAGAGGTGACCTTGAACTAAAAAAGCCGATGGTGTAGACTGATTTCAGCCAAAGCCATCGGTTTTATCTTATCCAAAGATTCTGGATACTCTGTCGAATACATTTTGTTCTTCATTTCTGCGCATCATAATCAGCATGCTCATGCATTCGCAGAGATAACCGATACTCGCTTGACTCCGGAATGACACGGCCTGTACCTGTTTTCGTTTATAGCCTCTCAGAAGCCTTTCAGCTTCATTATTGGTTGTGGGAATCCTGTAATTGTGCAGAAAAAGCAAATGATTGGAAATATACTTTTCCATTCGCAAGTACAGGTTGTACCCTTCTTTGTAATATTTGTTTGGTGGGATGTATTCGTATTCTTCCTTTGCCTGGTGGAGTATTTCTTTGTACCGGCTTTCGAATTCCGCAATTTTTTCCTCACTGCAGTTTGTTTCAGGTGGAAAATTCTTTCGATAATGAATCATTTTCTGTATTAGTGAATGCATCTGTTTATTCCAGGTGCGGTCAGACTCATTACTCATGCTGTTTTTGAGATAACGTAAGACATGTGCAAGACACTCCTGATGTTCGCTGCCATAGTTGAAAAAGGTGCTTTCATGATCATGAACCAGAGTGCCTTGGTAATCTTCGACTACAGTCCCTTTCACTCCTTCGTGCCCTTTTTTCTCACGGGCAAAATACATGGCTTTCCCATCTGGTGTTGCACATATAAATACATATGCACTTTTTCCATTCACCTTTGCATTGGTGCAATCGGTATGCATGATTGGAGACAGCAGCATATCAGCAAACATTGTTTTTCTTTCCTGCTCAGATTTTTTAGCAAACTCTTTGCTGAGCTTATTTATCATGCCTTTTGATATGTTTAGCTGTCCACCTGTAAGATCAGACAAAAATTTTCTGCTTTTATCAATAGAAGTACAGCATTCATTGTTCAGCAGGAACAAAAAAGCTTTGATACTTCCATCATAATTCACGTCATCCACAACTCCGTCAGGGAATGTTGCGTGTATCCGCTCACCCGTTTTGGCATTGTAATAAACATCAGCACGATATTCTGTTACATCAAGCATCATACGAATCCCAACGAGTTGTTTCACAATGGTTTTTGATGTTTTCTTAAAGTCCGAATCATCGAGAACTTTCTGTGGAGCAGGTAGCAAGACTGGCTCTGATGTGGGAACCTGTTTTTTCCTGCAATGTCCATGGTGCCCAGGCTGACCGTCCGGCTTTTTCCCTGTCTTTTCTCGGCTGTTTGCGATTTTCTTGTTCTTGGTTGATTTTGAAGAAGGAAGGGAAGAATTCTCATAGTCTCGGTTATTTTGTGCTCTTAATTTCAGATTCTTCCCTTTTTTCTTCTTCCAGTTCTGTTCCTAAGTCATACATTCTATGTCGCTGTTCTGTTATTGTATTTCGTAAATCATCTAACTGTCGCTCCGCGTTTAATGCTCTCTTTTCCAGCTGTTTATTTAACTTTTAGCAAAGGCTCAGTTTGCGTTCGAATTCTTTCTGGAGTTCTTCAAAAATTTCAAACCACTGATTGCGAACCGTGATAGTTTCACTATAGGCAATTGAGAGTTCTTCCCTTAATCTCTTGATTATACGCTCTAAATGCCGGAGTTCTTTCAGGTATTCTTCCTGCATTTTGATATACTTTTCGCCAGACTTAAAAGCCATCACTTCTGCGGTGGCTGCTTTTAGACGATATTCAAGAGTAGTGGTGTATTCAAATGAACTATTCATGCCCGTAGCCTTTCTGTTACGCTTCTAAAATTTTTTTCATTAGTTTTGTTAATTCTGACACCTGATCTTCCAGTGTATTTATCAGGATTTTCTGTTCCTTGATAATTTCCTGTTGTAATTTATTTTCTGTTTCAAGACCTGCAATTACTTTATCTCGAATATCGAAATTATTATCAAACTTTTGGGTCATAAATCGTCCTCTCTTTCGGAGAAAAGTATATCACAAATCCTTGCAATATTCGAATTTGCGGTTGTCTCAGTACTGGCAATTTGACGGTGGATAACTATTTCTATACATGACTAAAATATGAAAAAAGTGTATAAAACCATCAAATATTAGGGTAAATAGACCTTTTATTTGAGATTTATACCCTAAAATAATCTAAGATTGCGCATAAATAAAAGAAGTGGTAGTTCTAGAAATTAATAATGTACACTTTTTATATTATTGAAGGGGGTTGTAATTGTGAGATTCAAGGAAAAACAAGAGGAATTTATTTGCCCTAAAACCGGGAAAGTAATAAGAAAAAAGAGTAATAAAACGTGGAAGAAATGGTTAATTCCCTTTACAGGATTTATAGCTTTTGTGTGGTTTTTGATCCGTGTAATTCCAAAACCGAGCAGAGCCAGCTACCCATGCCAGAGAGCATCAGCGCCATTAGCGGCAGGTTTTGTTGTGTGGTTGACCGGAATCTTTGGTAGTGCGGCACTTTTTCGTAAATCCGGGAAATTTCTTCGTCAGTACAGGTATATTACCGGGGTTTTTTTGTTGATTGCCGCAGTAATTTTATCAGGAGTTACATTTGTAAACTATTTTGACAAAGATGTTTCTGCTGTGACAGCAGATGCCTATACTCCTCAAACAGCAAATGCGCCGATTGGAGTTGCTAAGGGCATTATGCCCGGACGTGTTTCATGGGTACATGATCGCAGCGCAACAAAATGGGATGGTAGCTCAAATTACTGGTATTCGGATAGTAATACCGACCAGACCGTTGTAAATAGAATGTTTGATAATGTTGTTTGCTCGGTAGCAAATCAAAATAATGTCAGTTCTGCATGGGATGCTTTATTTAAGTACTTTAACAACAACAATGGAAATGGAAATAAAGGTTATACTCCGGGAGAAAAGATCGCCATAAAGGTAAATCTGAATAACAAATATTCCGGAAATATGATTGATGCATCTCCACATATGGTTTACGCTGTTTTAAATCATCTTGTTAATGTTGTAGGTGTGAAACAATCAGATATTACAGTATTTGATTCCTCAAGAACAAACATTGAACCCATAAGGTCCAGATGTAGAGGCTCATTTCCGAATGTAATTTATAATGATACATCTCTAAGAGAGAACAGCATAACGTATTCAAAATCGATCACAAGCTCAAACTCCAGAAAACTTGGAACTCCTGCTGTTAATGCCAAATACTTGATTAATATGGCAATTCTAAAAAGGCATGGTATGCCAAAAGATAACTGGATTGAATCAAATGGAAATACTGCTATAACGCTTTGTGGAAAAAATCTTGTCGGAACTACAGGAGATATCAAGTCATTACATAATGATTTGCGAGATTGGAATGATTCCGGTGCCAGCTATAACCCAATAGTTGATCTAATGGGTAGTAAAAATCTTGGTGGCAAAACTGTGCTTTACATAGTGGATGGATTGTATTCCGGTAACTTATGGAACAGCAAACCGCAAAAATGGTCAGGGGCACCATTTAACAACCATTGGCCATCAAGTATATTTGTATCTCAGGATCCGGTGGCTATTGATTCTGTTGGACTTGATTTTATGAGATCACAATGGACACTTATGAAAAATGCTGATAATTACCTCCATGAAGCTGCTCAAATAGATGCTCCGCCTTCTGGAACAACATATAAGCCTGATGGTGTGAAGTTGAAAAGCCTTGGAGTTCATGAACATTGGAACAATGCTAATGATAAAAAATATTCAAGAAATCTTGGTACAGGAAATGGCATCGAGCTTGTACCGGTTTCAAATTCTGCGACAACACCTATGGTGAGCCCAACCCCAAAATCAACACCAACAGCCACTATAAGCACAGTTATTTATGGGGATGTAAACGGAGATAAGGCGGTCAACTCGTTAGATTTTGCTTTTATGAGGCAGTACCTGCTTGGAATTATATCAGTATTTCCTGGTGAATCAGGATACAAGGCCGCTGATGTAGATGGAAACGGAACATTTAATGCTATAGATTATGGTTATATGAAACAGTACCTGCTTGGTATAATTGACAGATTTAAAGCTGGGTAATTTGAATCAATACAATTCTATAAGGTTATAAGATTTGCACCGGCCGTGGTGTGTGTCTTAAGTGAAGAACAATATGGAAGAAACATAAGTTTCTGAAATATTTTTCTTCGCATTTAATACATGCCCCACATTGTGTCAGGGCTAACTCATGAAGCAAAATTATTCCAATAGCAGATTTTATCTAATTTTAAAAAATTAACTGGAACAGGCCGAAAATCAAGGTTTATTCCAGTTTTTGTTTTGCTTAATAGAGTAAAATATTATATAATATGTTTAAATAAAACATAAAGAGGAATTAATAGCAAATGAAAAAATCAAGTTGCTTTATAGAGTATTTTTCAGATATTCCAGAGTATCGACAAGAGGGTAAGATTCACCACTTATTAACGGAGGTTCTCTTCATATCAGTAGCCGCAACACTTGCAAACGCAGTTTCATGGGGACAAGTTGAGGCTTTTGCTATTGCACGAGAAGAATGGCTAAGGAAGTTCCTTACATTACCTTATGGCATACCCTCACATGATACATTTGAAAGAGTTAATTAAAGTATTGATCCAGTTCAGTTTTCTAAATGCTTCGCAGCATGGACACAAGATATTGCAGAAAGATCTTCAGATACAATTATTGCTGTTGACGGGAAAACCTCTCGAGGCTCATTTGATAATCAACTTCAAAAAGGTGCTATACATATAGTAAACGCTTGGATAAGCTCAAATAGTCTTATACTCGGGCAACTTAAAACAAGTGAAAAGAGTAATGAAATAACTGCAATACCAGAATTAATTGATTTACTGTTTGTTAAAGAATGTATCATCACCCTTGACGCTATGGGGTGTCAACGTGACATAGCAGAAAAGATCATTGATAAAAAGGCCGACTATGTGCTGGCAGTAAAAGGGAATCATCCAAATCTCATGCAAGATATTGTTGATTGGTTTGATTTTGCAGAACAAAATGATTTTAAAGATTTTGAGTGTGATAACTGTAAAACTATTGATAAAGGACATGGTCGTATAGAAAAGAGAAAATACTATATAACCGAAGATATAGAATGGTTAGCTGCAAAAAGTGATTGGAAAGGTTTAAAAAGTATTGGGATGGCTATCCGTGAGAATTTTGAAAACAACAAAACAACGATAGAAAGACGATATTACATATGTAGCATTAAGGCTGATGCAAAGGTCTTTGCAAAAGCAGTTCGCAGTCATTGGGGAGTTGAAAGTACTCATTGGATTCTCGATATGGTTTTTAAGGAAGATCAAAGCCGAGAACGTAAAAACTTCGGACCCGAAAACAAATCGCTTTTGAATAAGATAGCACTTAATCTTCTTAAGCAGGATACTCAGGATAAAAAGAAGATAAGTCTTACAACCAAGCGGTACAAAGCTTCAATGGATGTAAAATATCTTGAAAATATATTGTTTAGCAAATCCATTTTATCTGATTAATCTTTATGGTATTTGGCCGAAAAGGACTGGCTGAAGACGGAATATATCCTGAAAAGGACTATTTGGTTTATTGGCTTTTTCTTGACGACTAACATACGTAAAGGCTCTGGGGATGTTTTCTTTCAGAGTACTGCAGAATACTTCCTGCCTTATATTACATATGCCGAAATGGCGTATTAAAAAAAATCCTTACGGAATTCTTGATTGGAGATAATATTCATGCGTTAGCCGTGCACATTGTGCACGGCTAACGCATGTATGTAATTATATGGAATGCAAGTTCGTAAAACAGTTAAAAAGCTTAAAATAAAAGCGTTTTAACTGTTTTTTTATTTTTAAATATATGTTATAATTTATATAAATAATATA
>Ga0208826_1000193_pt1 | contig 70593 bp, 56 predicted proteins | sample AD_UKC115_MetaG_FD_184451 | JGI IMG/M metagenome (GOLD analysis project Ga0208826, IMG submission 184451) | Active sludge microbial communities of municipal wastewater-treating anaerobic digesters from Hong Kong - AD_UKC115_MetaG (SPAdes)... | ecosystem: Engineered > Bioreactor > Anaerobic >... | reverse complement strand
TGGGGGAGGCTTGTTGTCAACTGGATTCTTGAAAAAGTTTTTTCTTTGTTAGATTAGCGTTTTTTTGACCTTTTTAAGGTGGGGAAAAATCTTTCCCCTTTTTGGGGAATTTTTATTGACAATAACACTCCTTGCGGGCGTGTGGATTGAAACACAAAAACAAAGACGGCACGGGGCGGCTGGGTAGGTCACGCTCCTTGCGGGCGTGTGGATTGAAACAAGTCATATAGAAATTGCACCAAATTAATTACATGTCACGCTCCTTGCGGGCGTGTGGATTGAAACTAATATATAATACCTTATTTTTAAGGCGTTTAAGTCACGCTCCTTGCGGGCGTGTGGATTGAAACAGAAAGAATAACTTCCTGCTTGATAACCTCATCTTTGGTCACGCTCCTTGCGGGCGTGTGGAATGAAACTCGTTTTGTCTGTTCTGCGACTGCTAGCGGGGCTAGTCACGCTCCTTGCGGGCGTGTGGATTGAAACAACACAAGCTCTTAATCGACGTAAAGGTATTTGTGTCACGCTCCTTGCGGGCGTGTGGATTGAAACGATGTAATCGTTCTTACTACCCCCGCCCCCAAACGTCACGCTCCTTGCGGGCGTGTGGATTGAAACATAGAGAGCTTGATAAAATATGGTTATCTGGAGTTGTCACGCTCCTTGCGGGCGTGTGGATTGAAACTGGACCAGGTGTTACTAATACGATTCACTTTTAATCAATTGTAGGGCATTTTTCGCTTTTTCGTTATTTGGGTCATACTCCAGGCATTTTTCGTAGGCTATTTGAGCATCTGAAAATCTTCCCAAGCTTTGTAATGCCACGCCATTAAAAAAGTAAATAAGTGCATTTCGGGGGTTAACCTCGATTGCTTTTTCAAAAGTTACTACAGCTTCATCATACCTTTCTATTAAACATAATATAGCACCTTTTTCGCCCCAAATTGTATCATTGCTATAACCAAGTTCAATGGCTTTATCAAAGCTGTTAATTGAAGATTCGTATTCTTGCATTTCTCCAAGAATCCTCGCTTTACTATAAAATAGAAAACCGTTTGTAGGGTTATTATTAATAGCCAATTCGTAACATTCTAATGCTTCTGGATTTTCGCCTAATGCATAATAAACTAATGCTTTGTTATTATAAGTCTCCCAGTTTGATTTATCTAACTCTATTGCTTTATTAAGCTCGTTTAGAGCATCATTATATTTTTTTAAATTGTAAAGTGCCAAACCTTTGTTATTATAAGCTAAAGAAAATGTAGGATTTAGTTCTATAGCGATATTATAATTTTCTATGGCCTGCTCATATTTCATTAAATTATCTAATGCGAATCCTTTATTATAATATGCAATATCATATTTTGGATTTATATTTATAGCCTTATCTGCAGCTTCAATAGCTTCATTGTATCTATGTAATTCCCGTAGTATCAAACTCTTATGATTGAAAGCCGCATCAAAGTTTTGTTTTAAGCGAATTGCTTCATTGCAAGCATCAAGTGATTTATCATAGCTTTTCAAATGATAAAGTGCAATACTTTTATTAAAATGTACCTCTGGAAATTTATCATCTTCACTTATAGCATTATTGAAGTAGGTTAATGATTCTTCGTATTTTTCAGAATTCACCAACTCTAGTCCTTTAGAATTATTTTCATTAACATATTTGCTATTTGATTGAGATTTGCATGCTGTGAAATTCGCTAAAATTATGAGAACTACTGCTAAAATAATCAATTTGAAATTCGATTTTTTCATTTTCTACTCCCCAGTTATATAATATTATGGTTAGATTTCCTTATTTACAAATCCATACTTAACACATAAATGATTCTTCTGTTACGATTATAGCATATTTTAAACTGTTTTTGAAATTTGGAAACTAATTAAAATAAATTCAAACATAGTCCATTTATTATATATTGTATTTGGCTAAGCACAAGCAGATCAATAATGGTGTATAAATTCCGTAGTTTTTATGATATAATTCGGCTGTTGAAAGATCAATGGCAAATGGGGTGGAAGTTAAAGTGAAAGTATTAAATAAATATTTATGTATTGTTATAGTATCCTTGATATTCATGATGGGGATAATTGGATGTGATGTAAATACAGTTTTACCCGTTCCAACAGATAGTCCTGTTTTGACGGTTCTCGAAACCCCAGAGGTTATAGTAACTCTTGATATACCCGGAGTTAAAGAAACCAATGGGATAATTTATAAAACAGAGCCTCCGAGAGAAACGACAGAAACACCAAAGATAAAAGAAACACCAAAGATAAAAGAAACGCCAAAGGTAACAAAAACACCTGAAATAACAAGAACACCAAAAGCCCCTGAAATAACCGAGATACCAAATGCTGGTATTCAAGTTAAAGAGGGTCAAAGATACTCTTCAAAAGATGAAGTTGCTGCGTATATTCATAAATTTCATAAATTACCTCCAAACTATATTACGAAAAAAGAAGCTGAAGAAAAGGGTTGGGATAATTCAAAAGGCAACCTTTGGGAGGTGACCGACAAAATGTCCATTGGTGGAGATGTTTTCGGCAACAGGGAAGGAATTTTGCCCAAAAAGTCTGGACGGAAATACTATGAATGCGATATAAACTATAAAGGCGGTTACCGTGGAAGTGAGCGAATAGTGTACTCTAATGACGGACTTGTGTATTATACGGCCGATCATTATCAAACATTTGAGCAGCTATTTTAGGAGGAAAATAAATGAAAGAAATCAAGTTAGATGGGGCAGAAATGCTAGATAAAGAAACAACACATGCATACTTGAAAGAAAAGTTGTCATTGCCCGAGTACTATGGGGCAAATCTGGATGCTTTGTGGGATTGTCTTTCAACAGAAGCGTCCCAGATAAAAATAACAATTCTGAATTCCGAAATCCTTTATAATAATCTTGGAACCTATGGTAAATCAATTATAGGACTTTTTGAGGATTTGGCTGATGAAAAATCTAATGTCAAAGTATGTATAAAAAAGTAATCCATTATACTAATAAGTACAGGAAATGTCCAGCCAATTGATAATGTCATGTATAACTTCATCTTTGTTGGTTTCATTTATCAGTTCGTGTCTTGCACCGGGGTATAATTTGTGTTGCACCTTCTTAATGCCAAAGCTTTTGTATTGTTTGGAAAGCTCGGGTATGTCTCTGCCCCAATGGCCTACGGGATCCTTATCTCCTGAAATCAAAAGAATAGGAAGATCCTTGGGAATTTTTGAAATACACTTTTGATTTTGGATGGCCCTGAGCCCATTAAACATCTCCAGAAAAAGGTTGTTTGAACAATGGATTCTATATAGGGGGTCATTTAAAACACTTTCAATGACTTTTTCATCCCTTGAGAGCCAGTCAAAAAAAGTTTTAGGTTCGGGTACATATGAGTTAAAGGCCAGAAAAGTAACTCTGTTTATGTAGTAACTCCTTTTTTTACCACCTTTTCTTTTAACCAGTGTTTTTGCAATTAATATTCCTGCGTTTACAAGGATTTTTTCGTACAAGCCTGTGCCGGACAGAATCACACCATCAACTTTTGGTGCTGTATCTTGCAGGATGTTTCTCAATATAAAACTCCCCATACTATGGCCAAAGATGAATACAGGGATGTAAGGGTGGTCTCTTTTTATGGTCTCTGTAAGTAAATTACAATCATTCATCATAAGTTTCCAGCCGCCGTCGTCTATATGGACCAGCCTGTCCTGATCTTTTGAAGTTCTGCCATGACCTCTTTGGTCGTGAGCATATACTATATAGCCGGCGCTTGTCAAAGCTTTTGCAAACTCAAGATACCTTCCGGCATGTTCACTAAGCCCGTGTATAATTTGAACGACGCCCTTTGAGTTTAAATCTTCCGGTGAACATTTATATACAAATATATCTTCTCCATCATAGGATTTGAAGGTAAAAGTATTGGTTATCATAAAATATTCACTCCCTTTTTACTTTGACTTAAACATAGTTTATCAGGTTGTGTACATCTTATAAGAATCTGCAATTTTTAGCAATTCGTCCCTTGTATTTAATTCGGGTTTGTCTATTATGGTATCTAAAAGTCTTTGCAAGATATACCCGATTTCCTTGCCCTGAGGATAGCCTAAGTTTACAAGGTCGGTTCCGTTTATCTGAAGGTCTTTTATACTTAAGCAATGGGGCTTTTTTGTGATTTCCAAGTAGATTTCCCTGATTTTATATAAATTTTCTAACCTGGCTTCAAGTAATTCCGGATTCTGACCCCTTTGGTCGGCTTCCTGAACTTTTAAAAGGTCAAGGAAGTATTCGGCACCAATTATACTTGCAGCTCTTCTTACCGATTTGTATTCAGGGTTTATGCGTTTGTCGTGGTATTTAACCAGATGACAGACCTTTGAAATAGTTTTGTTATCAAATTTAAGTCTTTCCAATACTGCTTTTGTGATTTCAATACTTTTTTCAGGGTGTCCATAAAAGTGGTCAATGCCGTACTCATCAGTGGATTTGGTCAGTGCTTTTCCTGTGTCGTGCAATAACATGGTCCATCGTAGAAAGTCCAGATTTTCTATCGCCGATACTGCTATTAAAGAGTGTGATGCAACATTGAAGACATGATAAGGATGATTTTGTGTCACGTCAAAGCATAAATCAAATTCAGGTAAAATGTATTTTAAAATACCTGTCTCTCTCAAAATCGCAAAGGTAAGTGGTCGTTCGGACATCAATATTTTGGACAGTTCATCCCTGATGCGTTCCTGACTGATATTTTTTATAAGTTCCTTTTTTCTTTTTATTGCATCCAAGGTTGTTTTATCCATATCAAATCCGAGCACAGCGCAAAACCGTATAGCACGTAGCATCCTTAATGGGTCTTCCGTATATCTGTCATCTGGATTTCCAACGGCACGTATTATTCCGTTATTTATATCTTTTACTCCCGAATGGGGGTCAAATAAACCTTCTGAGGGATGAAATGCGATAGCATTTATTGTTAAGTCTCTATAGGAAAGATCCGTAAAAAGATTTATATTGTCTTGGGAAGTTCCCGTTTTAAAGGTTGTGACTTCTGTAATACAATTGTTCAGCAATATGGAAACTGTTCCGTGCTTGATGCCGGTATCAATGGTTTTATCAAAAAGAATTTTTACTTCTTCGGGTGTTGCAGATGTTGAAACGTCCCAATCTTTCGGTTGTCTGTTAAGGATACTGTCTCTTACACATCCACCAACCACATAAGCCTTATGGTTATTGTCATTCAATTTCTTTATTATATGTTTAACCTCTTCGGGCAAATTTAAGACCAAATTCATATTCATTAAAAATACCTCACCCCATATTATGCTTTTTAAACAGGATTTGATATTATTATATACTATTTGGCTGAAAAAACTAAGTCCAAATTTTATGGATGGTTTTTATGCGAATTGGATAAGGTGAAGGATTTGAGGTGTAAAAAAGGATAAAAAAATACCCCGTGCATTCCAAAGAAGAGAAGGGAGAATGCATCGGGATTTAGGGGAGTAACTTTTATAAAATTACTTGACATTAATATATATCAATTTGTTGAATAATGGAACCAATCGACTTAATATCACAAAATTCGACAAAATATTTCAAAAAAAGCAACACTTTGAGATGTTGTGGATTTTCTATGTCACAGATGGTTTATTTGTTGGATAGAACTATAACCTAAGTAGAAATATTTTCACAAAAAAGAATCTAAAGTAATAAGAAAACATGTATAGAATAGCTTCAAAACTTTGGACTAAGAGTGTCTTCAAAAAAAATCCTCAATAATACATATATAATACTACGAGGATATAAAAGTAATTCGAATCTCATTTGTATTATAACACGGAGGCACAGAAAAAACCACCGCTTTTTCTTCATATTTTACATTAATTTATTACAGCGTAACTGCTGACCATGTGGTTGTTTGAACAAATAACCATACTAATTATAAACTTACAGAATTCTTGACACTTTGTAAAAAAGCTGATATTGTAATCACTAGGATTAAAAAAATTTTGCCTCTTTGCCTCTTGGTTTACTTAATGGTAATAAATCCGAGAAGGGTATCAGAGGCCGTTATTATTTTAGTACTTCTTAAGTGGACAGGAGTTGGAATCTATGAATTCTAAACTTAAGGATGATATGACTGATAAGTTGTTTGAGGCTATTTTGCTCCTAAACAATATTGAAGAATGCTATAATTTCTTTGAGGATATATGTACTGTTGCTGAACTTAAGGCTCTTGCACAACGTCTTGAAGTTGCCAGAATGTTAAGGGATGGCAAAACTTACACGGATATTAGCGAAGCTACAGGTGCCAGTACTGCTACAATAAGCAGAATAAACAGGGCTTTGAATTATGGGGCTGATGGATACAAGGTTATACTTGATCGGCTGACGGATAATAAAGGCTCATACTAATTTAATTGTTGATTATATTCAAAAAATTAGTTAAAATTGCTATATGAAGAATTAATTTTAGGGAAGGTACAAATGTTAAGAAAACTATTTATCAGTTTGCTGATTTTGTCAGCACTGACATCGGATGGTATTATAAATTTAACAGAGATTTTATGCGATCCTTCCATTTTAACCAAAGAAGTAATTGATGTAGTATTAGGTTTTGAAGGAGAGTTTAACGATGCTCAGCTCAGATGCTTAAGTGAAAAGCAGGAGTTGAAGGTGAGTTCTACTCTTTTTTCAAGTATAAAATTCAGTAATTTTTCCTTCAAGGAGTTTTCACGCGGCACAGGTATAAAATCATGGTTATTGCCTGGTAAAAGAATGATGGAGCTTGCAATGCTCTTGTTGTCTTTATTCCTCATTCTGATTGCTGCTCAAAAAATATCGATAAAGGATATTCTTTTATACCGTTCTGATTTATCTCCTCCGGTCTGTATCAATTAAAGAATGTACAAATTATCGCTTCATGGTTTTTGAGCCTGTTTGAGGTTAAATTGTTTCTTGAGCAAAGGTATGAAAACCATGATAGTGTGGTTCGTCTACGAATTCTTCACATACTCTGCATTGAATAGAGGTGATATAATGCTTTATATTACTGTAATATTTTCTGCTTTATTGATTGGAATAATGGTTAGCAGAATCAAAGGCGGAAATCCAAGCATTGATAATATAAATTTTAAAAGTCCGTGGCTGTTGTTGCCAAGTGTGGCTTTGCAGATTCTATCAGGTATTGCTGAAGCAAAGGGATTAAAATTCAGTATACTTGTTGCTCTGATAGTCAACAGTATGGTGTTTGGTTTTGTATTTTTGCTGGTCTGGATTAATAGAAGATATATCGGACTTTGGTTTATAGGTGCGGGTGCTTTATCAAACGCTCTGGTAATGGTGTTTAATGCTGGAAGGATGCCGGTAGATGTAAGTCTTTTAGGTGATAAAGCATATTTGGCGGAGTATGTTGACTTAATAGTACGGGATGCAGACAACAAACATGTATTGATTAATGAGGCTACAAAGCTCCCATTTTTAGCTGATGTAATCAAAGTTCCCGGATTCTTGGGTTTGGGAATGCCTTTGATAAGTATTGGAGATATTATTGTAGCAGTAGGATTATTTGTATTGTGTTTGCAGTTTTGTTTATATACTGAAGCGAATAAGAAATGCCCAAGTTCCTTGCAACAGAATTAATCAGAGTGCACAGGACTTAGGACTGGTGAAGTAAATTTTCATAGTATGCAAGATTAGGAACTTGCTATGTTAGCAAGCACAGCTTGATAAAAATTTTTGGAGGTTTTATTTATGAAAAAATTGATCGAGAAGATTATAGGTAGTTATAGTGATAGAGAGCTTAAAAGAATAATGCCGATAGTTGACAAAATAGATAGTTTTGAATCTGAAATAAAGGCTTTAAGTGACGAGAAACTAAAAGGAAAAACTCAGGAATTTAAAAAGAGACTTCAAGAAGGTGAAACGCTAGACGATATTCTTCCGGAAGCTTTTGCTGTTATGAGGGAAGCATCCTGGAGAGTGCTTGGAATGAGACACTTTAAGGTTCAGCTCATTGGAGGTATTGTTCTTCACCAGGGCAGAATAGCTGAAATGAGAACCGGTGAAGGTAAAACTTTAGTTGCCACACTTCCGGTATATCTGAATGCTCTGGAAGGGAAAGGGGTTCATGTAGTAACTGTAAATGACTATCTGGCAAAACGTGATAGCGAATGGATGGGCAAAGTTTACAATTTCCTTGGACTGTCAGTAGGGCTTATTGTACACGGTCTTGATAATAATGAAAGAAGAGCGGCGTATAATTGTGATATTACCTACGGAACTAATAATGAGCTTGGGTTTGATTACCTTAGAGACAATATGGTTATTTATAAGCAGGATATGGTTCAAAGGGATCTGCACTATGCGATTGTAGACGAAGTGGATAGTATTCTTATTGATGAGGCAAGGACACCGCTTATAATTTCAGGACAAGGAGATAAATCCACTGAGCTTTACAAGATAACAGATTCCTTTGTCAGAAGACTAAAAGTTAAGGTATTTACAGAATTAGATGATAAACAGGATAATGACGATATAGAAGCTGACTACATTGTCGATGAAAAGGCCAACACTGCAACACTTACAGCAGAGGGTGTAAAAAAGGCAGAATCTTTTTTTGGAATTGAGAATCTTTCAGATACAGACAATCTTACAATTTCACACCACATAAACCAAGCTTTAAGAGCTCATGGTATTATGAAGCTGAATAAAGATTATGTTAATAAAGATGGTGAAATTATAATAGTTGATGAGAATACAGGACGTTTGATGTATGGAAGACGTTATAGTGACGGACTCCATCAAGCTATAGAAGCAAAGGAAGGGGTAAAGGTTGAAAGGGAGAGCAAGACTCTTGCAACTATCACTTTCCAGAATTATTTCAGAATGTATACAAAGCTTTCCGGTATGACCGGTACGGCACTTACCGAAGAGCAGGAATTTCAGGATATATATAAGCTCGATGTTATAGTAATTCCAACAAATAAGCCTATTGCCAGGGTTGATTATCCCGATAGTGTTTATAAGAATGAAATGGGCAAGTTTAATGCAGTTATAAATGACATATTGGAATGTAACAGAAAAGGACAGCCTGTGCTTATCGGTACAATATCCATTGAAAAATCCGAATTGTTAAGCTCAATTCTCAAAAAGAGGGGAATCCGCCATCAGGTTTTAAATGCCAAGTACCATGAGAAGGAAGCGGAAATTATTGCACAGGCAGGTGAGTATGGCGCTGTCACAATTGCAACTAATATGGCCGGTCGTGGTACCGACATAGTATTAGGTGGTAATGCTGAGTTTATGGCCAAACAGGAAATGAGAAAGAAGGGTTTTAGTGATGAATTAATCAATCATGCAACAGGATTTAATGAGACGGATGATCAGGAAATTCTGTCAGCACGGGCTGTATACAGGGAACTTCATGATGGATTTAAAGATAAAATCAGTTCGGAACGCGATAAGGTAGTTGCTGCGGGAGGCCTCCACATAATTGGTACAGAAAGACATGAATCAAGGCGTATTGACAATCAGTTGAGGGGTAGATCCGGCCGTCAGGGAGATGTTGGTTCTTCAAGGTTTTATATATCCTTAGAGGATGACCTGATGAGACTCTTCGGCTCGGATAGACTTACCGGAATAGTAAATGCGTTAGGACTTGAAGACGATCAGGCTATTGAGCATAGGATGCTTTCAAGTGCCATTGAAAATGCTCAGAAAAAAGTTGAAGGTAAAAACTTTGGAATAAGAAAGAATGTCCTCCAGTACGATGATGTAATGAATAAACAAAGAGAAGTAATATATTCTCAAAGAAGGAAAGTATTAAATGGAGAAAGTTTAAAGGATAGCTTCCTGAAGATGTTTGAAGGTATAGCTGATAATATAGTGCAGATGTATTGCAGTGAAAGTCCTCTGCCTGACTATTGGGATTGGGAGAGTATAAGATCCTTTGCAGAAGGAGCTTATGTTCCGGCGGGTGCGTTAGATATTTCAAAAGATGAAATGGAAGGAATGACACCGGAAAAGTTAAGAGAAAGTATTCTTGAAATGATTACAAAGAGATATGAAGAAAAGGAGAATGAATTTGGTTCTGAACTTATGAGAGAGCTCGAAAGAGTTGTTCTTCTAAGAATTGTAGATCAAAGATGGATGGATCATATTGATGCCATGGATCAGCTCAAGCACGGAATTCATTTGAGGGCATACGGACAGAGAGATCCGGTAATTGAGTATAAATTCGAAGGTTTTGACATGTTTGAAGAAATGAATAGAAATATTCAGTTTGATGCTGTAAAAGTAATTCTGAATACTCATGTGAATCGTGAAAAAGAGGCTCCAAAGCGTGAGAAGGTGGCAGAACCAATAGAGGCATCACATGGAGATGAAGCAAAAAAGCCGGTTGTTAAAAGTCAAAAGGATAGAGTTGGCAGAAATGACTTGTGTCCATGTGGCAGCGGTAAGAAGTATAAAAAGTGCTGTGGAGAAAATGCATAATTATGCCGATAATAGTATATAGGGTGAAAATTGTGATGGTTTCGGCCATCACAATTTTAGTATTAACTAATTAAAAAACAAACTTTTTTAGAAGAATAGTATAAGATAAGCGAATTTGCTTAAAGAGGGGACAAGTGGCAGCAAAATGAATTATGATGAAGCATTAAACTATATACATAGCACCTTGAGATTTGGTATTAAGCTTGGACTTGATAGTATTAAAACCTTACTTGAAATGATGGGAAACCCTCAGGACAAGCTTAAGTGTGTTCATGTGGCAGGAACCAATGGCAAAGGTTCAACAGTAACGTTTATAAGCAGCATCCTTATTGAAGCAGGATATAAGGTTGGTATATATACTTCTCCAAGTATTGAACGCTTTAATGAGCGCATTAAAGTAAATTCTTCAGAGATAGAAGGGGAAGAACTTGCGAGAATCACTGCCTTTGTTAAAGAACATGTGGATGTTATGATTTCGAAGCATGGAATTTATCCTACGGAATTTGAAATAGTAATGGCAATAGCATTTCAATACTTCTATGAGATGAAATGTGATGTTGTTGTTCTTGAAGTTGGGCTTGGAGGAAGGTTTGACGCCACAAATGTAATTAAAGAACCTTTGGTGTCGGTTATAACAACTATCAGTTATGATCATATGGACAGGCTCGGGGACACTCTCGAAAAAATAGCCTTTGAAAAAGCAGGAATTATAAAGGAAGGAGCCGATGTAGTTGTTTTTCCTCAAAATAAGGAAGTAATTAAAGTCATCAGCGATGTATGTGAAAGCAGAAAAGCAACCATGCACCTTGTTGACTTTGGTACTGTTAAAATAAGGGATTTTTCGATAGATGGACAGGAATTTATATATAGGGAGTGGAAATCTTTATACATATCACTGTTAGGTGAGCACCAGGTAAAGAATGCTGTAATTGCATTAAATACAATAGAACTGCTTGGCGAAAAAGGATATAAAATATCTGAAGAAAGTATAAAAAAAGGTCTCCTGAATGCAAGATGGCCTGGAAGGCTTGAGGTTTTGAACAAACAACCGATTTTTTTAATTGATGGGGCTCATAACGGTGAAGGTGCTTTGGCATTATCAAATGTATTGAAATCATATTTTCCCGGAAAGAAAATATTATTTATTGTTGGTGCTTTAAAGGACAAGGATGTCAGATCAATTATCGAGCCCACATTACCTCTTGCATCAGGATATATAACAGTAACACCTGAAAGCCCAAGGGCTTTGTCTTCGAAAGATATGGCAGATTTTGTTGCACAGTATTGTAAAAATGTATTGGAAAATGATACAATTGAAGGGGCAATAAAAGTTGCTTTAGGCCTTGTTCCTTCGGATGGGATAATATGTGCATACGGTTCACTTTATTATATAGGAAAAATCAGAAGTTTTTTTGTTTGAGGAATTTGCATAATAAGTAAAGGGGTGAATTTATGATTGACTTTAAGCAGGAAATAAAGAGCTATACACCTATAGACCTCGAAAAGCTGAAAAAAAACAACTCAAATATGCCAGATAGCTTAAAAAACTCTTGTTTACTTTATAACAAAGCATTAGATGATTTTCGCACAAAGAGTGAAGATATTGCTGTTATTGAACTTAAGAAAGCTATTTCTTTAAATCCTGATTTTTGTGAGGCAATAAATTTGTTAGGGCTGTTATATGCCAGTATGGGAGATTATACAAAGGCGAGAGAGAAATTTGAAAAGGTTTTGAGTATAGATAAAAGTAATATTGCTTTATCATATATGAAGGTTATAGATCCTAACTACAGTCAATCTGATAATGCTAAAGAAAAAAGGAAGGGGAAAGAGAAAATTAAGACAGCAGTTCCTACGAAAGCCGAAAAAACTGTGGTAACTTCTTCCGCTTCAGAAGGTTCTGCACCAGGCATAAGGCAGATATTCAAAAACGATCTTGTAAAATATATTATAGGTTTCATTGCCGGATTGTTTGTGTTTTTTGTGATTAGTACAATAATAAATTCAGGAGAGGTAGCACCGGTTACATCAGATAACGAAAATATACCTGTTGTAGATGAGAATAAAGAAGATTTTGAACAAAAGTACAATGATTTGAATGAAGAACATAAAGCGTTATTGTTGCAGCTTGATGAATTCAAAAAGAATACACAAAACTATTCTAATATGACTAAGCTTTTGGAAATAGACAAGTTGGTTTTAAATAAAGATTATGTTGCGGCAGCTGATCTGTTGACAGCATTAAGAACTGTGGAATATAAAGGAATTGAAAGGGAGAAATACGAAAGTTTGCGGGGACAGTCAATGGAGAAAGCAGCTAACGAACTATTCACCAAGGGAAAAGAAATGTACAAAAAGAAACAATTCAAGGAGGCTCTCGATGACTTTGACAAGGTTGTAGCATATATTGGCGAATGGAAAAATTCGAGTGCAACAGCATATTATAGAGGTGTATGTTTAATGGAGTTAAACGAAAAGGAAAAAGCTTTGGAAGCTTTTAATGAAGTTATATCAAAATATCCGTCAAGTTCCTTTGCAAATTACTCTAAGAGCAGAATAAGCAGCCTGAACTAAATGTGGCGGATTTATACACATAAACAAACTCCCGACTTACACAAAAATGCTTTGGGAGTTTGTTTATGTATGAGTGCATGGTTTATAATTAATAAGTATCATTTACAGATTTATCTTCACTAAAGAGCAAAGTTTGGTGTGCAGTTTGACCAGGCAAAACTTTAATATAATTTGATTGACATTTCAGGGTGTTTCCAAGTTGTGCATATATAATATAATACCCAGGAGGTAAATCATCTATAATGAAATTTCCATTATTGTCCGAATTGGTCTCACATACCGGAAAACCACATTTATGCCCGAAGTATAAATATATGTTTACATATCCAATCGTAAATTTATTCTTCTTCAGCATTGTGGTACCGGTAATTTTTCCGGAATAATCTATCTTTTCATTTTTTACATAAACATTGACATTCTGAGTATTTAATTGCACCGGATTAACGTCAACCTTTTGTTCCTGGTCAAGATCCTGTGAGTTATACTGGAAACTATCAGTATCAATGCATTTTTTACTATTGCTTTTTTCCGATATCTTGGTATTTTCTTCAACTATTAGGTTTTGCCGCTCCATGTGTTCACATCCTTTTTCCGGTACAAAAGTCTGGTCTGATCAATTTTATGTAGCAGTGGGGAAAAGTTCCCCACCACAATTAGTTATTTAATATTTATCTTTTTTTCCTTGAACTGATCCAAAGCCTAATCCAGTAGCTTTGCTTTCAGCTTTGTTTTCAGCTTCATTTTTTGCATCACTCTTGGCTATAGCTTTATTTTCAGCATCATTATCAGCATCATTTTCAGCTTTTGTTTTATTTTCGGCCTCATTATCGATTTTTGTTTTGTTTTTAATCTTTGTTTCATTTTCAGCTTCGTTTTCAGCGTCGTTGTCAGCATCATTTTCAGCACTTTGGCCTTGAATTTGTTTTTGTGTGAGAACGTTGTAGTTGACCTGCTTGTTAACTTGGTTCTGGCTGTGGAATTCCTTTTCCTGTACTTCTACATCCTGATCAGCCTTGAGTTCGGATTCGAGTTCAGCTTTGAGTTCAGCTTTTAATTGAGCTTTGAGTTCGTTTAAATCGATGTCTAACATGGTTATAACTCCTTTCAATTTTTGAGATTGATTTGGCTTACAGTATATAATATTCTTTATGTAATCAAATGTGATAGTTTACCATAAACATTTTGAGGGAAAAATTAGAAGTTATTTTTTTTTAATAATTAACCGATAAATAAAGTATTGTAATTAAAGCAAATTTGGGTTATGCTTATATAAAATAAAAATTAGGGGGTTGAGTATTAAATGAAAAAACTAGGTTTCGGATTGGCTGTATTTTTGTTTGCTACAGGTACATTTGCTTCTGTTGCAAACGCTGCTGATAATATTGTTGAAAGTCCGGATGTGAAAATAGTTATCGAAGGTCAAAAGGGAACATATAACGATGTTACCATAATAGCAAACGACAGAACAATGCTTCCATTACGTGAAGTGCTTACAAATTTGGGTGTTCAGAATGATGATCAACATATAATTTGGGATGCATCTAAAAAAAGTATTACCGTGAAAAAAGATGATAAAACTATATACCTTGAAGTGGGAAAAAAGACTGTTAATGTTAATGGAACAGAGACAGCTATTGATGTTGCTCCAATTATTTACCCTAAAAACAACAGAACATACATACCTGCAAGAGTTGTGGCTGAAAGTCTTGGAAAACAAGTAGTATGGGACGGTACAACAAAATCGGTATTGATAAAGGATCAAAGCAGCTTTAATGAAGTAAAAGAAATTATAACAAAAGCAAATAAAGCATTGGACGACGTTGATAAGTACAAAGTAGATATGGGAATGAAAATGAAAGTGTCTCAGGAAGATTTCAGTATGGATTACGACATTGATATGGTTTCTGAGGTGGATAAAGCCAACAAAATAATGCATTCAAATGTAGCTATGAATATGTTTGGAGCAAACATTGAGACTGAGGTGTACATGAAGGATGGGTATTCCTATACCAAGAGTCCAATCGCTGAAGGATGGCAAATAGAAGAAATGGATGCAGAAGAATTTGATGAAATGTTTTCAACTAGCAGCGATGTAAGTAGTATGGAACCTACAGACGTAGTCTGTGCAGGTATGGTGATAGCTGAAAGTGAAAATCCCGATGAAATAGTCTTAAGAGGAAATGTAATGTTAGCAGATTTTATAGATGGTTTTAATGAAGGATTATTGTCATCAGGGAATGAAGATATTGCAGAGCTGGATATGAACAATTTCTTTATTGAAGTGGTTTATGACAAGAATACTTATATGGCAAAATCTACAGTCCTTCAAATGACAGCTAATGTGGAAGATGAGTCTGGAAAAGGGCAAATTGAAATAGAAGTTGGCGTTGATGTTACAGACGTAAATGGAGACTTTGTGATTGAGTTGCCTCAGGACGCAGTAGTAAGTGGAACAGAAACCGCAAGATAAGAAATTGATGAAGGGCTAATGTATGACTGACTTATCAAGTTGGTATGCATTAGCTTTTTTTATTGCCTAAAAAAGTACACTTCTTTCTTTTGGCAAAAAAAGATATATTTCAACAAAAAATGCACCGATGTACATTAAAAATTTTATAAAGAGCGAATATCTATAAAAGTTAAGGTTATCAAGTTTTAGATCAACAGACTTAAGGGGATGAAAGGCTTGAACTCATAAGACCCTCGCTTAATGTCCAAAAGCTTTTGTAAAATATCTGGAAAGCTAGTCAATGTTTAGTGATTTTTATTCAGTTTTGGGAAATAAATTGATGTAATCCGAACCACTGAAAATATTTTTTGTTTTCTCAAAATATAAATTAAATTAGTATTGCAGTTTAGACGAAAAATAGAGATAATATAGTAAAGATATTCCTTTTACTTATATTTTGCTAACGCAGAAATCAAATTTTGTTATATAATGTATAATATAAATAAGTCTATGCGAGGTTACATATTAAAGTGCGGTTTAATTATTTTTTTTCATTAGCCGGTTTAAGGGGGGTGCTCTATGCAGGAATATTCCTCATTTAATAATACACAGCAGGATTTTACAATTCATGATCCTCTTACAGGGGCTTATTCTCGTGCGCTTCTAAATGAGCAATTTCCCGATGAGGTTGAGAGGTGTTCCCGCTATGGTATACCATTATCACTATGTTTAATTGATATAGACTATTTTAAAAGCATAAATGATGCTTATGGACATATTCGTGGGGATCAGGTTTTGCAGTCTTTTGTTAAACGTTTAAATTCTCTTATGAGAAAGTCTGACATTTTGTTCAGATATGGTGGAGATGAATTTGTACTGCTGATGATGAATACCCACAAAAAGCAAGCATTATCTCTGACTAACCGAATGCTGGATAAAATCAGAATGGTTTCTTTTCCCGGTGATCCACCGCTTAATATTTCTTTAAGCATAGGAGTGGCAGGATATCCTGATGATGCTTCCGACGCTGAAGAGATGTTTAATGTTGCAGACCGCAGATGTTATGAGGCCAAACGTCGCGGACGGGGTCAGGTTGTCGGAGAGACTTACATATTTCAAAATGACATTGTGTTCAACAAATTGTCGCGATTGATTGAAAGGGATGAGGATTTTTCTAAGCTTAATTGCTTCCTCGAACTATTATCGGCTAAAGGAAGAGGGATTTTGAGTGTTATTGGACCTCAAGGTTCCGGACGTACAAGTTTTCTTACAAAAGTAGAATCAACTGTAAGAATGAACAATTATGAAGTTTTATTTCTCAATGCCAGGTATGAATTAAAGTCAAAAGCATATGGGCTTTTACTTGAAGCGGAAAACGAGTATTTCGATTTTAATAAATTCAGTACTGAAGAATTTGATGATTTATTGCTTAAACTGCTACAAAAAAACAACAGGGCAGGTTTTGTAATAGTTCTTGATAATATGGCGTTTGTTGACCATGCTACTTTGAATTTGTTAAGGAATTATCTAATGGGCAATAAACTTCCCTGTTTTGGTCTTATCTACTCGTCAGAACCAGATACGACAAGAAATTTTGACTATTTGAATGTACCTCTTAGTGATACTGTTTATTTGAAGCCATTTTCTCCTAAAGGAGTTAATATATTTGTTAGAAGTGTTTTGTCATGGGATCCCGAACCATCTTTTTTAGACTGGCTGTATACCCAGACAATGGGATATCCAAAGCAATTAAGCGAAAGCCTTTCATACTTGATTGAAAAAGGTGTAATAAAGAAAAACAGTGAACATGAATGGTTAATTGAACCTAACTACGTGACTATCTCACTCCATAAGCAATTTGGTAGGTTTGGCAAAATGCCTCAGAACAACTTGCCGTCTTTTCTTACTGAATTCATCGGAAGAGAGACAGAAATGAGTCAGGTTAGCTTGCTTTTGGATAGAAGCAGACTGGTGACTCTTGTTGGACCTGGAGGTATTGGAAAAACACGCTTGGCTTTGCAAGTGGCATCTATGCGACTCAATGACTTTGAAGATGGTGTGTTTTTTGTGTCTCTTGCTTCAGTTACCAAGCCGGATTTGGTAGTTTCGTCCATTGCAAAGGTAATGGATATAGTTGAAACCTCGGGACAATCAATTTTAGATTCAATGAAAAGTGCACTTAAAGATAAACATAGACTTATAATTGTAGACAATTTTGAGCAGGTTATTTCTGCTGCGCCCATGTTCGCAGAGCTTCTTGCGTCAGCCAGATTAATAACTATGCTTGTTACAAGCCGCGAAGCGTTACACATTTCCGGTGAGCATGTTTTTAATGTGCCTCCACTGGATGTTCCTGAATTGGAGCAGAGAGTGTGTGTGGAAAGTATGATGCAACAGGCGGCAATTGCGTTGTTTGTTTCACGTGCCCAAGCCGTGCAAAACAATTTTGTACTTACAAAAGATAATATCCAGCAGGTGGCAGAATTATGCGATCGACTGGATGGTATACCGCTGGCAATTGAACTGGCAGCATCAAATGTGGGACGAATTTCACTGGCGGAAATGTTGGAACAAAGCAGAAATAGACTAAAGTGGTTAAATAATGGACCGAGGGATATGCCATCTAGGCATCAGACTTTGAGAAGCACCATCGAATGGGGATATAGCTTGCTCAACAAGGATGAACAACAATTATTTACAGGATTAGGAATATTTTTAGGGAGCTTTACAAAGGATGCTGTAGAGAAGATTATGGCTGATGTAATTGGGCTTGAAGTAAGTATTTCTGACTGCTTGATATCCCTTTTGGATAAAAGCTTGATAAGAAATATCACCTGCAACTCAAATGATGAGATTTGTTTCGAAATGCTTGAAACCATACATGAGTTTGCTGTTGAGTGCTTGAATGAAAGTGGTTATTTGAGCGTTTTAGAGGAAAAACATGCTTATTATTATTTGTCCCTGGTTGAAGATGCATTGAAAAATATAAACGGTCCGGAACAGTATATGTACCTTAATCGGCTTGAACGATCATATTCTAATGTTTTGGCTGTCATTGAATGGGCAAAGAAAAAGAATAATGTGGCTCTTGAAGTAAAGCTGGCTGTCGGGCTTGGCGAGTATTGGGAGCTTAGAGGGCGTTGGAGCGAGGGCAGACTGATACTTGATAATATAGTTAACAGATATGCGGGAAGTTTAAAATCAAAGGAATTTGCCATGATATATCATTGGCTTGGCAGATTGGTTCAATTGGAAGGAGATTGTAATAAAGCTATAGAATTACTGAATACCGGGCTTGATCTTGCCAGATTGAATCAGGATTGCGTTGGGGAAGCTGCTATATTACATAAGCTTGGATGGGTATATTACATGTATGGGGATCACAAGAAAACTGAAGAGTTGTGGAACAAAAGCCTGGAGTTATTCCGTCAAGAGGATGACAAGCCGGGAGTAGTACTTGTTTTGCAGGATCTTTGTTATAAAAAGTATTATGAAGGTGATTTCAATCTTGTTGAGAAGTATTCAAACGAGAGCTTGAAGATATGTAAGCAACTGGGAAATAAAAGAGGTATAGCGACCTCTCTTAACAGGCTGGGGCGTCTGGCTAGGGGAAAGGGCAATTTTGAACATGCAGAAAAGTTATTTAAAGAGCATCTTGTTGCGTGTGAAGAGATTAAGGATAAAATTGGAAAGGTCGGTACCCTTATTTGCCTTGCGGAGTTGGCACGTTCCGAACGTAAACTTGGATTGGCAACAGAATACTACAAGGAATGTTTGAAGCTAAGTCAGGAGATAGGGTATAAAAGTATTGTTGCAAGCGTAATGAAAGACCTTGGGGAGATAGCAAGGTACCAGGGTGAATTCAGGTTGGCAAGTGAGCTGTATAATGAAGGTTTATCCATATCATTGGAAGTAAATGATAATTCAGAAACGATGTGGATTTACAGAAATATGGCTGAATTGGAGATGTATCAGGGAAATCACGATAAAGCAAGGGATTTGTATAAAAAAGGTTTAGAAATATTCCGTGAGCATAACCAAAGCAATGCTGTTTTTGTACTGCTTACACTCGAAGGTGTGGCAGGGCTGGCAGCACTTGATGGAGAACTTGTCAAGGCTGCAAAGCTTTTTGGTATTACCGATAAGTTATTCGAATCAAATGGCAAATTAATTTCAAAAGATGATGCGGATGATTATAAAAGACGTTTTGTAGAGGTACAAGCAAAGTTGGATATAGAAGCATTTAATTCGGCATGGAATGAAGGCCGTTCTATGACAGTGGAAACTGCTTTAGACTTTGCTATTCAAGATCTTTCAGATAATAGCTAATTGCGGGAAATTAAATAAAAAGGGATGGCCTATAAGGAACCAACCCTGATAATAAATGGTTTTATATGATATACTCTAGTTTTATATTAATGTATGCAGGATTAAAAGTGGTTACAAAATAGTTAAAATTATTTAGATATTGTGATTTTTTATGTCAATTTATTATATGGATTTTTTTGGTTTGTTTTTATCAATTTTCTTATATGATTCATTCTAATTTCTTAAACAATTTGGATTAATAATTCTCAAATTTTTCCGATATAAAATGAAAGGGAAAGCTCTGGAAAAAGGGGGAATTTTTTTTATGGAAAATGCCATTAGGGACAGGTTTATATTCACTTATGAAAGTGGTGTATCCGGTAGCTTCTTGGTTGCAAGTACTTCAAAAAATGAAGCTGTTGTGGAATTTCAGGTTAATATGTTGTCAAAAAATCCGAACAGGCATATATTACCCCTTGATGTAAGGCGTAATAATGACAATATTAATATATATTACAATATAACTTCAAAACTATCGTTATTGCAATATTTAAAAAGAAATAAACTGAGTAAAAATGAGTTTATAGATATTTTCTCAGGTATTGTAAAGACACTTCTTAGTTCAAAGGGGTTTTTACTCTCTGACAGATCATTTGTAATAGATGAAGAATATATCTTTATCAACCCGGATTCAATGTGTATTTCTCTTGTATATTTGCCCTTTAAATTTGATATTGACATAACCAGGGCTTTAAAGGACTTTGCTATGAATTTTGTTGTGTATAATGCAAATATTGATGAAGAAGATAGCGATACTTTTTTACAGCAGTTTATAAGTTTTCTTAAGAAAGACACCTTTAATATATTAGATTTTGATAAATTTCTAAAGGTATTAAAAAGAGATGTAGAACCTAAACAGGAAGCAGAATTTCAAAAGCAGGAGAGTGATATTGGGGAGAGGCAAAAGCAATTGAAAAGTGAGAAACCGGCCATAAGTGGCAGTGATTTGAAGCAGGAAAAATTTAAGGTAGAGATACCTAAGCCTAAGAAAACTCCAACTGCCGATAAGAGTGTGCCCGGGAATGCACAGGAAAAATTTGAAATTCCCGAGAGATTTGAAAACGTGTTGAAAGGTTTGAGCCTCAGACCTAATATTGTTATTGGGATTGTGATACAGTCAGCAATAGCCATAATTATTCTATGGCTGCTTGTGTCAGGAAAACTTGACAGACTTGGCAATGACAAGCTTTCTACGTTCGTTGGACTGTTGTTGATAGGCACCGCTGTAAGCTACTTTGTATGGAAGAAAATTCTAAATATAAAAATCGAAGAAATTAATTCGGTAAGTAATGCAAAGGTACCCCGTCAGATCGAAAAGCCAATAAGACCTCCAAAACCGGCGAAAACCTCAGTAGGTAAAAATGTTAACTCTGCAGCATCTTTGAACCCTAAAGAGGATATTGAATATGAAAAGAAAAGGGGAGTAAAAAAGGAATCTCCTATAAAAACTCCTTTTGTTGATCCTATGGTGGAACAGAATCGGGAAGTAAAAAAAGCAGAACAACCGGCTATTAAGAATATTAATGTAAACGAGACTGTTTTTTTGGGTTCTGTCACTGTGACCCCTCAACTTAGGATTGTTGAGGATGGTAATGTAGAAGAAATTGTTATTAATAAGCCGAGTTTCATAATAGGAAGGCTGGAAGGACATGTGGATTATGTGCACCTTAATAATGCTATTGGTAAAGTGCATGCAGAAATTATTACCCGTGCAGGGTGCTACTTTTTAAAGGATCTGAATTCAAAAAACGGCACATATATAAACGGAAAAAGAATAGAAAGCAATAAAGAATATGAGATAAAAAACAATGATAGAATTACACTGGCAAACACTGAATTCTTGTTTGTCATCATATAATTCTTGAAATTTGCTTTTTCGATGGGTGGTGGGTTAAATAGCAATCCAATATATTGAAGCTTCTGTTCTTTTGCTAACATCACTTATAAGTGATATAAAATTCTATAAAATAAGAAATAAGGTTACAATAACTTTTATGTCCGCAGGTTTGATTACAGGTTTTTCCATCCAGGGATGTAAAGGTGTGTTAAATTCTTTTTTCGGCATTGTTATTCCCTGTATATTGCTATTTGTTTTTTATGCACTCAGGATGCTTGGTGCCGGAGATATTAAGCTTTTTTGTGCTTTGGGTGCAATTTTTGGAGGGGAATATATAATTGCTATTATTGCATATTCCTTTATCGCAGGTGGAATAATAGCACTTGCCTTAATGGCCATAAGAAGAAATGCCAGGGCTAGATTCAGACACTTTTGCAATTATTTTAAAATGGTATTTCTGCTTCAAAGTTTCAGACCCTATACTGAGTTTGGAGACAAGGAGGATAACGGAAAGTTTCGTTTTGCATATGCGGTGTTTGTTGGGACTTTCTTTTTTATTTTCACTAATTGTACTTAAAAAGAGCATTGCAAAAAAATGAGTGCATGTTTTTTAAGTGAAGAAAAATATGGAAGAAACATTGTGAAGCAAGTTGTAGAGCCTGTTAATACGACGAGGATAGGGAGAGCATTGTTTGAGCGAAGCGAGTTTTGCTCGACCCCGAGGAGTATTTACAGGCTCTAGACTGCGAAACTTAAGTTTCTGGAATATTTTTCTTAACATTTATTATATGCACCCAAAAAATACAGGTATGTTGAAATATCTCCAGGCTTAAAGTAAAATAAGAATAACTATGGATTCAAAGGATGTATTTATTATGGAGAAAAGTCCCGGCTATGACACAATACTTGCACAAATTGGATGCAAAAATACCAGATCAAGAAGGGCAATTATCGAGGTGCTTGAAAAATCGGATGTGCCGCTGTCGGCCGAAGAGATTTTTATTCAGGTAAAGGATTCCGGAGCCTCGACAAATCTTTCAACTGTTTACAGGACTCTCGACCTTATGGAGAACAAAGGATTTTTAGACAAATGTGTTCTGAGTGATGGCAGAGCCAGGTACCAGCTTATTTTTGAAGGTCATAAGCATCATATAACCTGTACAAACTGCCACAAATCTGTACCTATAAATATTTGCCCGCTTGAAAATCTTGAAAAATATGTAGGTAAAAATACTGACTTTAACATAACAGGTCATAGGTTGGAACTGTATGGTCTGTGTCCTAAGTGTAGAAAAAAAGATTAATATAAAATTTCCGCAATAAAAATGGAGTTGAATTAATAAATTGTTAGCACTCATAGTCAATGAGTGCTAAAATTATCTTGACAAGCTTTTACAAACGAATGTAATATATTTATTAGGGATGAAGTTACTTGTTAATTCCCATGATAAAACTAATTTGGACAGGAGGGTGCACTAATGAATCACCAAAGTGGAACAATATCCATAAATACAGAAAATATTTTTCCAATTATAAAGAAATGGCTTTACTCTGAAAAAGACATTTTTGTTCGTGAATTGGTTTCAAACGGAAGTGATGCCATAAGCAAGCTGAAAAAACTTGCAGCTATCGGAGAAGCAAATATCAATAGCGATGAGAAGTACTTTATAAAAGTCGTGGTAAATGCTGGAAATAAAACTATCCAGATAATAGACAACGGATTAGGAATGACAGAAGAAGAGGTAAACAAATATATAAACCAGATTGCTTTTTCCGGAGCAAAGGACTTTGTTGAAAAATATAAGGATAAAGCAGACGACAGCCAGATTATAGGACACTTCGGTTTAGGGTTTTATTCGGCATTTATGGTTTCCGATAAGGTGCAGATTGACACTCTTTCTTACCAGGACGGTGCTCAGGCGGTAAGATGGGTTAGTGACGGCGGTACTGAGTTTGAAATGGATAAATCGGATAGAGCAGAGAGAGGAACTACCGTAACTTTATATATATCGGAAGACAGCAAGGAATTTCTTGAAGCCTACAAAGTCAGAGAAATACTCGTAAAATATTTTTCATTTTTACCTTATGAATTATACTTTGAAGATGCAAACGAGAAAAAAGAAAAGAAAGAAAAGGAAGATGAAAAGCCTGAAGAGCCAAAGCCTATAAATGATACAAATCCTTTATGGCTCAAGAATCCTAAGGATTGTACCGATGAAGAATACAAGGATTTTTACAGGAAAGTATTTTTTGACTTTAATGAGCCTTTATTCTGGATTCACTTGAATATGGATTATCCTTTCAATCTTAAGGGGATTTTGTATTTCCCTAAGTTGAAGCATGAGTTTGACACTATGGAAGGGCAGATAAAACTTTTCTACAATCAGGTATTTGTGGCTGACAATATTAAAGAAGTAATTCCGGAGTTTTTGATGCTGCTTAAAGGAGCTATTGACTGTCCTGATCTTCCGCTTAATGTATCCAGAAGTTTTTTGCAGAATGACGGGTATGTAAATAAAATTTCGACACACATAACCAAGAAGGTTGCCGACAAGCTGACCTCCCTTTTTGAGAAGGAACGTGACACCTTCAATAAATACTGGGATGATATAAATCCATTTGTTAAATTTGGATGTATCAAAGAGAAAAAATTCTTTGAAAGAGTAAAGGATATTGTAATTTTCAAGACTACGAAGGATGAATATGTCACTTTAAAGGAGTACTTGGAGCATAACAAGGAAAAGCATGAAAACAAAGTGTTTTATGTTACGGATGAAAGACAGCAGGCTCAATATATCAAATTATTCAAAGAACAGGGTATGGAAGCGGTAATTCTCTCAACTATGATAGACAGTCACTTTATTCAGTATCTTGAAATGGAAGAAAAAGATGTTAAATTCCTGCGAATAGATTCAGATATAAGTGACAGCCTGAAAAATACGGATGAAGACAAAGATGATGCGGCTGTAAAGGAATTGACCGAAAGCCTTGAAAAAGTATTTAAGGGAAGCTTGAATAATGAGAAACTGAAGGTTCAGGTTGAAGCGTTAAAGTCAGAATCAGTTCCTGCAATGATACTTTTGTCTGAGCAGTCAAGAAGAATGCAGGAAATGGCCAGAAACTATGGTGGCTTTAATTTTGGCGGAATGTACGACAACGATGAGACCCTTGTACTAAACAGAAACAACAGTTTGATTCGCTCACTGATGAGTATTAAAGAGAAGGAAGACAGAAAAGAAGATGTACAACTTATATGTGAGCATGTCTACGACCTTGCACTTATGAGCCATAAGCAACTTGAGCCTGATGCCATGACGAAATTTATCGATAGAAGCAATACTATCCTTTCAAGGCTTGCTGCAGAAGATGCAAAGTAGAGGTTGAAAAACACACCATGTTAGAAGTTGTGAAGAGTGGAAGTAGATAGGAAATTGTATTGCAGAATTTAATCAAATAATGATTTGATAACAATAAAGAACCTATAATAAGGTTCTTTTATTGTTAGTATTTAATCAGTATTAGAGATTGTCTTTTATTCTGTTGTTTATGGTGGTGCGGAATTCCATTTGTTCGAAAGCTTGGCAATGATGAAAATCTGATGTTTTGCGTATTGCTTAAGTGGTTCTACGGTAATTTAGGAGTCTTTTTGACGTATCTCAACTCTACGAATTTTCCCGCTTATGGTTTTTGGAAGTTCCTCCACAAACTCTATTATTCTAGGATATTTGTAAGGAGCAGTTACTCTTTTTACATGATCCTGAAGCTCTTTAACAAGTTCGTCACTGGCAGTGTATTTTTTTGTTAATACTACTGTGGCTTTGACAACTTGTCCTCTTACAGGGTCAGGAACTGCTGTTATGGCACATTCCAATACAGCCGGATGCTCTAATAAGGCGCTTTCTACTTCAAAAGGTCCGATTCTGTAGCCTGAACTTTTTATTACATCATCTGCTCTACCGACAAACCAGTAATAGCCGTCTTCATCTTTCCATGCCATGTCTCCTGTATAATATACTCCATCATGCCATACCTTTTTGGTTAATGCTTCATCTCGGTAGTACCCCTGGAACATACCTACAGGTATATTTTTATCTGTTCTTATAACTATCTGACCCTCATCACCAACTTCGCAGGATTTTCCGTTTTCATCAATCAGGTCAACGTCATATCCGGGTGTAGGCTTGCCCATTGAACCAGGTTTTGGCTCCATCCAAGGGAAGGTACCTAATACAACAGTCAATTCTGTTTGCCCATAACCTTCCATCAGTTTTAGACCTGTGAGGTTAAGGAACTGATTATAAACCTCGGGATTTAAAGGCTCTCCTGCAATTGCGCAATACTTAAGTTTGCTCAAATCATATTTTGTCAGGTCTTCCTTGATAAAGAACCTGTATATGGTCGGAGGTGCACAAAATGAAGTTACGCCATGCTTGCAAATAACGCTTAAGAGTTCTTTCGGAACAAACTTATCGTAATCATATACGAAGACAGCACTTCCGGCCATCCATTGTCCGTAAATTTTGCCCCATACTGCTTTTGCCCAGCCTGTATCGGCAACAGTAAGGTGTAAGCCATCTTCCTGTACATTTTGCCAGTATTTTGCCGTAGGAATGTGGCCTAGAGGGTATGTGAAATTGTGTCTTACCATTTTTGGCATACCGGTGGTTCCTGATGTAAAATACAGAAGCATAATATCATCGTTGGTTGAAGCTTTATCACCGGTAGGTCTGGTAAATTCTGAGGAGGCTTCTTCCACTTCTTTAGTAAAATCATACCAGCCTTCCTTGGTTCCTCCTACCAGCGCTAAGGATTTGAGAGTAGGAGACTTGGACCTTGAATCTTCAATATGCCTTATAACTTCATCTTCCGCAACTGAAACAATCATTTTTATATCTGCCGCATTAGCTCTATAAACTATATCCTTCGAGGTCAGAAGGTGAGTGGCAGGAATACATATTGCGCCTAGCTTATGGAGTGCAAGAATGGCAAACCAGAACTCATAACGTCTTTTCAGGATAAGCATTACCGGATCGCCCTTTCCAATACCGGCTTTTGCAAAAAAGTTGGCAGTCTTGTCACTATAGCGTTTTAACTGGCCAAAGGTAAAGGTGGCTTCAGCACCCTTTTCGTCGCACCATACAATTGCAACTTTGTCCGGGGTTTTTCCTGCAATTTCGTCTACAACATCATAGGCAAAATTGAAGTTATCAGGGACGGTTATTTTATAATTTGCAAGATAATCTTCATAAGAAGTAAAATCTACTTTTGAAATATATTTTTCCAACATTTAAAACTGACCTCCATTATAAAATTATTGCTAAAAATTTAGCAGTTTTATCATTCATAGCTTTCATACCATGGTTTGCTCCGGAATCAAAAAACAGTGAGTCACCCTCATTGAGAATAACCTCATGACCATTGATTATTACTTTCAAGGTTCCTTCAATGACATAGTTGAATTCCTGACCAGGGTGAGAATTATAGTGTATTTCAGGATTGGAATCAGGTTCGACGGTAACCATAAAAGGTTCGGCTTTTTTGTTCACGAAATTGTAAGCAAGGCTTTGATACTTGTATTCCTTCCTTCTGTCAACGCTTATACCCTTATCTTTACGTACGACGGAATATGTATGAAGCCTTGGAGCTTCACCTGTAAGGATTGCAGCAAGCTCCACATTAAATTTATTTGCAACTGCGTAAAGAAAACTTACAGGGATATCTATATTTCCACTTTCGTATTCGAGATAAGTGTCAATAGATATATTAAGTTCTTTAGCTAAAGTTTCAGGTGACACATCGGAAATTTCACGAAGTTCTTTAATTCTCCTGCTAATTTGCTTGATTTGCTCTGACATAAAACCATCCTTTCGTATTTTATTAAGTAAGGAGTGAAATATTACTTCCACTACGATATATACCATAAAACCTACTGCTTTTCATATTTGAAGATATGCCTGCCTGCAACTAATCTGACATATGCCAAAAGCCTTATAACATAATTGTATAAGACACTGCAGCTTCCTCTAATATGATAAATTTTTAAGTATATATCATCGTAGCATAAATAGAGTTGAAATGTAAAGGCGATATCGAACTAAAGCTTAATATCATTAATTATTATAATTAAATAAGGTAAGATTCGTTAACTATATATATTTGTATTAATAAAATAAACTTATTCGTTCCTTGTTTGTACAAGAAATTTGGTAAACTCAGCCGAGGTTCTTGAAACAGGAACATTTTTCATTGTGATAATACCTAGTTTTCTCAAGGCAAGCTTTTCCTTAAGCTCAACCTTGAACAGCTCATTTTTATCAATAAAGCTGCTTGCGCTTTCCTTTAGCACATGGGCTATTCCAAGACCGATTTTTGCAAATTCAAGAAGGAGATCGATACTTTCAAGTTCAATTTCAGGAATTAGATTTATGCCCTTTTTTTGAGCGAAAAAATCTATGTTTCGGCGGGTTGAACTGTTCCTGTCAAGCATAAGCAGGGGATACTCCGATAGCTCTTTAAGAGAAACTTCCTTGCCTTTTAGTTCAATAAACCTGTTTGAAGCGACAAATATATCTTCCACGTATTTGAAATTCTCAACTGCAATTCCCTTCTCATGAACAGGAAGGGTTACTATTCCAAAGTCAATTTTACCTTCTTGTAATATACTTTGAATTTGATGAGAGGTTCTGTTTATAACCTGGATTTTAACTTTAGGGTGCTTTTTGATAAATTTATCAATTTTGTCAATCAGGTAATATTTGCATATGGTATCGCTTACTCCAATTCTTATTTCTCCGTTTACCAGGTTTTGAGATTCTAAGAGCTTGTTTTCAGCAGTTTTTATGAAGTTGTAGGCTTGTTCAATATGCTTGAAAAGCAGCTCCCCTTCAGGGGTTAATTTTATTTCACGGGTTTTTCTAAAGAAAAGTTGAGAACCTGTTTTGGCTTCCAGGTTTTTAACTGCCTGACTGACTGCAGATTGGGATACATGAAGCTTTGCGGCGGCATCAGAAAAACTATTGTTTTTTGCAACGTGATAAAATATTTTGTATAGTTCAAAGTTAATATCCATAAGAACCTCTTATAGTAAATATTAAAATTATTAATTTTACTTATTTATTATATCATATTATAATACTTAATGTAAGCGGTTTTATGTAAGCGATTTGGTAATATAAAATCGGCAGAACGCAATATATTGTTTGAGTTCAATATATAAGTGAAATGGCAGTGGAAAACATATTTTTATTATTTAATATACAAGAGTAGGAGAGAAAAATATGGATAATAATGTAAGAAGAATTTTTGTAGAGAAGAAAAAGGGCTTTGATGTTGAAGCTAACAGCCTGTATCGTGACTTGAAATATAACCTTGGTATCGATGGCTTAAGTAATGTAAGGATTATAAACAGGTATGATGTTGAAGGCATGTCAGATGAGGAATTCGAAAGTTCAAAGACGACAATATTTTCCGAACCACCTGTTGATGCTGTTTTTGATGAAAGTATTGAAATTGGTGATGGAAGCAGGGTAATTGGTATTGAGTATTTGCCGGGTCAATATGACCAGAGGGCAGACTCAGCCTCTCAGTGTGTTCAGATACTTACCCATGGAGAGAGACCAAACACAAAAGTTGCCAAACTTGTTGTTCTTGAGGGTGTAGTATCAGATAACGAATATGAAAAGGCAAAAAGTTACCTGATAAATCCTGTTGAAAGTCATGAGGCATCTATGGAGAAGCCGTCTTCTCTTGATGTTGAAGTAACTGTACCTGAGGATGTAAGGGTTTTGAACGGATTTATAAACAGGAGTTTTGATGAGCTTAAAAGCTTTATGGATGAAATGGGACTGGCAATGTCCTTAGAGGATCTTGAGTTTTGTCAGAAGTATTTCAGAGATACCGAGAAGAGAGATCCAACCTATACTGAAATAAAAGTTATTGATACTTACTGGTCAGACCACTGTCGTCATACAACCTTTCTCACAAACATTCAGAGTGTGGACATTGAGGAAGGCGCATATAGTGTTCCTATCAAGAAGGCTTATGAGAGCTATCTTGAATCAAGAAAATATGTATATGCAGACAGGCAAAAGGATGTCTGCCTGATGGACCTTGCAACAATTGCTATGAAAGAGCTCAGGAAAAAAGGAAAATTGGAAGACCTCGATGAGTCTGATGAGATAAATGCGTGCAGTATTGTGGTTAATGTTGATGTAAACGAGAATAACGAAGAATGGCTGGTAATGTTCAAAAATGAGACACATAACCATCCGACAGAAATTGAGCCTTTCGGAGGTGCTGCTACATGTCTGGGAGGTGCTATAAGAGACCCGCTATCAGGAAGATCCTATGTTTATCAGGCTATGCGTGTTACCGGAAGTGGCGATCCTAGAACCAGTATTCAGGATACTATACCGGGCAAACTTCCTCAGAGAAAGATAACAACCGGTGCTGCTGCAGGGTATAGTTCATACGGAAACCAGATTGGTCTTGCCACAGGGCAGGTAGCAGAAATTTATGATGAAGATTACGTGACAAAGAGAATGGAAATTGGTGCAGTTATTGGTGCGGCACCAAAGAAAAATGTTATAAGGGAAACTCCGGCAGCGGGAGATATAATTATACTTTTAGGTGGTAGGACAGGCCGTGACGGCTGCGGAGGAGCAACGGGTTCTTCAAAGGAGCATACTGAAGATTCGCTTCTTACTTGTGGTGCTGAAGTACAAAAGGGTAACCCACCTACAGAAAGGAAAATTCAGAGGTTATTCAGAAGGCCTGAAGTGAGTACTATGATAAAAAGATGCAACGACTTTGGAGCCGGTGGAGTTTCTGTAGCTATAGGGGAGCTGGCAGATGGACTTAATATTAATCTGGATTCAGTACCGAAAAAGTATGAAGGCCTGGATGGAACAGAATTGGCTATTTCCGAGTCCCAGGAGCGAATGGCTGTAGTTGTAAAAAAAGAGGATGTGGATAAATTTATTGAAGCTGCAAGAGATGAGAATCTTGAAGCCACAACAGTTGCAGTAGTAACCGCTGAGCCAAGATTATCAATGGTCTGGAGAGGAAAGACTATAGTTAGCTTAAGCAGAGAATTCTTAAATACCAATGGAGTTAAACAAAACTCCAAGGTCATTATAACTGCGCCTTCGGAAGATAGTTCCTACTTCAAAGCATGTGGTGAACAGGATGCAAAGGATTTGGGGAAGAAGTGGGTCAACACGTTAAAAAATCTAAATGTGTGCAGCCAAAAAGGTTTGGTTGAAAGATTTGACGCCTCTATCGGAGCAGGATCTGTTCTAATGCCTTTAGGCGGAAAGTACCAACTTAGTCCTGCGGAAGGGATGGCTGCCAAAATTCCGGTATTAAATGGAGATACTACTACTGGCACACTAATGGCCTATGGGTATAATCCATTAATAGCTAAATGGAGTCCTTTCCATGGAGCTGTGTTTGCAGTTGTTGAATCGGTGGCAAAAATAGTTGCTATGGGTGGTAATTATAAGACCACAAGGCTTACGCTGCAGGAGTATTTTGAAAAGCTGGGCAGGGAACCAAAGCGTTGGGGCAAACCTTTTAGTGCACTTTTGGGTGCCTACTATGCACAGATGAAACTCGGTATTCCTGCAATAGGCGGAAAAGACAGTATGTCTGGAACTTTTAAAGATATGAATGTTCCTCCTACATTGGTTTCCTTTGCAGTAGATGTGGCAGATGTCAGAAATGTTATTTCAACTGAGTTTAAGAATACTGATAGCAATGTTGTGCTTGTAGAATTAAAAAGAGATGAAAACCAATTGCCTGACTTTGAAAATCTGGATAAAAACTATACCAGAATAAATGAAATAATTAAGGTCGGAAAAGTTATAGCTGCACAAACTGTAAGATCTGGGGGACTTGCCGAAGCAATAAGCAAAATGAGCTTTGGAAATATGATAGGTTTTAAGTTTAAAGAAAACATAACAGTTGGAAGGTTGTTTGCACCGGAATATGGATCAATAGTTCTGGAAATAAGTAAGAATGAAGATTTAAGCAAGCTATTTGAGGGCATTGAATATGAAATTCTTGGTACTACTCAGAAGAAGGAAACTATTGATGTTAATGGCATAAGCATGAATATACAGAGTTTGATCGAAAACTGGGAAGAACCGCTCGAAAAGATTTTCCCAACCAAGGCAGATTCAGTTGAGGGTAAGCCGAAGCAGTTTGCGTATGAAACAAGAAATACATCAAAACCTAAAGTTTCATATGCAAAGCCGAGAATATTCATCCCCGTATTCCCGGGCACAAATTGCGAATATGATACTGCAAAGGCCTTTGAAAGAGCAGGAGGTCAGGCAGAAACGTTTGTTATCAGGAATCTGTCGTCTTCCGAGATCGACAAATCGGTAGATTTAATGGCAAAGATGATTGACAATTCGCAGATAATAATGATTCCCGGGGGCTTCAGTGGAGGAGATGAACCTGACGGTTCCGGTAAATTTATTGCAACGGCCTTCAGGAATCCAAAGGTGAAGGACGCGGTAATGCGTTTGCTGAAGGAAAGGGATGGCTTAATGCTGGGTATATGTAATGGCTTCCAGGCTCTTATCAAGCTGGGATTGGTTCCTTATGGTGAAATCAGGGATCTTACAGATGAAAGTCCTACATTGACCTTTAACACTATCGGACGCCATGTATCCTGTATGGTGAATACCAGGGTATCATCTACACTTTCACCATGGTTCAGCAACCTAAAAGTCGGTGATATTCATTCTATAGCAGTATCACATGGTGAGGGAAGGTTTGTGGCAAGCGAAGAGGTGCTAAATGCTCTCGAAAAAAACGGTCAGGTAGCTACCCAATATGTTGACCTTGATGGAATGGCAAGTTATGATATTAGGTTTAATCCTAATGGATCTTTTGAAGCTATAGAAGGCATAACAAGTCCTGATGGAAGAGTACTTGGAAAAATGGGACACTCAGAGAGAATTGGGACAAATGTTGTCAAAAATGTTCCTGGTGAGAAGGATCAGAAGTTGTTTGAAGCAGGTGTGAATTATTTTAAGTAAAAAAGAATTATAAATAATAGAGGCGATTCTTACGATTAGTATATGTGGGTGCATATTTCTCTTCATACATACATGTACCTATTATGTGTCGTAAGAATTGCTTTTTTTGTTGTGATTTTTAACAATTCGTTTTAGAATTATAAAGATTGGGTATATTTATTATATTGAATAAATCTTAGGAGGTTGTATTATGATCAGTGAAAAGATTCAACAAATGCTTAATGACCAGCTGCAAAAGGAGTTTTATTCCTCTTATCTATACTTGTCCATGGATGCGTACTTTAAATCCCTTGACTTAGATGGATTTGCGAATTTTTTTGATGTACAGGCCAAGGAAGAGCGAGATCATGCTATGAAGATTTATAACTATATAAATGATGTTGGAGGAAAAATTGCATTAAAGCAAATTGATGCTCCAAAAGTAGATTTTGAATCTATTGAAGAGGTTCTTAAGTTATCTCTTGAACACGAGCAGTTTATTACCAGATCTATTCATGAACTGGCTGATGCTGCACTTGCAGAAAAAGATCAGGCTACATACTCATTTCTTCAATGGTTTATAACAGAGCAAATTGAGGAAGAGGCAAATGCCGAAAGGAATATAAAACGGTTTAAGCTTGTGGGAAATGACGGAAGAGGAATATTGATGCTTGATTCCGAACTGGCACAGAGGGTTTATACCCCTTTGATAGCGGAAAATGGACAAGGTTAGTAAAATAATGATAGTATTGAAATATAAGGGCTCCATAATGATTAATAGCTTTTGATATACAATGAACTTAATAAATAAAATTCCAGGGAGGAATAGCTAAATGAACGAGTATATTATCATGGCAGTACTTATTAACCGTCGTTCCAAGAAGGCACCAACAGTACAGGAGGTTTTTACCAAGTATGGCTGCTCCATAAAGATGAGGCTGGGGCTTCACGAAGCTGGAGATGTATGTTCGGAGGAAGGCCTTGTTTTGCTGCAACTTGCAGGGGATAAAAGTGAAATAAAGAACCTGGAGGATGAGCTTAACGGTATTGAAGGTGTTAAGGCGAAGACTATGAGTATTTCCGGTGATTAATTCAAAATAATAACCAGTTTGTCAGAATTCTGATAAAAGTAGATGGAAAGCTGAATTTCCATCTGCTTTTTTCGTTTCTTGATGTTAAGGAGATTATGGTTGTTTGATGTTTCTTTTTAAGCTTATCAAATGGGCCTAACTATAGAACTAAAAGATTCAAGTAATGAAAATTGAAAATACATTTATAAAAATGTAAGCTCTAAAAGCAATAGAAATGATATAATACTGGTAATAAAAATTGCAAGACACAATGTGAAGTCAAAAGGTGATAAATTTGGGAAATAAAATAGAGAATCAAAAAATTTCAGATAAACTCCTGAATATTTACATATTGCTCTTAGAAAAATATGGAGATCAACACTGGTGGCCTGCCAAAACTCAGTTTGAGGTGATTGTTGGTGCTGTATTGACTCAGTTTATATCGTGGAGTAATGTTGTTAAGGCCATAGATAACATTAAGAAAAGTAATATGTTGGATGCAAGAAAACTCTATGAATGTGATATTGAGTTAATCAAGGAAATGATAAGGCCTGCAGGATTTTTTAACAGGAAAGCCGTAATACTGAAGTCGGTTGTGACCTTCCTTGTGGAAGAGTTTGATGCGGACCTTGACAGGATGTTTCAAAATCCGCTTGGAGTATTAAGAGACAAGCTCTTGAATGTGAAAGGAATCGGGCCTGAAACTGCCGATTCAATATTACTGTATGCAGGCTATAAAAAGATATTTGTTGTAGATGCATATACAATAAGAATATTTACTTGTTTGGGTTTTCTTAAGGGAGATGAGAAATACCATGATGTTCAATCGTTTTTTATGAAAAACCTGCCTGAAGATGTTGATTTGTACAATCAATTTCATGCCCTTATAGTGAAGCTGGGAAGCGATTGTTGTTCCGGAAAGAAACCTAAATGTGATTCCTGTGTCTTAAAGGATTTATAAAGTTGATTTGAGAAAAAAACGATATTATGATTAATTATAATGACTTGAGAGGGGTATTAGAGGATGGATAAGAATAACAGACCTGTTGGAAGAGAAAAGCGTTTTGGCTCTGGGGGTGGAAATGTTCAGAGACGTGGAAGTGGTCTTGGTGGTGGAGCTGTAGGAAACTCAAACGCTTATTCGGATAGAAAAGGTGGTTCATCAGGAAGTGGAAATGGCTCGGGTCGAGGTTTTGGAGGATATAATTCCGGTGGAAGAAAAAGGTCTACAGGATGCTTAACTTATGTAATTATACTGCTAGTCATTGCCTATATAGGATATAATTTTTACAAAAGCATGTCTGGCGAAAACCCTGACAATACGACCAGCAATAACAATCTCTACTCACAAACAAACAACCAGTCCGGCACAACTGATAAAGGTGAATATCCGGTTGTGACTACAGTGTCAGAGCATGCACGTGCTAAACGTACATTGTTGAAGGGGAATGGTGAAGATAAGGCAACAATAATGGTATATATGTGCGGAACGGATCTTGAGACTAAAAGTGGTATGGCTACTTATGATTTGCAGGAGATGATGAAAGCTGCAATTTCCGATAACATAAATATTATAGTTGAGACTGGCGGAACATCAAAGTGGCAGAATAATTTTGTAGACAGCAGAACCAACCAGCGTTTTAAGGTCACTAGTGAAGGCTTAAAACTTATAGAAAAAGACTTGGGAAAGAAATCCATGGTTGACTCTTCCACACTATCTGATTTTATAAAGTACTGTAAGTCAAACTATCCTGCTGACCGGTACTCCCTTATAATGTGGGATCATGGAGGAGGTTCGCTTAGCGGATATGGGTATGACCAGCACTTTCCGAAGGATGGAATGAAACTGGATGAAATAGCTGTTGCTTTAAAAAATGGGGGGTGTACCTTTGATTTTATAGGTTTTGACGCGTGTTTAATGGCAACCCTTGAAACGGCAATGGTTTTAGAACCTTATGCAGACTATATGATCGCATCGGAAGAAGTGGAGCCCGGTATCGGTTGGTATTATACGGGTTGGATAACAGCACTTTCCGATAATCCATCCATACCTACAATTGAGCTTGGGAAAAAACTGATAGACGATTATGTAAAAGAGGTCAGGGCTAAAACGCCTAAAAGCCAGGCGACACTTTCGCTTATTGATCTTGCAGAGTTAAAAGGTACAATACCCTCATCCTTTGAAGCTTTTGCAAAATCAACAAGTAAACTTATTGATTCAGATGATTATAAAGTGGTTTCTGATGCTCGTTCTGACGCTAAGGAATTTGCGAAGTCTTCCAAGATAAATCAGATAGACCTTATTGATTTTGCACAAAATTTAGGTACACCCGAGGCAAAATCCTTTGCTGATGCACTTCGGGGATGTATTAAATATAACCGTACATCAACTAATATAACAAATGCTAATGGAGTTTCTATCTTTTTTCCATACGGGAGTCTTAATAAGCTTAATTCAATGCTTAATACCTATGAACAGATAGGAATTGACGACGAGTACAGCAAATGTATTAAAAGTTTTGCAAGTGTGACAGCAGGAGGACAAATTGTATCCGATGGAAGTGATAATGTGCTTACGACACTGCTTAATGGTCTTGGGGGGACACAAAACCAGTCTTCAACTCAGTCCTCAAGTTCAAATGGTATTGAGTCTTTGCTCAATGAGTTTTTATCCGGTGGAGATTATAGCAGCATTACAGGACTTGTAGGCGATTCGTTGGGGTGGCTTGATGCTGATCGTATGAAGGCTTCTATAGATTATTACGAGAAGAATAGAATTAGTTCAAAGGATCTCAAAATAACCCAAAAAAATGGACAGAGAGTACTTGCCCTTTCGGAAAAACAGTGGGATCTTGTTCAGAATATGGAACAAAACGTCTTCTTGGATGACGGAAATGGTTTTATCGATCTTGGTCTTGATAATGTATATGAATACAATGATGATGGCGACCTTATTATGGAATATGACGGCACATGGCTTGCGATTAATGGTAACATTGTAAGTTACTATATGATCTCCGAGGATAGGAATGGAGATAACTATTCGATAAAAGGGCGTGTGCCTGCATTATTAAATGGTCAGCTTGTAGATATTATACTTGTGTTTGACAACCAAAACCCATATGGTATGGTTTTAGGTGCCGAGATAAAATATGATACTGTAACACAGACTGAAACGTTGGCTAAGGGTCTTATAGATATCAATGCCGGTGATAAGATAGATTTCTTATGCGACTACTATACCTATGCCGGTGATTATAAGGATACTTACTACCTTGGAAAGCAGTATACTGCCACCGGAGAATGGAAAATAGAGAACCTTTCGGTGGGTAACAAGAAATATCAGATGACTTATCGAATAACAGATATATATAACAATAAGTTTTGGACACCTTCTATAACCAGTGCTTTTTAACATTACTGATTTCCAGTTAAGTAAAATGTTAAAAATACACTTCCTCTGATTGTGCCCCGCAGGCTCTGGAAATAGATTCTGTCCGGGGCACCGGTGCTTTTTAACATTACTGATTCAGTACGGCTGTAATTTTTCTTGAAACGCTAAAAGATTACGTATATTAGCCTGGAAATGTGAATAATATTTACTTAGGATAATTAAGGACATTCCAGGTGAAAAAATGAAATTTTACGCAATAAAAATTGATACATTATACAAGTGCTTACTTTTAGCTATTGCTGTACTTGTTGCTTTTACAGGAATTTATTTGTCTAGAAATGAAGTTGCCGAAGTGTTTGAACAAAAACGCGATCTGCCCATATATTCTGTAGACTGCAATCAGAAGAAGGTTTCCATTACCTTTGATTGTGCATGGGAGGCAAGTGATATTCCGGATATTATAAACACTCTTAAAGAACATGATGTCAGAGCAAGCTTTTTTTTAGTGGGGCACTGGGCTGAAAAACATCCCGATGCAGTAAAGATGATGGCGGAGAATGGGCATGATGTTGCAAATCATTCTTATTCACATTTGCGTATGGGCGCAATCGACAACGGAAAAATAAGATCCGAAATTGCTAAATGTGACGATGTGATTAAAAAGATAACCGGTAAGAAACCGGAGCTTTTCAGAGCTCCCTATGGTGATTACAATAACAATGTCGTATTAGCCGCAAGGGAATTGAATGAATTTACAATTCAGTGGGATGTGGATAGCCTTGATTGGAAACCGGGCATTACTCCCGAGCAAATAAAAAACAGAGTTTTAAAAAAGGTAAATAATGGATCGATTATTTTATTTCATAATGATACTCAGCATACAGCTAAGCTTTTGCCTTCAATAATTGAAGCATTAAAAAGTCAGGGGTTTGAAATGGTTCCGGTATCTGAGCTGATCATGAGGGAAAATTATGAGATTAATGTTGAAGGAAGGCAGATAGAGAAGAAATAATTAGGTATGACTAAAATATGCTTGCATACTCCGGATAACGAAAAACCTTGATTTGATAACGTTTTCAAAATATACGAGCAGGAAGTAGTTTTTTCGTTATCCTTAAGTAATTATAATGTTTTACATAAAAAATCAAAAAAGAGTACATTATAAAAATACAATTATCACAGGAAATGGGGTTGAACAAGTGCTAATAGCTGGCATTTTTGGTCAAAGTAATAAGGAAAGCACGGCAAATCTCATTAATTCTATCTTTTCTGCCTCAAAAAAGAGGTTTAGTATTATTGACTCAAAAATCCTTATAAATCTTGATCAAAAAAGATTTAAGGCTTATTTGAATGAGCTATTGAAGAATAATACTGATATTTTGATATTGAAGGTAAATATATTTGATCTTGATAAGGAAATTTTCGATTGCTTGAAATTTGATATAATTATTTTTACTGATAAAGCCGATGATTTAAAGGAGTCTGAATCAGACGAATATAAAGAATCAATGAGGAAGGCATTCTCACTTTTAGACGAAAAAGGCATTGCAATAGTTAATGCTGATGACAATGAACTTTCGAACTTTCTAAACGGAATCAAGCATTATATCATAACATACGGTTTTAACCTCAAGGCCAGTATAACAACATCGAGTGTGGGTGACCTGGTAGCAGAAAACAATATAATGTGCTGTTTGCAGAGGACTGTTTTTGCAAGAGATGGAAATATAATTGAACCCCAGGAATTTATTGTAAAAGCCCACCCTGACATGGATGACCCTTACAATGTTTTGGCTGCTGCAACATTTGCGCTGGTAAATGGTGTGGATTTGAATTCGTTGAGTAATTAATATAACAAAATAAAAATCAGATGAATATATGACCGTGCTATTTATCTATAAAATAAGCTGGTTGGTCGTTTCGTTGTGCTATACTGCTTGCCTGTGTGACTTGGGCTAAACCTTAATATGTTTTTCAGTTCGTTATCTATATAATCAATAAGTATATTAATAAAAAAATATGATTTCAGGGATTTGCAAGTTGAAAAATGTGTAATATAATTAGAAATAATCCGATAATACTATATGGATAGAAATTATTCCATAAATCTTCGTTAGGTTTTTATTTATGGAATTTGCCGGATAAGTGTTCAGAAATTGAGTAGGGATAAATTCCTCCGGGATTTTGAAGTGTAGTTTAAAACGAGTCTAATTAGTCTTTTCTAAACGGTAAAACGGTTTAGAAATTAGAACCCTATACCGGATAATATTTTGAAGATTTTAATATTTATATATAAAGTTATTCTAAAATCTACACATTGCGAATAAACATTACATTAGATAAATATTTAATGTACGCAAGCCTAAGAGAGGAGTGTGGGGGTCGGATGGTCGGAAACATCATTGAGAACAACATGGTGACCATTTCCGGTAAGATAGCAACTGAAGCAGAATTTAGCCATGAGGTATACGGTGAAGGGTTTTATTCATTTTCGCTCGAAGTGCCCAGACTAAGTGAGAGTTACGATAAAATAAGCGTGACTGTTTCAGAACGTTTGATTTCCAGAGAATGTTTGGAGATAGGTAAATTTATTGAGGTTGAGGGGCAATTCCGGTCATATAATAATTTTACCGGTAATATGGAGGGAAGTAAACTTATTTTGACGGTTTTTGCCAGGGAGATTAATTTCCTTGATGATGAAAGGAAAATAAAAAACCCAAATCAGATATATTTAAACGGCTTTATCTGCAAAAAGCCTGTATATCGAACAACTCCTTTTGGAAGAGAGATAACTGATATATTGCTGGCGGTAAACAGGCCATACAATAAATCAGACTATATTCCATGCATATCATGGGGAAGGAATGCAAGATACTCATCAAATCTGGAGATTGGTGACAATATAAAGGTATGGGGAAGAATTCAGAGCAGGGAATACCAGAAGAAGATGGAAAATGGTGAAGTAATCACAAAGGTTGCATATGAGGTTTCGGTTTCTAAGATGGAAATCTGTTCAGAAGAGCAAAAGAAGGAGCAGGAGCTGGAACAGGAACAGCAAGAAGATAGTAATAATGTTGATAATGAAACTTAAGAATGGAAAAGTGATGATCTGATGTCATCACTTTTTATTTTTGTATAATGAATTTGCAAAGAGGCTTTACGTTGACACTGATTTTGAAAGATAATATAATTAAGCTGTCTTAGGCAAGGTGAATAAAGTAAATTGATAAATATGGTGAAATAATATGACAAAAAGCTTTTTGATTATACTTTGTGTTTTGTTGGCTGTATCTTTTTCAGCATGCAGCAATTCAGTAGCAACTCCATATGAAAACGAAGAATTTGCCATGGGAACTATAATCAGGCAGAGGATTTATCACGACAATGCGGAAGATATAAGCAGACAGGTAATAGATAGGATCAGGAAAATTGAAGACCGAATGACTATAAACAAAGCAGGTGGAGAAATTAACAAACTTAACAGCTCTGCCGGTAAGAGTTTTGTGGAATTGAGTGAAGATACCCTGTTTGTACTGAATAAGGCAAAGGAGATATCCGAATTAAGTCAGGGTGCTTTTGATATAACAGTAGGTGCTCTTGTTAAAGAATGGGATATTTCTTCCGGAAACTCCGTTGTGCCTTCTCAGGAAAGGATACACAGCCTATTAGGGCTTGTAGATTATGCGGATATAATAATTGATAAGTCCGGTTCCAGGGCGAAACTTGAGAATACTGGCCAAATAGTAGATTTGGGAGGAATAGCGAAAGGTTTTGCCGGAGATGAGGCAATTAAAGTATATCGTGAGAATGGAGTTCAATCTGCTTTTATTAGTCTTGGGGGGAACATTGTAGCTTTAGGAGGCAAACCTGACGGAAACTCTTGGAAAATAGGTATAAGAGATCCAAGGGGAGCTGAAGATTCTTATATTGGTATAGTGAGTGTAAAGGATAAAGCTATAGTTAGTTCCGGGGATTACGAACGGTTTTTTGAAAGGGATGGTGTAAGATATCACCATATTCTTGATCCGAAAACAGGATACCCTGCCGATTCAGGGCTTATAGGTACCACCATAATTTCAGATTTTTCAATTGATGCGGATGCTTTATCAACTGCAGCTTTTGTTTTAGGACTTGAGAAAGGTATGGATTTAATAAAGAAGTTTGACGGTGTTGAAGCTGTTTTTATAACAGATGACAAGAAAGTTTATATAACCGAAGGCCTGAAAGGTATATTTGAATTTGAGGGTACGGGTAATGGGTATGAATATGTTGAAAAAGGGTGATGCTATACTTATAGGCGTTTTTGCGGTTGTGATTGTTATTTCACTTATAAGTATGTCAATATTTAAGAACAGTGGTGAAAATGCTCATAAGATAGCTGTAATAAAGATGAACGACAGAGTGATAAAAAAAATTGATTTGGACACTGTTACCGAGCCTATGGAGATTGAGGTTTCGGGTGCATATAATGAAGTAATACTTGTTGAAAAAGGGCGTATCAGATTTAAGGAAGCTGATTGTCCGGATAAGTTATGTGTTAAGTTTGGATGGTTATCGGAAAAAGGTGATATGGCAGCCTGTATTCCTAATAATGCTCTCATCAAAATTGAGGGATCTGACAAAAAGGTAGATGCCGTAACTAACTAGTACTAAGGTGTTAATATTTAACAATTGTGATTGTTCATTAATAAAATGATTTATATTGAACGCGATAGAGATTTTACATCGCGCTTCAATTTCCTTAATACAAAATCACGAAAATCAAATTTTCCAATGTATAATCATTTTCGTGATTTATATAAAGAGTATTGAGAATAAATAGTTTATGGGGAAGCATTTAGGCATAAGGCTTATAGGAGTTCGGGGTGAATAAGACAAAACGTATTGTTTTGCTGAGTTTGATGGTGGCTCAGGCGTTGGTTCTTTCGATAATTGAATCATGGGTTCCGGTACCGGTACCTATACCGGGCGTTAAACTTGGGTTGGCAAATATAATTACAATTATCGTAATAATATTTTGTGATTTTAAAGATGTTCTAATTGTGGTTTTGCTCCGCTGCGTACTTTCAGCTGTTTTTGGGGGTGGGGTGTCAGGTTTCCTTTTTAGTTTTGCAGGAGGGATACTTAGCGCAATTGTAATGTATACGTTATACAGGGTAGGCTCTAAAGTGTTTAGTATTATAGGGATTAGTATTGCAGGGGCAGTTTTCCATAATATTGGTCAGATAGTTATTGCAAGTATAATTATGAAAGATATGGCATTCTATACAATTCTTCCTATACTTCTTGTTTCAGGGGTTATTATGGGGCTTTTTGTGGGACTTTGCAGCAGTTTTTTGGAGAGAGCTTTGAGAAACACAAAAATATTTTGACATAGTGATTTTTGTTAATCAGCAAAAGTTTTAGTACCTTGGGGTGCATAAAAAAGGAGGATTGATATTGATGATTAAAGTGATTTGCGGAAAAAAAGGTGTTGGCAAGACCAGAATTTTGGTAGATACTGCAAATAATCTGGCTTCGGAAAGTTCTGGAGACGTAGTGTATATTGACGGAACTGGCCAGTCAATGTATGACTTGGTACATAAGGTTAGATTCATCAACATATCGGAGTTTCCTGTCAGAATAAACAATGGGTGCTCTTTTCTTGGTTTTCTATGCGGAATGATTTCAGAGGACTATGACATTAAGGGAATATTTACAGATGACTTTACCGGGACTGTAAAAGATAATACCGACGACTTAAAGAGCTTTTTCGAAGATATTGAAAAGCTTTCATCCAAATTTAATATTGAGTTTTATTTTTCAATTGAAGGTGAACCGGAGTCTATGCCTGAATTTATCAAGGCTTTCTATTAAGTGAAATAATAGTATAAGGGATAACGAAAAAATAACATCCTATTCTCATATTTTGAAAACATTATCAAATCAAGTTTTTTCGTTATCCAGAGTATGAATTTATATTTTAGTCATACCTAACAGGGTTTTTAATGTGGAATAACCTAACAAAGGTTGTTCCATTTTTCTTTCTGCATTGTTATAATAGAAAAAGGATTTTTACTGTGAAGGGATCAATGATGAATAATATTGCAGAAGTGGTAATAAGCAATTCTACAAGGCAGTTTGACCGGGTATATCATTATATGATACCCGACAGGTTTATAGGCAAAATAAGTCCTGGGATACGCGTAATTGTGCCTTTCGGTAAGTCTAACAGACATAGGGAAGGCTATGTCTTAGGAGTTTGCAGTGAAAGCGGCCATGCTGATCTGAAAGAAATAAGTGACGTTGTAGATGAAAATTCTGTTTTAGATATAAATATGATAAAGCTTGCACATTGGATGAAGCACAGGTATATAAGCACTTATTCCGATGTTTTTAAATGTTTGCTTCCTCCCGGGACAGGCTTAAGAAGTTCAAAGACGATAAGTCTTCTTAAATTGGACAGTACCATAAAGGGGAATTATGCTAAAATCCTCCAAACACTAATGGATTTTGGAGGTGAACTTGAATACGATAATTTACAAACCGAAACAAAAATAAAAGGCATACTAAAGTATTTAAGTAAATTGGAAGAACTGGAGTGTATATCGGTCAGGGAAGAATTTGGTGCAAAGGTAAGCGAAAAATTCGTTAAGGTTGCGTATCTGGCCAGACCCGCACAGGAGGTTCTTCAGGATATTGAGGGGAACAGACTGAGAAGTATAAAACAGGTCAGAATTCTTGAAATGCTTTTGGAAAATGATCATATATCGGTAAATGATCTGGCGAGGTTTGCAGGTGTTTCGAAGAGTGTGTTGGATACTCTTAATAAATATGGATATATAGGGTTTAAGGATATAGAGGTTACACGAGATCCATATGAGAACAGGACTTTTGAGAAAACCAGTCCGCTAAAACCAACAGAGGAGCAGGAACATATTTTAAGCAGTGTAAAAGGAATGTTGGACAGCAATAACTTTAATGAGGTATTATTGCATGGTATAACAGGAAGTGGAAAGACGGAAGTGTATCTTCAGCTTATTGACCACTGTATAAATGCACACAAACAGGCTATTGTGCTTGTGCCGGAAATTTCTTTAACTCCCCAGATGGTGGAAAGGTTTAAAGGAAGGTTTGGTGAATATGTAGCTGTGCTTCACAGCAGATTATCTCTTGGAGAGAGGTATGATCAGTGGAGGCTTATCAAATCTGGAAGGATAAAAGTTGCTGTCGGAGCAAGGTCAGCAGTGTTTGCACCTTTTGATAACCTTGGGATTATAATAATAGATGAAGAACATGAAAATTCATACAAGTCGGAGATTTCTCCTAAATATCATGCCGTTGAAGTTGCAAGAGAGCGCTGCAAATATGAAAACGGAGTACTCCTATATGGTTCTGCTACACCTTCAATAGAGAATTATTATAGGGCAGTGTCAGGGGAAATAAAACTTTTTAAAATGGTAAAGCGTGCCAATAATCTGACGCTTCCCCAAGTAGAAGTTGTGGATATGAGATGCGAACTTGATGAAGGGAACAGAACGATTTTTAGCAGGGCGCTTTCTGGTGAGATAGAAGAGAACATACGAAGAAAAGAACAAACAATTATTTTTCTCAACAGGCGTGGGTATTCTTCCTTTGTATTATGCAGGAACTGCGGGTATGTGTTAAAATGTCATAAATGTGATGTATCGATGACCTATCACTCGTATGATGAAAGGTTGATATGCCACTATTGCGGATATACCGTAAAAAATGTTGCCAACTGTCCAAAGTGTAAAAGTTCTCATATAAAAGGTTTTGGAACCGGAACTCAGAAGATTGAGGATGAGATTAAAAAGCATTTTCCGGATAGTTCAGTAATAAGAATGGATATGGATACGACAACCTATAAAAACTCGCATGAGGATATTTTAAAGAATTTCCGTGAAAATAATACTAATATATTGGTGGGCACTCAAATGATAGCAAAGGGGCATGATTTTCCTAATGTTACCCTTGTAGGGGTGCTGGCTGCGGACAGCATATTGAACACCGGCGATTTCAGAGCAACAGAAAGAACCTTTCAGCTCATAACACAGGTGGCAGGGAGAGCCGGAAGAGGAAAAGTTCCGGGACGGGTTATTATTCAGACTTATAATACTGAGAATTATAGTATTGAGTGTGCGTGCTCTCAGGATTATACCGGCTTTTTTGAAAAGGAGCTAATAGTAAGAGAGCGTCTGTCATATCCCCCGTTCACAAACATCGGATCAATTGTGCTCAGTGGGATAAATGACCGTATGGTATACAATAAGGCTGTAGATGTAAAGAAATTTGTTGATTCACAATTCACTGATGATGGGAATAATATAAGTATACTTGGTCCTTCACGTTCTATAATAACAAAAATTAAGAACAAATTCAGATGGAGAATAGTTATTAAATATCAGGAATTGGAAAAACTTATAGATGTATTAACCGGAGTATATGATAAATTTTACCAAGGACAGGATAAGAATGACACAAGTATTAGTGTAGATATAAATCCGATAAATATGTTATAATACTTTTGACTTAAGCAATTTATGAATATTTTAATAATTTTGATCTCATAATTCTATAATAACGGTTTGGGGGAAGCTTAAAATGGCATTAAGGAATCTTAGATTTGATGGTGACGAAGTATTAGGTAAGGTTTGCAGGCAGGTTGATGTTATAGATAACAGGATTTTAACCTTGCTCAAGGACATGGCGGATACCATGTATGCTGAAAAGGGAGTAGGGCTTGCTGCACCGCAAGTTGGTATTTTAAAGAGGCTTGTTGTAATTGACGTTGGCGACGGCTTACTGGAGTTGATTAATCCTAAAATTGTAAAGACCGAAGGAGAAGTGGTAGATACAGAGGGATGCCTAAGTGTACCGGAACTGGTTGGAGAAGTTGCGAGGCCTAAAAAAGTTTGGGTTGAGGCATTGAATACAAAAGGAGAAAAGATTTGTCTTGAAGGTGAAGATCTTCTTGCGCGGGCTTTTTGCCATGAGATTGACCACTTGGACGGAATTTTATTTACTAGCAGGGCTATTAAATTGATTAATAAAAAAGATTTAGATGATTAGTAAAAACCAGATATTAGAGCTTCAGGTTAGATTATATTTGACAGGTAAGAGGTGGCTTAATTGAAAATTGTATTTATGGGTACTCCGGAGTTTGCAGTACCGTCTTTAGATATGCTGTTAAAGGAAGGCTATGATGTTGTGGCAGTAGTTACGCAGCCTGATAAGCCAAAAGGCAGGGGGAACAAATTGGCTTTACCTCCGGTTAAGGAATATGCTTTAAAGAATGGTATTGAGGTGTTGCAGCCGGAAAAAGTAAAAACAGAAGAGTTTGCCGATAGAATAAGAAAAATAAATCCGGATTTGCTTGTTACAGCTGCATATGGAAGAATTTTACCTAAGTCGGTTTTAGATATACCGCAGTATGGGTGCATAAATGTTCATGGATCTCTTCTACCTAAGTATAGAGGTGCGGCTCCTATACAATGGGCAATTATTAATGGCGAAGAAAAGACCGGGATTACAACTATGTTTACTGATGTTGGAATGGACACAGGGGATATGCTCCTAAAAGGTGAGTTGGAAATCACTGAGGATATGACTGCCGGGGAACTTCATGATCGGTTGTCCCTGTTAGGTGCGGAAGTATTAAAAAGAACGCTTGAAAAGCTAAAAGAGGGGACAATTGAGAGGGTTCCCCAATCGGATGCTGAAGCTACATATGCTTCTATGATGAAAAAGGACACCGGTCTTATTGACTGGACAAAGACTTCCAGGGAGGTTCATAACCTTGTAAGGGGTACAAACCCTTGGCCTGGAGCATATACATATTATAAAGGTGAAAAGATGAAAATCTGGTTGACTTCGGTAGTATCCAAGGATAGTCATGATATGAAGCCGGGAACCATATGTAAAGTCAGCAGGGACGGTATTGATATTGCGTGTGGGGAAGGTAAGCTGAATATTAAAGACGTACAATTTGAGTCCTGTAGAAGAATGTGTGTCGAAGATTACATTTGCGGGCATAAAATGGACGAAGGTGAAATACTTGGATAAGGCCTTGAGGAAGTTTGTCTTGCTATCAATTCTGCTTATTTCCGTCATGTTTTTTATGTTGACTGTTTTTGGTTTTGTTTACCGGTTTTCAACAATAAATACATACAATTTTATATTGTTAATTTTTATTCTTATGACAATACTAATTATATTGTTTTATGTGATTTCTATCATTAGTATTTTTTTGGTGTACAGATTCAAATCACAAAACAGGATAACAGGCTTTATAGCAAGACAAGGCATAAAAACTTTACTTCCCATGGCGATTTTTTTTGCTAGTATTTTAAAGACAAAAAAGGATTTATTGCGTAAGTTCTATATAGATTTTAATAATATAATTGTAAGTGCTTCAGGCAAGTGCTATTCACCTGAGAACGTCCTTATTCTGCTTCCGCATTGTTTGCAGAATTCCGATTGCGGGTATAAAATTACTAATAATGCTGATAACTGTAAGAGGTGCGGAAGGTGTTCAATAGGGGATATTGTTGAAGTTGCCCGAAGTAGAAGGGTGGAAGTGAAAGTTGTAACAGGAGGGACAGTTGCCAGGAATATAGTCAAAAAACTAAGACCTAGGTTAATTATAGCGGTTGCTTGTGAAAGGGATCTTACAAGCGGAATAATTGATTTGGGTAAAGTACCTGTTATTGGGTTGATAAATGACAGACCGAACGGGCCATGCTATAATACCTCTATAAACCTCGATACTTTGAGGACGTGCCTTGACAAAATCTTAAATATATAGATGTAGCTACCGAACACCAAATCTATATTATATAGAATATATTACTGACTATATCAAACGTTGTGTGGTATTAGCAGGATAACGTTTTATTAATACTTGCTTTAATAATTTAAAATAAAGGAAAGAGTTAGGAGGTTGTTTTATGGGTTATTTTTATGGATTTGACATTTATTATTTGATACTTGTAATGCCGGCTTTTATCTTTTCTCTGTACGCTCAATTTAAGGTGAAAAGCACATTTAGTCAGTACAGCAGGGTTGGTAACAGCAGGGGTATGACTGGAGCAGACATTGCAAGGACTATATTGGATAGAAGCGGCCTTTATGATGTAAGGGTAGAAGCAGTTGCAGGAGAACTTACAGATCACTATGACCCCAAGACAAAGGTTGTAAGGTTGTCACAGTCTGTGTACGGAAGCAGCTCGGTATCGGCTATAGGTGTTGCAGCACATGAAACAGGACATGCAATTCAGCATAAGGACGGTTATGCTCCGCTGGTTTTAAGAAGTACCCTGGTTCCGGTAGCTCAGATAGGTTCTTCCATCGGTCCTACAATGGCGATATTCGGATTGATATTAAGCTGGCCGATAATAATTAATCTGGGCATTTTGCTTTTTGGGGCTGCAGTGCTTTTCTATCTTGTAACATTGCCGGTGGAGTTTAATGCAAGCAGCAGAGCCATAAGAACCCTTGAAGATACAGGGATACTCAATTATAATGAAATAGATCCTGCAAAGAAGGTTTTAAGAGCGGCTGCAATGACTTATGTGGCATCAGCAGCTGTTGCAATAGCGAGTTTACTGCGTCTTATATTATTAGCGAACAGAAGAGATGATTAAATATTATGAAGCTTGATTTACCGAGAGAGACAGCTCTTAAAGTATTATACGAAATTAATAAATCCGGGGCATATTCAAATATTGCCCTGAATAAATATCTGGAAGGCGGAGAGTTAAGTAACCTTGACAAAGCTTTTATTACAGAACTGGTTTATGGTACATTGAAATGGAGACTTTCTATTGATTATATCATTGATCAATTTTCTTCTGTGAAAATAAAAAAGCTTTCCCCGTGGATACTTAATATTCTGAGGCTGGGAGTTTACCAACTCGTTTATATGAGTAAAATACCAGAATCAGCAGCCTGCAATGAGAGTGTCAACCTGGCAAAAAGGTATGGGCACTCTGCCAGCAGCAGGTATGTTAATGCTGTGCTTAGAAATGTGGCGAGATCCAGGGATAAGATTGGTTATCCCGACAAAACTTCCGATCTGGTCGCATATCTGTCTATAAAATATTCACACCCTGACTGGATGGTAAAAAAGTGGCTTGAGCGTTTTGGTGAAAGTTTTACAGAAGGGCTGCTCAGGAGCAATAATGACACTGCACCGTTAACAGTAAGGGTAAACACATTAAAGACTAGCAGAGAAGAACTGGAAAATTCACTAAGAAATGAAGGCTTTGAATCTGTTACTGCCAAGTATGTTGATAGCGCATTAACAATAAATAATCCATCTTCTTTGGCAAGGATGGAAGCATTTGCTAAAGGTTTGTTTCAGGTTCAGGATGAAAGTTCAATGTTGGTTGGGAAAGTTCTTGATCCCAAGCCGGGAGAATTTGTAGTTGATGTCTGTAGCGCCCCCGGAGGTAAATCCACCCACATTGCAGAGCTTATGGAAAACAGAGGACAAGTTGTGGCCAGAGATATTCATGAGCATAAAATAAAGTTAATAAACGAAGCAGTGCAACGGCTTGGTATTGATATAATAAAAACTGAGATTTTTGATGCTTCACAACAGGATAAAAATCTTTTAGGTAAGGCTGACCGTGTTTTGGTTGATGCACCATGTACCGGTCTTGGAATTATACGGAGAAAACCGGATATAAAGTGGACAAGAAATACAAATGATTTAAATGAAATAGTAAAGCTTCAGGAAAAAATACTCAGTATTTCTTCCGGGTATGTAAAACCTGGAGGAGTATTGGTTTATAGTACATGTACCATAGAGCCTCAGGAGAATGAGGAATTGGTTAAGAAATTCCTGAAAGACAATGGGGACTATTACCTTGAAGATATATCGGAACTTATTCCTGATGGATTGACCAAAGATACTGCTAAGGATGGATATATTCAGCTATACCCTAATATAGACGGTATTGATGGCTTTTTTATTTCCAGAATGCGGAGAAGGAGCTGAACTTATGGACAGAAAGCTTGACCTTCTTAATCTTACAATTGAAGATTTAGAAGATTTTTTTATTGAGATGGGACAGCAGAAGTTTAGAGCAAAGCAGGTTTTTCAGTGGGTTCACAAGGGTGTTAAGGATATTGATGAAATGACTAATCTCTCTAAAGAATTCAGGGAAAAACTGAAATCTGCAGCATATATAAACAAGCTGGAAGTGGTTGGAAAGCTTGTGTCAAAAATAGATGGTACTACAAAATATCTGTTTAAACTTATGGATGGAAATATAGTTGAAAGCGTATTGATGAAATACGAGCATGGTTTATCCGTTTGTATATCTTCACAGGTGGGCTGCAAAATGGGGTGCAAATTTTGTGCTTCAACGGGAGTTGGATTTATGAGAAATCTGACCTCGGCTGAAATGCTTGATCAGGTGTTAACCATCCAGAACGATGCAGGCAGTAGAGTTGGGAATGTAGTTGTTATGGGAATAGGAGAACCTTTTGACAACTATGATAATCTCGTGAAATTTATCAGGTTGATAAATAATAAGGATGGTATGAATTTGGGAGCAAGACATATTGCGGTTTCAACCTGCGGTCTTGTACCGGAAATCATAAAGCTGTCCAAGGAGAGTTTACCTGTAACATTATCAATTTCGCTTCATGCACCTAATGATGAAGCGAGAGAAAAAATTATGCCTGTTAATAAAAGGTATTCTATTGACAAATTGATTGAAGCATGTAAGATATATACAGAGACTACAAATAGGAGAATAACATTTGAGTATGCACTAATTGATGGAGTAAATGACCTGATTGAATGTGCACAGCAGCTTTCGGGCTTATTGAAGGGTATGTTGTGTCATGTTAATCTGATACCTGTAAATAGTGTTACAAACTCTGGCTTTAAAAAAAGTAGCAAGGAAAGGATTTATAAGTTCAAAGAAGTGTTGGAAAAGCGTGGAATTGAGACGACGGTCAGGCGGGAACTTGGTGCAGATATTGATGCAGCTTGTGGTCAGCTTCGCAGAAGCCTTATTGAAGCTGTTAAAGAATAGTTTATTATAATTGGTATATATTACGCAATAATTTAACTATAAAACATTTTACAAGTTTTCTGGGGAGTGGTATAGTGAGATTTGGAGTAAACAGCGATAGAGGTAAAGTAAGAGAACTGAATGAGGACAGCTATAAAGTTATCACAGGAAAAGATGGTATACCTGATACCTTTATTGTAGCAGACGGAATGGGCGGACATAACTCAGGAGAGCTTGCAAGCCGTATGGCTGTTGATCTTTCTGAAGAGTATCTGCTTAAGTCCCTTAAGGGTGTTGGTGATGAAGAAAGTATAATATCCTTCATTTGCAGTCTGGTTGCCGAAGTTAACAAAAGTATTTTTTTGAAGGCAAAAGAGTCTGAAGAAAATTATGGTATGGGTACTACTTTTGTCATAGGTATACATATGGATGGAAAATTCTTTATCGGACACGTAGGTGACAGCAGAGCATACCTTGTTAGGAACGGAGTTCTCGAACGGATAACTACTGACCACTCATATATAGAAGAGTTGATAAAAAATGGTTCGTTAACCAGGGAGGAAGCACAGAATCATCCTAAGAAGAATGTAATTACCAGGGCTTTGGGGTGTGAAGAGAGTGTTGCCGTTGATACATATTCAGTTAATATAAATGATAACGATATGCTTGTTTTATGTACCGATGGATTAACTAATATGTTAAATGAAAATGAGATTTTGTCAATAATTAATAATAGCGATGAACCGCAGTATTCATGCAATGAATTGGTGAGACTTGCTAATGAAAAAGGTGGAGAAGATAATATAACGGTTATTCTTGTAAAAAATTCCTGAGTATTGATAAACTTACTATTTGCATATATATATTTTTGTGGAATATTATGTGCCGAACCGTTATATGTTGAATAAGTAAAGAGGGTATTTTATTGGGTTTAAGAGATTAATGAAGAATTGAAATGCCATTAAAAGAGGTGTTGTTATGGAAGGTCGCATACTTGGTGGAAGGTATGAATTATTAGAGAAAATTGGTGGGGGCGGGATGGCCCTTGTATATAAGGCAAAGTGTAAATTATTGAATAGATTTGTAGCTGTTAAATTGTTAAGGCCTGAGTTTACTGCAGACGAAGAATTTGTTAAAAGGTTCAGAGTAGAGGCTCAAGCGGCAGCAAGTCTATCTCATCCTAATATTGTATCCATATACGATGTCGGAAAAGAAGATGACATGCATTACATCGTAATGGAGTATGTAAATGGTATAACATTAAAGGAATATATAGTCCAGAATGGTGCATTGGATTGGAAGGAAGCAGTAAATATAGTCATACAGATATGCTCCGCAATTGAGCATGCCCATAAAAATCATATAGTTCACAGGGATATAAAACCTCATAATATTTTATTGACAAAAGATGGAATTGCAAAGGTTACAGACTTTGGAATTGCACGGGCAGTGACTTCTTCAACAATTACGGTTGTTGGAAGTACGATAGGTTCTGTTCACTATTTTTCACCTGAACAAGCTCGCGGAGGATTTTCAGATGAAAAATCAGATCTTTATTCTCTCGGAATAGTTTTATATGAATTAGTTACAGGAAAGCTTCCTTTTAACGGGGAATCACCTGTTGCAATTGCGCTCAAGCATATACAGGATATGCCTGAAGAGCCTATAAGTATCAAAGAGGATTTGCCAAAGGGTGTAAGTGATTTAATAATGATTGCAATCGAAAAAGATCAAAAAAACAGATATCAGTCTGCAACTGAAATGCTTGATCACTTATATAAGGTTTTAAAAAACCCTGATATGGAAATAATTACTGAAAACGGGGACAATGTTTATGACAGTCCTACGGTTAGGATTCCGTCTATTGGTGAGAAGGCAATGTTGATGGAGAAGAATTCTTCTAAAAAAACAGGTGAAAACAAAATGGAAAAGAAAAAGGATAAAGTTACTACCATACTGGCTATAGCTACATCAATTATAGTTATTGCTGTTATTGGATTTATTATTGGTGTGGTTATTTGGCCGACACTTACAGAACCAAAAGAATATGTAGTGGAAAATTATGTGGGACAGAATTATTATCAAGTCAAATCGATGTTGGAAAATAACAAAATTGAAGTTACAGAGAATCGAAAAAACGATGAAAAAAAAGAAAAGGATATAATACTGGCTCAGGATACTCCTGAAGGTACAAAACTTGTGCAGGGAGGCTACAGTAAGGTAATACTTACTGTAAGTGATGGTCCTGCGCTTATAACAATGAAGGATTTTTCAAATATTGATTATCGGGCTGCTGTAACTCAAATTGAGTCTCTTGGACTTGTACCTAAAGTTGTTGACGAATTCAGTGACGAAGTAGCACAAGGCATGGTAATCAGAACAGATCCGGATGAGGGGGAAGAAGTAAGGCTTGGCAAGGTTGTCAGAATTTACAGAAGCGAAGGACCTGAAATTAAAATGACAACAGTTCCGGAGCTGAATGGAAAAACAAAAGCGGAAGCTATAAGCCTCTTGGCTGAGAAAAATTTATCCGTTGGAAATATTTATCCTGAGGATAAGACGAATACGGTTGATAAAATTGTCAAACAGGAACCTGAGGCAGGAAAGAGTATTGAAGAAGGAAAGTCTGTAAATATATATCTTGAAGAGAATGTTCCTGATGATAACAATGGTGACAATGGTAATAATGGTGATAATGGTGGCAATACCAACAATGATAAAATAGTGGCAAGAACACTGGCCTTGGTTGATCCTGATCAGTATGGAGAATTTGTAAGAGTTCTGGTTAATATAACCAGATCAGATAATAATGCTGAGGAGCAATTGTACAGTGAGGTAAAAAGGAAAACTGATTTCCCGCTGACCTTGTCTATTCCAGTGCCAAGGGATGGTAGTACCGAGGTTAAGGTTTTCTTGAACAGTAAGCCATATTCGCAATTTACTGAGAAATATTAGTGTTACAAATATACACCGAAAGAGGAGGACGAACGATTGTTGCCAGGCATAATCATTAAAGGTATTGGAGGGTTTTATTACGTAAAAACCGAGTCCGGAATATACGAGTGCAAAGCAAGGGGTATATTCAGAAAAGACTCAAATACTCCTTTACCTGGTGATAAGGTATCAATCTCTGTTTCGAACAAAGATGGGAGAATAGGGAATATAGAAGAGATTTTTCCACGTGAATCTCAACTTATCAGGCCATCTGTTGCAAATGTAAACCAGATTGCAATTGTTATTGCTGCTAAATCGCCACAGCCTGATTTTTCATTGCTGGACAAGCTTCTTATAACTGTTGAGCAAAAGAAAATCAATGCTGTTATATGTATCAATAAAATAGACCTTGACAAGGACATGGAATATAAAAATGTAGCGGTGTCTTATGAAAAAGCAGGATACAGAGTTATAGCGCTTAGCTTGGTAATTGAAAAAGGTTTTGATGAACTTGAGGGTGTCTTGAAGGGCAAAACGACTGTTTTTGCCGGACAGTCAGGTGTGGGAAAATCTACAATTCTCAATAAGGTGTTGAACTCATATGTAATGAAAACCGGTGAAGTCAGTGAAAAAATTGAAAGAGGAAGACACACTACCAGACACGCAGAGCTTATAGAGCTTGTGTCAGGAGGATTTGTAGTAGATACACCAGGCTTTAGCTCCTTTGAGTTAGATGGGCTTGAAGCCGTCGAGCTTCAGAACTTTTATCCGGAGTATCAGGAATATTTTGGGAGATGCAAGTTTACCGGATGTTTGCACATAAGCGAACCTGAGTGTGAAGTAAAAGCGGCTGTTGAAAGGGAAATTATAGATAGCGGAAGGCACGCCCGCTATGTGGATTTTTGCAATATGCTTAAGGAAAAACAGCGCAAGAAGTATTCTTAGGGAGCATTTAGCTTATTGAATATTTAATGATATAACCAGGAAAATACATATTATAAGTCTGCAGATCTTTATAATATTAGTATTTTTTATTTTAGGTATGACTAAAATATAAGTTCCTACTCTGGATAACGAAAAAACTTGATTTAATAATGTTTTCAAAATATGAGAATAGGAAGTTATTTTTTCGTTATCCCTTAGTATGGAGAATTATATAAATCCTGTTTTTGTAAATCTCTATACGGGAATTGGAAAGGTGAGTGTTTATAATTGATTAGAATTGCGCCATCCATACTTTCAGCGGATTTTGCCAGATTGGGTGATGAGGTCAAAAGGATAGAGGAAGCGGGTGCTGACCTGGTACATATAGATGTTATGGATGGACACTTTGTTCCTAACATAACGATAGGTTCTCCGGTAGTCAAGGCATTAAGAAAGATTTCCAAGTTGCCCTTTGATGTTCATTTAATGATAGAAGCTGCTGATAATTATATTGACAGCTTTGTAGAGGCCGGGGCTGATATAATTACAGTACATGTTGAGGCGTCCTGCCATCTTCATCGTACCATACAAAAGATAAAACAGCACGGGATAAAGGCTGCTGTGGCCTTGAATCCGGCTACATCCTTAAGTACTATTGAATGGGTTCTTGATGAGTTGGATATGGTACTACTTATGACTGTTAACCCTGGTTTTGGCGGACAGAAATATATTGAATCTTCAACAAAAAAAATTAAGGCTTTACGTGAAACTATTGTAAGCAGAGGTATCGATGTTGATATTGAAGTTGACGGAGGAATTGACAGCAACAATATATACAAGGTTACCGAAGCCGGTGCAAATATAATTGTATCAGGATCAACAATTTTCAATTCGCCGGATACATCCCAAATAATTAAAGAACTGAAAGAAAAATCATATTGTTTGTAGTTTTTTGTTTGGAAATATTCTTGGAAGAATTGTATATCGGGTGGTTTTATCATATGACTGCAGTGATTGTATGTAGTGGGAGTGTAGTTGATTACTCTTACCATGAAAAGTATTTTAAGAGGGCAAAGTTCATTATTTGTGTTGATGGCGGAGCCAGACATATAAGAAATATGGGACTGGTTCCGGATGTTTTGCTTGGTGACCTGGATTCCATAACTGGAGAGGATCTTGAGTACTTAAACAGTTTTAATGTGAAGGTTGTTAAATATCCAAGCGAGAAGGATATGACTGATACCGAAATTGCCGTTAATTTTGCTGTTGAGAGAGGCTACACTGAAATTATTATAATCGGAGGCGTAGGTACTAGGCTTGACCACTCCCTGGGAAATATTTTTTTGCTCAGGAAGATGCTTGATAAGGGTATAACAGGGGTCATCGTCAATGAGCATAACGAGATAACTTTGTTCAAAGACCGGATTAGTATTTTGAGAGAAGAAGGTTTCAAACTGACTTTGCTTCCATTGACTGATGTTGTAGAAGGGATATCTACAAAAGGCTTGTATTATGAATTGAATTGTGAGGATATTGAAATGGGATCAAGCAGGGGAATAAGCAATGAGTTTAGTGCTGAAGTTGCAGAGATTACATTAAAAAACGGGATATTGATGGCTATAAAGTCCAGAGATTAGTCATTTTAGGACGCATATTTTTCTTCACATTTATTACATGCACCCGTCATTTTAGAAAGAGCACATATCAGGAATGCTTCTGATATATGCTCTTTATTGTTTGGGTCAATATCTTAGTGCAGAGACTACAAATATTCAATATAAAAATCCGATATACTATTCTTCTTAGAAGAGTTTGATTTTTGCAAAATCATTATGTTAAAGTCTTATGGCGCGAAATGCCTTTATCAAAGTTTGAGCTTGGTATTATTTCCTTATTTCCCGAGGTTATAGTCCTTAGCCAGCGATTCAAATGCCGGGAAGGAATTCTTAATAGTATCTACACTTACGCAATAAGCAATTCTAAAGTAGCCTGGGGCACCAAAACCTTTACCCGGCACCAGAAGGAGGTTATACTTAACTGCACTCTGAATAAATGCTACATCGTCTTCAATTGGAGACTTTGGAAACAGGTAAAAGGCACCTTGTGGTTTTATACACGTAAACCCAAGGCTTGTGAGTTTATTATATAATGTGTCGCGTCTTTCTTTATATATATTTACATCAACGGAGGCATCAAGTGCTGCACCTATTACTTTCTGGAAGAGAGCAGGTGCGTTTACATAACCCAGGGAACGGTTACAGGAAGCAAGGCATGCAAGTACAAGTTCAATGTCCTTGATTTGGGGATTTACGGCAATGTAGCCTATTCTTTCACCGGGGAGTGAGAGCGATTTACTGAATGAGTTTACTACAAAAGAGTTCTTGTACATTTTTAATATACTTGGGATGCTGAAGCCGTCATACACAAGTTTTGTATACGGTTCATCCGATATAACACAAATAGTTATATTGTACTCTTTCTCCTTCTCTTCCAAAATACTGAAAATCTTTTCCAGGGTATCCTTACTGTAAATATGTCCTGAAGGATTGTTTGGTGAATTTATAATAATAGCTTTTGTCTTTGCATTAATATTCTTTTTTAGTACGTCAAGGTCAGGATCAAAAGAGTCCTTGCAAAAAGGTATTATAACAGATTTACCGCCATGGTTGTCTACATAGTTTAAGTACTCGGCAAAAAATGGTGCAAGAATCAGCACCTCTTCGCCAGGGTTTAAAATTGATTTCAAAACTACATTAAGTCCGCCGGCAGCACCACAGGTCATTATAATATGTTGAGAAGATAGGGAGAGACATGTTTCTTTGCTAATATTGTCTGCGATTTTTTTCCTTACATCTTCATAGCCTACATTGCTCATATAACCGTGCATTCCGGGCTTACCTTCCAGAATTGTATTTTTCAAAACTTCCTTAACCTCTTTTGGTGGTTCAGGATCCGGATTGCCAAGAGTAAAGTCGTATACCTTGTCCTTTCCATATAGTTTACGAAGGCTTTCTCCTTGCTCAAACATTGCTCTTATCCATGAAGAACCGGAAAGATTATTAACTATCTTTTGTGATAACATATAAAGCAACTCCTTACTTAATTATATATTTTAACCTTCTGATTTTACTTTCATCAGGTGTTACGACTATAGTTTTGTAACTGTCGTAAATAACCATTCCTGGTTTTGCACCATTTGGTTTTTTTACATTTTTTACTTGGGTGTAGTCTACCTCAACGTGCGAGGATAATTTTCCCTTACTATGATATGCTGCTATCAATGCAGCTTCAAGTAATGTGTTTTCCGGGACATCTCCCATTTGTTTTTTAACGATTACGTGGGATCCGGGTATATTTTTTGTATGAAACCACATATCGTTTGAGGAAGAGGTCTTCAAAGTCAGCAAATCGTTTTGGACGTTATTTCTGCCTACAAAAATGTCAAATCCGTCAGATGATTTATATAAATATGGCTCTAAGGCCTTAATATTCCTCTTGAACTTAGCTTTTTTGCTTTCATTTATATATCCGACCTCAACAAGCTCCTGCCTGATTTCTTCTATTTCTTGTGTGGTAGAAGCACTATCAAGATTCTGGAGAACACTTTCAAGGTACTCAAGTTCTTTAAATGCTTCCTCTAGCTGAGTGCTGGTATAAGCATAGGCATTTTTCGCTTTTGCATATTTTTTATAATACCTTTGGGCATTTTCCTGTGGCAGCATATTTTCATCGAGAGGTATGTCGACATATTCACCGTTTTCGCTATAATAATTAATCAGGGACACCTGCTTCGAGTTTTTTTGTATGCAATAAATATTTGCTGTGATAAGTTCACCATAGAGCTTGAATTTTTCACGGTCTGCTACTTCTCTAAGGGTATCCTGATGGATAGAAATCTTTTTATTGCACCGGTCAATACTGTTATTTAAAACCTTTGTAATAGTGCTTTTCTTTTGCAAAAGTCTCTCGGCATTGTCCTTGGAGGTATAGAACAAATCCAATGTTTCACTGATGGAAGAGAGATGTTCAATATATGGGTATTGGGTCATTTCCAGTGAATGGAAGTCTAAAGGCTTGCTTTTTGTTTCGTCACTCCATGCAATGCAGGGAGAAAAGCTTGAAGCAGACAGGTTTGATTTAACTTTGAGTAAAGAAACTTTCAGATTTTCGAGTTCGTTCCAAGACAAGTCGGTAATTGGAACCTTGCCGTCTATTCCTGCCCTGTGGCATACTTCATCACAAAGTAGTGGACTGAAGCCTTTGAGATTACTTAAAAGATATTTTGAAATCCGGGACTGGTGATCTTTTACATTTTCAAAGAAAGAATCAATATCAATAGTCTCAGGATTTACTTTGTCCTGTCCGGGGGGCAATATGTAAGGTCTTGCAGGCATAACTTCTCTCACTCTGCTGATGTCGCTGTCTATGTGTTTTATGGAATCAATTATTATATCTCCATCATTAAGCAGCATAATATTACTATGTTTTCCCATTATCTCAATCAGAAGTTTCTTATATGTAATATCTCCAAGTTCATTTACTGCTTCAACATGAACAGAGATAATTCTCTCATAGTCATAAAACTCAACTTTTATTATTTTGCCTCCGGATATATGTTTTCTTAGAAGCATGCAAAAAACGGGAGGATTAACCGGATTCTCCTTAGATAAGTTGGTAATATGAATCCTTGGATAGCTGGCATTTGCAGATAGAATCAATTTTAGATTCTGACCTTTAGTTCTTATTAGTATTAATACTTCGTCATGCTCAGGCTGATATATTTTTTCTATACGACCACCAACAAGGATATCAGATAACTCGATTACTACGTTTTTAGCTACGACACCATCAAAAGGCAAATTGTACACCTCATTTCTACTATTTAAAATAGTATAACACTTCATTATTATATTAACAAACAAAATTATGGAATTAAAGGGGTTTTCGTCTATAAATCGGGAATTTGATAGTAAACTTACTACCTTGCATTTCCTTTGATTCAACATCTATAGTTCCGTCAAATTCCTTCACAATTCCATAGGTTATTGAAAGTCCAAGTCCTGTCCCTTTACCCACTTCCTTTGTGGTAAAGAAAGGGTCGAAAATTTTGTGTATAATTGACTTTGGTATTCCAATACCATTATCAGATATCTCGATAATTTCCTCATCATCGTTGGTGTATATCTTTACAGTAATTTTCTTATCAAGGGACTTAATCCATTCTGACGCCTCATCCTCTTTTTTTAGCTTCCGGCCAAGCTTTTCCAATTCACCTATAGCATCACGTGCATTACCTATAAGATTAAGAAAAATCTGTTCGAGTTTATTATGGTCTGCAAGTATAAAAGGGAGGTTTTCTTCAAGATCCAGCTCCACAGTAATATTCTTTTTTATAAGTTGTTCTCCTATCAGTTTAAATACATCCAGCAAAGGCTGTTTTACGTCGACTTCTTTTTTTGTATCATCCGACTGTCTTGCAAAAGTTCTTAAATGGCCTATTATCTTGTTGATTCTTTCTACCTGGTCAACTATGGAATTGAGTTTTTCAGTCAGCATATTTTCGGTTAGTTTATTACGGTTTTTTGCAAGAATCAGTCCCTGGGTTATAAGGCTGATACCCCCTAAAGGCTGATTAATTTCATGTGCTATACCTGTTGCCATCTCTCCAAGAGTTGCAAGCTTGCCCGATTGAATTAAGAGTGCATCTTTTTCCCTGAGTTGCGCAGTTCTTACCTTAACCATTTTTTCCAGGTTATCTGCATATTCACGTATTTCTTCCACCAGTCTTTTTCTCTGAATTCCTGCAGTTATTTCATTGGCTACAAGACTTAATATTTGCGTTTCTTTGATAAGGAAATCCCTCTTTAAGGGAGGAGCGATTATGTGAAGAATGCCTATTAGTGCGTCATCTGAGGTTAGAGGGATGTGAATTATATAATTATAATTATCATCATCACATAAATTTTGGCGGTCAATATACTTTAAAATATCATGATTTATTAGTAGAGCAGAATTTATCATAAACTGTGAGTAGGTTTCATAACAGCTTTTTATGTTTTCAGGCACCTGAGATTTATCGTAGTGATATATACAGCAGTGATTGGAGCATTTTCCGCATAAACCGACCTGAGCGTTGATGTAGAAATTGTTGTTCAGATAGTCAAACAGGCAGATAAACACTGTAGGTACGTCCAAAATAGAGCTTACTGTATTACAGATAGAAAGACTCATATCATCTATAGATCGTGGTGAATTTACGATCTGTGTTATCTCAAGAAGTAAATCTCTGAATTGTTCCTCATAGATGTATTTGGTTATATCTCTTACAAAGATTAACAGCCCGCAGAACTTGTTATCTTCGTCGGTTCTGGGGGTAATTGATACAGATACCGGTTTGATGAGGCCGTCTTTGGTATATGCACTCATTTTATATTCTGCAGTATTAGCTTTAAAACCACTTTCAACGAGAAAAAGAAAGTCACTATCAATCCCTTCTTTTTTGTTAAGATTGGGTGGAATTGGCTTTCCAAGCATTTCTGAAGATGAGTAACCATAGAGCAGTTCGGCACCTCTGCTCCACAAAATTATCCTGTTATCCATATCGGTGGCGATTACTCCAAATTCCGTTGAGCTTGAGATTATGCTTTTAAATAATTTCTCAGTGCTTTCTGATTCTGAGGAAATATGATATATCATTTATCTTTAACCTCAATTCCTAATAGAGTAATATCATCAAAAAAGTTATTGTTGGTATAGTTTTTAACTGTTTTGACAGCTCTTTCTATAGTATCCGGTAATGAAGCGTTTATATTTTCCTTAAGAAGAGATAGAAGCTTATTTTCACCAAAGGCAGGTGTGTCTTCATTGGGAGTTGCCTCAGTCAATCCATCGGTATAAAGCCATACCTTATCGCCTTCGTATAGTTGGTTTACGCAGCAGCTGTAGGTAGCATCCTCAAATACTCCAAGTATTGGACCTGTAGATTCTAAAGGTATATGACTGCCGTCACTCCTGACTATATACTGTGTAATGTGTCCAGCCGATACAGTGTATATGGTTTTTGTTTCTTTATCAATAAACCCTAAAAGCAGGGTGGCAAAAACATTTTGGGCAGTATTTGACAAAAGTACCATGTTTAAGTCGAGTACTATTTCGGGGAATCTGCGTTTATTTATACCTTGCTTATAATTATATTCTATATTTTGAAGGAAACTTTTTATGATGGTAGATATTACGGAAGCAAGGATTCCATGGCTGGAAACATCAAATACATAGAAGCATAAGTAATCGCCGATATCAGAGGCATCATACATATCACCGCCGACAGATTCACAGCTTTTATATTCTACGGCAAAATTGAATCCTGGTATCGACGGAAGTTTTTTTGGCAGCATATTAATTAGAATTTTTTCGGCAGAATCATGAAGTCCTTGCAGATAATTCTTATGCTCCAAAAGCTCTCTGTGAATTCTGGCATTTTCCAGAAGAAGGTTTTTCTTATTAACCGCATTGTTAATAGCTATAGACAGATTATCGGCAGTTACAGGTTTTTTTAGATATTCAAATGCGCCTTCTTTCATTGCCTGTATTGCATTTTCAAGGTCTCCGTGGCCAGTAAGAATGATTACACACATTTCAGGCATTAATTTCTTTATTTCTCTCAGTATTTCCATTCCGGATATATCCGGCATTTTCATATCGGTAAGTACCACATCGATGGAGGTATAGTTGTTTCTAAAGAAGTCCAAACCTTCCTCACTCTTCGAAAAGGTTATTACCTCGTGACTATCAAGCTCAAGGACAAATTTTATGTTATCCAGGATTGTTTTTTCATCATCTATAACAAGTATTTTAGACATGGCATTAACTCCTAACCATTTTTGACTTTGAAGACCACTAAACTATTATAGCAATTTTTATTTTAATTTTCCACTGATGAAAAGGTATGACTAAAATATAAGTTCCAACTCTGAATAACGAAAAAACTTGATTTAATAATGTTTTCAAAATATGAGAATAGGAAGTTATTTTTTCGTTATCCCTAAGTTTTACAATTTCTCTAAAAAAGTTTGTTATCCAAATATATTGTCCCACTGCTTGCCGCAGCGAGAATCAGCTGCTTTAATTGCAGCTTCTGCAGGGGTATGTTATAATATTATAAGAAAATTTGGAAGATTAATTTCAGATAATAATTATTGGCTTATTAAAAGCCAATGCAGGGAATTATAGAATGGAAGATGAATCATATACATAGTTTTATTGAATTCTGAATCAAATACAGAGGTGGATAATGGTTATTGGAGTTTGCAAAGTGGTTTTAGCAATAGATGAAGTTTTTTCATTAAAGGAAAAAAGGCATATTGTAAAGAGTTTGGTTGAAAGGGTAAAGTCACGTTTCAATGCATCGGTTGCTGAGGTTGACCTTAATGATAAATGGAAGAGAGCTGTAATCGGTATATCATGTGTGTCAAATGAGACCGGGCATGCGGACAGCATGATGGCAGGTATTGTTAACTTTATTGAAAATGATGGAAGAGCAGTGCTTTTTGATTACAGTACAGAAATAATTCATGTCGATTAGGCCATTTAGAGAAATGCTCTAAAAAGTACTTGCGGTACAATGCCTATTAAATCTGATGCTTGAAAATGGCAATTGGACGGTTGTTTTTATAGAAATAACTTTACTGTTATAAAATAGATACATGAATATTGGTGAAACTTGTTGCAAATCTTGTAGAAATACATTAAAATATTACTTGCACGGGGCTATAGCGCAGTTGGGAGCGCATCACACTGGCAGTGTGGGGGTCAGGGGTTCGAACCCCCTTAGCTCCACCAAGTATTACAATAAAATATGACCGTTGAAAATTTCTTGCACTTCTGACAACCTTCTATATTTGTATAGGCCAGCCAATTTAGAATGGATATTAAATATACTGAAAAATAAATTTGTATTAATACTTCTATTTTCAATGGTTCGGTCGTGTATGCCAAATTATATGATTTAAGGAATTTGTCAGGCCAATACCCTGAAATCTGGCGGACTACATGCCTATGGGATTTTTATTAAAGGAGAAAATCAGGATGTATAAATCTCTAGAGCCTCAAATTGAAGCGGATGACGAGACCAGCAGAATGACGAAAGCTTCTAATTGTATATCAATTATTATTCCTTGTTACAACGAGGGTGAAGTGTTATATATTCTTTATAATAAATTACATGAAATAGTGCAAATGATGCCTGAAAACAGCTTTGAATTTATATTTGTTGATGATGGTTCCAAGGACAAAACTTTATCAATAATCCGAACACTTGCATCAAAGGATTCAAGAGTTAAATACGTTTCTTTTTCCAGGAATTTCGGCAAGGAAGCGGCAATGTTTGCCGGCATGGAAATGGCAGCAGGAGATTATGTTGCTATCATAGATGCAGATATGCAAGACCCACCGACACTGATACCAGAGATGTACAAGGGTATAAATGAGGAAGGCTATGATTGTGTTGCTGCAAGGCGTATAAGCAGAAAAGGAGAGCCAAAAATCCGCTCTTTTTTTGCAAGGCAGTTCTATAGAATTATGAGAATGCTGAGCAAAACGGAAATAGTTGACGGTGCCAGGGATTTTCGTTTGATGACCCGTCAGATGACGGACGCTATACTGTCAGTCTGTGAATATAACCGTTTTTCAAAAGGGATTTTTTCCTGGGTAGGTTTCAGGACAAAGTGGTTGGAATACGAAAATGTTGAACGTGCAGGTGGTGAGAGCAAATGGTCGTTCTGGAAACTGTTCCTTTACTCCATTGATGGTATTGTGGCATTTTCTACTGCACCATTGGCTTTATCATCTTTGTTGGGCATTTTCTTTTGTGTAATTGCATTTATTACTATAATATTTACAATAGTCAGACAGCTTGTATGGGGTGGATCAGCTTATGGCTGGTCGTCTTTGGTATGTATTATTCTATTCCTGTCAGGAATACAGTTGTTCTGTATTGGTATATTGGGTCAATACCTGTCGAAGACCTATTTAGAAGCAAAAAAGCGTCCCATATATATTGTGAGGGAACAGAGCGGAGGCAGCAATGAATCAAAATAAATATAGAAACATTATTACAGCCCTGCTTTGCTTTATGCTACCTGCACTTATTATGCTCATAGCATTTGCAAAGATGGGAATGGCACCATTTGGTGAAAGTTCAACAATGATTATGGATATGGCCGGACAGTATGTTGAGTTTCTCTGTGGTCTGAAAAGTGGAGATATTTTCTTTTCCTGGTCAAAATCACTTGGTGGGAATTATATAGGGGTTTTTACTTATTATGTATCAAGTCCGTTATCATTCCTTACGCTATTATGTCCAAATTCCCAGATGCCTATCGCAGTATTGTTCTTGACGGTACTCAAAATCGGATTGGCAGGGCTTACATTTAGTTTCCTGCTGAGATATAAATTTGGAAGGTATGATTTGACAACAGTAATATTTTCAGTGTTGTATGGGCTTATGTCTTATAACATTGCATACTCCATGTGCATAATGTGGTTGGATGGTGTTATATGGCTGCCTGTCATAATCATCGGTGTTGAAATGATCTTAAAGGGAAAAAATCCCTATATCTTGACCTTTGCGCTATTTATGTCTTTTATATCAACCTATTATATTTCTTACATGACCGGTCTGTTTACGGCGTTATATTTTGTTTACCGTTGTTTGGAGGAAAAGCTCGGAGTGAAAATGGTACTGCAAAGCTTGCGCAAGTTTGTTCTGAGCGTTGTTGTAGCTGCTTCATGGGGGGCGTTTATACTGCTTCCGACCTTGGCCTCATTATTTCAGGGCAAAATCGGTACGAGTGCTAGTGATTATAGTGGCGTAGTAAATTTTAGCATAAATGATTTTTTATATAAATTGCTTCCGGGAAGATATGATTCCATAACCAACTCCGGTAGTCCCTTTATCTATTGCGGAATTATTTCAATTTTATTGTTTGCTGCATTTTTCATACTGAAGGGAAATTCTTTGAAAAGCAAAATTCTCACAGGATTATTTTCTATATTATTATTCTGTAGTTTATGGTTTTGTGCTTTGGATAAAGTCTGGCACGTATTCCAGTTTCCGAATTGGTTTCCGCACAGATATAGTTTCGTGCTTTCATTTCTGATAATACTTACCGCATATAGGGCTTTATTAGAGTTGAAGCTCACAAAGCCGGTTATTGCAGTGATATTGCTTGTAATATGCTGTGTTGATATGTACGGAAATACCGTTGCATTATTTAAAGGACTGGATAGAGAATTTGGATATGAAAGTTATAAATCATACCATGGATATAAGGAGAAGATTACGCCTTTAGTTGCCGAAACAAATAAGGATGAAGATGGGTTTTTTCGCGTTGGGGCAACCTTTGAAAGGACAAAGAATGAAGCTATTGGCTTTGGCTACAACGGAATTACGCATTACAGCTCAACATATAACCGATATGTAAATAATTTGCTTCAAAAAATGGGAATGGCTCAGGCATGGCTGTGGAGTTCTTACTTTGGTTCAACTATGGTGACAGATACAATATTTTCTGTTAGGTATGTTATTTCGGAACGTCCTGTTTCACAATACTATGAAACTGTGAAAGAAAGCGGTTCTGCAAAGCTATATTATAATTCCAATGCACTTTCCATAGGTACTGCGGTAAATGAGCAATCTTTATTCAACTTTCAATTCAGCAATAATTCCTTTGACACACAGAATCAACTTATTAAATCTTTGACCAATTCACAGGATGATTGTTTTGTTAATTTGAATAACACTAACAAGGTCAAAGGGAGCATAGTGGAATACACTATTACTTCAAATGGGAGGCCGGTATATGGCTATTTTTCAACTAATAATGGCAGTGGTAAGCTTTTAGTTAATGGCCAACACGTATCCGATTTGTTTACAACCGAAACAAACTGCATTAAGTATATAGGTACTTTTAATGAAGGAGAGAATGTAACTGTAACTGTCGAAAACAGTGGAACGGTCAATGGAGAGTTTCGCTATTTGAATACGGAGGTTTATGAAAGGGCAGTATCGGTTTTGAAAGCATCGGAATTTAAGGTGGAAGATTATCATAATGGCAGTGTAGTTGGTACGGTTACTGCAAAAGAAGGTGATGTTCTTTTCACAACTATACCTTATGACAAAGGTTGGAAGGCGTACGTTGATGGTACGGAAGTTGAATTGAAAACGTTTGCCGATTCGCTTATCGCCATACCTCTGACAGCAGGTGCACACAAAATCAAAATGATTTTCGTACCTACCGGTTTTACCGAAGGGATATGTATTTCTGTAATACCTACACTATTAGTTCTAATGTTACTTCTTTTAACCAAAAAGCTTTCCCTTATTAAAAGTAAAAAATGATGCATTGCGTGGATAGCTTTCATTAAACCATTGACTCGTCGGAAACGACGAGTTTTTTCTTTTTATTAATTCAACCCCAAATTTTTATTGAGCGTTTTCGTATTTTATAAATATAGATAACGAATACTGAAGCTTAATTGATATGGCACAAAATCGTTATCTGATTTAGATGAAAGACTTCCTTCAAATTTAGTTTTGGAGTTTTTCATCTATAGATATATTAAATTTATATTATTTTGAAAGGATGATGATGATGAGGAAGGCAATGAAGGGATTATTGGTATTATGTACAGTGATGTCAATAATACTAACCTGCGTGAGTGGTGTAAATGCAGCACCGGGAGGCCCGGCAAAAGACAAAAATCAGCAGGTCAAACATTTCAAGGTACCAAAAAAACAAGGACTTAAGAATGTCAAATTTATAGACTTAAAAGACACACATTGGGCATATATCGCAATATCAGATCTTTGTGACCGTGGAATTATTATTGGATATTCCGATAACTCATTCAGACCAAGTGAACAAGTTACAAGATCACAGTTTGCCACAATGTTGGTAAAATCACTTGGTTTGGAAACTAAAAGCAAAACTCAGACCTTTAAAGATGTTCCTTTGAAAAGATGGGATTTTAGCGCGGTAGAAGCTGCAAAGTCATACCTTACAGGATACAAGAAAAGTAGTGGAGAACTCTTCTTCTATGGGGAAAGAAGTGCTGTACGTGAGGATATGGCAGTTGCGCTGGTAAAAGCTCTTGAGTTGACGGTAGTAAGTGATGACGGAAAACTGGAAGAAATATTTGATGACTATGAAAGTATTTCTGAAAACCTCAGGGATTTTGTTTATACTGCTTACAAAGAAGGAATCATGGTCGGATCAAATGGGAAATTCAATCCTCAAGGCTCTCTAACAAGAGCAGAAGCTGCTGCACTATTGGAAAAACTCATTGAGAAAACAGAAAAGGTTGTTATAGGCGATGAGCTTAGCGATGAGGATAAAGTCGTATTAGGTGATGATTCTGATGCAACACTTGCTAATATTAAATATGGTGGAAAGAGTGTTAAAGACTTTGATAAAGATGACACATATTATGTAGTTGAACTTGACAGTGATGACGAAATTCCTGTAATTACAGCTAAAGCAACTCATAAGAATGCTACAATTACTATAACTCAGCCACAAGAACTACCGGGATATGCAAAGATAGTTGTTGTTGCAGAAGATGGTGTAACAAGAAATATCTATTATATTAAGTTTGAAGTAAAGGTTAGTTCAGATGCAACTCTTAAAGCACTTAAGTACGATAATAAGGATGTTGAAAATTTTGACGCTGATAAAACATATTATACTATAATGCTTGAAGATGATGAGGATATTCCTGTAGTATCGGCTGTGGCAAATGATTCTCAAGCTAAGTTGACTGTTGTTCAAGCTACATATTTGCCCGGTACTGCAAAAGTATATGTAAAAGCAGAAAATGGTAATGAGAATATCTATAAAATACGTTTTGTTATTGAAGATTGATAGGTCATGAATATGAAAAGAGGCATGAGGGTTTCCTCACATGCCTCTTTATTTTATTGTTTGTGTGTATTTAAAGGGAATATAAATAAAGATTATTTCAATCGGATTTTGTGAAGTGAAAATTTTGGGCTATACCTCGCTTAATCCGAGTTTTCTTAAAAACCAAACACAAAACTTTTGCAATTTTGTTTTTGGCTTTTCTACAGGAATAGCAACACCGTTTAATATTCTGTAACATAATTCAGCTGATATAAAATGTACAGAGCCTGTATCAAATTCTATTCTTAGTGCCAAATTTTCGTTTCTTACCTGAGTTTCTAAAACTATTGCTTTTCTATAGACATCTCTTGAACAGGGAGCAAATACAACATCCCCGACGCTCACCAATTTATATATACGCGTCTTTTTCTTTGTTTTTTTCATAAATCCCCACTTCACAATTTGGAATATTCTATTTCTAATATATTCTGCTGCGATCTGGAAATTTACAGTTTTTCACCTTTGTAATAAAGTTTTTTAGGGTTTCTATTTATAGTAAGATAATAAAAATTAATAATCTGTTCATAAATTAGTAATTTATCAATGGTAGAATAAAAATATATTAAGTGAAAGCATTTTTTTGTATTTTATCCTCCGAATTTAGAGCCATAGTTGATGGCTCTTTTTACTGTAAAATGTTTGAAAAATCGCTGGTTAAGCAGGCGTTGATAATGGGACTGAATGCTAAAAGTTGTTATAGATTTAGAATTGAAAGTTAATAAATTATTCACAATTTATTAATTAACAAAAGATATTATTAATACAACAGGTTGCTAAGACCTTTATATAAAATTTACTCCCTTGAAAAGAGCTTAATCAAGCTCTTGTTTTTTTTCTATGAATCATAGTCCGTTACTGAATTAATTAACGGTTACTTTGGGATAACAAAAAGACAACTTCCTATTCTCATATTTTGAAAACGTTATCGAATTAAGTTTTTATCTGGCCAATATAATTAATTGTGTTTTTGAGTAGTATTGCATTAAAAAAGGTTGACTTTATCAGTCAACCTGTAATCGCAATATCTAACATTGAACTATCATACGTTTCTTCATATTTTCGTAAATACTCTTATACATTTTAAACGTTTTGGCCGCATCAAGATCGTCACAATTAATATCGGGATGATATTTCTCCAAGACTCCGTTCCAACCAATTCTTAGTATTTCTTCCTGAATTTCGTTAAACCTTGTTACTAACTTTTGTTTGTCTTTAGCTGAATCCATATAAAATTCCCCCTTAAAAAATAAAATACTATATGTAAATTGCATAGTTAATATAGTAATGATAATTCTTCTCTGTCTCTATTTGTTTATATAATAAATTATAACATGAAAGATTTGTGCAATCAAGATATATTTAATACATTCACAGCTGAAGCATCATTTTTTTTTATAAGCAGGTCTTATGCACTTGATGTAATTTGATACCAAAAATTTTCTAAGAAAATGTCGAAAAACACTTGACATTTTCAAAATCGCCCAAAAATCAAAAAGGATAGTATTTTTTACTGTTACTTTGATGAT
>Ga0208826_1000192_pt1 | contig 70829 bp, 30 predicted proteins | sample AD_UKC115_MetaG_FD_184451 | JGI IMG/M metagenome (GOLD analysis project Ga0208826, IMG submission 184451) | Active sludge microbial communities of municipal wastewater-treating anaerobic digesters from Hong Kong - AD_UKC115_MetaG (SPAdes)... | ecosystem: Engineered > Bioreactor > Anaerobic >... | reverse complement strand
TAGAGACGTAGCATGCTACGTCTCAACAAATACAATAATTGGTGGTAATGAATCGGATTCAAAACGCGGAATAAATTCAAAAATTGTAGGGTGATTTTTCCAATGGAATTGAAATTTATCATGGTAGAGACGTAGCATGCTACGTCTCATGCGAGAACGTCAATTGTTTTCACAGTAAAATAAGGTAATAAGGTTTCGATTTTGGGGCTTATTCAGGTTATTAAGGTTTTTTTGCACGATAAGGTTGGAAGAATTTTAAATATTCAATATTCAGTTAACCTTTTGCAATTCAATTCATTAAGTAGAGACGTAGCATGCTACGTCTCATACAAATACCCAATTTGGTGGTAATAATTGGATTCAAAACAGGGAATTAATTCAAAATTGCTCGGTATTTTTCCATTGAATTGAAATTAATCATGGTAGAGACGTAGCATGCTACGTCTCTACAAATACCCAAAAAAATGAACATTTTCGGGAAATATATCGTTTATTTAAATGAACAATTCCCCCAACGTTTTGAATTTGCTTAAAAACGGAAAAATTTTGAATATTTATTTGGCGGGGAATATTTTTTGTTTTATCTTTATCGCCCTTTTCTTTTTTTGCACGACGTTTACATTTTGTAACGCTTTTGTAACGGCGGCGAAAAACCGTTGTTTTGTTTCCGGGTTATCTTTGTTTGTTGTATATATGCTTTCATTTTTGTAATTCATATTGTTTTACTTTTAAAAATTTTATCGTTATGAAAAAACTTACTTTTTTGAAATCGTTGCTAATTCCATTTATGTTTTTTGGATTTACAAATGGAATTTATGGACAATTAACTGACACCTATACTTACACCACTGGTGATGGTACATGGGTAACAGAAGGTTCAGAAAGAATTTATCAAAGTGCTAACTTTACATTCTTGCACAAAAAAAACACTTCTTCAAGTGCGATTGCTACTACTTATGCGGAATTAAGAATTTATGCGTCTCATTCAATGGAAGTTTATCCTACTGTATCAGGTAAAATAATTACAAAAATTGAAGTAACTTGTTCTTCTAGTTCGTATGCAACTGCGATGTCAAATGCTACTATTTTAGCAGGTACTTCTTCTTCAACAGCTACTTCGGTTACAAATATTGCATCGGTTAGTGGAAGTGTTGCAACTTTTGATTTGTCTGGTGTAAATGGATGTGAATATGTTAAATTTACACTTTCTGCACAAGCACGGACAACATCTTGGAAAATAACTTATACTACTTCTTCCAATCCAGCTGCCACTCCCACTTTCTCTCCGGCAGCCGGCACATACACTTCGGCACAGAGTGTAACCATTAGTTGCGCCACTTCGGGAGCAAGCATTTATTACACTACCGATGGAAGTGATCCAGACAATACCAAAACGCCATATACCGGTGCAATTTCTGTCTCTTCTACCACTACGATCAAAGCCAGAGCCTACGCTTCGGGGTATGATCCCAGCGCCATAGCCTCAGCCACGTATACCATCAATGCCGCTCCCACCATTACCGTAACTGAAGTAACTTTGCCTGCTTTCAGCGCTACAGCCGGCAGCAATCAGGAGAAAAGCATCACGGTGAACGGTACCAATTTAACCGGCAATATTACGTTGGCGCTTTCGGGTACCGATGCCGCTGCATTCAGCCTCTCCGAAAGTTCCATTACTCCTACGGCAGGGTCGGTAACCGACGAGGTAATCATCATTACCTATGCTCCCACTGCTCCGGGCAGCCACTCGGCTACGCTGACGCTTTCCAGCTCCGGTGCAACGGACGTTACACGCAACCTGACGGGCACGGCTACGCTGGCAAAACCGGTAATTACAGCTCCCAGTGCAGCAAAAACTGCCCTTACGCTGAACTGGAATGCCGTCACCGGTGCAACTTCCTACGAGGTGAATCTGTATACCAAAACTGTTGGTGCAGAAATGACCGATAAAGAGTCTTTTGACGGTATAACGCCGGATGCTACAGGAAAACTCATTGAATCTGCAACCTATGCTACCGGTTGGAGTGCAAGTTCACAAAGTACAACACGTCAAATTTATACAACTACAGGAAATTTTGGTACTGCTTCTCCATCATTTGCATTAACTATTACCGGTGATTTTATTCAAACAAACACCTATGCTTCTCCAATAACAAGCTTTAGCTTTTGGGCAAAACAACAAAGTGGTACTACATCTTCAACTTTAATTGAAGGATATAATGGATCAACATGGGTTACAATTGCAACATTATCCAATAATGATGTTTCTTCTACTTCAGGTGAAACCAAAACGTACAATTTGACCGCACTTGGATTTAATAATATCACTCAAATAAAAATGACATATACGAAAGTGCAAGGAAATCTTTCGATTGATGATGTAACTGTAACCTATGGAGGTTCTACGATTACTCCTGTTTCTGGTTCTCCGTTCACGACAACCGAAACTTCTCTGCTAGTCAGCGGTTTGACAGCTGCCACCACGTATTACTATACGGTAACGGCAAAGAACGGCACTTATGTTTCGCCCGCATCGGATGAAGCTTCTGCTTCCACGCTGGGCACCGCCACTCCCAATGTAAGCGTACAGGGAATTTTTGTACGCAATGGTAAGGTAATCGTAACGGCTCCGGCTGCTGGCGAAAGCATCGAAATTTTCAATGCCGTTGGTCAACGTCTCGTATCAACACTTTCTACGGCAGGCGAAAACGAAATTGCCGTTCCGGCCAAAGGAATATTGCTGGTAAAAGCAGGTTCGCAAGTTACCAAAGTGATGATGCCGTAAAGAATGTAGAAAAACGGTTTTCCCGACAAACTAAAACCTAACAGGTTTTGAAAACCTGTTAGGTTTATAAAATAAATTTTTTGTAATTTTGAACTTTCTATTGTAAACATAATTATTTATTCATTTTTAAAAAACAGTACAGACATGAAAAGAACTACTTTAATGGTTTCGTTATTTTTGGCAACCGTTGCCTTTACAAATGCACAAACAAACTTGGTTTCCAATCCGGGATTTGAAACATGGGGCGAAACCTTGCCCGATCCTTGGTATATCGTTTCAACCTCCGTTACGGGTGTTACACCGGCACCCAGCACGACAGTATTTGCAGAAGGAGCACAATCGCTTAAAATTGATGCTGCTGTTGCAAGTGGAACTTTCAACATGGCACAGGGTATCACCATTATACCCGGCCACAACTATAGCTTCTCGGCCAAATGCTATGTAGAAAGCGGTGATGGAACGGATGCCAGATTGTGGTGCAATTTTAAGAAAGATGCCACGACGTATTTTTCTGAAACTGAATTACAAGCTACGGGACTTTATCCTACTTTAAGAAGTGGAAACACAAGTAATTCGGGTTCATCCTACTTAACTACTACCATCGGTTCGTGGTACACTGCAACCGGAACATTTACCGCACCAGATAATGCCGTAGGATTCGATTTCCAGTTCCGTACTTACAAGGGGGCTATTGTTTATTGGGACGATATGCAGTTGGTTGATAATTCTGCTTCCGGAATCAATTCTCCTAAAGCCGAATCACTGAAAGTTTGGGCAGACGCAGGAAAGATTAAGTTTCATGCTGTTTCGGGCGAAAAAGTAGAAATTTTCAATGCAGTGGGACAATCGCTTTACCGAGCTTTGGCAACGGACGGTATCAATTCCGTAAGCATTAAAAATCAAGGTGTTTCCATTGTTAAGGTGGGCAACCGGATAGGGAAAGTTGTGTTGTAAATTCACAGAGTTTGCATTTCTGTTTTAACGATTTTAAGAAAAGGGGCGTTGTTATGAGACAATGCCCTTTTTGTTTGGTATAATTTTAGAGAAAAGATTGGCTAAAAATATTCTTCAGATTTTGTTCAAATATTGGTTTTCTAATCGCATCGAAATTTTCATGGTGAGGCTGTATTCAAAGTAGGAACAGTCTCTATCGGGTAAAAATTCACAAAAATTCCTTTTTGATTTGAATGGTGAGCAGATTTTTTACCTCGTCTTCATTTACGGTTTGCCCAAGTTCTTTCTGGAGAGAAGTTACGCCTTTATCTACAAACCCGCAAGGATGGATGTAATTAAAATAATTCAGGTCGGTGTTGACATTGAGCGCAAAACCGTGCATGGTAACAAAATGCGAGCTTCGCAAACCAATGGCACAAATTTTTCTTGCATTAGGTGTTTCTGCATCCAGCCATACACCTGTTGCTCCCGATAATCGAGCGCCCTGCAATCCATAAAGTTTGAGCAATTGAATAATGGCTTCTTCAAGTTTGTAAATAAAAACTTTCAGTCCCAAGTGCAATTTTTCAAGGTCAAAAATAAGGTAACCTACCACCTGCCCCGGCCCATGAAAAGTGATATCGCCGCCTCTATTTGTGTGAAAAAAGCTTACACCGCGGTCTTGCAACTGAAGTTGGTTGAGCAATAAATTTTCTTCCCGCCCGTTTTTCCCCAACGTATAAACGGGATAATGCTGGCAAAAAACAAAATAATGCCTGTTAAAATCGGCGTTTGTTTTATTTAGAAGCAACTGCTGAAACAATTCTTCCTGCCTTTGCCACGCATCGGCATACTCTGTCAAACCCCAATCCAGAAAATCAATTTGCCGGTTCATGGCTACTTTCGTTTTTTATGTTTTGGAAATTTAAATTCCCAATGTTCAAAATAAACCGGTTCGATTCTGTTCATCATGGCCATAATGCGACCTTGGCGTCGCAAGATATATCCTGAAGGATGTGCAGGGTTGAATCTACGTGGATTGGGCAAACAGGCAGCAATCAGCGCCGCTTCGGATTTTGTTAGCTTTGATGCATGTTTACCGAAATATTCCATTGAGGCGGCTTCCACGCCATAAATTCCGTCTCCCATTTCTATCACGTTCAGGTAAACTTCCATGATTCTTTCCTTGCTCCAGAAAAGTTCTATCAAAACGGTAAAGTAAGCTTCCAATCCTTTTCTTACGTAAGAACGATGCGGCCAAAGGAAAACATTTTTTGCCGTTTGCTGCGAAATGGTACTGCCCCCACGAATGCGCCGGCTTCGTTTGTTGTGCTCAATGGCTTGATTGATGGCTTCAAAAGAAAAACCGTGATGATGCAGGAACTGGTCATCTTCTGCTGCCACAGCAGCCTGAATCATATTATGGGAAATTTTGTCGATAGGCACCCATTTTTTGCTTATTTTTGGCGTTTCTCCGGAAAAAATGGATTCTGCAGTGCGGATAAGCATCAGGGGCGTAACCATTACCGGAACAAACCGATCGACAATCACCCAACCGATGCTAATCAGAAAGAATAAAACAACAAAATTTTTGATGAATTTAAAAGCTTTCCTGAACATAGCAAAAATTTTTTAGTCGATCAAACGAAAACGTAGACGCCATCGACCATCTTCATAATCATGGCTGATAATTTCGAAATGACCGATTTCGGAAGTATTGTTCACATGCTGCCCGATGCAGGCGCACACATCATAATCGCCAACTCTGACAATCCGCAAAACGTCGGAAGCATCATCGGGAAGTTTGGATAAATCAACAATACCGGAAGCATCTTCCCTTTTCAAAAATTCTATGGTTACCGGAAGATGGCTGTCGATCACGGCATTTACGCGATTGGAAAGTTCCTGAATTTGTTCTTCAGATGGTGCTTGAGGTAATAAATAATCGCACTTGCTTTTTTTCCGCTCAATATGGGCATTCTGAGAACGCCCACAGCCAAACATGCGAATCATCGTCTGATTAAGAATATGTTCGCATGTGTGCATGGGTTCGTAATATTGCTTTTTGGGCTCATTAATCTGATTTTCCATCTATCTCTCCTTTGCTTTCGTTTGACGTCTGCAAAGATAATGAATCCTTATGAAAAATTTTTATCAATGTTACAGTGTTATTTTTCAGGTTTAATTTGGTTTCTTGGTTTCACAAAAATACCATGCCTCTGTCCTTATCTTGATGTTTTCTAATTTTTTCTGAACATCAAATTACGAGTTCATCCATTTTTTTTCACAAATTTGGCAATGTCTATTCCTTTATCGGAAAAAAGTTTTACCAGATAAATTCCATCGCTATAACCTGCTGTATTTAAAATAGCAATACCTGAAGTTACCGCAGTGGAATAAATTTGGTTTCCTGCCACATCGAAAACCGCCAGACACCCGCTTTGCGGAATGTTGATAGACAAATCGCTCGATACCGGATTAGGATAAAGAACTAATTTATCCGTTGTTTTCTTGGTCGGCACATTTGTGTCCGAAAGCGATAAAACTACAATATCATCCCAAATGGCAGTTGAGTTGTAGGAACGGACTCCAATACAACCACTTGAATATGAGTTATCATTAAAATCAATTTTCGGAACGCTCATATCATCCACATAAAATTTAATGTTGTTGCCTTTTGCTACTACGCGAATATTGTACCATTGGTTTGCATTGATTTGCATTTTGGAAGCAATCAAAAAATGCCACGAACCATCAGCTTTTCCAACTTCAATTTGTTGTCTTTCGTTGCTGATTAATGCATAATAACCGCTGTATTCATCGGGCCCAAACGACAGACAACTTGCACGGAACAAAATTCCTGCATCACCCGTGCTGCTCACCTGAATTTTAGCATCATAGATAAAATCCGAAAAATTGGTTGCAGGGAAAACCGATTTTGAACAGGGATGACTTGCCTCAAGCTTTCCTGCAAAATATTCGCCATCTTTCACATAAAAACTTCCGCTGTACTGCACCCAGCCTTTTTGTCCTTCAGAGAAATCTTCAGCAAACCTGTCGGTTATCAATTTTTTCTCGCCAACAACAGGGAAACACGTAACCCGAAGTGTTTCTGAGCCATAAGGAACAAGCGTTATCTGCTCCAGTTGTTCAGAAGTTTCCACAGGACTGAAAGGCGGATCAGTTGCAATGCGATCGTTGTGCGATAAAGTCCAGGAAGGAAGTTTACGCGCAGAAACCGAAAGTGTTACAGGAGGTTCAGCAAAAGGATTTTCAGGCATTGTTGTGTTTACAACCCGATTAACCTGGATAGAATTTTCCGGATTATTTTGGTCAATCACCAGTGCATAATTCCAAGTCGAAGCAGGCAACACTTCATATTCACGGAAACCATTCCCGTAATCGTTGCGTACAGACCAATTTTCATTCATTTTCAACGAATAAACCAACGGTCCTCTTTGAATACTGACGGCATTGTTGACTTCCTGATTGATAACTATGGGCATTGGAAAGACGATATTTACAACATCATTGTTGCTCCAAGTGCGATGAATGGTATAAAATTCGCCGGGAACAATATTACTTTGCGCTACGCCATTTACTTTAATTTCGGGTGATTTGCACCATGCCGGAATTCTAAATTTCAAGGGAAATTTTGCCGATTGGTCAGCAGAAATAACAAATGTCAGTTGTTCGTCGAAAGGATAATTTGTAATTTCGTGAATACCAATCTTTACATTATCGGCCACCAATGCGTTAACCGTACACGGAGCATAAGCCATAGCAGCCAAACCGTTGTCGTGAGTAGCTGCCCACATCGTTTTTACAAAATAAGGAAAACCCATGTGAAAATTGAAACGACAACATCCATATCCGGAATACGGACCGGGCATATTTCCGTTATCGTAATTTTGGGCAAAACCGATGTATCCAAATTTGCTGACAACCTGATTGGCTTGTTGATAATACTGCAACCCTTTCATATCGTTGGTCAATCCGCCGGGCAAAGCATTAAAAGCAACTTTTTCCAACAAATCGCCAATGGAAGCATCGCCAAGAATCATTTGCACCGTTTCGCAAGTCTGCATTTGTTCCACTGCCGAGCAAAGTTCAAGCCCGGTCAAAGAAGATTTTCCAGCAAGCATTTCGTTTCCCGATTCCATTCCGTGTGGCTGTCCGTGTTCGCAAATCAAATGTTCCCGCCCTACAGTATAAGCATCTCTATCGGCTTGCGACAAAGATTTTTGATAATAAACGGCCGGCATTTTCATTGCTTGCGGAACATTTACATTATGTTTGGGCTGAAAATCGGCACCAAATTGATTAAATTTGTTGTTGGTAAAAATATCCGTCCAGTCGTAAGCCTGGTTTTTCAGTTTGTCAGCAAGGTCGAGCAAGAAAACATCGCCGGTTTGGTTGTAGAGCCAAAAAACAAGTTCGATGTTATCTCCAGCACGCGATTTCGCCCAACTGTCCAAAGGCTGGGTGTCAAGGTAATTGAGCTGAAATTGGAAGTATTTGGTAAAAAACGGTATCACTCGGCTGTCGCCGGTAGCTTCAAAATAATCTTTGAGAGCGTACAGCATCGGGATGCGCGGCCACCAGTCTTTGTTGTTGACAGGACCGAAAAAACCGCTGCGTTGTTGATGGTTCAATGTCCAGTCGATCCATTTTTGTGCTTTTGTTTTGAGGCTGTCGTTATCCAACTCGTAAGCCAAAGGTACCAATCCTTTTAAATAATAAGGCACCCGTTCCCAGCTGTCGCCTGTACCACCCAGCCAATCGCTGCCAGAGCCTAAATCGTTGTTGCTGTTGTACAAAGTTTCCGCACAGCCGGTCAATCCATCTCTTTGAAGTTCTAACTGCTTCAGCAGCCAACCTTCAGCTTTTACCGAACCAATGGGCAATTGTATAAACGGAACTTCCGCCAGAGGTGCACGATTTTTGATATAATTATCGGCCTTTGCATTGAGAATAAATAAAAAACAGCCTAAATTAACGGCGAACAATAAAAATAATGATTTTTTCATTTTTTTAAGAATTTAGCAAAAAAACTTTCGTTACTGGTTGAAATATTGATAAAATAAACTCCCGATTGGTAATCCTTTACATTCAAGGTTGTTTTTCCTGCAAAAATATTGGCAAATGCAACCTCTTTCCCTGAAGAATTATAAATACTTGCATATCCATTTTGAGGAAAATCCACATGCAAAACCGTCGTGGCCGGATTAGGATAAAGAGCTATAATGGATTTTTCGGAGGGATTTTTGAGTCCATTTCCTTCAGAATTAAAACTGAATTTATCCATTTTAAAACCATTGCCTTTGAAAACGAAATAAATATTATGTTGTCCGGTAAGAGAAACCGAAGTCGATAGGTCTGTCCATGAATTTCCAGCCGGGACGTTGACCGTGGCAAGCAATTGTCCGGAAACGCTCCCGTCGTGCAGCTCTATGCTGCCGCCACTTGCGCCATAAACGCGAATCACAATGCTGGTGGCAGTTCCGTTTCCAAAATCAACGTTGTTGTATGCCGTATAATAATTATCCTGAATATTCCCTATACAGGTCGGATTGCGAGAGCTCTTTTCAACAAAAACACCTTTCAGATAATCAAAATTTTCGGCTTCGATAGTTGAGAACGCATCTTTGACAATCAAGTTTTTGTCGAGTGGAGCATTAAAAGCAGCGGAAACGGCAGTAGAGCAACCAAATGGTTTGTTTGAAAAATCGTATCCATCCGAAAATATAAAATTTTCAGAAGTTTTTTCCCACCACGCCGTCCAGATCACACCTTTTGAATTTCGGTTATTAAAAGCCTGCAGTGCATTTTGTTGCAGCCATTCCACCTTGTCGGGTAAAGCCAAATCAACAACATAACGACGCAAATAACGCATCAATATTCCTTTAAAACCTTGCAGGTCATCGCCACTGCCGCAAACTTTGATGACGCCATGCGTATTGCACAAATCATTTCTCGTCCATTCTGCAATTTTATTTGCATCGGTGCGATATTGTGCAGTGCCATAGTGATTGAAAAGCATCAGCGCTGCACCCAGAAAAGTTCCCTGATTGTAGGAAGAAACCCAGTAATTGCCTACCGTAAAAACTCCGTTGTTCCACGAACCCGAATCATACACTTTTCCTGTGGCGGGATCATAAAGATATTGTCTTTGGAGCGCATAAAGTTTTTTTGCTTTTTCGTAATAAGAATCGTCGCCGGTAGCCATGGCAAGGTAACACGCGGCAACTTCTGCCGGTCCGTTGATACAGGAATTGCTGCCCTGATTACCGGTTGGAGTTTGTTTCCATCGCAACATTCCCGATGGTAACAAGGCTCGGGAATACATATTATCATAATTGTTTTTCGCAATTGTCAAATAATTGATTCCGGAATTGGGATGTTGTCCAAACATAAGATATGCTCTGATACTTGCCAACACAGCCCAAGCAATGTCATCATTGTATTCATTCCATGTCCAGTCCTGTCCGTTTCCCGGTTGTTCCCAGCCGGCAGGATAACTTACAAAATGTTCGTAAACCTGTTCAAACATCGTTTTGTATTCCTGTTTTCCGGTAGTTTCATAAGCATCGAGAATTGTTTCCATCATTTCGGCTTCGCCCCAAAATCCGGTAGAAGTTTTCAACATGTTGAAAAACCTGTTTTTCCATCCCAGCATGACGCTATCGCGCAACGCTTCCGACATGCCAATGGGAAAATTGGGTGTTGACTCTACAAACCACATTTGGCGAATAGAATCGGCATCTGTTTTCTTGAGTTGTAGCTTAATAGCCGAAGCATTGGCATCGGTATCCGGTTCAAGATAAAGATAATTGTCCGAAGATTGAATAGAAAAACGGATAAAATACGCATTAGGATATGCTCCATTTGCAACCGGAAGAAATTCCCATTTACAATATGTGTTATCGTTTACGTCCTGTATAATTTTGTCGCCGGCTTTAGGACGATGTGAACTTTCGCTCATCACCAATCCGGAATAGGCATTGGCCAGATAAAAAAAATTATCTCCGGATGCCACGGCAGTCCAACGTTGCGCATCTACATTGGTTTCCGTCCAAGTGATAACATCAGCTTTTGCGTCAAGCGACGAGTTGGTTGTGGTAAGCGATTTTCCGGCTGCATAAAAGGATGCTATTCTGTAAGTTTTTCCTGAAGAAATTTGAGCAAAAACCGACGAAAAATGAAAAACAAAAAATGAAAAGAAAAAAATTATAAATATGCGTTTCATTGATTTTTAAATTTTTTCACAAAGTTTTTATAAATGATAACGAAAAAAATTGATCTAATTTTTCAAAGTATTCTTTCTACTTAAAGTTTTCAGTTTTACAAGCAAAAGAATGCAAAGTTTTCCCCTAGTCAATTATATATTTGCATGTTGTTAAAGATTGCTTTGTTTTCACCGAAATCAGATAAATACCTTTTGAATAAGAACTTAAATCCAATTGTTGCCTGGCTTGCAGACTCTTTTGATTGAACAGCAACTTTCCGCAAATGTTATAAACTTGAATGTTACACTCATCATTATCTGTAAGATTCGCGATTTCAATGTTCACGATTCCGCGTGTTGCAGAAGTTACAGGATAAATTTTAATCTCAGAAGAAGAATTTACCTGATCAATGCCATTGGGATCGGCTCTGAATAACTGGCTTTTCGGAATAATTTCACGAGATTGAAACGCACTTGCCCATTCCAATTTGCACGAAGCCGTATTCCGGTTATCAAAAAATTCCACTTTGATTTCCGATTTTTCACCGCCAATCAGCGAAATTTTACCGGTTGCCGTCGCTATATTACCGACCCAATTATCGATAATCAATTGATCGTTTACCCAAAGTCGACTGCCAAAGTCGCTTGTTAAATAAAAGGTATAAATACCGGAATATCGCGGCATTACTTTCCCTGCCCATCTTACCGAAAAATTATCGGGATTAGTAATTTCGGCAACCGGCGCATTTGCACCCCAATTGAAGTTCACTGTTGTATCTGTACGAGTTACGACCTGTTCTTCAAAGTTTTTACCATTAAAATAAGTTCCAGTCAAACCGTCTCCATTCCCTTCTATGCCGCCCGGGTTGACCGTAAGTCCATTTGCTTCGCGAATAAGTTGAAAAATATGGTCGGGGCGAACAACTACATAGTTTGTGTCGAGCGTATTGGCCACATTTTTAAAACTTGTCGGAGTAATGTTGTTCCACGGAGCTGCCTGAATAATTATGAAGCGCGGAGTTCTGCCACTCCAACCCGAAGCAGCAGAGGCAATATGGTCTATCATAGCCTGTTCGCCATTACAGTAATTACACGAAAGCGGTTTTCCCGGCAACAATTGATTGTAAATAACAAGAGCACCTCCGGTATTTTGAGCAGTAACACCCAACAAAGTTGGTGCATTGTTTGCATAAATGTTTCCAACACTGCCATTGATGCCGCCAGTTATCGTATTCCAAACTGTAATAACACGAATACCGGCTTTCACATTATATTCTTCGGTCTTTTTCACAAAATTTGCCAGTGCAGCGGGATTCCAATTATTGGGATAAGTATAGCCATAGCCCGAAGGTCCGGAAATCAAATTATCATTATCTGTCGCTGATTGATGATAATAATTCAATGCGCCCGGCATGGCATCAACCATCGATGGAGACAAAGTCCATCCCATGGGGACGGAACCTCTGTCAGGATTATTCCATACTTTTCGCATCAAGTGTTCAACATACTGCAAATTATCGCCATCACTCAAAATAAAAGCAACATAAATTTTATTTTTCAAAGCCGGTTTTGCAGGCATTGGATGCGGATCTATATCTCGTGGCATCCCGCTATGAAAAGTCAAGTTAGAACAATAATCGCTTGCAATAGTTGTAAATCCGTAATTAGAAACACGCGTTACGCCCGGTTCTTCTTCGGGCCACCAGCCGATATAATTTGCTCCGGCTGGCATAGAAGCCAAAAACTTATTGAGTAAAGCACTTTCCTCTGAAACTTTTGGATCGAGCCAAACAACAGCTATTCCCAATGCTGAGACATATTCACGCAACGAAGCTTTGTGAAAAATAGGGTCCAACCCAACCAACAAACGCTTGTCCATATTTTGCCAAAGAGAATCGTACATCATTTGGTAAATTTGAAGTTTGCTTGTGAATCGACCACGCAAATCCCTGAGAATTGGAAAATTAAATGGAGCAGCCGTTAATCTGCTCAAAAGTGTCGGAGAAGCTACCAGTGCATTCAGGTTTTTTGCCATTGAAGCAGCCAAATTTACCGTATGGAGTTGGTCGGGATCATACACTATTAAACCTGAAACTTCGGATTTGTATTTTGACAACACAGTCCAACCGTCCGTTTCGTTATATTTCACCCCTAAAGAATTGAGCCAAGTATAGGCGCCTTCGGCAAGTGCATCTCCTTCATAAGAAAAAATACGCGGTTGTCTGCGGTTAACAAGTCCTTTGAGGGACGAAAAAAGGTACAATTCTGCATCAGAATTATTGTTGTTCAGATAAATCAAATCCTGTGTTGATGCCGATGCAGGAAAAGAAGGCAACAACTGACCTTCCGGCCATGAAATTTGCGCAAAAGAAACCGTTAAAATACAAAATGCAAAATTTAAAATTACAAGGAAACGTTTCATTTTTTATTGTGTTTTTATTTTGATTATTTTTGATTAAATTCTATTTGGTCATTGAATAGGGTAAGTCGCTTTTCTCTATTCCTCGCTTTTTATTCGGAATATTACTCATTCTGAAAAGTAGTTTTACTCCTTTTTTCAACGAATCGATATTTAAATAATTGTGGGTGTAGCTTTTGCCGTTTATTTTCAAATTATCCAAATAAACATTTTCGGTATTATTGTTAGTTGACAATATTTCAGTTGTTTTTCCATTTGATAAATGCAAAACAACCTTCGAGAAAAGCGGCGAACCAATAACATATTGTCCGCTACCAGGACAAACAGGATAAAAGCCAAGCGCTGAAAATACGTACCACGCCGAAGTTTGACCATTATCTTCGTCGCCACAATAACCGTCGGGCGTAGGAAGATATAATTTATCCATCACTTGCCTGACATGATATTGTGTTTTCCATGGCATACCTGCATAATTGTAAAGATAAATCATGTGCTGAATCGGCTGATTTCCGTGTGCATAATTTCCCATATTCATAATTTGCATTTCACGGATTTCGTGTATGGTAGAGCCGTAATAGCTATCATCGAAAACAGGTGGTAAAGCAAAGACCGTATCAAGCATTTGATTGAACATCTTCGTTCCACCCATCAAATCAATTAAGCCCTGAGGGTCGTGAAAAACGCTCCAAGTGTAATGTAAAGCATTCCCTTCAGTAAAATCGCCGCCCCATTTAAATGGACTGAATGGTTCCGAAAAATATCCGTCATCTTTTCTTCCTTGCATTAAATTGTATTTCGAACTGAAAAGATTGCGATAATTCTGGCTTCTTTGGGCATATATTTCTATTTCACTTTTGGGTTTGCCAAGTGCTTTCCCCAATTGATAAATGCACCAGTCATCGTAAGCATATTCGAGCGTGCGGGCTGCACTTTCGTTGATGCCGACATTGCAAGGCACATAACCCAGGCGGTTATAATATTCGTAACCTAAACGGCCTGTAGAAGAAACTTGCGGATGAACATGGTTGGCAGTATAGGTAATTCCTTCCCATAAAGCGTCGGTATCCTTCACCTTGATTCCTTGTAAAAATGCATCCGCAAGAACTGAGGCAGAGTTATTTCCAACCATGCAGCCACGATGTCCCGGACTTGCCCATTCGGGGAAAAAGCCGCTTTCCTTGTAAGCATTGATTAAACCTTCCTGCATCATCGCATTCATTTCGGGATAAAGCAAATTGAGCAAAGGAAAAAGACAGCGGAAAGTATCCCAAAATCCGGTGTCAGTAAATAGGTAACCCGATTCGGTTTTGCCGTTATACGGACTATAATGCACCACTCCGCCACTTTTATCATATTCAAAAAAACTGCGTGGAAAAAGCACAGAGCGATACAGACAAGAATAGAAGGTACGCAATTTATCTATATCGTTGCTTTGAACTTCCACTCTACCAAGAATTTCGTTCCAACGTTTTTTGCCGATGGTTTTTATTTCTTCAAACGAATGATTTCCGAGTTCTTTTAAATTGATTTCTGCTTGTTCAAAACTGATAAATGAAGATGCTACCCGAGCATGTACCAATTCACCGCGTTTTGTAGAGAACCCAATTATCGAACCTGTGTGGTCGGCTTTCCCTTCCAATTCATTTTCACTAAATTTTCCGTTGATAATTAATGTTTTATAACTAAATTTTTTATCGAAAACAATAACAAAGTAATTTTTGAAATTTTCGGGCACTCCGCCTGAATTTTTTGTCGTGTAACCAATGATTTTATTCTCCTCCGGAATGATTTTTATAAATGAGCCGTTGTTAAAGGCATCCACTACTACATATGAACAATCTCTTTCAGGAAAAGTAAAACGAAACATGGCAGCGCGTTCTGTCGGGGTTATTTCGGTAGTAACATCAAAATCGGCAAGATATACTTTGTAGTAAAAGGGTTTGGCTATCTCAGCCTTATGTGAAAACCAGGAAGCTCGTTCATTTTCGTCGAAAACGGGTTTACCCGTAATCGGCATAATAGAAAATTGTCCATAATCGTTTATCCAAGGACTGGGCTGGTGAGTTTGCTTGAAACCGCGAATTTTATCAGCATCGTAGGTATAGGTCCAGCCATCGCCCATTATACCGGTTTGCGGTGTCCAGAAATTCATTCCCCATGGAAGCGCAACTGCAGGATAAGTATTTCCGGTGGATAAATAATTTTTAGACTGAGTTCCAACCAGCGTACTGACGTAATCGACAGGTGATTGCGAAAACGAAAAATTGAGAACTAAAAATGAAAAATTTAGAACTAAAAAAAATTGTTTCATGCCTGTTAGAATATTTTATTGAATTTAAAAGTTTGTATTCCTGTTTCTGTTTCTATTTTAAGTACATACATTCCAGCAGACAAAAAAGAAACATCTATTGATTTGTCATCCGACAATTTGCCGTTAGCTATTTTTCTGCCCGAGATATCGAAAATCTGTACATTTTTAATCATTCCTACTCCGTTTTCAATTGTTAACTTATTTTTGACGGGATTAGGATAAATATGAATATCTTGCTGCCCAATAACTTTTATTGCCGATTCACCCTCATAAAAAAAAATCAACATATCGTCCGAAAAGTTGCCACTCTGCAATTTGTAAATCTGCAGAATTTTTGGTTGCCAATACATTCAAACGAAAATATTTGCAAGTTTTCGCAATTTTTGGTGTGTAGGAATTGGTCTGGGAACGCTCCGAAAATTCAGCATAATACCGTTCATCTAATATCGACCAATTTTCGGCATCGTCAGAGCCGAGCAGTTGCCAGTGAAGTGGGTCGCTATCGGGATTGTCGAGTGCAGAAGTGATTGTATATTGACGTAAAATTGTTTTTTGCGGTAAAACGCCGGTAAGGCTAACGCCATTGCTTGCTATTTGCGCCTTAAAAACGGTTGTCGCATCATTATCCATAGCAGGATATTCTGCAGCAAGCCGATAGTCAATATCTACAGCAGGTACTGCTGGCAAATCGTTTGTAACCACATTTAATTTCCCTCGCCAATTTTTCACACGGAAAAAATAAGGCAGATAATAATTTGCCGATTGATTTGTTCCGTAACGGTTGAAGTCGCCATTATAGTTTTTACTCACCGAATACAGCAATTCGCCGTTTATTGAGAACTGTTGGTGCAAAGTAGGAATGTAACAAATAAAATTATTGGAAGTAATTTCAGCGGGTAGCTGACCTACTTTCCGGCGATTGGTAAAGGGTCCCACCGGTGAAGCAGCATCGTGAACAAAGGAATTTGGGCTAAAACACGGCTCCTGTTCAAAAGCAAAATATTTACCGCCATCTTTAAAAACAAAAATCGCATTGTTCAACAATTGGTGTCCAGCATTCCACCAGCCATCCGTATCACTTTCCGCCCAATCATGTGTGGTTGTCCAGTTTTTTGTTGCCGCATCATAAAATTCCCAAGTTCCCGTTAAATCTCCATCGATATTTCGAGCCACAAAAGTAGCGCTCACGCAAATGCCAAAATTTCGTTCGCCGTAGATATACACTACACCATCATCGTCGTCAAAAGCGATATTTGCAAATCCAACTTTTCCGGTATAACGGTCTTTTGCCACTCGTAGCAGTTGCAAATTGGGCAACGAAAACACAGCCACATCCACTCCAACACTTTGCATCCCCCATTGTCCGCCTCCGGCATTGACAGTATGTTCGAGCAAAATTTGTAATTCAGGCGTTCCGTTACGGTAATAAACGTGCCCGCCCATAGGCCAATACCATTCTTGACCATCAGGAAGCGGATTGCCATTTGCATCAGTACAGCGAATTGCAGGCTCTATTTGCCCAAGATTTTTACCAGCTGTCAATAGGCGAAATGCGCTAAAATCGAGACCATCTTGTGTCATCAAAGCATTGCGCAAAAATTGGGCAAGTTCAGTCAAGCGGTTTCGCTGCGAATTGACAACACCACAATCGTAATCGCCCCAAGTCCATACGCTTCTACCATCAGGTAAAAGCGTAGAAATACCAACATCTCCACCATTCCAGCCATAGTAACGCTCGAAGAAACCATCGAAATCCTTGTCGGCAAAATATTTTGTGGAGAAATTACCGGTAATGGATTGCCAATTATACGTTTTTGGAGCGGGAAAACTATTTGTGTTATTGACCAACACATGAAACGGCTCACTGACAAAAAGTTGATTTATGGTATTCGACGGATCTTCGCCGGTTGCATATTTGAGTGAAAAATCGCCAGTATTTTCATTTGTAACAATTGCAAAAGAAAAATCAACTACAAATGTATTGCGACTGCTGAATGTTATTTTATCGAGTGCACGTCCGCCCCACCAATAATATCCGGCTGGCGTTTCGAGATTTCTGGAAAGATAATCGCTGTAAAATTGGCAATAAGCAAATTGTCCTTTCACCGTGTCGCCATTCGAAAAGGCAATGGTAAAGTCGCCACCTTTTCCCGCCACACACCAACCGACCGGTAACAATAGGCCAAATAGATTCCGCGTTTCGCCACGAATGCCAGTTGCCGCACTCCACTTCAACGACAAGTCGAACTCAGAAAAATTATCAACCGTATATGTTTGCGAATGAACACTCAAAAACAAGCACAAGGAGAAAAAAAGAATCAATAAAAATCTATTCATCTTTTTGTGAATTTTACAGATTGTATTCCGTCGTCAGTTTTTATTTTCAAAAAATATACGCCGATTGGCAACTTTGAAATTTCTACATACTTACCTTCAGCCAATTGGCAATTCATTATTTCTTTTCCAGATAAATTTATAATTTCCACACTTTTAATCGACAATTCGGTATTGTCGACAATCAACCTGTTGTTTGCAGGGTTGGGATAAACATTCAGTTTAAAGTTTTTTTTTACAGTTTTAACTCCTGACGCGTTACTGCTTTTATTATCAAAAACATATGATCCTGACTCGAGTTCCAATACAAAACGTTTTGTTTCGGTAGTAAAATTAATAACACCTTCCACTTTTTCAGCAGCTACTCCATTTTGATATACCTTTATTGTATCGTTGTATCTTGGCAAATAAAGTGTTGCAGTTGTATTTGCAGGAACAGTGAGTACATAGCGGTAGTTTCCGTCAGCTAAGCGTTCCCATTTGATTTTAATTTTTCCATAGTACGAACCAAAAGAAGCATCAACCATAGTGATTCTTTCATTTTCGGGCACATCTCGCAAATCGGGTGTAGGTTGGAGAAAGAAATGCTTAAAGCCCTGATTTTTTTCATCTGCTTCTATACCGGCTATATATCGGAACTTCCACTCAGAAACTGCACCATAAGAATAATGATTGAAAGAATTCATGGACGGATCACCAAAACCGCTGGCAATGGTGTATGAATTCCAACGTTCCCAAATGGTAGTTGCTCCTTGATCAACACTGTAAAGCCACGAAGGATTATTACGCTGCAACAAGAGATTATAAGCCACATCCGAAGCTCCAAACTTGCTCAAAGTTTGATTTAAAATACCGGTGCCGACAAATCCGGTACTTAATTTGTTCCCGTTGTTCCGAATTTTTTCAACCAAATGATTGACAGCATTCTGTGTTTTTTCGGCATTCGGGAATAAATCATTCTGCAATGCAAGTAAATATGCAGTCTGTGTATCCACAGAAAGGAATCCGTTACGCGAATTAACGTATCGCGATTGAAATTCTGATTTGATATTGTTGTAAAGCGTTTGATATTTGGCGGCTTTTTGGGCATAAAAATCATTAGCCGATTGGCTCAAAGCCGCAGAAATTTTCGTCATAAGCTGAGCAACATAAGCATAATAACATACGCTGATAAAACGAGGATTTGTTTCTTCATAAGCCAACCAGTCGCCATATTGTGTATTACCACCATTGTAAAGATAGCCGTCAAATTGCTGAGTTGCCATCCAATCCATAAATTTTTCCATAGAAGCGTAATTGCTGTTCAAAACTTCTTTGTTTCCATACATTAAATACATATTCCACGGAACGATAATACCAGCTTCTGCCCAAGCCGTACGGCCTGAACCTACGCCCCAATTATATGGTACTACCGAAGGATAAGTACCATCGGGTTGTTGGCTGTCCAGCACATCTTTTGCCCATTTATTGAAAAATGATACAACATCAGCATTATAAGCAGCAGCGCGTGAAAAAATTTGCGTATCGCCCATCCACCCTAAACGCTCATCACGTTGCGGACAGTCGGTAGGAACACTCAAAAAATTGCTTCTCTGACCCCATATTATATTGCTATACAATCTATTAACCATTTCATTGCTTGTGGTAAAAGATGAATTTTCTTCATTTGCCGTTCCTACCACTTCACCATTAACATATTCAAAGTCGGTATTTTCCGTAGCAGTAATTTCACAATAACGAAATCCGAAAAAAGTCATGGAAGGATTGAAAATTTCACCCATGGCATCTCCTTTCAGAATGTAATTCAATGTAGCTTTGGCCGAGCGAAGATTTTTCAAATAAAGCATTCCTTTGGCGTTATCGTTTCCACGTCCACTTTCCCCTGAATCGTTCAACATTTCGGCAAATCGAGCACGGACTTTTGTTCCACTTGATCCTTTTACCTTAAACTTAATCCAACCTGCAAAGTTTTGACCGAAGTCTATTATTGCCGTTTCCCCTTTTTGCAAAGAAAAAGGCTGAGATGCTGCAAACATACGCACTATGTTTATTTGTCCGTAAGTTGAGGCATCAGGATTAATACCATTATAAATGACAATGGATTTCGGTTTTTGTTCCAAAGATGTTCTCACCCGAACAGGCTGTCCGATAAATGCCAACATATCACCTGTGAAATAGTTATTTACATCTGTTTCAAGCCAATCAGAATCGTCAAAATCACTGGTAGTCCAATTACTTTCTTTCCGAGCATCATAATTTTCACCATCATAAATATCAGCCATTCGTATGGGAGAATTGGTTGTAGCTTTCCAATTGGAGGTGTTGGTTACAAATGTTTCAGTTGTTCCATCGGAATATGTTACCAAAATTTTAGCAATAAAAGCAAGCGGATGCACTCCATATTCATTGTGAGCAATGCGTCCTGTGAACCAACCAGAAGAAACTTCCGCTCCTATGGCATTTTGTCCCGATTTGAGCAAATCTGTTATATCATAAGTTGAATAAAAAACGGTTTTGCGATAATCTGTCCATCCGGGTTTCAGTTCGTCATAAACGATATTGCCATCGGATTGCGGTGTGCCAACACGTCTGCCATTGATAAACATATCGTAAATTCCCAAAGCTGAAGCATAAATGCGGGCTGACTTTATGGGTTTTGCGATGACAAATTCATTACGAAACATGGGAATTCCCTGTACTTCGTTTTGCAACACCCGAAAATCGGCATTTCCGTTTGCCATTAAGTCCATTTTGGTGTTTCCGTTCACCATGATGGTATTGGCTTCCTCAAAATCGTTTGAACCATTTTCAAAATTTTCGGTAAAAGTTTTTGGTATGCCGTTTTCGGAGTATTTATACTCAATATTGTCAACATAAGCATGTTCGTGTGTTCCATTATCGCCGGTATAAACGCGAAAGCCGATGAACCCATTCTGCAAAGCCGGACTGTTGTATGTGTCCACAAGTACGCCATCAAGATAGGTATAAATCACATTATCAACCACATCTATTTTTAATCTTCTTTCATGATTAAGGATTTGTTCCGTTGTAAATTGCGCTGGCAACGGAATATCTGCTATAGCAGTTGCATTCCCATCTATAAAAATGTGTCGGCGCAAAATGGGATGACTTACCTGATAAGTATTTATTGCCCACATATACATATTATTAGCATCTTTGGCACCAAAAATTACTCCTGCATTCTGATCAATTACCGTTATATCGCAGGCGAGCGTAAAGCTCACAGGTTCGGTACTTTCAGATTTTTCTTTTATTTTCAGCCAATGGGCTCCACTCCAACCCGATTGCATTAGTCCCGTTTCAAAAAAAGCTTCTTCATATGACGAAATTTTGGTGCCGTTTTTATCCCACACATCAACTTTCCAAAAATAGCGGGTGGAAGGTGAAAGAGCAGAACCAGCATATTTTATTCCAACAGAAATATTGGAATTAATTTTTCCCGAATTCCAAACTACTTTAGTTCGATCGCCATCGAACAATGCAATTTGATAAGCTGTTTGGCATTGCCCAGTTTCATCCGATTCCATTTCCCAACTGAATTGCGGATTTGGTGCATCAATTCCAATAGGATTTTTCAAATATTCCACCCGAAGATTTTGTATTGTTGTGGTTGAATACACATGAAAGCTGAGAAAAAATAAAATTCCGCACAAAAGCAACCACTTAATTTTCATAATATTTTAAACTAATTTGTATGAATGAATCAATAAATTATTTTCAATGTTTTTCCGTGTAAACGAACAAGATATATTCCGCGAGCAGGCAAAGCAATCTTCAATGTGCTGCTTACTGATTTTTGTTGTTTGAAAAGTCTCCCATCTATACTATAAATCTGAACATTTTCACCTGACAACAAACCATTGATAATAAGATTTCCGTTGCTTACATAATAGATAAAATTTGTCTCCTTGTTTGGTGAATCTACAAAATTTGTTTCATTGCTTTGTTCTTCGGATGTAATATAAATTCCAACGTCGATTAACTGCCCACCTGCAGTTTGTGTACATTTTGCCGCCAATATATTCCAACCTTCGTGTAATAAATTTTTGTCGAATTCAAAATACTGGTAAGCTGTAATATAGCCTTCACGGTGCAAAGCAAGTTCGTTATTGAGATAAATTTCGCAATCTTCATCGTGCCAAATGTAGAAATAGGTTTTATCGAGCGCTTCCAAATCTTCACTGTTCACATAAAATTTCTTTCGAATAAATATCTGATTGGAAGTCCAAGTGGTATTTTGCAGGTTTTGTTCTGTTCCAAAAGGTGCTTTCCCCGATTGCCAACCACTGTCATCAAAAGTATTTGTGTACCAATTTGAAGCGGGCGAGTCGAAAGTGTATTGCCAAGTTTGCGCCGTATCGTTTTTCAACGAAATCGGCAAAATAGCTTTCCGTTGCTGAGCAATTTCGTCGAACCATGTAAAACGGTCTACTATGTATTGTTTTACAAAATCGATATATTCGTTATACGTATTAAAAAGTGCATCTTCAAACCAAACTTTACGGTTCAAAGAATTCCATCTTGCAAAATTTAATGCTTGAGATTGCTGCAAAAGGGCTGAATTTTCGTCCATGTATTCGAGCAAATGTTGCTGCAAATTATCGCTTTTAACCTCTTTCCATAAACGTCTTAATACTGTTTGAGCCGTATCTGTTTGCATAATTTTTCTGAACCATTCCAGCGCAACACCGAAATTTGTTTTCAAGGTTTCGCTGTAGCGTGGCACTCTTTCATTGGTCAAAAAGGCCTGGTCATAATCCCAAACAGGGCCAAAATAAAGTCTATCATCTCCCCGTTTTTTATAACAGGGAATACACCAGTACGAATCGCAATTGCCGCTCAGCTCGGAATGAAGATAATACTTTACTGCGCTTTCAATATCGATGTACTTTTCAAGTGCCTCATTTGTGTTGGTAAACAACGAATTTTCCAATACACCGACATGATTTTCTATCCATTTTTTTTGTTCAGGCAAAATTTCGTCGCTGTCAGGGGATTTAATCGTAAATGGGACTCCACGCTGCGTAGTAAAATGCACCGGCTCCTGGTCGGCATAAGCGTCAATTTCGAGTTGATAACCGCCAGAAATATTGTAAGGATCGACATCGGCAGTTGTCATTTCATCAATATTCACTCTATTATTGTCCACATCAACATTGTCGCTTGCCATGAATGTTCCATAATAAAACCCATCCAAAACAACATCAACCATAACACATGAAGGAGTAAATTCAAAACCGAGCGCTTTGCTCATTTCAAAAGCTAATCCATTGCGTAGCAAAGTTTTATCAACTGCAAGAGCTATCAATGTCCAGTTTTTTGCTTTGGCAGGCATTCCCAGAAAATGTTGCTTTGCATTGAATTTAATTTTAAAAGATTTCTTTTCCATGAAATCCCAAGAAGAATTTCCTCTTCCACGCACTTGTGCATCAAAAATCTCAACCAAATCGGCATTTGAAACCGCCACTTTTGCCGGAACATAAGTTTCCTTGTTTACAAAATCAAATTGCCCAGCCGTCTCCAGATATATGGTCGGCAAATTTGTAAGTTTTGGATAATTGATGGTTTGTAAATTCAGATCAGTATAAAATTCGAGCTCGGCAATGCTGCAACGATGGTCGGGATTCATACAACGCACATAGCGAAAAGTTTGAGGGGTAGTAATATCGTAAGTAATATATTCGCCGGCATTAGGCGTTTGCGTTACAGTAAAAAGTGTGACGGGATTGGCAAAATTAGGATTATCTGCTCCTTGAAACTGAGTACCGACAAATTGCTCATTCCGGTCGGGCATAGGATAAATGCGGATTTTTCGGATGGGAAAATTTTCTCCCAAATCAAGTCCTACCCACCCACTAACATCATGAGCCATAAAACTGGTTGCTTCGTTCGTGTCGAAAGCATTGTAAGCGTGGCGAGTGTAATTATCGTCGGGAACAGTCGACATAACAACGCCACGGAGTTTTTGATAGTCGACTAAATTTTGCGCACACAAAAACGGAATAAATATACTGAAAATTAATAAGTTGAGTATGGATAACGAGCGTTTCATATGATCAGTTTTAATGTCTCGGACTGGTTGTTTTTATATTGAATTGCCACCACATAACATCCCAATTTTTTCATCAGAAATGAAAATGGAGCATTGTTTTTGCAAGCTATGAGGCATCCATTTGTGTCGTATAAACTGACTGTGTTTATCTCGTATCCAGTGATAACTACTTGTCGGCTTTCAACCGAAATTTTTGCTTTTTCAGCATTTTGTATAGTTTTAAATCCCATACCGACAGGCTTTATATAAGCGGGCTGATATTCTGTGCTAACAGTTAAAACATCTCTTCTGTTACCCGGCACAAATTCAACTGAGGTGGTGTACATTTCGCGGGGATTGACTTCAGTTTCGCTATGATGAGCATGAAAAGCCATCCGCAATTGTCCGTCTTTGTCGGTAAAAAGGCAATGATGCCCGGTGCCGTAAAGTCCATCGGGTTTTTGCAGTATGGGATTGTTAGGATTTTTCACCCAACCACCGGAAATATTGTCAGTATAAGCATAACCCACACCATATTTTTGACTTCGGTAATCGTTTGCCGAATAAGTTAAATAATACAAGCCATTATGCTTAATACAAAACGGGCCTTCGTTAACTTTTCCCATATCGGCTTCCCAACCTGAAGTATTCGCAGCAAAGCAAAGATGCAATGTGTTGGTTTTTATGGTTTTATAATCTTTTTCAAGTTCTGCCATCCAAATAGCATTTCCATCAGTAAAACGGACAAAGAAAAGATAAGGGGTTCCATCATCATCAATAAACAGAGAATTGTCAATACCTTTTTCTTCGAACATAGGTTGCTGAATGTCTTGTACAAATGGGCCCAGCGGCGAACTGGAAGTTGCCACACAGATATGTTCATCGGCGGAATAATACATGTAAAACTGTCCGTTGATGAAATAGACTTCAGGCGCCCAAAACCAACGATCGGCATAAGAATTGTTTTTATGCAGGGCAAGATTAGACTGCTTTGTCCAAAATTTCAAATCGTCCGAAGTATAAACCACTATTCCATCAGCATCTGAAGTACCGTAAGCATAATATTTATTTTCATAACAGAGAATAAATGGGTCGGCAAGAGGTAACTTTTGCTGACCTAATGCAAAATGCAAAACAAAAAAAACAAAATAAAGAGATAAAAATAAACGTTTCATTTCAGATATAAAATTAGGGTAATATTTATCTTACGATACTTTCGTTTCAGCTTTTCAAAAAAATTTTCTTTATTTTCGGCATATCGCTTTCACTTTAATTTTCTATTACTTTAACCGATAATTTTGAGTCGCAGGGTTGAAGAGGTAAATCAATTGTAAGCGTTTTAGTTGCAGAATTGTACTGAAATTTTCCTTTTTTCCCATCAATAAATTTAACTGCTAAAGGTTTCGGTCTTGCTAAAAGTTCGAGACGATAAACACGTTTTGCAGGCATACCTGCAAATGTTCCCTGTCGTGGATAAATGGTATAAATTCCCTCAACATCTTTTTTCGATTGTGTAATTTTAGTAAAAGTACAGGCTCCTGTCTCATAATTATCATTATCATTTTCATCTTCATAAAGCAAAAATTCACCTGATTTACCAGGAGCAAACTGCAAAATAAGTGTATCGGGACGTTGCTTCAAATGACCGATTTTTGGATATTTAGGAATAATTACCCCCTCGCGGTAATAGTATGGAATTTGACTTCGGCTAAAACTCCGGTTAACTACCCGATTTCCTTCGAGTAACTCTCCTGTAGAAACTTCGTACCATTTCCCTTTAGGCAACCAAACGGTTTGAGTTACCAAATTGGTACCTTTGTCCGACTTAACTATTGGCGACACAAGAATATCATTTCCAAACATGTATTGACCTTCGTAACGATAAGCTTCTTCGAGTTCTGGGTAATCGTAATACATGGGACGACAAAGTGAAATTCCTGTATCATAAGCGTAGCGGGAGTAAGTATAAATGTAAGGGATCAGCGAATAGCGAAGTTCCAAAGCCTGACGCATTAGAGAAAAATTTGGATAGCGCCAAATACGTCGTTCAATATGGCGGGCATTGGTAGCGTGTGTTCGCATGATGGGCGAAAAAACACCGTATTGAATCCAACGCAAATAGAGTTCAGGATCATTGTCGCCGCTTTGCTGATGACCTCCTATATCATGGCTCCAATAGCCATAACCAACATTGGAAGCAGTGGCCGTAAAATAAGGCTGAAAAGCAAGCGAAGGAAAAGTTGCATACGTATCACCGGAAAAACCTATCTGATAGCGATGATTACCTAACCCTCCCCAGCGATGAAAAATGATAGGACGTCCTTTACGTTGTAATTTTTTGTCTGTAAAAAACACATGGTTCAACCAAAACGTATTTCCCAAATCAGGCTCGTTGCGGGCTATCATCCATTGTTGCCAATCAATCCACCAAAAGTCCACTCCCAAATTTTCGAGAGGTCGAAGTATGTATTTGAAAAACTCCTGATAAAATTGTTTGTTTTCGATGTTCCACGGAATGGTTTGTCCATCAGTAACTTTCAAACTGGCTGCTAATTTCTCGTAATTATCCTCTTTCGGAAAAATGCCCTCAGCAGGATGGAGATTAAGCGTTGTTTTCAAGTTTTGTTGGTGAAGCCATGCAATAAAGCCGGCAGGGTCAGGAAATAAAGCTTTATTCCACGACCAGCCAGTCCATTCCGTATTGTCGGTACTGCCAGTTTTACCATTCCTGTGCCAGTCCATGTCTATAACCATTACATCGATAGGAATATCGTTTGCCTTAATTTCATTCACTATGTCGATAAAATCCTGTTGCGAATAGCGCTGGTATTTTGAATACCAGTATCCAAACGCATAAAGTGGTGGCATGGGAATCTTCCCTGCAATGCGGGTAAAATCGTATAAGGCTTTTTTATAATCATGCCCGTAACCGAGAAAATACCAGTCGAGTGAGTGGGGATCTTTTCGTTGTGCTACCCAATTAATTCCTTCGCTTCCGTCGAACATCAGGCTTAAACTGCCGTCATTTCGCCTTTGTTTTTCATCTATCACTGCCCAACCCGAACGGGAAAGTAAACCATCTTCGAGCCAACTGCGCACATCACCTTCAGCATTATCCAAAGTTCTTGTCGTGCCTTTCAGATTAAACGGATCTTTTTTACCTGGATACCAAATCACATCTTTACCATTCAACTTCAAAGCAATTTGCAAATTTGGATGGACTGAGTCGTTATTGACAGGATAAGAACCAATTTTATATCGCAACTCAAGTTTATCTGTAGTAATAATCAAATAACCATTTTCGTTGTGTGAAGTGAAAAAAGGAACAGGCAAATCGCGATTGACAACCACAAATGATGCTCTATCTTCAAACAAATTTAGAGCGCTCCATTCTATGCGGACAAGTTCAGGCGTCAGCACAGTAAAACGCATATTGCCAGATGTAACAATGGCAGCAGGATTTGCTTTCGGGTTATTTTCCGCATAAAGCGGTTGATAAAAAATAAACGCAAGCATATAAATCAAAAGAAATAAATATTTTTTCATGCTATGTGTGTTATAATTAAACGAATCAAATTCTTTAACAAAACTCCTAAAACCTTTGATTAAAATCGGTCTTATCGTTTAAATCACTTACAATACCACAATTTTCTGAGTTTTTTGGAAACCTGAATCTGTAACTTTTATTATGTAAGCACCTGACGACAAAGCTAAGAAATCATTGTTTTTTGTAAGCAATTTGTTGTATAAATTTTCCCCTAATAACGAGAAAATATTCACTTTTGCGTTTAAAAATGGGTTATTGCAATTAATATTCACTCCTCCCTTTGAACCCGAAACAGTAATTCTCTCTTCATTCGCACTATTTACACTTGTCCCATTTTTCATAATGCGAATAATGGTGTATGAATAGGCTGGAAAATTATAAGCAAAAGAAGCGTTTTCGAGAGTGATTTTTGAGAATTGGGGAATAATTTTTTCAGGTTGCTCAGGGGTATTATCGCCACTCAAAGCAGCCGTTAATTGAATAACATCAGCCATCCATTTTGGATTGAAATTCTGTATATTAAAGCTTTGATTGACATTTGTCGCTTGTGTGTTGACAATGTGAAGCACCAGCGTTTGAGCATTTTCGTCAGTAGTGGCCGTAACATCAAGCGTTAAACCTCTTGATGTTTGTTTTACGCGTTTCGGCAAATGATTTTGGGCTGCCATTTGTTGTGCATAATATGTTGGCATTCCCCACACTTGCGAAGGAGTAAAAAATATCTGACCTTGATCCCATCCGTTGTCATTTTGCAAATAAGGCTGAAGTGCATTCGCAGCGCAAGAAGTCAATACAAAATCTCCCATGCGACGCACGGTATTCAACACAGTAGCATGAGACAGAGCACGCTGAAAATTATGAAGATTTCCATTTCCTTCAAAAATAGCGCATTTCATATTGGTATTGACATCCCATTCTTTAAATTTTTCTTGCATTTTTCGCAATTCCGTTTCTATTGTTTTCCCCGATGTCAGTTCATCTGTCCATGGATGGTAGTCCCAAAAATCGGCTTTACCGTTAAGTGCATTAAAAACACGTTGTGAATTGGTGGATTCAGGACGCCACCATGCAGAATTAATAAATTTTAAATTTGGGTCTTTTGCTTTCATCGCATTGAATAAATCGAGAAAACGTTCAATATAATGTGTGTATTCTGCAGTAACATCACCATTAAAAAGAACTTCTTCATTTCCTATTTCTATGTACTTAACCCTGTAAGGCTCTGGGTGTCCATTTTCGGCGCGTTTTGCTCCCCAAACTGTTGATGTCTCGCCATTCAAATATTCAATCATATCAGCGGCATCCTGAGCTGTTTCTTCGATATTAATAGCAAAAGCAGGTTCAAAACCAGCAGCTTCGCAAAATTTCAAAAAATCTTCAATTCCAAAACCATTTGTCGAAAACGGATACCAATGTCCACGGTAAGGTGGTCGTAAATCGGGATCGCCTATCATCTTTTTGAACCTATATTCTGGAGCATTCACCATTGTTCCTCCGTAACGGAGAAAAGTAAGTCCTTGTCCAACCATAGCATTTCCAATATCGGCACGACAAGGCAAATTGTGAAACCGTTCTTCTCCAACTCCTTCGAGTACTACCTGATCAATCCATAGTAAACCTTCGTTTTCTATCCAAAAGGCAAAACGCGCATTGCTGTCAGTGGCGGTTGAAGTGAGTTGAAACGGATATTTTGCCCATGAAGAACCGATATTTTTCAATTTTTGTGAAGCATAAATTGACTGACCATCAGCACTCAGCAAAGCGACAGTAACATCTCCTGAAAAATTTGCACAACGAAGATACATGCGTCCCTGAAACTGTTGTCCCGTTTTTACAGCAATACCCCAACGATTCAGTCCTCCATTTATTAAACCTGCTCTGCCACTACCATCTGCAAAAACAATTTTTTGTGCTGCCGTACCGTTAAATGGGTCTTGCTGTTCGCGAATAAAAGTTGCATTTGGATTTTCGCGAAGAATATCCCACTGACCGCTTCGAGTAACAACACCCGAAAAAGGTAAATCAGTCCAGTCTCCATTTGTTTTTATTTTTAAATTCCGGAACGAAACATTAGAACGCCATGTACGTAAACCAATTTTACCAGAAAGAAAAGGAACATTGTTATCAACATAATCAACATTGGGAGCAATAGCATCATTCACATAAATTCTGATTCGGCTGCCTGACAATTCAACCCGAAGTCGCGTCCACTCATCAGAGTTGAAATTAACGGCAGTATTGCCAAGCGGCTGCCAATTGTGCTGATGTTTACCGAGAATTATTTCATGTGTAATGGCATTCAACCCTATTTCGTAACCATCCCAATTGTCGGCACCAATTCCCGGATTATTTACTCGCAGGATGAGTGCAGCACTTTCGCAGACATCATTAAATTTCATTTCAACCTCTATGCTACCATCAGAAAAGGATGAATGATGCAACAATTTCGACCCATCATCTGCGGTTACTGACAACGCAGATGATGAGACAGACCAATTGCCTCCGTAATCGTCAAATTCATCAAAACTCATGCTTTGAGAATCTTCCTCGAAACTTTCTCCAAAAATTTTCTGGTCATACAATCCGCCATAAATTTCATGATTGACATCTTCGATACAAGACCCATAAAGATAAGGAGTAATCGTATTTTCGACTGTAGCGACATCAATAGTAACAGGATTCTGAGCAAAAATAATGTTCAGCGACACAATAAAAAGGTATAAAATAGAGAGTTTTTTCATGGTATTATTGTGTTAAAATCCTGGTTTTTCAATTTCAAAATTGATGTATTTCAGTCAGCTGTAAAACATTTTTTATTTCATTTTTTCTTCCAGCATCTTTATAAAATATCCACCTACCACAGAACGTGCCTGAAAACCTGATTGTTTGGCATCTGTAGTCCAAAACCAGTCGGACATCGGAACCCGTGTTGGGGTTTCGTTTACATATTTATAGAGAGGCGAAATAAATTCTTCGAAAGTTGCCTTATCATTTGCCAAAGTTGCCGTCCAAATAATCCAATCGGCTTTGGAGTAGGCTTTACGATTGTCAAGAGGTAAACCATATTTGTTTTGTTTTGTCAGATAATAAGCAATTTCTTTTTCGGCAACTTCCGGCGGGAAAATATTAAATTTCAGCAGTTTATCCCAAATCAAATTATATTTCTGGCTCCAAGTTCCCGGTTTATCGAAAGTCAAACGATAATGATCCCCATCATCGGCCATAGTCATCCATTTCGCTGCCATTTCTTTAGCGATGTTGGTATATTTTTCGGCTAAATCTTTCTTATTCAACATATTTGCCAAATATCCGTAAGAAGCAATTCCCATAATCGCCTTTATAGACAAATTGGTGTTGTGAGCAAAATGTCCAGCAAAATCATCAGTACAGAGTTGATTTTCGGGGTCTAATCCTTCTTTTACAAGATAATTTGTCCACACAGTAAGAACATCCCAATGTTTTTCGGCATATTTAGCGTTACCTTCGCGTGCTGCCAAAGCTGCTGTAATAATCAACATATTACCAGTTTCCTCCAATGGCATATCCCCACCGTAAGTTTGTCCATTTGCAAGTGGATATGTTCCAATATCATGAGCTGCAAAGGGTTTTGTCCATTTTCCACTTTCGCTGTAATAAAAAATATGATTAAGCAAACCTTTGACCAACTCTGTGTTATATAAAAGATAAAGTGGAGCGGATGGATAAGTAATATCCACTGTCCCGATAGAGCCGTTACTGAAATTTTCTTTCGATAGAAATAAAAGTTCGCCGTTTGGAGCTTGAACAAGTTTATGAGCTGCCACAGACTGACGATAAGCTAATGCACAAAGATCGGCATACTGTTTTCCGCCAACTCTAATAGCGTCTTTCATCAATTGTTGATCAAAAGCTGTACATTTTTTCAACATTTTTTTGTAATCCACATTAGCTTGCTCAAATTGTTTTACTATAGACGACTTCCCATCTGCATTCCAGTATGGACGGAGGTTTTCGCCGAAATACTGAATGGAATACAAATCGTCGTATCCAAGCATAATTTTACCCGTTCCCAATTTTGTTTTACCCAAATCACGTATCAATGCAGTATTAGCGGGATAAACTTCACCTTGTTTTAATTCTTTGCCATCGGTCCCAAACGCAAAGAATTCGAAATTTTTACCGGGATTTGTATTTTTTCCTTTATAAGTATCCTGAATAAATGCATTCCGTAAATTGCCTGTATTGCCCATCATTGGAACAGTATTTTTCTGTTCGGCAACCAAATAAAAGTATCCCCAATCAATTCGCACATCATCTCCTTTTTTGCCGAGAATATTCTGATCTTTGCTGCCGGTTTTAAGAAAAACAAGTCCTTTATTATCTGTAATGCATTCAGAGGCAGCTTTTTGATAAGGTGTATCCAGAGCCCAGTTTGCTGCTGCTTCAAAATATATCTGAACATCGTGCTTTTGCCCGTCATTACTCGAAAAAGAATAAGTTATATAATTTACCGGACGTGACATCAATTTTAAATTATCCATTAACAGTGGCGCCGTAAAAGTCAAGTTCAAATCAATCGGACCGCATGTAAACGCATAATGAGTTTGGGTTGCCTGTACATCAACAAACTTTTGAGTTGCGGTATGTTTAAAAAATGTAGAATTTTCTTTTTCTGCCACTATGCCGAAATCGAGCAAACCGTTTGCAACAGAATTGTGGCAATAAGCAGCAATGGTATTTTTGCCTTTTTTCAGTGCTGAGCGAACTCTGCCAGAAAGTTTGATTTGTGCATTTTTATTACAGCAAGCAACGTCCGAAATTTTTACACCATTAATATAAAATTCTGCCTCGTCATCATTGGTATAAATAAAATAAAGCTCACGGGATAGCGCTTCTGCTGGAATTTCTACAGTTCGTCGCACCCAAATGGACTCTTCCATCCAGTCAGTTTTTGCCATCGATTCGGTATATTTTGAAATCGTGCCAAAAGCACCTTTGCCCGTTTTCCATGTAGTATCGTCGAAATCTTCTTTCATCCAATCGGCAGAAGGTTGAATTGTAGTGTATTTTCCTTCCCAAACTTTCTGTTCCGAAGTTTGAACCACTACATCCATTTCTGCAGTTTCTTTCCCCATAAAGCGATACGTTTCCCCATCAACTTTGATAATTCCCAACAATGGAAAGTTCTTACCAGTCCAATGTTTCACTGATCCATCGTAAAGGTTATCCGTAAAAGCCCATGCACTTGTATAAGGATCTATTGTGATAAGAGGATAGGCGGGAGCACGTAAATCATTTTTAATTTGTTTATTCCCCGAAAAACAAGACAATGAGATAAATGTACCTGTCAAAAAAATCAAAAATTTCTGTTTCATAAGTGTTCTAATTTTTATAATGATTGGTTTTATTTTTTTATAAGCGTATTGTTTTATTAATCAACCCATAAGATGTATTGACAGAAACAAGGTAAATACCGTTCGGTAAAAAATCCAGCATATATTCGTTGCAATTTTGTTTGCCGAAATCTTTGAGTAATTTGCCCTGCAAATCAAAAATTTTGAGATTAACACCCGGATATGACGCTAAAACTTTCAACGTTTTACCACATTGAACAAGATTAAGTTCGTTTTTTTTAAACTGAACATCCTTTACACCACTCAATATTTCTATTTCCGTCTGATCTTTTGGCAATTTGTAATAAAATCCCACACAAAAATTGTAAAGTGGATATGGTTGGTCGTAAATTATTTTTCCATTGTCATCCACAGGCTGATAAGCGGGACGCAACGAACGATTATCATTTCGTGGGAAAATATAATTACCATTACTATCTTTAGCATCAATATCCACGTAATTGAATACGGCCTGATAGGGATCGCTGTCGCGCAAGTTTCCCTGTCCAGTAGCATTTTCTCCTGCATAAGTTATTTCAACATCATCCGTCAAATCGTTTGCGCAAGTAATTTCCACTTCATCAAGACTGATAATCTGAATTCCGGTAATGGTTTGTGTTGCACGTTTGGAATAAACTAAAAAGCCATAATCAGCAATCTTCGGCAATATTTTAGTATCGAGTACCAGCGGTGGTACAGGAACTTGAAATTTGATTATTATTTTTTTTGGATTGGATAAATCACGACGAATGCTTTGCGGTTGCAAAGGGATAAATTTTTGACCTAAAATTTTGGTTTTGTAGTAAACTTTTCCGAGCATTTCTCCATACCAACGGTAACCGTTGGCGTCGAGATGTCCGTGGCTATAGTTAGTCATCTGATAAAGCGGGCCTGCACAAACAATGTCAGTATTTTCATTGGCCGCTTCCACTTGTGCCATGCCAATTTCCACCATCCGTCCACGCACATACTGACCGCCAGTTTGATAGGTAATAAACAATGGACGCTCTTTCTGTCCATATATGTGTTGAACATCATTTTGCATATTGTTTTTTAATGTCAATAGCAATTGTTTGTAACCGGCTTTGGTATTGTTGGGTTTTGATCCGGATGTTAATCCGCTACCTTCCTGCGTGTAATTCCATTCGCCCTGCAGCCAGAAAATAGCAGGATTGTAAACAGAACTTTGTGTACGCGCCACTGCTTGTTTTCCAAAATCCAAAGCTTGCGTATAAACACCGTACAAGCGTTGAACCTGACTTTCCTTAGAAAGATCTTCGATAGATTTTCCACTGTCGCCAGTAGAAGAGGCAATAATATTGTTTTCATAACCTTTTAAACGGATATGATTTGCTGCTCCCATAATAGGCGGCTCAAAGAGATCATTCGACATCCCAAATGCAGGATGTCCAACGAGTGGATTGATTTCAGTCAAGTCATAGTTCCCGTAGTTGAACCAGACCTGCTGTCCAAGCATATACACACCTTCGACATTGTCTCGTGAAAGAGCGGTTCCAGCCTCATGTCCTGTGGATAAACTCTGACCATACATAATTAAATGCGTGTACTCTTTGGGATTGGGAATTGCTGTAGTTGTATTGTTCCAAATGCTACGCATTGGAAATATTTCAGCATTTACAGTTGAAGCCGTCCCTGTAGAGAAAACTTCCAAACTGTCGCATTCAGCAGCAGGATAAATCAATGTTGAACCTACCAGTGTATTATCTGCACTAAAAACTTCGACGCAATTTCTATCAACAAAAATGCGCATTTTCAATTTTCCGTCCACAACAGCCGATTTTGGAGCTATTCCGATAAATTTATCGCGGTAACCACCAATTCCGGTTCGCGTACGATCGTTATAAAACTGATTATTAGTAGTATTGTAGCCTATTTTGGTGTAGTAACCGTTTCCGGAACGAACACGAAAGCCAACTTCCACTGCATTTGTTATGTCAAATTCAGCAAGAATTTCGTATGATTTTCCCGTAAAATCTACCGGCTGAACTCCATATATCGTTTGATTTGTCAATTTAACAACTTTTGTCGAATCACGTAAACTTTCATATTCTGCAATAGGGGTTTGCTGAAGCAGATATTTCCCATTAGCGTCTTTAATAAGCGACAATTCGTTTTGAATGGTCATTTGCCCGTTGAAAATTTTATTTCCGTTGTCTTTCCCGATACTTGTAGCACGAAAATTCTGCCAGCTAATTTCGATAACACGCTGGGGTACATCAAAATTTCCAACACTGTAAGTTTGAGTTGCGTAAGCATCATTTCCATAATTCATACTGCCATTGCTGCTTGCATAATAACTGTCTGGTAAAAATGTCCATTTGCCATTTACCTGACGGAAATCACCTACTTTGTAACCTACACCGCCACAGCTAAGCACCCATTTCCGCTCGCCTTGTCCACCATTTGTTACTGAAAGCGGAAAAAAATCAGGACATTCTGTGTTGATATTGGTGTACGTCGATTCTATCGTCCAGTTAAGCAGATTGTCCGATGAATATATGCGCAGAGGTCCGCCTGCAATTACCAAAAACCATTTATTTTGATAGCGAAAAACTTTAGGATCACGAAAAGCACGATCATCAATAGGGTCTTCCGTCCAATCAATCGACACGCCATCTGCTTTTGCAAAATGTCGTCCATCTTTACTGTATGCTATAATTACACGTTCACCATTACCATCGGCTGTAACAATCAAAACCATGCCGCCTGTTTGCGAAGGTGTTCCGTCAGGATTTTTAAATAAGCCGGAAGTATTGTTTTCGTCTACCACAGCTGAGCCTGAAAACATTGTTCCGTGTTCGTCAGGATAAAGAGCAACAGGAAGTTCTGTCCAATGAATTAAATCGGTACTTACTGCGTGTCCCCAATGCATTGGGCCCCAATCGATGCCAGGGTAATGCTGGTGAAAAAAGTGATATTCGCCATTATAATAAACCAACCCATTGGGATCGTTACTCCACCACTGTTTTACCGACCAATGATACTGTGGCCGATCAAACTCGTTGTAGTACAAATCACCAGCCTTTCGACGGATAACGATAACACGGTAAAGAACCTTGGCATTTGCATTAGTGCATTCGATGGTAACAGTATTGTTGCCTACCTGCAAAGGAACAATGGCATCGGGATAAACCGTATCACCAATTTTTACGATTACATTTGTCGAAGGATTTTTTTTCTCGAAATTCAGAGCAACTTGCTGTGTCTCATTAGTTACGGAAGTGATTGACACATATTGTGTAGAATCGAAAAGTACATTGTGTTCTACGCACCCTCCGACAGCCTGAATAGAAAGGTTGGAAAGCTGTGGGTCTGTGGCTGTAGAAATTTCGGTAACATAAACATTTTGATACGTACAGTTGGCCTTCCATGAAAGCAAACCTAAATAATGCCCTATAAAAGCATCATTTTGTCCCATAACATTTCCCATCGTATAGTCGGCTGTATTGGCAACTACCTGTCCATTAAGCGAGTACACAATATGATTACCAATAACCGTAACACTAAAATGATATTTATTATCGACCGGACGCGTTACAGTACGTTGAGCTACCAAATCGAAAGCCTCCTGTCCTCTTAATCCCGTTTTCTGAAATTTGAAAAGCCGGGTAACGCCATTGTGAACATGGATATTGGCAACGTACATGTTTTTACTTCCCAAATCATTTGTAGAGCCAAATACGAGAGATGCTGCTGATTCATTGGAATTATTGAAAGTTACATCGCCTTCATATACAAAGTTTTTTCCGGCAATGGTATTTGATACCACAAAACCATCTCCACTCAGATTGCTGCTGATCAGACCTCTGTCATTAACAGTCCATGTCCCAGCATCATAGTTCAGACCTTCGAGATTGGTATGAAACTGTTGCGAGCTGTTGTCAATAGGACTTAATGCAAAAGCTGAATAAAAAAATACAGAAAAAATTGCAAATAAAAATATGCGTTTCATGATTATAAAAATTTGATCTAAAAAATAGAACAATAATTTTTTTACAACGAGGTTATACTCAATTTTAAAATTTCTGATACTTTGAAATACGTCGAATTATTTGAATTTTAATAGAAATGATTTGAATGAACAAACTTTATGATTCTTTTTTCATGGTTTTACATTACTACAACTTTTGCTGCCGTATTGCCTTCTTTGGCGATGATTCTCACAAAATAAACTCCTGAAGGTAATGGTACAAAAGTTTGATTATTCACCAACCCTTGCGAAAGGATTTCTACGCCTGAGACGGAATACACCTGCATTTTAGCACTTACCGCCATATCGGCGACACGTACAAAAAAACCGCCTTTCGCATTCTCGACACTATAATTTTTCAATTTTATTTCGTTTTTTTTTAAGCCGGAAGTAAAAAGCTCCTTCAGTTCCAAACGAAAATTATCCACTTTAAACAAGCCCGATTCCAATGAAGTTTCTCGCGATCCATTTTTGTACTGATTGCTCGTACGAATACCTATCCGCAGAGTCTCCCCTTCTTGCACATCTGTTTCAACCTGCATTTCTTTCAAAAAAAACGATCCGTTGGGTGTCCATCCGGCAAAACTATTGTTTTCTCCGGGCGTAAGATTCACATTGTAATCCTCTTCCTTCCCAAAATACTGCACATTTTTATTGGCAAATAAACGCTGCGTTGTCAAAAGACGACTTTCTTTAACAGCCAAACGACACTTAACCATATATTTCCCCGCCGGAATACCCTTTATATTCTGATACAGTTCAAAAGAGTTTGGAAAAGGAGTGGAATAATACCAGCAAGCTCTTTCACCTGCTATATTGCCAGCATCATTATTTGATCCAAAAGAATTTCCGCTTATTCCACCAGTATCTTGCCAACCATAAGGTGTTCCCCGATAAGTTACATCTCCATCCTGCTGCATACCGGTTGTAATTTCAAAACTCGGATTTACAATATAGGAAGTTGATTTTATTACGCTTCGACGATATTGAGCCATCGCCGCTTCAAGAGTGGCGATGGCATCAATTTGTTCTTCAAAAGTAGCGGTAGTTTTATCTCTCACGGAAATTGCCGTCTGAATTGCTTCGTTGAAAATCGCTCGGTTTTCGGAAGAATACATTCCGTCATATACACCTTCCGATGTTGAGTTAAAGAGCGTCTGAGCTTCATTTACAAGATTTTTCAAACGATTAAGAGGAGTTGATACAGAATAGTCTGTAACAAGTTCAAGACGAAAATAATCTACTTTAAACCAACCACCGTTATCGGTAGCCAAAGAGCCGTTTTTGTACTTATTTGAGGAACGAATGCCAATTGATAAATTGGTAGTGTCAGAAACAACAAATTTCAAAGACATTTCTTTCAGGTTTATACCTGAGCCATTACCCGGATCGACAGCATAACCTGCAAAAGTATTTATTTCACCTGATGTAAGGTTATTTTGATAATCCGATTCTTTTCCATAATACTGGACTTTATTCCCTGCAAAGAGTCGCTGTGTTGTAATTCCGCCGGTAGCAGGAATACCAAGCCGACAACGCAAAATATATTCTCCGGGAGGCAAATTGCTAATGGTTTGCGATAATTGAAATGCCGAAGGCATCGGCGTGGAGTTGTACCAACAAACATAATTTCCGTGATAGTTGGCAGCATCGGCGTTTACGCCCCACGATTGTCCGTTAAGCGTACCGGTACGCGTCCAGCCAAAAGGGTCCCCTCGATACACGCTTCCATCAAGACGCATTCCTTCCGTAATTTCAAAATCAGAATTTGTAATTAGCCTTGTTAAATCATTTTCTGCAGGATAAACAACAGACAAACCGCTTAACACCAAACCCGGCTCGGCAAAATAAATCCGGATAGTAATGTTTTTATTCTCGCTGCTTTGGTAAAAAGTCTCACCAAGAGTATAACTGCGACGGACATCCACAAGCCAACGCGCATTCTCCCCCAATGCATTTCCACAGCCCAAACCGTTACCTACAGTTACAAAAGCCGGCGTTCCGTTATCAACAGAAATTGCGTAACGAAGTCCTTTCCCCTCGTAAATAGGAAAAGTAGGAAAACATTTCACCTGAATGTTGTTCTCTCCCTTTGATACAGGTACGGTGTATTCAACATAAGGTGCGGTGGTTATGTTACCTTCATTATAAACGGTATAATCAATTGGTCTAACCGTGAGCGAAGCGGCACCAATCCCCAAACCCGGAATTGTTGAAATGGTTTTCCCATTGTTATTTTTTGCAGTATAAGAGCTAATTTCAAAATTTCGGACAGAATCCTGAGGAGTAGGTGCTATGTTTCCTGTATCTATTTGTTCTTCATCAACCACAACGGGATCGTAAAAGAAAGAGTGATTGCGAGGTGCATAATCCATCATTCCATCCCATTTTCCTCCGACAATTTCATGATTGTATTTGTAGGTTAAATCCTGAATAAGTTGATATGCCTGTTGTGCATCCAACGCTATGGCAAGAGCATCATCTCGCCGACCGCGAGCCGCATATTCAAAACTTAGCTTTGCTCCCAAAATTTTGCGATTCATCGCCCAAGAGGCTTCAACGGGATAACCTATCAGTTCAAAATAAGCATCTTTCAAACGTTCAGGAAGCTGGGATTCAATGGTTTTCATTTTATTTACAAGCTTGCCGAAATCAGCAATACGTTTTTCCATCTCGCTAATGGAATAGACATTCCAATTGATATGTTCAGCGAGTCCCTGCGAAATCAAATGATAATATTCCGTTTTGATTTCTGCAATTTGTGGCCCAAATGTTGTCCCGAAAGTTTCGTTTGCCCAAAACAAGACGTAATCTGCAGCATTTTCAGGTTTCCATCGATCGGCATCCCAAGCTAAATCCATGGCAAACTGATACTCTAATTCAGCCGGTTTGATATCGCCCACATTAAAAATCCATGCAGTTTTACAATTCAACTCATAGGCTTTGGTCATTTCAAAACTTATATGAGCAGGCGAAGTACCACCCAGCCAAAGATAGTCATAGCCATTATTTCCTCCCCAATATGAGAAGTGAAAATAAACTCCACCTCCACCACTCCGCATCTGCTCAACGGGATTGGCAAGTCGTCTGATATAACCAAAATTATCGTCAACCCACATAATGGTAACATCATCGGGAACTTTCAAACCAAGGTTATAAACAGGCAACACTTCCTTATAGGGAATAAAAAGCTGCGGAATTTGATTGGCGGGCTTGCCAAGTGTATCCTGTAACATCGAGCGTTGGGTAGCAAAAAGATCTTCGAGAGCATCTTTACGTTCTGCATCGGTATTGTAGCCTTCCATTCCGCTATCATGAATACCGCGCATGCCTATTCCGTAAACAGCCGGATTGTTTCTGGACTCCTTAATGCGATCACCCCAGTAGCGAATAAGCGTTTGACGATTAGTACGCCAATTGTAGTCGCCGGGTGCATGTCCGTATTCTAAAACAAAATTATTACGCCATTCATCTTCGTTGTCACGCAAAAGAATATCGCAGTGGCTACCGCCAAGAGCAATTTGATATTTACGTGCTATTACCGGATTTTGTTTATAGAACCAAAAAGCTTTGGTACAACTGTGCATGGCAGGCCAGAAATAATTGGATTTTGTACGCAACATCAATTCAAAAATTCGCTCGTGAGCGTTGGGACCAATATCTCCACCTCCGTTTGGACGAATGCCGGGATCCATATTCTTAGCCGCCCAGGGTTGCATTCCCCAATCTTCGTCATTGATAAACATGCCGCGATATTTTACAGAAGGAGGTCCGAAAATGCTCTCACCTTTAGTAACATAAACTTCGTTTTTGTGTTCGGGAAGCACATCGGCAAACCAAACCCAGGGAGAAACACCCATCATGCGCGAGAGTTCAAATACGCCATAAGCCGTACCTCGCGGATCACTTCCTGCAATGACCAATGCCTGCTCAATACCCGGCAGCGGATTATCTATAACCGAAATAAGGAAAGTTTCCCATTTTCCTTCAAGCTTGGTGGCATCAAGTTTTCCCGCTTTTACCAATTGTTGAATAAACAAAGAACCAAGCGTTCCCACAATCATTGGTTTTAATGTGGTAATGGAATTGAAAACTTTTGGTCGAAAACCTGTTACAAGATTCACATCTCCGGAAAAAGCCGTGGCTGCAACCGTAACAACTTCAGTATCCTGTGCATCAACGACAATTTGTGTTGTCATACCTCCCGCAACAACAGGAAAAGCTCCCTCAACCTGAGAATTTGTAACCGAAATCGGAGCAGCTTCAGCAAAAAAAACCTGAAACGCCAAGCAAGCAGTTAATAAAAATTTTGAATGTTTCATGTGTATTGAATTAGTCCCTTAAAAAGGAAAGAAAAACATGATGAAAAAAATTCATACTTTGCTCTTTATTCCCTTATGAAGGTCAGATAGTTTTAATTACTCATTATTGCCAATTTTATTCATTGGAATTAAAAGTTCCGTTAGGAAATTGATATTGGTGGAAAGTATTATTTCTATAACCACTTGAAGCATGCCATTTGAAAGCAATATTATTACGCCGTTTTGATTTAACTGGTGCTAATCACTAATTTCACCTACTTATATTCACACTAACGAGGCTTTTTTATATCATTTTGCAAATACCGTAAAAAAATCCCCATGTCGATTTATTTTATCTGTCTATTACTATCTTTTGCGATTTTATCTCACCACGGTCCGATAAAATTTTAACGACATAAATTCCGGCTGAAATTTTTTTTGTGTAGTCAGAATCAATATTCATTGTATGAAATAATCTTTGTCCAAGAAGCGAGTAAAACGTTATTTCCTTGATTTTTTGATTTTTATTGAAAGGTATTTCATTCCAACCACTTAAAGTATTTTCTTCATCTATACTCAACGTATTCAAACTTTGAGCAGCATTGAACAATACATCTTTTTCGGAAGAAACATCGAATGGTGCATAAATTTCGAGACTCGATTTCAACATTTTGCCTTGATACAAAGCAGCAATTTCTTCGGCACACATGCCAGCGCGGTGAAAAAAGAGTTCGCTATATTCAATAAGTTGTGGTGCATTTTCAAAATCGTTGAGAAAAAACTTTATTGGCACAAGTTTTTCATTTTCAGGTCTAGTTCGAGGAATGCGTGCACCATCAATATAAAGTTGAGTAACTCCCTGTGCATAATAATGTGTCAAACTCACTGTATGCCAATTGCCATCATTCAGCGCTGCGACAGAAGCCTGCCCCTTGTAAGTGAGTTTACCATCGCTGCCTAAAACCAAATGTGCCGTATCGCCATTTTCAGTAACAAATGAAGAAATGTTTCCAGCACCTGTAGTTTTAAAACTAAAAGTGAGTGTAAAAGAATGAAGTATGTTTTCGGGTGAAAAAGCAATACGTTTCACTGTTTTGTCTTTTGTTAAAACAAGTGACGTATGTTGTTTTCTTACAGGTTGAGGTTTTCCTGCAGCCAAAGCATCCATGAGTGAAGGGACAATAGCATAAAACATTTCGGCATGTCCAGCAGTATTGGGATGTGCATTATCGGCCATGTAGCCCGATGCCCACTGACCTGCACCGTTATCAATTGCACCAAGCAAATTAACACTTGGTACATCCCATTCGTGTACAAGCAAGTTCAATTCTTTTATGTAATTATAATCAGAAGTATTGAAATCCCCTCTTGGATAATTGTTTCCCAACAACGGAATTTTTCCTGCTTCTCGTGCACGATTAATTAGTGTCTGCATATTATCGCGCCAACTGTCGAAAGCCGATTGCCCTTTTTCGTGGATACCCTCATTGCCAAGCGACAGGCCAAAATATACATAATGTGTACAGGCAGGCAGTAAGTCGGTATTCCAACGATTCATTACATCAGTGGTGTTGTTTCCGGGAATAGAAATATTAATAACTCTCCAACTATTAACCGCATCGTTTTCAAGATATTTTTGAAACAGTTGAGCATACCCCTTTCCTGTGTCGGCGCCGGTACCTGATGGTACAGATGAACCCATTATTGCTAACGAGCAATCTTCGATATATTGACAGGGTGTTTGTGCCGCAACGGAACTAAAAACTCCAAAAAACAAATAAAATAAAATTTTTTTTCTCATTCCTTTGTTCGCTCATGTACCTAAATTTTGTGCAAATTCAGGTTAGTTATCGTACATCTGCTTCTTAGCATTGTTCCCTGCTTTCCGATCAAAGAAAACAGGGTAGTGTTCATGATAATTTTAATTGCGAATTACGATTGAAAATTGATTCATTCGTAATTCGCTAAGGAAAATAAGTGAAATCCTTTATTTCTTAAGCATTATAGCCTTTTTACCATCAGCTTTTACAATGTACATTCCTGTAGGCAAAGTTGAAACATTGATAATGGTAGTATTGCCTGTAATGTTGTGAACACTTACAAGCGTGCCAAGCACATTATAAATTTCTATTTGTCCGCTCATGGATTGTATATTTTCAATAGTCAGTTTATCGTTAACAACTGGATTCGGATACAGCAACAAATCAGAAACGTTTGGACTATTTACGCCGTCAATAACTTTCCATTTTGCATAGAATGTTTTATCGCCTGTGCTGCCGGAAGGAATTTCTGTAACGGGATCACCACCAAATCTGCTGTTCTCGTACCAGCCAAGAAACTCATAACCAGATTTATCCGGAGTAGGTAATACAATATTTTCACTTTCGATGGTATAAGAACCGTTGGTAACACCAGTGCCACCATTTAGTTCGTATGTAATACTGTAGGCTACAGCTTCCCATTTTGCCCAGAATTCCTTTTTGCCTGAACTTCCCTGTGAAATTTCAGCTATAGCAATTCCTTCAAATTCGCTGTTATCAAACCATCCGACGAAAGTATAACCCGTTTTTTGAAGATTCGTGGGTAAAGTGATAGTTTCGCTTTCGATTGTGTAGGTAGTGTTTGTCGCACCACTGCCACCATTCAAATTGAAGATAACATCGTAAACTGCAATTTCCCATTTTGCCCAGAATTCTTTATTTCCTGTACTTCCCTGCGGAATTTCGGCTATTGGGGTTCCTGTAAATTCGCTATTGTCGTACCACCCAAGGAAGGTGTAACCAACCTTTTCGGGAATAGGCAATACCACATTTTCACTTTCGACGGTATAAGTGCTGTCGGCAATGGTTTCGCCACCATTCGAATTGAAAACTACTTTATATAGCTGGTTCCATTTTGCATAAAGAACAAGATCTTTCGTTACTGGAGCACTGAAATCGTAAACATTTGTCAATGCAATATTTGAATACCATCCTCCAAATGCATAGCCTTCTTTTGCAGGAGCAACAGGCTCAGTAACCAGAGCTTCACCATTGTCGGCCAAAACCTGAGCAGGAACTGCCGAACCGCCGTTCGAATAGAACTGTGCAGTGTAAATATGCGATCCGCTGTTGTCGATAGTGATGTATTCAACTTCTGCATCGGTGCTGCTTGTACCTGTAGATTTACCAAATGCAAGGTAAGTATTGCCATTCAATTGAACTGGGACATAGGTGTCTTCTTCATAAAGGAACAAATCGTCAAGATAAAAATTCATCCAACCACTGAATTCTGTAAACATACGCAGTGTATGGTTATCGGATGTAGTTGAGAAAGTAACCGACTGACGACTCCAGTTCATATAATGATTATCCAATTGCTGCGACATAACTTTTATATCGCCATTGGCAATGTGGAACCAACCCTTATCATTCCAGCAAGAAGTTTTAATCCAGAATACAAAAGTATAAGTCTTGTTTGGTTCAAGTTCTTTCTTGAAATTCATGTTAAGCTTGAATGGACCAGGTTGAACATCGCCACTAACCCCTTCAAAAGCTTGTGCTCCATTCCAATTGTCTTCGTAAGTAAAACGTACTGAATGCTTTCCACTATGAGCCCAATCATAGCCGGTATCATCGCGGTCTCCCCAATAATCGGTTCCTCGTTTTTCTTTATCCTGAATACGCAACCATGTTCCCCACATTTCGTTGTAAGCCATTGGGAAATCATTATCATTGCTGGAGTTTTGAGATGCCAGTGCCCAATTGTAAGATGAACCATCATTATTCATTGTTGCATCTTCAAAATCACCGTTTGCTATCAGATTGGTTTTCCCTTCCAATAAAGGATCTGAAGGAGTACCCTCGCTGCTATCGGAAACTTCATACAATACCATGTCATCCAAGTACTGATTCCACCAATCGCCATGAGCATCAGAAAGAGTATAAAGGTGAAGCGTGTGGTTGTCGGCAGTAGTTTTGAAAACCAAATCGACTGGAATCCATTTATTGGCACGACTACCAGTACGGTGTCCCCAAATTGGATTGCCTTCACCTATCCTAACCAACAGCCAACCGAAATCATCCCATTTAGGATTCCGATGCCAGAAACTGAAACGATAGGTTTTGTTAGGTTGCAGTTCTACAGTAAAATCAAAATTTCGACTTTTGCCCTGTCCGTCGGAATTTAAAGTAGAGAAACGCAGACATTTTGTTCCACTGTGAGCGTAGAATTCATCGCCACTATTAAAGTCATCAGGTTTATTTTTGTCTTGAATGCGTACATTCCCGTTCCACATTGCATTGAAACTTGTAGGAGTGTTATCAGTATCGCCTCCACTACTTGCTAATGCCCAATCATAAGGCGTACCATCGTTATTGATAGCAATATCTTCAAAATCACCGTTCTGAATCAGGTTTACATAACCCTGTGGAAAAGACGGAGCGAGTGTAAACCCAATAGCAGGTGTTGAAGAAGCCGGTATTACTGCCAAAGTCGGTTTTTCACGGAAAGTAAAATTTTCGAATGAAGTGGTGTTGAGATTTTTTGTATTATCTCGTAACCACGTCGGGAACTCAAAACGGACAGTTTTAGCATTTGCAGGTGTAGTAAAGTCTTGTGGGTGTGTTTGCCAAATACGGTCGAAACCTCCCCAAGTAACATTTTGTCCACGTTCATCAACATTTTCACCTTTTAGTCCAAGTGTTCCTTTCTGAAAATCGTAAAATGCTCCCATATCGCGCCAACACCAAGGTTCGTTGGCTGTACGGCGACGAGTTATGTAAATTTCATACTGTGTATTGGGTTTCACTGCAATTTCCCGAGTACGTGCACTTTCGGGATTTGTCCAACCGTTTGTTACTAAACCGTTATTGTCCATTTCAAGTGCATAATCGCCTATGAGGACTTTGTTTCCTCCTTCACTTTTGTGCACTCTCCGCAAAATTCCATTGCTCCGAAAATCTGGAAATTCGGCATCTTCAAATCCGCCATTTTCTATTATATTATCGTATTGGAAAGTAACAAGAGGAAAAGTTCCAAGAAGCGAACCATCACGGTACACAGCTGCTATTCCTGCCGGTGTTACATTAAAACGATAAACATGAAAAGCATCACCGTTCGTTAAATCGCTTGCTAAAACTTTTGTTGCATTAAAGGGGTTGGTAAGTTCAGTAACAGCATTATTCAAAATACCAATACGAAAACCTTTACCTGATTTATCAAAACCCTGAATATTAAACGCACCAGTTTTATCGGCAGAAATAACTTTTGCCTTGATTTCAAGAACAAAGCCTGTAGAAAGATTAAAATTCAAACCAGTCTTGCTCCACGCAAGTTGCGAAAATTGATCTGGAGCATTGGTCGAATTGATTTTTAAAACTCCGTTTTCAGCCGCAAGTGTTGTAGGAGCAGCAAGATCATTAATCGTATTGTCAAGTCTTAACTCATTCCAGCCCTGAGCTGTTGGTAAACCCAATGCAGCACTAAAAACAGAAAGAGGAGGATTTTTGTCAAGCGAGAAAGTAATATTGTTGATGTCGCTCGCATTTATCGTAATACGATAGAAACCATCCTCACCTTGTTTCAAACGCCATTTGTTGTCAGGAGTATTTTGAGCATAAACCATGGTGTAGGTTGGTCCTTCTTGTACTGCCAAGTCGGTAGAAGGAGCAAGCAAAGTCCATTTCCCATTCCAATCGGTGTCCACACCTGTTGCTAAATGCGCATTTACAATAAATTTAAAACCCTGATTGTCTGTAGAAGCATTTGGATTTAAATAATTGAGATTCCCTTCCCAAACAAAAATACCACCGCCAATTGATGTCAACGGAGAAGAGTCATTAAAACTCGTTTGCGAAGCAACTCCGCGCCCTGCAATCTCTATACTTGTAATTGCAGGCTTTTGTGCAAAGCCTTGCCAGGCAAAACATGACATGGCACACAACAATAAAGTACTGATTTTTTTCATGTTATCAAAAATTAATTGTTAGTTTTGAATAGAAAATTATTTATAAAAAGATTTTTTTCACTATTGTATGGGTACCTGTATTAACTTGAACAAGATAAACACCCGAACTGAGGGACACCTGAAATGACATGCTATGGTGAAAGTTTTGAATCAACTGCCCATTAATTGAAAAAATTTTAACTGAAGCTGGTTCCAGTGATTTAAAAGTCAGCGTCTTCCCTACGGTTTGCAACTGCATTATGGCGTTTATAACATTGTCTGTTCCGTTGGCCGAAAAAAACGGTTTTGACGCTGAAACAGTAGGTGAATTTCCTTCAACGTACGGCCAACCCGCTCTGTCCCAAGAAATTTTATTCAATAGCAATACGCGACCACTTTCAGGCATTTGCGTATCATAGCCGTGAAAAAATATCCAATCGGATCCATTGTCATCCTCCACAATTTCAGAGCAATGTCCATTTCCAACAAAACGACTGCTTGAGCCCACAACAAGCGAATAGGCGTTATTGAGCATACTATTCCCCTGCTTATTAACATAAGGTCCAGTCAAAGATTCCGAACGTCCCACAACCAATTGATAGGTACTGTTCAAACCGTTACAACACGAACCAATGGATGCAAAAAGATAATAATAGTCACCGTGCTTGTAAATATAGGTTCCTTCAAATGCAGTTCCCGCCACTTTTTGAAGCGAAGGGTTATCTGCATTTTTCAACGAAAGCCCGTCATCACTCAATTCCACGCAGTAGATACCATGAAAACTTCCCCAAAAAAGATATTTTTTCCCGCCATCTTCTATGTAAAAAGGGTCAATCGAATTCTGTACACCTATTTCATTGCTGCGAAAAAGTTTTCCCATGTCGGTAAAATGGCTCGAAGGAGTGCGAGCAGTTGCCACACCAATACCACAAGTTTGCTCACCTCCCCAGACAGACATGGAATAATACATTACATATTTCCCATCAATATAATTAATATCCGGTGCCCAAATTCCTCCATTTGGCTCAAAAGTGGGTCGTGTAGTATCAGTAAATGCAGTTCCCAGAAAAGTCCAACTAACCAAATCGGACGAACGATAAATAGGTACGTTACGAATATTTTCCGTTGCATAAAGGTAAAAAAAACCATCTTCGGCATGAATAACGGTAGGGTCAGGCAAACTGCGCGAAATAACCGGATTAATATAAGTATCACTTTCGGCAGTAAGCCTAACTACCAGACAAACGAAAAATAATATGGATGATAATTTTTTCAATTTTTCAAGAATTTTCCTATAAAATTTCCAGCTTTTATTATGTACATTCCAGCAGACAACTGAGAGACGTCTATTGTAGATGATGGAGAACTGACAATAGACCGCTGTCCCGCAATGCTAAAAATCTCAATTTTTTCACCTTTCCACAATTCATAATTCGCTAATTTCAATTCATTGTTTACTGGATTGGGGAAAATTATCAGTTCGTCTTTTTTTTTACGTTTTCGATACCGGAAGGTGTTTGCAGAAGTAAGGTAGAAATACCTGCATCAATGTACTGCCCTCCCATTGTTTGATGGCAATGTACTGCCAACTTATTATTACCACCCAAGATTAAAGCTGATTTAGCCGCCGATGAAATATCAAAATAAGTATAATTCCCAGTATAACCGGTTAAGTCCAGCGCTTTAACGCCATTGATATATATCTGACAGTCTTCATCGTGATGCACTTTGAGCATAAGTTTTTTGCCTGAATCGAGAGCATCAGCCGGCAAAGAAAATTCTCTTCGCAACCAGATATCGCTTGTATTCCATACCGTTCCAATAATTGCACCCGGTGTTTTTTCAGTTCCAAATCCACCAGTACCTGTTGACCATGCAGAATCATCAAAACTTGAGACAAACCAATTCCCTGCAGGTTGTATAGTGGTATATTTCCAAGTCTGAGCTTCTTCCTCAGAAGTGGGAACAATATCGGTATAATATCTATTTTCATTAATAACACGTTGATTTACAGCAAAAAAATCAGCAGTATTCCCTTTAATGACTTTTCGGTCATAAGTCATTAATCCGTTCAATTCCATTTCCACGTCAGTGATTTCTGTATATACTGCAGCACTTAAACCTTTGTTACTTTTATAATTAATCAACATATCGGCATACAGACTGTATTTTTCCAACAATTTTGCATAACTGTCTACAGTTTCATAAGGATTTCCTTCACTCCAAATGTGCCCTTGCTCAAAGTAACCGATACCGCCATATTCACCACAAACAAGAACCTGATCATTTCTTTTATCGGGGCAAGTTGGCGAAGGATAACTATGGAAATCGCGAATGTCGCTTGCATCATTCCAAGGTCCACCGCTGCCTACATTTACCAACCTACTATTGTCCAAAGTTTTAACCTGATTAACAATATTCGCTTCATCATGTGCCCCTTGATATTCATTGAATGTAACCCACGAAACAATAGCTGGCGAATTCCAGTGTGTTTTTACCATAGCTTGGAGTTCACGCAAGTATGCTTCATTCTCATTAGGGGGAACGGGATGTTCGGCTGTGTTGATATAAGAATTCATTGAAGGCATATCCTGCCAGATAAGCACCCCAAGTTTATCAGCCCAATAATACCAACGTTGCGGCTCAACTTTTATATGTTTTCTTATCATATTAAAGCCCAATTCTTTAACTTTTTCTATGTCGAAACGTCGGGCTTCATCACTTGGTGCCGCGTAAATCCCATCCGGCCAAAAGCCCTGATCGAGCGGTCCCATTTGGAAAAGGACTTCATTGTTAAGGCACATTTTGTAGTAACCATCAACAAGTTTTTTTGAAATTTTACGCATTCCAAAATAAGTCGAAACCGAATCTAAAACAACATTATCCTTTTCTAAATAAACCTTCATATCATACAGAAAAGGATGATTTGGCGACCATAGTTTCAACGGTTGTGGAACATTTAGCGTCATTTCTGCGCTGCCATTTTTTTCGAAGTCGGCAATTTGTGAGCCATTATCATAGATTTTGAAACGAAATTTATAAGCCCGCGTCGAATAATTTCCGGTTACGTTTGGATAAAATTTCAATACGGCATTATCAATATCGGGAACCATACGAAAATCGGAGATCGATATTTCCGGTACAGGTTCAAGCCACACTGTTTGCCAAATACCGGTGGTGGAAGTGTACATAATGCCTCCGGGATACAAGGTTTGTTTGCCACGAGGATAACCTTTGGCATCAGTTTCATCATTCACTTTCACAACAATATCCTGAGCTCCACTGCCGGAAAGTTTGTCGGTGATATCAAAATAAAAAGGGTCATATCCACCCTGATGGGTTCCTGCGCTTACACCATTAACGAAAACTTCACAAGAATAGTCAACCGCACCAAAGTGAAGCAGGACATGTTGACCAGCCCAATCAGCAGGTACAGTAAACGAGCGACGATACCAAACATTATTATGATGTTCCATTATACCTGAAAGAGCAGATTCAACGGGAAACGGCACAAGAATTTCTCTCGACAGATTACCAACAGGTAAAGTTTCTGTTGAACTTTCGGCCGGTTGAAATTGCCAGATTCCGTTTAAGTTTAACCATTTATCACGTGTCATTTGAGGACGCGGATATTCTGGTAAAATCGGATCCGTTGCTTTTAGAGCCTCACCCCAAACTGTCATCAACGTAGCCTTTTTCTTTTGATAGGGCGTTTGCGCAAAGGCAAACTGGGAGAAAAGCATGGCAGTGCATGCTAAAATAATTGCTTGATTTTTTTTGTTTTTCGAAATCATTTATCTATCCTTTTTTTATGATTAATTCTGCTAAAAATTACTTAGGAAATCCTTTTGTTCTCTGTGTCCCGATCAAAAAACACAGAGATGATTTTTTAGAACTTCGTCAGACTTGCCAATTTATAAAAATGGCAAGTCTGAGAAAAGTTCATTCTATAAAACTAAATTACTTGTTGTTCAAAATCTTCACAGCTTTTACATCACCATTTGCAACGGATTTGATGATATAAACTCCGATTGGAAGAGCAACAGATTGTTTGCCATGAACATCTGTACGTTTCATCAACGATCCAGTTATGTTGTAAATCCATACTGCAGTAGGTTGAGAAGCTTCCATTATCACATGTGCATCAAGTGAATAAGCTTTCAAGTCATTTCCTGATGTTTTTCCATTCACATAAGGAACATCATTGATAATCGGTTTAAATACCGGGAATCCTCCACCTTCAGGTATCGTCCAAATGCGATCGAAATCCCAACCTGCTGCTTTATACAAGTCGCTGGTTTTGAAATCTGCCAATGGACGTTTCATCGATTCCGTAGCACGAGCAAATTGACCTCCACGAGTTGGATTAAACACAGGATCAAGAATCATATCGTTACGAGTAAAGCAAGTGGTTGAATCAATAACAATATAACCACCACCATTGTATGAAATCCATTCGTTACCAGAGGCGCTCAAGACTTGTGAAGCCAGCGACATTACCCCATTAAAGTAGTTTTTACCACCTTCGGTACGGGCAACAATGCCAGCAGCATCACGATTTTCAATAGTCAATCTGTCTGGAGCAGTAATAGCAACAGTTCCGGTGTAGTATGAATTTATAATACGGGTATCGCAAATAATTCCAACGAGACCGGCAGCCTGCCATTCGGTTGATTCAACTTTACCATTTACCACATACACATTTTTAATTGTATTTACTTTCCCGGCTTCGAGCATACCTGCAATCATACCTACATGATCGCGACCGCCTACTTCATTCTGATATTGTCCATCATCATCAAATACTACATGTTCTACCGTAATGCCCTTGCCACGTCCAAGCAATACACCAACATCAGCCCCACCATGCACATAAGCTTCAGTAAGACGCAAGTTGGTGAAGAAAGCTCCATCAGCATAACCAAACAAACCAAGACGGTCGCCACCAGAAATTTCAGGACATACAACCGTATGATTCTGACCATCAATATATCCCTTGAAAGGTTGGTCGGTATTACCGATTGGTTCTGAATAAACAGTACTGTACAAATCAATATCGGCAGTTAAACGATAGAAACCGCTGAGATCATTTTTCATGTTTAACCAATCTTCCGGTGTTGCTATATCTTTCCAAACTGGTTGTACCGGTTCCGGCTCATAATCAATAGGATTAGACAGAGAATTTGCCATTACACCCAAATCCATGCACGAGCCACCAGTATTCTGGACAACATGAATTGCAAACAAGTTTTCTCCACCATAATTAATCGCAGCTTTTGCCTCTGGGTAAATATCGAAGTTTACATAATTGGTAGACCAACCTGTAGCAGCATAAGCCAATACTCCATTGATATAGAATTCAAAATCTTCGTCGTAGAACATGGTAAACTGCAAGGCGTCACCAGCTTCCAAAACTGGAATATTTACCTTTTTACGTAAATAGAGCTCAATGTTATCACCTTTCCAAATTGTATTCCATGGGAATGCAACAGACATGTTACCACCAAACGCAGAACGACCTTTCTTCCAACTACTATCGTCGAAATTTATGTTTGAATTCCATCCAGCTGCAGGAGCATCCATACCTTTGGCTCCGGAAAGATAATTCCATTCTTCACCACCTTGCCCGCTGGTTTTTACAATAGGAGCAACTATCTTGGATTTCATAAAAGCAGTATTTGCTTTCAAAACTTTTCCAGCAACACTATCACTACCGGCAAATTTATATACTTTGCGGTCGTAGGTCATCAAACCATTGATTTCATTTTCAACATCCGTTGTCTGAACCATAGCTAAACCACTTAAACCCTGCAAAGTCAAATTTTTAGCAGCATTAGCAAATTCTTTCAGGCGTGCAGCATAAGTCGAATCGTTTTTAATATCACTCGAAGCACTTGTATTCCAAAGGTGTCCTCCAATGGCATAATTGTAATTGCCAGTAACATCGCAAACCATTGCACGTTCATTATAAGCATTGGTAGGAACATTGGGAAGAGGTAAACCATGAGAAGCTACCACATCACCAAGTTCAAAATGATCACCACCCGATTCCGGTACAACCAATCGTCCATCGTTCAATGAACGAAGCAAATCAACTGTGTTTTTGGTATGGGTAATTGTACTTTCATATTGACCCCAACTATCGTTAAATGCAATCCAAGCAATAATGGACGGGAAATTACGGATAGAATTGGTCATAGCTGCTGTTTCGCGTAAGAAATTAGCTTTGCGGGCAGCTTCTGTATTGAGCTCGGCTATAGGCGTGCCAATGTTGGCAGCGGGAATATCCTGCCATACCAATAAACCAAGAGAATCGGCAACATGATACCAAATTGCTGGTTCAATTTTTTCAAATTTACGTACTGCATTAAAGCCAAGTTCTTTCAGTTTGGACAGATCGTGACGTATAACTGCATAAGAAGCTGGTGTATAGATACCATCAGGATAATAGCCATGATCAAGAGTAGCATAACTGAATATAGGTTTACCATTCAGATAAATACTGGGTTTACCGCGTAATTTTTTGATTTCCAATTTACGCAAACCAAAGTATGAAGTTACCTGGTCAGTAGTTGAGCCAGTTTTTTTCAATTCTACCTTTACATTATAAATAAATGGATTTTCAGGTGTCCAAAGTTTTGGATTGGGAATAGTTATAGAAGTTTCGGTCCCCACTGCCACATCAGCAGATGCTACTTCGGTAGTGCCGTCAAGTACTTTAACGGTAGCCGTTGCTCCTTGTGCATTTGCAGCTTCAACTTTAACTTTTACAGCTGAATTATCAACTGGCGTAAGTGATAAGTTGGTTACATAAGTCGGATTGACAACTTCTGTCCATACAGTTTGCCAAATACCGCTTGCAGGTGAATACCATGAACCGGATGGATTCGGATTTTGTTTTCCTGAAGGTTGTCCCCCTTGAGTTGGATCAAACACTTGAACAACAATTTCTTGTACACCGCTTGTATTCAAAGCATCGGTAATATCAGCAGAGAATGGATCGAATCCACCTTGATGATGAGCTACTTGCGTACCATTTACGAACACATAACTTTCCCAATCTACAGCATCAAAATGTAAAATAACACGTTTGCTGTCCGCCGGTTTTGCTATGGTTACATCACGTTTGTAAACGTAAGATTTATTCTGGTTTGCAAATTCCTCATCTTTAATACCTGATAGCGCCGATTCAACAGGATACGGAACAAGAATTTCCTGCCGATAAGTTTCGTTGGGATCGTAAGTTCCAAAACCGGTTTTTGCCTTACGGGCATATTTCCAAATCCCGTTGAGGTTTGTCCAGCCCTCACGTACAAGTTGTGGACGCGGATATTCATTCAGAATCTGATGAGAAATCGGATAATCTGCTGTAATTGCTTCTCCCCAAGTTGTCATCAATGGAGCTGTTTTAGGTTTGTAAGTATCAGTAAATGCCTGACCTGTAGGAGGAAAAGCTCCAGTATTATCAATTTTCACATATTCTATTTCTACTTCTGCTTCTTTGGTACTGGTTTGCTTTCCAAAGAAAAGATGAGTTCCATCATAAGCGGGAAGCGGTTGTCCTTCAAAGAGGAAAAAGTCGTCGAAATACAACACTCCCGGATCTCCCCATTTGCCATCACCACCATTGGTGTTTTCAGTGTAGAACTTTAAGGTATGATTGTCAGCAGTAGTTGTAAAAGTTACAATAACATTTTGCCAATTGGGAAAATCGCTGTTGGTAATATTTTTGTACCAAAGCTGAACACTACCATTGTCCACATGCAATTTCAAATGGTCTCCACCCCAACTTGCGAAGTGATACCAAAATGAAAAAGTATACGTTTTACCGATTTCAAGATTGAGTTCAGCGCGAAGTGGCGTATTCTTTCCTTGTGAACGATCAGCAGAGAAATCGGTTCCATAAGGACAGGTATTGCTGAAGCAGTTGAAGTAACGTAATGAATGTTTTCCACTGCGAGTCCACAAATTGCCTGATTCACCATTTCCTTGTTTTCCACTCTGCGTACGCACGCGCGCATGCCAGAAAGGATGCCAGAAAGGTGCTTCATCCCAGTCGTAAAGCATTTGACTTTTTTTTGTATCATCCCAACCGGGATAATATACAAGTGAGTACTGAAAATTTTTCGGATTAACGATAGAAGTATCATTACGTGCATCGCCTGCAGGGAAATAATCAAAATCAGGGTCTTCAAAATCTCCATTAGGGAAAAGATTTACTGCATTGGCTGGAATACGCGAAGGAGTAATACGTTCGGTAAACAAAATATCGTCATAAGCCATTTGGTTATCATTGGCTTCACCAGTTTTAGTTTCAATAATATAACGCAATTGACTTCCGCCACCCCACATGCCTTGAGTATTGCGCCAATCATCGCGCCATTTATATTCTTTCCAGTCAGGGTTATTTTTATCTCCAACAGCATACATTGCCTGTTCTCCTGCAGGATCAAACCAACCGTTCATGTCGCGCCAGTGTCCACTTCCATCGGGATAATTCAAAGTTTTTCCCCATACACTCATATCATAAGCTGCAAGTGGCTTAACCGGGACAAATTCGTTTTTATGAAATCCTTTATCAACAAACAAACCATATTTTCCGGTATGAACGTATTTAGGATCGTTACTAACAGTCAACGTACCGGGTAATCCAGTATCAGTCCAATTCCATCCATGTAACGAAGCATCTTGCCCATTCTCAAAACCACCATCATTCATAATGTTATCCAGTTTGAAAGTTTGCAGCGGCAAAGTTCCCAGCAAAACGCCATCGCGCCACACGCGCACCTTGTCATCAGGAGCAACGGCTACACGATAAACATGGAAACCATCAGTAGTACTGGCCGTGCTTAACACGCGAACAGTATCCAATACATTGGCATGTTCTGTAAGCAGATTGTTGGAAAATTCCAAACGAAAACCTTTACCTGCCCCGACACCGGAAACAGTAAATGCCCCATCAGGAGAATTAACAACTTTGGCTTTAAACTCTACAGTGTAACCAATAGCTGACGAAAAACCAATGTTTGGCAAATAATAGCCCAACTGCGAATAAAGTGGATAGCCATAAGCATCGAGTGCCTGATTGGCTTTCAGTTTGAGAGCCGTGCCGGCAATAGCCGAAAGCTCAGTAGGAGGTGCCAGCAAATTTTTTGCAGCCTCTTCCCAAACCATAGTCGAATCAAATCGTAACTCAGTCCAACCTTGCGCGGTTGGCAACGATGTGCCGGAATAAACCGACACAAGCGATTGAGCCTGCCCTTGCCACGAAAAAGCGGCAAGACACAACAACGTAAAAAAAGTCTTGATTGCCTTCATGAAAATTAAATTTAAATAATTGATAATTTAGTTTTATAGATCTTGAAATTATTTTGAACTTCAGGTTTCACAAGTTGTGGACTTGGAAACCTAAAGTATAAAATACGTTTCTACCATTCAAATATCTCTTGTTGGTCTTCTTCGGGAATTTGAGTATTTCTACGGCGTTCCAAAGTATAAGAGCCTTTGAAATTATACGTTACCGTATAATAAGGATTGGTAACATCATCATAGCGATACTGCAAATTCAAAGTCAATGTCCGAATAAGTAAATATGGCTGTAAAGCGTCCATTTCTTCTTTAATTTCATAGGAACATTTTGACTTGCCTGTTTTCGGGTCAATACTCGTATCGGCAACAAAATTGATTCGAGCACTATCAGCAGTAAGCGTTACCGTCATATCGGAATTAAACTTCACCTGAATCTTGTAAAGCGAACGATTGCGCGCATCTTCTTCGGTGAGACCAGCATAAAAGAATACGGTACTGTCGTTGACATAACGCATTTCACGCGTAGCCACCGAAGTAGGAGTTGTGTTTGTTACACCATTGGTAGTCGAAGTTATCTGTCCGGCTCCAGCCGAGTATGTACCTGAAAAATAATTAAACGGGATAATACGCATCAAACTCCGTTTATAATACTTTTTTGGAGAAGGAACATATTCAGAAGTTGATTCTATTCTCAGAGGTAAAACATATTTTTCTACCAAATCCAGATTACGAATATTGAAATCAACATTCAGATAACCAATATCTTTGCCTGCCGGAATCGTTACGGTCATTCCATTGGGAAAATTGTAATACTTTTCATCGAGTTGCCTGTAAAAAAGGTCGGTTCTTGTAAAATAGGTTTCCCTGTTGAATGCAGTAAGCGTATCAGGATCGATGACAACATTAACCGTCACATCTTTATCGTTTTTGGTAGAACCACTTATTTCAATAGGAATTTTGTAATGAACCATTCCATCGGCAGTGTTGGTATTGAGGTATGTATCCACATATCCCGAACGCACAAACGATACATATTTTATGTATTGTTCATCTTTCCACTCATCGTTGCAGGAAGAAAAAGTCTGTGCAACGATTATTACAATAAGCAGATGAACAAGGTTTTTTAAAGCAGTTTTCATGTATATAATTTTTTTATTTTATTCATCAAATGTTTTCCAACCCGGATTTTGAGTTAATTTTCTGTCTTTCCTTAATTCGTCCTGCAGAATAGGCCAGAGGTACATTTTTTCCGCAAAAATTGCAGGCACGTTGGAAATTTCATGAGGAATATGCCACAAATCTTTTTGTGTCGATGTCATGTCCATGTTGTAACCCCAAACAGGCATAGCTTCTTCACGTTCAGCATCTTTCCAACGACGCAAGTCATAATAACGATGAGCCTCTCCCATAAATTCTATCTGCCATTCGCGTTTAATACGTTTACGCATTTCATTTTTATCAGCAAAATAATCATCCGTAAAATCTTTAAGTCCGGCGCGAACTCTAACTGGACGCAAACCTTTACTGATTTCCGCCTGATTGCGGCTTACCGTTATCGTTCCAGTTCCATCATAAGTAGGAATGGTATATGTTCCGGTCAATTCATTCAGCGCTTCGGCATAAGTAAGCAACACTTCAGCATAACGAATCGCCGGTTCGGCTTTGGATATTCGACTTCCACTCCAGTCGGACGGATTATAATACTTTCGGATACCGATTCCTGTCCAATAATAGAATCCGGAAGCATCTTTTCCATCTCCACCATCACGATAAGTAAATACCTGAGCATAACGTTTATTGTCATTAATACTGGAACCTTCATTTTCCCAAATACTTCCATTGTAAGCTACAGATGCATAAAAACGCGGTTCACGATTGGCGTTTTGCAAAGACACATCCGGTGTCAATGGAGCCCATTTAGAATAATAATCAAAATTTCTCGAAGTCTTACTTTGAGTATAACCTTTGGCATAATCAGGCACCACAGCATTGGGATCACTATAAAAATAAGAGTTGCCCTTATCGTCTACGCCTTCTTTGTAACGGTAAAAATCACTACCATCTGCCATATAATAAGCATCATACATTTTCATTGTCAGACCGTGACAATTCCATCCACCCAATGAGCGAGGCATTTGATGCAACGAAAGATTGTCCATTTCGCTACCATAGCCACGCGTAAATATCAATTCTGGATTAGAATAGGCCGTCAGAGATCCGTCAAACAATTGGCGATATGATTCTTCAGGATCAATATCAGCCCAACCTTGGGGAAAGTTTTGGTCGGAGTATCCCGGAACAGTAACTTGTTGAAGCATCCAACCATTTTTACCATCCGAAACAATTTTAGCTCCGGGCTCAATGGTTTTCGGATAACGATAATAGTCAAATGCGAGTAACGAACCTTGCGAACCCTTCATGTTTCCTGAACTTGTCTGCCTTTTAGGTACAGTATAAAGATTATAATCTCCCAAGTCCATCACTTCTTTGGCAGCTGCTGCTGCTTTTGCCCACCGTTCTTCCTTGTATTCGGGATCAATGAGTGGCGTCCCATCGTAATTAATCAGTTTACTTGCATACTCACTCGTATTACCATTATATTGCGGACTGGCAGCAAACAAATATACTTTGGCCCGAGCCGCTAATGCTGCTCCTTTGGTAGGTTTGCAAACTTCACGATTTGTTCTTTCACTCCTGCGTGGTAAATCTATCGCTGCCAAAGCCAATTCAGAGGCAATATATTCTGCACATACATCGTACCGGCTGCGAGGGATTGAAAGTTCTTCGTAACTATCGGTAAAATTAACGCCTTCATCAGGCAAAATGGGAATAGGACCATATTTACGCAATAATTCCCAATAGTAATAAGCACGCAAAAAACGAGCTTCTGCTTTTGTTTCCTTAATATATTGTGCCAATTGTTCCGCATTCATTCCTTCACGAATATTATCGCCATTAACCAACTGATCAATATTATGGATATAAATAGAAGCATCCCTGATACCAATGTAACATTGTTGCCACTGTTCCTGCAAAAATTGTTCAGTGTATTGACCTGCGCGATAAATACGATATGAAGCCAACTGTCCAAAAACTTTATCTCCTTCTTTTTCTCGGTCTGTATAATACATATCGTCCGAAATAAAGTTGAATTGATTGGCATTTTGTTCCTTAGTGCAAACATCCCAGTTGTCTCGATTGCGTAAATGACTATATACACCAGCCAACCATTGCTTTGAGTAGTCCATACTTTCAAACACATCTTGCACATCGCGTTGGTCATCGACAAGATACTCTACATTCAAATAATCTTTGCAAGCAGTAAATGTCTGAACCACAATTAACGTGATAAGCAAATAAACAAGATTTTTGATTTTCACTTTCATAATTTCTTAACTATAAAGTTTTACTTTTAAATATAAACTAATTATTACAAACTAACCGTTAAACCACCGGTAAAGCTTTTTGTAATTGGATAAGCCATTCCGTTACCACTACCCAGCTCAGGATCCCAGAGTTTAAGACTATCCCAAACAAAAAGGTTAGACCCTACGAAATACACACGCATGCTGTTGATATGCCACATAGTAGAAAGTCGCTTGGGAATGGTATAACCTATTTCCAAAGTTTTGAAACGCAAGTATGATCCATCGCGTAACCAAAAAGTAGATTCGCGATAATTATTTGCATTGCCTCCATAACTCAAACGTGGATATTTAGCATTGGGATTGGGATTGCTTTCGCTCCAATAATTGCCTACCATGTCGGTAAGAATATTTCCCCAAGGAAGAGTATTTCCCTGAAGCACTTCGGAGAAAGGATAAACGGCTGGGCCATTAATAAAATAAGAAGATTTGCCGGCACCCTGGAAATGGACATTGACATCAAAGCCCCGCCACATAGCCGAAGCACCTAATCCATAAACCAAATTTGGGATTCGAGTAGCTCCAATTGCTACTATATCATTATCGTTGATAACACCATCTCCATTGATATCCTTATATTTTATATCACCTGGCATATAATCGCCGAACTCCTGTTTAGGACTGTTACGAATTTCGTCGTAACTTTCAAACAATCCCAAAGCAATGAGTCCTTTGGCCTGCTGCCAACGATAACCTTCTGTCATTTTGTAAGGCAAAGCATTAGCTTCTTCATCATACTCCAATACTTTATTGCGTGTGTAAGTGATATTTCCGCGCATAGTCATTTCCACCTGATCAATTTTTTGATTGATGTTGAATTGACCATCAAAACCCAAATTCTCCATTTTACCAATATTTGCCCAAGGTTGTGAAGTGATACCGGTAATTTGAGACAAGTGTGTACGTTGCATATAAATATCGCTGCGCGTATCTTTAAACACATCAAAAACACCCGAAAACTTATTGTTCCACATATTAAAATCTATACCAAGATCGTGTTTGGTTGCAACTTCCCAAGTCAAATAATCAGCCGCATATTCGGCAATATGTAAACCGGGGTAAACACTGAGGCTTCCTTCACTTGACAAACCGCTATAATTGGGGCTGCCCAAGTCTCCATAATTGTAACCACCTATCGTCCCAATAGAACCGACATAAGGGAAACGGACTTCCACATCTCCTTTCATTATTTTGTTGTTGCCTACCTGTCCATAAGAATATCGAATTTTGAGCATATCGAATATTGAAGTTAAATTCCGAACGATAGGCTCTTCAGAAATATTCCAAGCTCCCGAAATAGCAGGGAAAAATCCAAACTGATGACCGGTTTTAAATACTTCAGAACCGGTATAACCACCATTAAATTCGACAAAATATCGACTTTTGAAGTTATAAGAGGCACGTCCTGACAAACTTTGATCCCGATGAGGAATTCCACGTACAATATCGTTGCCGACATTGGAGGTCTCCGCTTGTTCGCGCTGGGCATATTTGAGGAACAAACTTACACTGTGAGTTTTTGCAAAAGTGCGGTCATAAGCCAATTCACCTTCTAAATTGTAAATTCGCTCTCCCCACGAATCGGACTCCTGTTCCATCAACCTCTCGGTAGAGACACGATAAAAAACAAGATTCCCATTGCTATCACGACGACGTTGGGTATTATGTTGTTCTGGCCAGCGTATGTGTCGGATATTGTTTCGACTGTCCGAATCAAAAGCAAAACGTCCCGTAAAACGTAACCCTTTGGTTATGAAATCAAAATTTTGATCGAGTGTGATATTGGTTTCCACTTTGCTACGCCATGATTCATTGTAACCGGTTTGAGTAGCAACCACCCATGGATTGGTCAAATCTCCGGTACCGTAAGCCGGCGTCAATCCATTGGAATATACCAACGGAGTAGCAACCGGCGAATAACCAACAATAGATTTCCAAATATTTATTCCATCTCCATTCACAATTCTGGTAGCAATGGTCTGGTCTCCAAGATTGGTTATAGTATATGTTTGAGCCAAACCGGCACGATTCTGTTTCTCAAGAAATCCCGCAACACCAGTGTGCAACACAGTGGTTTTAGTAATATCAATATCGGTATTCATACGGTAATTATACCGTTCCAAATTACTGTTAGTGTTATAATCTTTCAACGTTTTGTCAGTTTTGTACATGCCGCCTTCGTTCAAATAACTTCCCGAAACATAATAACGAGCTGTAGAACCTCCACCATTCAAATTGATAGAAGCGCGATAAGTACCGGCACCGTCTTTCAGCAACACATCTTTCCAGTCGATATTTGGATAAAGATCAGGATCGAGGTTGTTTTTGATGATTTCCAATTCTATATCATTGTAGAGTGGTTCAAGGTTACGTGTACGCCTCGCTTCGTTAAGCAGAGTGGCATAAGTAGGCCCATCAACAAATTCAGGCGTTCGGGTACGAGTATTGTATCCATATTCCACTTTCCCGCTTATATTAATTTTTCCAGCATCACCTTTTTTTGTCGTAATAAGAATTACACCATTAGCACCACGTGCACCGTAAATTGCCGTAGCTGATGCATCTTTCAAAACCGAAAAAGATTCAATATCCTCAATATTAATTTCGTTAAAGGGACGTTCAAAACCATCAACCAACACCAATGCTCCGGAACCAGCACCAAACGTAGAAATACCGCGAATCCAGAACTCGGACTGGTTCGTACCTGGTTCTCCGGAAAGTTGCATAGAAATTACGCCAGCGATATTCCCCGCTAAAGCATTGGTTATATTGGCAGTAGGAAGTTTTAACGTTTTCACATCAACATTGGTAATGGCACCTGTAACTGCAATCTTTTTTTGTACGCCCGAACCAGTAACAACCACTTCATTGAGCACGTTGCTTTCGCTAGGCTGCATTTGAACATTAATTTTAGACCTGCCTTCTACTTCCACTTCTTGTTTACTATATCCAACATAAGAAAAAACAAGTGTACTATTCTTTTTTACCTTGATTTTGAAATTACCGTTAACATCAGTAGTAACACCTAATCCGGGTTGATCCTTTACGAAAATACTAACACCTATCATTGCTTCCTTATTCTCATCGACAACCGTTCCCGAAACCTGTATCAAATCAGACTGTTGAGCAAAAGTATTTTGTAAAATACCAAGCATTAGCAACAGAATGCCTGCATATATAATTTTGTGTTTCATAATTTTCTTCATCTTTATTATTATTCAACTTTGATTGCTCTGATACGATGGTTGTCGCGGTCACCAACATAAAAAACCTGATTTACTTCATCGTAAATAATACCTAATGGCGCATCGAATTGAGCATCACGCAGTGCGCCATCGGAATAACCCGGATTCCCCGGTCGACCGGCGAATGTAGAAACTTGCCCTTGGGGTGTTACTTTACGAATGCAGTTGTTCTCCGCATCGCATACATAGAAATTATCGTCCTTATCAAAAGCACCTTGCTGTGGAGTATTGAAGAGTGTATTTCCCACTCCAACACCATCCTGAAATCCGGCTTTCTGTTTACTGCCAACAAAAGGCTGGGGCTTTTCAAAAGCTTTTTTGTCAAAGTTGTAATCCATTCTGGCAATATAGTGCTGATTTCTGACTACTATGTATGCAAAATTTCCACTCGGAGCAATTTGTATACTGAACTCCCAACCATTATCCTGTACCAAAAAGTAATAGTTTGTTCCTTCCTGTCCATCGGTATTGAGATGGCTTGCATCAGGTCCTCCATATTTCCAAATCGATCCAGAGCGATCAAAAACCTTATATACTTGCGATTTTTCATAACTGTTGAACCAATATTCTCCCGAAATAGGATGAATAGCTCCACCATTGCATTGTTTGTGATGCATAACAGGTTGCCAGTAATTTTGTGGAAAACGATGGGTTATTGAATCACGGACAAGAATAATAGTCCCAATGCTGTTCCAATTCCCATCATCATTGGCAATAATCATGGTGTCACCAATGCTGTTCGCTACCATTTGTCCATTTTGTTTTTTGAGTGTAAAAGCTATGGTTCGCGGACGATTTACACCATTTCCAGCCCTGAAAAGTGTGGAAACTTGCTTGTTTTGCATATCGATGAAACGTACAGACCCATTGGACCAATTTCCATCTCCAGTAGATTCTTCTATCAGGAAAAAATTACGTGCCGTTCCTTCTGCAGTTTTCTCATCAAATGACAACCACGAGGGTGTATTAAACTGAGCTTTGCTAAAACTGCCATCTATCACGGCTGAATTTCCATCCTGGTCGGTAAAGCCAAGAAAAGTTGAAACATTTTGCGTAAATTGATAAGTGAAATCCTTACTAAATGTTTTTTCTTGCACTTGATCACCTTCACCAACCTTCACCTGAATTTTCGTAGATATCAACTCGCCCCCATAGTGTGGTTCTCCTTCCTTGAGCAACGATGGCACAATAACATAAATAATAGTACCTTCAGGATTTACGCCTATAACAGCTGCCTTTTTATTGTTAATAATTACATTAATTTTTGACTTATCCGAGCCAAAATTGCTTCCATAAATCAACATCTGAGTCGCCACTCTTCCCGAGTCGGGAGCGAAATGGTCAAGTACAACGGGTTGGTCGGGCTTGTATGGCACATCTTCGATTTCTGTTGAATCTTTACAAGAAGTAACAAAAAGCGAAAATGCGAAACAAGGTAGCATCACGACCCACCAAAGTTCTGTTCTTTTCCGTTTTTTCATTTTGTGTTAAAAAATTGATTAAATAAATATGAATTGCTATAATTGAATTAGAGATTGCGAAATTTCTTTTTTTCTAATACCTTTTATTAATACTATACTGATTGATTATTCACTAAAATATATTGTATGTAATATGCAAAATTATCTTTAGTTTTACGTAGCCTTTCCTCCTCGCTACACATCGGATGTACCTAAATCAGTTGATAATAAGAAAATATCATCCTTTCTAATAAAGGAGTAGATTTTATTATCATTACACACGGCGTTCACAAGCGAATTTTGTTCGCTATTTTCTTGTTGGAAATTGCATTCATTCAATTTATCTGAAGACGAACGCGTAAACAAATAAGGACCTGAAAAAATAAGAGAAAATGTAGAAGTAGGAAGGAATATATTAAAACTTGATTTGCAAAAATCCGTTTTAAAATTTGATTTTGTTGAAGTATTTATTGTTACCAACAAACACAGAAATGTACAAAAAAATATTATTCGAGTATTTTTCCTGTTTTTCATATTGATTAGACTGTTCGCTAATTATGCCCCAAAAGTAAAAAAACCTAAATTAATTCTTGGGTTACAAACAGGGTTACAATAGAAAAATATCAGTAATTTTGCTCGAAAATGTGGTAAAATTTACTTAAACCTGATAATCTTCACCGGTGAGTATTTTATGATTTCGTTTATAATTGTTCAGGAAAGTTTTGGCTTCTTCTTTTTTCCCCAATTTATTAAATGATTTTACACAAATATTTAAAACTTCATCGTTTAGGGGCTCTACTGAAAAATAAGTACCAGAAATAGAGATGACTTTCTGATACTGTTTTTCTCCATATAAATAAACAACATATTCTCTTAACAATTTTTCCAATTTCTCTTCCTCCCGTGCTTTGTAATTATCCAATCCAACATCATGCACATTGGAGAGAAACGAACCATTTTTAACAAGAGCTACCATCTGCTCCAACAAATCAGGATACGATCCTTGATCTGAATTTTGCAAACGCTGCAAAATATCGGAATATTCGAGATAATCGCAATAAAAAGGCGACTCAAAGACAAAAAACCACTGATGATTTTGATGAACAAGTGAAATGCCATCGATGTCTTCCAAAATATTTCTCAATCTGTTAATGGTTACTCCTCGGATATTTTTTGCACTATTTGTATCTTTGTCCGACCACAAGGTTGAAGTTAATTTCTCAGTAGAAATTCCAGCTTCCTCTGTTGTATTCAACAAAAGCAATAAGAACAAAGCTCTTAGTTTCATGCTGAAACGATAACTAATATCCTTGCCTTTAGCATCATAAACTATAAAATCACCAAAAACATAAACAGCCGATGGACGAGGTACCTTCTTTTCAATCTTTTCTTCAGGCAACCAATAAGTAATTTTTTGTTGCTTATGCTTCTTATTTCTGTAAAAGAAATGCCACAGAGCAAACCATAATGCGGACAAAACAAAAAGGACAATAACCACAAAAAATACGATTCTCGATTTTTGAATAGGCGCAAAACTATCTAATTGAGCTTTTGAAATAGGAGGAGATAACAACGAAAAAATTTGTACTTGAGTTAAATTATTCACGGTAAGTTCTTGAACAACAACATAAAATTCATTCATTTGCTTATTATAAAACAAATTAACCGAAGTATTCGTATCTTCCGAATTGAAGTTGATAGAATCGCTTGTTACTTCGTAAGAACCATCTGCTAAGCTGAAACGATAAAGATAACCTACAGTTTTGGCAATGTGATGCGCATAACATAAAGCATAAAAATATTTTTTATCATCACTCAATATCAAATTACTGCTGGGTACAAATTGCATTTTTGGAACATCTTCCAAACGCCATAAGTTGGTTACTGTTTTTGCTTTTAAATCTAATACATATAAATCGTAAAGGTTATGTCCTCCATGTTCCTCTCTTCCTGTTTCATTACCAAAACCACCAAAAATCAACTTTTCATCCGGTCGTATCCCGTCGCCCACAGCGGAATAGAAACGAGGCGAAATATTATCGCCTTTGAAATTGACTACTGTCCAACGTTTCGATTCAGGTTCATAAAAAGAAATTTTATTGGAGTATGTATGATTCTCAAATCCTCCAAACTGATATAAATCTCCTGCAGAAGAGTAAAACGTATTACTGTGAAGCAACAATCCTTTTTCGCCCTGCCAAACGCTATTTTTAATTTTTCTGGTCTCGATACGGTTATAGCGCGGATAATAGTAAATTGCAGAATCATTGCCATCAAAGCCAATTCTGTTCTCTGCTTCATCATAAGTAACATTCACTTCATTTTTCACCGTGAATTTAGATTTGGCTTGCCAGTAAAAGTGCTTATTGACAATCCATTCAGGATTTTTCACAAGAGCTTTAATTTTTCCTTTTTCATCAATTGCAAAATCACCTTTCGATTCACTCAACGGGAAAAAATATGATTTTCCATTCCCCGCTGTAATGCGTAAATTTTTTACCAACATTTGAGGAACATCCAAATTCAAACCATAGAGTCCAAATGCAAACTGTAGTAGAGAAGGATTTTCTAATCCCACGGGTGAACAAGAATACTGCTTATTTCGGATGGTAATTAAGGCCTTGTCTTGTATTAAATCAAAATGAATATTGATATGTAAAGTATTCTTTTTATCTATATCTTCTTTTATAACAGGAATTTGAACTGATTTATGCGTAATAGGACTGTGAAAATCGAGATACATACTGTCTATTCCATAGAAATTGACAAAAACAAATTCCACTTCCTGCCTTTTATTATTAATTACCCTGAAAATGTGTCCAAACTGATCACTGTTCCAGATAGATAAATCGAAACTAATGGTAAATTTATCTTCAAATTTCTGAAGTTTATCCCCGAAAAGGACAAGAGAAGTTCGCTTATCTACTTTTTCCTCGCTGGAAGTAAATAAAAGTCCGCCCAATGATTCTTCTGCATAAGAACATACAGAGCAAATACAGAAAACAATAATAATTTGTAACTTTTTTATGATTTGCACGATTAGTTGGATTGATAAATCAACTTGTCTTCCATCATTTTTATATAATAACCACCCAGTACCGACCTTGCCCGAAATGAAACATGTTCGGGTCGATCTGTCCAATACCAGTCTGACATGGGAATGCGGTCTGTTGTTTCATTTACAAAACGATAAAGTGGTCTGATCAACTGTTGAAAATCGGACGTATTGCGTGCTAAAGTTGCCGACCATACAATCCAGTCAGCTTTTGTGTATTGATGTCTGCTATCCAGTGGTAAACCATATTTGTTTTGTATAGTCAAATAATAAGCTATTTCCTTTTCAGGTACTTCATGAGGGAAAGCGTTAATTTTCATTATTTTATCCCACACCAAATTATATTTTTGACTCCAAGTTCCAGGTTGGTCAAAAGCAAAGCGGTAATGATCACCATCATCAGCTTTTTTTACCCATTCCAAAGCCATTTGAGAAGCTAATGAAGTATATTTTCTTGCAATATCGTTCTTTCCTAACATATCGGCCAAACGTCCATAAGATGCAATACCCAAAATAGCTTTGATGGAAAGGTTGGCATTATGAGCAGACTGACCTGCAAAAACATCAGTACTCCCCTGATAATCTGGGTCAAATCCTTTTTTTACAAGAAAATCTGCCCATTGCGAGAGTGTTTCCCAATGTTGTTCTGCGTATTGCGCGTTTCTTTCCATAGTTGCAATTGCTGCCGTGAGAATAAGCATATTTCCGGACTCTTCAACAGGTAACACCGTTCCTCCTACTTGACCGTTGGCAATAGGATAAAAACCAATGTCATGAGGTGCATAAGTTTCTTTCCAGATTCCGCTTTCCACATAATAAAAAATCGGATTCAACATTCCTTTCAACAAATCTACATTATACAATAAAAACAAAGGTGCGGAAGGATAAGAAACATCTACAGTGGCTATCGAACCACTACTATAATTTTCTTTTGAAAGAAAAAGTAAATCTCCATTGGGAGCTTGTACTAATTTATGTGCCGATACAGACTGTCGGTAAGCCAACGCACAAAGCTCGGCATACTCTTTTCCACCGGATTTGATTGCCTCTTTCATAAGCGTATTATCAAATTTATTACAAGCCTTCATGAGAGATTTGTATTCCTTTGCCGCTGTCGAAAACAAATCGATAATATTTTTATCACCCCTTCTGTTCCAATAGGGACGAAGGTTAACACCAAAATATTGGATGGAATAAATATCGTCATAACCCAACATAAAATAACCACTCTTCACTCTTCTGACTTTTCCCAATGAACGGGAAAAAGCAAGTCTGTTCTGATCATCAGGCGAAGGGGGAATATTTTTGCCCAAAGTACCGGATTTTTTAAAATCAGAACGCATAGAATATCCATTACCAACTGCTGAGTTCGTACGTTCTTTTGGCGCACACAAATAAAAATATCCCCAATCAATACGTACATTATCGCCTTTCTTACCCAAAATATTCTGCTGTTTACTGCCTGTTTTTAAATAAAGCAAATTTCCTTTTTCAAAAGTTTCGCTTTTGCTTGCCTGATTATATACGTTCAGAGCCCACGCTGTACCAGCTTCCAAATAAAGACTGACTTCGTGGGATTGATTGTCGGTTGATGAAACCTGATAAGAGATATAATTAATGGGACGAGAGAGCAAATCCAAATCATTCATCAACAATGGAGCAGTAAAAGTCAATTGTAACTTGACAGGACCACAAGTAAAATGGAAAATTGTTTGAGTAGGAAGTGCCTCAACCGAGTCCTGAATTGCAGTTTTTGCAAAACAAGCCTGACTTTCAATTTCCTCATTTAGACCAAAATCGAGAAATGCGTCTCCTCCTTTATTCCGACAATGGGCAGCAATGATATTCTTTCCTTTCTGCAATGAAGAAACAACTTCTTCCGAAAGTTCCTGCGTTGCATTATCCTGACACTTATCACTTATTCTGACAACTTCTATTCCGTTAATGTAAATTTCTACATCATCATCATGAGAATATTCTAGAAAAATTTTTTTACCCGACAAATCATTATCTAATGTAAATTCTCTCCTTACCCATATATTCTCGCTTTCCCAACCGGTATTAATGTTTTGATTTTCGCGCTTACCGAAAGCAGCTTTTCCTGTCTTCCAATTTTTGTCGTTAAAATTTCTTTCTATCCATTTTTCCGGAGGCATTTCATTCACATAACGAGCAGTCCAATCCTCACTTTCAGACATTTTCTCCAGTGGCTTCAAAAGATTATTTTCAATTCCCATAAAACGGTATGTTTTCCCATCAACACGAACGGCTCCAAGCAATGGAAAATCTTTCCCTGTCCAATGACAGAGCTGTTGACGATATAAAGTATCGCCAAACAACCAAGCATTTGTATATGGATCAATAGTAATCAGCGGATATGCGGGAGCCCTCAACCGGCTTGAAATGTGCGATTCATTCTGTTCAGTACAAGCATAGATAAAAAGAACGAATAAAAAAAACGAAATTTTCTTCATGAATGGATGAGTTGTCTTTAATAAATAATGATTCAACTACAAAGTTACATTTTTTCGTGAAAGTATTCATTAAATTACAATTAATGTCGTAAAATAAACATTTCACTTATTGTATCATTCATTTTTCAAAAACAAAAACTAAAACAATTCTGATTTCAACAAATATAAAGTTCAATAAATTGTACCACAAACTTTTATAAGTTTTAATAAAATATAAATATTAAAAACAAAAATACAAAGTAATTGTATATTATCAAAGAAAAAACGAAACTTGCTGGAAAAATTGAAAGGAAAGGGTACAAATTAGTGAATAATTGAAAATTTTCATCCATCACTAATTAACGAGTGTTTGATATAACAATTACATGCATTATCATATAAAAAATGATAATTAATAAGTTAATAAGGTTTATTCTTGTTGTTGAATATCGTTTATAATTGCTTATATCATATTCTTAAATCGAACTCATATGAAAAATGAAAATCAACATCGCTTTCACTAATAAAACAGTATCATAAATATCGAAAATCAAGATTTTACCTTTGATGGTTTAAAGAAGCGAAGTCGTAAAGCATTCAGCACCACCGTAACAGAACTGAAACTCATAGCTGCTGCCGCAAACATGGGACTGAGTTGCCAACCAAGTAACGGATAAAAAATA
>Ga0208826_1000191_pt1 | contig 70955 bp, 56 predicted proteins | sample AD_UKC115_MetaG_FD_184451 | JGI IMG/M metagenome (GOLD analysis project Ga0208826, IMG submission 184451) | Active sludge microbial communities of municipal wastewater-treating anaerobic digesters from Hong Kong - AD_UKC115_MetaG (SPAdes)... | ecosystem: Engineered > Bioreactor > Anaerobic >... | reverse complement strand
CAGGGCTGGCGGTCTCTCCGACTCATCACTCCTCACTCGGCGTTACGCCGCGAGCAGATCGCCCCTCGACGCGATCGTCGCACTCTCCGACTCGCTCTCTGAGGTTCGCTCTGCTTGCCCTCGCGGGGGCCATCGGATTGCCCCCGTCCGGTAACCGATCCGACCCTGGAGCGAAGCGTTCACTCCGTGGAGTCAACCGTTCGCTCCAGGGAGCCAAGCGTTCACTCCAGGGAGTCAAGCGTTCATTCCAAGGAATCAAGCGTTCACTCCAGGGAGTCAACCGTTCACTCCAGGGAGTCAAGCGTTCACTCCAGGGAGTCAAGCGTTCATTCCAAGGAGTCAAGCGTTCACTCCAGGGTCGGACCTTTCACGGGTTGGGGCGGAGAGTAGCAGGACTTAGGGCAAGGCTTCATGGGAAACATCGATCCGGGCATCGGTTGACCGACCGGCGCTCAAGGAGAGGTCTACCTCTCACCGCTCGTACCGCGACACTCGTCTCGATGGCCTCACCGCCCGCCCACCGTGAATTCGGTTGTGCAAGGAGCGCTTTGTCTTGTTAGCGGTATGGACGGCGGATGTCATCAGGCATTCTTTCGGGGTGCGGCCGATCCGGTCTTGGCGGCTATATAGAGCTGTACAGTGTTGGCCTACAACCGCCCAGAAGGAGTCTGCGCGGCAAACCCGAATATAATGTCGACAACTGTTGACACCGGATGCTGCCCAAGCCAGAGTTTCCGACGAAAACCATCGCCGCCTCCCCGAGGAGACCCTGATGTCCGCAGTAGCGAGGATCGATACAACCGACATGCAGAGGCCGTTGACCGCCAAGGAACTTGGCGCGTTCTATACGGACGTCCAGATAGCCGACTTCCTGGTCAAGTGGGCTATCCGCTCCGGAAGCGATACCGTTATGGACCCAAGTTTCGGCGGAGGGGTGTTCCTGCGATCAGCCAGCCGGCAGCTTCTCCAGATGGGAGGCAGACCGAGCACGCAGGTCTTCGGAGTCGAACTGGATCAGGAAGTACACGCACGCATCGCCGACAAGCTGTCCGACGAGTTCGGCGTATCACGTTCAAACCTGCTCCTGAGTGACTTCTTCGCCGTGGACAGCACACCTGACCGACTCGTCGATGTGATCGTCGGCAATCCCCCATTCATACGCTACCATCGCTTCAAGGGTGAGGTCCGCAAGCGGGCGCTGGCACGCGCCAAGGCACAAGGGGTCCGATTGACGGAGCTGTCGAGCTCGTGGGCGCCGTTCCTGGTCCATAGTATCTCCATGCTGAAGCCGGGCGGGCGGTTGGCGATGGTGATCCCGATGGAGCTGGGCCACGCATCCTATGCGCTGCCTCTCCTGCGGCATCTGTCGTCTTCGTTCAGGGAGGTCAGGTTTCTGCTCTTCAGGAAGCGGCTCTTCCCCGATCTCAGCGAGGACACTCTCCTGCTCCTGGCGGATGACAATGGTACGCACTCGGCGGGTTTCGTGATCCAGGAGTTCGCACATGCCGGCCTACTCGACGAGCAACTGAAAGGCGAGGTATCCGTGGCCGCTCATCGGATGGACACTGAAGCCATCTCGTCCGGGAAGGAACGACTGGTCGAGTACCTGCTGCCGGAGAAGGCACGAGAGCTTTATCAGGAGTTGAAGCGATCAACCTTGACGGCAAGGCTGGGTGCAATTGCCGATGTAGGAATAGGATACGTCAGCGGGGCAAATAGCTTCTTCCATTTGCGACAGGAGCAAATCCGTCTCTGGGGCATACCGAACGATTTCCTCAAGCCAACGATCAGCAGGGGGCGATGCGTGTCGGGTCTGCGTTTCTCGACAGCCGACTGGTGCAGAATGCTCGACGCCGGTGAAGGAATCTACCTGCTGCACGTTCCGCGAGACGCCGACCTGCCTGATCCCGTTCGGAAGTATGTGGAGATGGGCGAGAAGCAGGGCGTCTCGAAGGCGTACAAATGCATGGTACGGACGCCGTGGTATTCGGTCCCGAACGTTCACAGACCGGATGCGTTCCTCTCCTACATGAGTGGAAACATGCCCTACCTCGTGGCTAACGATGCCGGAGTCGTTGCATCGAACAGTCTGCACCTCGTGAGGTTCCATCAGGGATCGGCCATGGACCGTGATACTCTGGCGGCCCTCTGGCATACTTCGCTCACGCAGCTCAGTACGGAGATAGAGGGACACGCCATGGGCGGCGGCATGCTCAAACTTGAACCGACAGAGGCCGAGAACGTCGTCATAGCGCTGCCTGAAAAGCCCGGTACGGGGCAGGCCGTCTCGTCGGATTGCCTGGATTCTCTGCTCCGGTCCGGCCGGGAGTCGGAGGCACAGCAGATGGTTGACAATCAGTTTCTGCGATCCGGGCTGGGCCTGAGCAAGAGAGACTGCGATCTACTCCGCCACGCCGCGGATTCACTGAGATACCGTAGACAGAACAGGAGAACACCCGCATGAGCCTGCTCGATGCTATCATTGACACGGGAACGCCCCCTCCGGAAGGCGCGCCCCAATCCGAGAAGAAGCGCTACTCTGAGATACTCTCACGGAATCTAGCCATCGGGTGTGCCGACTGCCTGCGCAGGATTGGTTTTCCGAATGTGAAGCCTCTGAGAGATGGCCCGGGTGAGATTAAGTTCCAAGGTGGAGTTCAGCCTAAGAAGGTAGACGTGAGCTTTTCGGACGAGCGGCACGGACTCATGCTGGCGGTATCGATCAAGAGCATTACTGCGCCGCCGTTCGGGAAGAACCTCAAGAATCGGTTCGGCGACCTGTTCTCGGAATGCGTGAACCTCCACATGCGCTTTCCGTACTCCGTCATCTGCAGCATCTTCGCATTCCCAAGAGCCGCCGACGAGGATGTGACGAAGGTAAGGACGGTATCGACATTCAGGCGAGCGGTCAAGCTCCTGGGCAGCATCAGCGGGCGTGAGGAGTACACAGGCCCGATGGAGAAGTTCGAGAACGTAACGCTTATGCTCTTCCAGCCTCCCGACGCGGAGGGGAATAATGCATGGATTCGTCTTTATGACGCAGACACCGAACGAGAGATGACGGAGGAGGAGTACTTCCGAATGCTCCTCGACATCTACAATGACCGCAACCCCAACTCCCCGATCGGCATGGGCGCAGACCTGAACGGCGAGTAACCCCTTCGGACGTCGGGCACAGGCCACACGCACACGTGTATCCGAGTGGGAGTAGCGATCGTCAGATGTCTCTCATTCCCACCCCGGCGTGTCGAGCCACGACTCCGAAAAGCGGTGTCAAGTCACCGGCGCTCCCCGCCCCGCACGCGCCGTTTCCGGCGGAATCGCGCCGGGTATTCTCCTGACAGCAACGTTCTGCGCAGGAGACCATCGATGACCCTGAGGGCGGGATTGGCGATCGGCCTGATCCTCCTGATGTCGCGCGTTCCGACGCCCGCTCCGAGCCTGGTGCTGGAGGGACCGGACCGCGATACGCTGACGGAGGCGCAGTCCTACGACATCACCTGGAGGGCGAGCGGCATCCGGACCGTCGGCGTGACCGCATACGGCGACAGGACTCCGCTCGGCGGGCGGTCGAGAGGCACGTTCAACATCCGCATCAGCGACCCGGTCCCGGCGAGCCAGGGCCGGGTTAGCTGGAAACCGCCGCTGATCGACGCCCGGAAGTTCCGAATCAGGGTGGCGGGCTATGACTCGGAGGGGCGGACGGTCCGATCGTTCAGCCGCGAGTACGAGTTCCGGCCCGTCGTGATGGTGAACCGGTCGGCGGACGGGATATACCTCGATCTGCACACCCGCAACAACCAGCGGCTCTACGTCCAGAAGGACGGACGGATCACCAAGGTGTATCTGTCGAGCTCCTCGGAGAATTGGGAGTGGCAGCCGCGCAACTCCCATCCCGGCAGGATGCACGACCATGGCGGGATATTCCGCGTGCTGAGCAAGGAGCGCAACCACTACTCCAGCCTCTTCCGGGTCGATATGCCCTACGCGATGAGGTATCACGGCGGTCACTACATCCATGCGACCAGCCCCAGTCTGTACGACAGCCTGGGCGAGCCGGCATCGGCCGGGTGCAATCGCCTGACTCTCGAGGATGCGCGCGAACTCTACTCCCAGACGCCGATCGGCACGCGGGTGGAGGTCATCGGGCCGGAGGGCATTCTGTTGTGAGGAGGGCGCGATGAAGAGAGTCGCTGTTGCCATGGTCCTCCTCCTCGCCGCGATCGGATCGACGGCGGCGCAGACGCTCTCCATCACCGGCCCGTCGCGCAACGGCATGCTCGAGGGCGAGACCTACGACATCACCTGGTACGCCGAGGGGCTCAGGAGCGTCACCGTCGTCGTCTACGGGACGAAGACTCCGCTGGGGACCGCGTCGCGCGGACGGTTCACGATCATCGTCAGCAAGCCGGTCCCGGCCGAGAACGGGATCGTCCGCTGGACCGTTCCCTGGATCGATTCGATCGCGTTCGGGCTGAAGATCAAGGGATACGACGACCTGGGGCAGTTGAGGGCGACCGACGAGAGGACGTACCGCTTCAGGCCGGCGGTGATGGCAGACCGCCTGGCGGACGGGATATATATCGCTCTCCACCGGCGGTCAAACCAGCGACTGTACGTGCAGCGGAACCAGCGGATCACGAGGGCATACCTCTGCAGTTCATCGCAGAACTACCGTTGGGTGCCCGCGGGAGTCCATCCGAGCACTCCGCACGATCACTACGGCGTGTTCAAGGTCCAGGAGAAGACGACGCTCCACTGGTCGAACGAGTATCAGCTCCCGATGCCCTACGCACTGCGGTATCACGGCGGGCATTTCATCCACGCGACGAGCAGGAACATGTACCGCTACCTCGGCAGGCCGGCGTCACACGGGTGCAATCGGCTGACGCGGCACGATGCCATGGAGCTCTTCAAGATGACGCCGGTCGGGACGCGCGTCGAAGTGATCGGCCCGGGCGGATAGAGTATGAGGTCGTGTAGGAGCGGCTTCCGAGCCGCGACAGGTGGTATCGCGGCTGGGAAGCCGCTCCTACATGGCTGGGTGTGTCGGTTCGCGGCTGGGAAGCCGCTCCTACAATCCGGAGGCTACGGGGCGGTCGTCAGGTCCACGCTCATCGACGGGCGGAAATCATCGCCGGACGCGTAGGTGATCGCGTTCGCCAGAAAGGTCGTCGCCGCGGGATCGATCCCGTACGCGGAGAGCACGTCGAGCGTCGTGACGAGCACCCTGCCGTCGCCCGCCTTGAACTGCGCCGCGATCGTCGCGGGATAGTGCAGCCACCCGACGAACAACCCGCCGAACACGTCCGCGCGCTTCGTCATGTCGAGTCCCGTGAGCACCGACTTCGGCTGCATCGCGGAGAGCGCGACCCCGCCGACCCGGCGGATGGTGAGGTCCTTCATCGGGCCGGCGTTCCTCACCCACGTGAAGCACTTCGACGAGTCGCCCCACTGCTCGGAGCCGTCCCGCTCCTGTACGGCAAGGTCGCTGTTCGCCAACCTGGGGATGCTCTCCGGGTCATCCGCGACCAGGATCACCCGGCCGCCCTTCGCGATGAAGTCGCGGACCTGCGCGTCGAGCCTGTTGGTGATCGCCACGGCGTTCTGATCGAGCGCCTCGGAGACGGAGTATCCGTCGGCGGACAGGTGGGATCGGAGGCCGGAGAGCTCACCATCGGGGTCCCGGACGGCGATCTTCGTTCGCGAGGAAGGCTTGGGCCGGGGGTAGATCCCGATGTCCGCATAGTTGTCCGTAATCGCCGCGCCGGACTGGGAGACCAGGGTCAGCGCGAGCCTGGCTTCCGTAGGCTTGCTCACGGACGGGACGGCGAACTCGATCGCGCTGGCCTTCGCCACTCCCGGATCGTCGATGGAGACTCCGATCTCGCCCCGGAGGTCATGCCCCTCCAGCCGCCATTTCAGCTTGCAGTCCCGGAGCTTGCTCTTCGACATATGCGAGACGAGGACATCCATCGAGAACCGCGACCCCGACCAGTAGTTCGCGGCCCGGCGGTCCGGGATGATCACATCCACGCCCTGCACGCACTTGACCTTGTCGTAGAAAACCTTCGGCTTCCTGTCGGCGCTGAGCAGGCCGTCGGACTCCCAGTTCACGTCGCTGAACTGACCGAGCACGTAGCCCGCGATCTGCGGATGGCGGCGCATCTCCTCGATGCGGGACTTCAGGCTGTCCCACTGCTGCCACTGACAGGCCTCCGCGAGCACGTCCATAGCGCCGAATACGTCGCCGAGTCCCTGCTCCGCAAAACGCTGCTCGACACCCGCCGCCCTCGACGCGCCGCTCCCCGTCTCGAACCACCAGGGATCGCCGCCATAGGTCTTTCTGACGTCGCTGAGTCTCGGAAGGCCCCAACTCCCTGGAGCGGAGATCAGCAGAGGTCCCGAGGCGCGCTTGCCCGACTCGTTCAGGGCGGAGAAGGTATCGCCGGACTTGCTCGCGACGCCGGACACCCAGGCGGCGAAGTCATCCGGCTCCACGGGCGCGGAGAGGATGTAGTTGTAGGTCTCGCTCGGCGAGTTGTCGATGATCAATCGCGTCGGATCGAGCGCCCTCGCGCTCTCGCACATCACGCGCTGCCAGGCCTGACGCTCGGCGTTGGAGGGGTCCATGCCCCATCCGTCGCCCATGAGGCTCACGATGCAGAGCGAAGCGCGGTTGTAGTCGCGCTCCAAGGCCTCGGCCATCAGCAGCTTGGCGCGCGTCTGCGAGCGTTCGTTCAGCTTCTCGAAGCCAGGCATCTCGTACCAGACGATCACTCCCGCTCTGTCGGCCCATTCCAGGTACTGCGGATCGGGGATCTTGCCCTGACATCGGACCAGGTTGATCCCCATGTGCCGGGCGCGCTGGAACTGCGCCCGAAGGTATTGATCCGACGGCGGGGTGAACCCGGTGAGCGGGTAGTAGTCCTGATCGAGAGCGCCGATGATGAAGATCGGCTGGTTGTTGAGGTAGATCCGGCCGTCCCTGACCTCGATCTTGCGCATGCCGAACTCCGTCACGTGCGCGTCGGACAGACGGCCGCCGATCTTGAGCCTGGCCTGAAGCTTGTAGAGATGCGGGCTGCCCGGCTCCCAGAGCTTCGGAGCATCGAGCCTGATCTCCGTCTCGTACTCGCTCTTGCCGGCCGCCAGCGGGATCACCGTGGCGCCCGGAGCCGCGCCCTCGCCGATCACGTTCAGCCGCAGTTCGCCCGCTATCGGCGCCTGGTTCAGGGCGACGCTCACCCGTATCACCCCACGATCGATGTCCGGCGTGACGCGGACCTTCGAGATGCCGACACGGTCCACGGCCTCCAGCCTCACGTTCTGCCATATCCCGCTCTGGGTACCGTGCGAGGCCTGCCTGCCGTGGGGAATCTCGTCAAAGACCAACGCGCCGATCGAACGCGACGGCGCGACGTCGGTAACCGCCACCTCCAGTTCGTTCCACCGGCCGACGATCACGTCGGAGGTGATATCGAAGCGGAAGGGCGTGTAGCCGCCCTCGTGCGCGCCGATCCGTTTGCCATTGACGCTGACCTCGGCCAGCCAGTCGACTGCGCCGAACTCCAGAACGATCTGCTTGCCCGCCCACGTCTGAGGGATCGGGAACTCGCGCCGGTATACCGCCTTCCCGGAGTAGGAGCGCAGGTCCGCGAACTGCGACTCGAGCGATCCCGGCACCATCACCCGCCGCTCCACGCCGTCGTCGGTGGTCACATTCCATTCGCCCGACAGATCGATGGTGTTGGTATAGGAGGCGCTATTCGCCGAGCCAACAGCGGTGATCAGTATCAGGAGAGGAAGAAGGGCCCTGAGGTATCCGTTACGCATCGAAGCAGACCTCCAACAGCTACCTGCGCTCGATCCACGTTCGCCAGTCCGCGCCGATGTCGCCCCGACGCCGGTAGCGCTCCATGAGCCTTCCACACGCACAGGTTCTTTCCTGACCCGACACCGCAGCGACCAGCTCCCGGATAATCTCCGGGAAGCGGTTGACCGCGGCGTCCACGGCGCACTTCTCGTCGTCGCTGAGCAGGCCCTCGAAGAGCACGCCCGGAACAAACCGGCTCGCTCTGATGCCTTCCGCGTAGTTCGTCACGTAGCAGATCGGCATGTAGCACATCTCCAGTTCCTTGGCCAGGAAGACCTCGGGCACGAGAGTCATGCCCACAAGGTCGCCGCCGAGCATCTTGAACTTCCGGATCTCAGCAGGCGTTTCGAGTCGCGGGCCCTCGGTACACACGTATGTACCTGTGTCCCGGTGCAGCGCATCGAGGTCGGAGAGGACAGCGGATGCGGAGGCGCGGAGTTGCGGGCAGAACACCGGATTCTGTCTCACAAACCCGATGCCGAGTCCCTCGAAGAAGGTGTACGCGCGGCGTTTCGTCTCGTCGAGCAGGTCGTCGGGCAGGACGTACTGGCCGATGGTGAGGCTGTCGTCGATCGCGCCGGGGCCGGACCAGGAGATGATGCGGGCCGCGCCGAGTTCCTTCAGCGCCCAGATGTTGGCCCGGTAGTTCACGAACGGCGCGGATACCTGGTAGCCCTTCTCGCCATGGCGCGAGAGGAACAGGAACTCGACGTCGGATACGGCGAACCGATAGACCGGCTGAGACTCCCCGAACGGGGTGCCGATCGACCCGACGCGCTCGCCGGTGAAGCTTCCGTTCTGCAGGAGGGTGTATGCGCCGCTCCCGCCGATGACTGCGATCCGATCTGACATATGGTGAAACCTCTTGCTCAGAGTAAGGAACGTGCCTTCGTGCCGTTCCATTGTCACAGGTTTGGAACCCGTCAGTCCTGAGTAGCGGAGCGCATCGAAGGACGGCCGGGTCTAGCCAAAGGTTGTGCTACTAGGCCGCCCTTCGATACGTCCCGAACTCCGACCACACTGAGTAGCTGTGCGTACCGAAGTGCAGTCGGAGTTCAGGAGTACTCAGGGCTGACGGGGTGAGTTTCCCGGGACATAGGAACCGCCGGTCCTGAGTAGCGAAGCGTATCGAAGGACGGTCGGGACTACTCAGGGCTGGACGGATTGATACCCGATAGCCGCAGGCGTTCCCCATGCGAATCCGCCCCTATTCCGGCTCCTGACTACCGACTCCCGGATTCTCCAGCAGGTTGTAGTACGTATCCCGTCTCCTCGGCACGAACCCCGCGCCGGAGATCGCCTCTCGAAGCTCCTGCTCGCTCATGCGGAAGCGCACTCCCGCCGCCGCGACGACGTTCTCCTCGATCATCGTGCTGCCGAGGTCGTTCGCGCCGAACCGAAGGCTGATCTGCCCGATCTTCGCACCTTGAGTCACCCACGATGCCTGCAGGTTCGCCACATTGTCGAGGAAAAGCCTCGATATCGCCAGGGTGCGCAGGTACTCGTACGAACCGACCGGCTGCCCGCCGAGATCGGTGTTCGACGGCTGGAAGGTCCAGGGGATGAAGGCGGTGAACCCGTCCGTTCGATCCTGAAGCGCCCTGATCCGCGAGAGATGCTCGATGCGGTCGGCATAGGTCTCCGTGTGGCCGAACATCATCGTGGCGGTGGTACGCATCCCAAGCGTATGCGCGGTCTCCATCACCCCGATCCACTGGTCGGCGGAGCACTTCCCGGGACTGACGGCATTCCGGCTGGAGTCGGAGAGGATCTCCGCGCCGCCGCCGGGGATCGAGTCGAGCCCGGCGTCCCTCAGCCGGCGGATGGTCTCCTCGACCGTGAGGCCCGAGACCTTCGCAATGTGCACGATCTCCGGAGGGGAGAACGAGTGCAGGTCGATGTCGAAGCGCGTCTTGATGCCGGCCACCAACCGCTCGTACCACTCGATCCGGAGGTCGGGATGCAGGCCGCCCTGCATCAGGATCTGGGTCGCACCGAGATCGACGGCTTCCCGGATCTTTCGGTGGACCTCCCCGTCTGGGAGCAGGTATGCCTCGGGCGAATCGGCATCCCTCCAGAAAGCGCAGAACCGGCATTTCGATGTGCAGATGTTCGTGTAGTTGATGTTCCGATCGACGACGTAGGTTCGATACGCCTCGGGATGCATCCGCCGACAGACGGCATCGGCGGCGAGCCCGAGTTCGAGCAGTCGGCCCGACTCGAAGAGCGTCAGGGTATCTGATTCGTTCAGCCGCCGCCCGGTGAGGACGGATTCGAGGATAGTGGCGCAATCGGTCATATCACCGCCCTGTCATTCCGACCGAAGGGAAGAACCCTCTGCCGGATTCCTCGCTTCGCTCACGGTGACACCCTTGGGCGACGATGAGAACATCGGCACGGGGCCCGTGCGGAGCCCGGGCATAATGGCGCAGGACTTCTCCCTGAACAGCTCCAACGCCTGATAGTGCCGCTCACTCATGTCGTAGTCCATGACCTCGCTGAGATATCGGTAGCAGGTCTCGTAGGACAGGTCGAGCCGCCTCGACTCCGACGCGCTGATCTTATCGAGCGACTCCATGCCGAACTGCTTGGCGCGCATGAGGATATCGGTCAGCTCGGGCGACGCCATATCGGGGTTGACCGCCCAGACCGCAAAGACGAAAGGCAGGCCGGTGAGCAGCTTCCACTCCTCGCCGAGGTCGAGCATCGGCCAGCGATCCTGCGGAGCGGTCATCGTGATGTCGCCGATCGTGACGGCGGCGTCGCACCGGTCGAGCATCTCCTCGAGGTCGGGCCGCATGTCGATGAACTCCGGCATGATCTCATAGCGCTCGCGGAGGATGATGCGGGCCAGATTGACCGACGAGAGCGAACTGGTGTCGAGGGCGACGGTCCGCACCTGCTCGATCGGCTTGCCGAGGAAGATCCGGACGCTGTCGGCCGGGCCGTCGCAGCCGATGCATATCCCCGGGACCATATGCAGCCTCGGGTTCCGGAAGCATGCGAACACGGAGAGAAGCCCTGCCGCGATCTCCTTGTCCCGGAGCATCTGCGCCAGCCTCGACGGGACATCGGTGACCAACTCGACTCGCGGCTCGCGGTCGAGTCCGTGCACCAGCGGCTTGCCGTTCAGGTAGGGTACCGCACCGATCTTCATCTCTTCACCTCGTTGTAGAGAGTATCGCGCTCGACAGGGACCGTGCCCGTCTCGGAGATCAGTCGGAGGATCTCGGCGACGGAGAGGCCCTGAGGAGTCTCAGCGCCTGCGGAATGGGTGATCTTCTCCTCGACCACTGTGCCGTCGAAGTCGTCCGCGCCGAAATGGAGGGCGACCTGCGCCAGCTTGAGGCCGAGCATGATCCAGAAAACCTTGATGTGCGGGAAATTGTCGAGCATCAGACGGGATACGGCGATCATCTTCAGGTCGTCGATCCCCGAGCGCTTCCCCAAGCCCTCGATGTCCGTGCCCTGCGGATGGAACGCGAGCGGGATGAACGTCAGGAAGCCGCCGGTCTCGTCCTGCAGATCGCGGAGGCGGACCATGTGGTCGACGCGCTCCTCGGGCGTCTCGATATGTCCGTAGAGCATCGTCGCGTTCGAGCGGATGCCGAGTTCGTGGGCGGTCCGCATGACATCCAGCCAGCCGTCGGAGGAGAGCTTCTCGGCGCACAACTCCTGTCTGATCCTCGGAGCAAAGACCTCCGCGCCGCCGCCCGGAAGCGATCCGAGTCCGGCGTCGCGTAGAGTGATCAGCGTGTCCCTGACGCTCATGCCGGCGACCTTCGCCAGATGATCGATCTCGACGGCGGTAAATGCCTGGATGTGGACGTCCGGCATCCGGCGCTTCAGTTCGGAGAGCATGTCCGTGTAGTAGCTGAACGGCAGGTTCGGCTCGAGGCTGCCGACGATGTGCAACTCGGTGTAGTCGATCTCGCGCCTTACGTCCTCCGCGCGACGGATCACCTCGTCGATACTCATCGTGTAAGCGCCCGGCTCGCCATCGGACTTCGAGAAGGCGCAGAAGCGGCACCGGTTCTTGCAGACGTTGCTGTAGTTGATATGCCGATTGACGATGTAGTACGTGCGGTCGCCGTTCATCCGCCTGCGGACGAGGTTGGCCGCCCAGCCGATTGCCGGGAGGTCGTGGGAGTTGAACAGCCGGACGCCGTCCTCGAAGTCGAGGCGCGCCCCCTGCTCCACCTTCTCTACGATGTCGCCGATATCCGACTTCAAGGCCAATTCCCTCATCACATGCCCCTCTTGAAAAACGCCTCCAGGATCGTGAAGGCGGCGAAACCGATGCTTATGAAACCGTTGGTGTTGAAAAACGCCACATCGACCCGGCTGAGATCGTTCGGACGAACGAGGCTTTGCTCGTAGGCGAGCAGGACCGCCACCAGAGCGACTCCGATCCAGTAGACCGTCCCCGATCCGATCAACAAGCCGAACCAGACCAGCATGCCGAGCGTCGTCAGGTGGAACAGCCGCGAGACGAGGAGCGCCCTCCCCGGTCCGAGCGCCTTCGGAATCGAGAAGAGCCCCTGCTCCCGGTCGAACTCCAGATCCTGGAGGGCGTAGATGATGTCGAAGCCGGCGGTCCAGAACATCACCGCCGCCGAGAGCACCATCGGAGCGAACTCCAGCCGCCCGGTGACCGCGATCCACGCGCCGACCGGGGCGATCCCGAGCGCGAGACCGAGCACCAGGTGTGAGAGCGACGTGAACCGCTTCGTGTACGAATATCCCAGGATGACGAGAAGTGCGACCGGCGACAGCGCGAAGGCCAGCGTGTTGAGCATAAAGGACGCAAACACGAACACCGCCGCGGACACGAGCGTGAACACCCAGACCTCGGCAAGCTTGACGATGCCCCTGGGGAGCGCGCGTCCGGCGGTCCTGGGGTTCAGCTTGTCGTAGTGCAGATCGGCGATGCGATTGAACGCCATCGCGGCGCTTCGCGCGCCGACCATCGCAACCAGTATCCAGAGGATGGTGCGCCCGTTGGGAAAGCCTCCGGCGGCCACCACGGCGCTCGTCAGGGCAAACGGCAGCGCGAAGACGGTGTGCTCGAACTTGATCATCTCGAGGATGGTCCGGACTTTCGACAGCATGGGCCTACTCCTCGATCCTCTGCCATTCGGGCACGCGGGGATGCTTGAGCCCGAGTTGCTGCATCGTCCTGGCTACCACGAACTCGACGATGTCCTCCACGGTCTTCGGGTTGCTGTAGAAGGCCGGCGCCGCGGGCAGAATGATCGCACCTGCTTCCGCCAGCGCAGTCAGGTTGCGGAGATGGATCAGATTCAGCGGAGTCTCACGCACAACCATGACCAGCTTCCGGCGCTCCTTGAGGCAGACGTCGGCGGCGCGGGTGGTGAGATCGTTCGACACGCCGGATGCGATCCGTCCGGCGGCGCCCATCGAGCAGGGGATGATCACCATTCCCTCGTAGCAGACCGAGCCGCTCGCAGGGGGAGCGGTGAGATCGTGCGGCGGGCATATCTCGACCTTCTCGTAGTACTTGCCGAGCAGCGCGCGCGTGTCGATGCAGTCCGTCGGGACATCGATGCCGAGCTCCGCCCGGATCACCGAAGACGCGTTCTCGGAGACGGTCAGGTAGATGCGGTCGTAGTGCTCGAGGATGCTCTCGAGGAAACGGACTCCGTAGATGCTTCCGCTCGCGCCCGTGATCGCGACTACCAGGCTTCTCTCCCTGCTCATGCTCTTCTCCTGCGGCAGACGCCTCTCGCCGTCGTGGGGTTGCACCCACGACGGACAGGTGTCATAGTCCCAGCTCGTCCCAGATCGAGTCGATCTTCGCGACCACATCCGGGCTCATGGTGATCTCGTCAGGCCACTCGCGGGAGTGTCCCTCGCCCGGGAGCTTCTTCGTGGCATCGAAGCCCATCTTGCTCCCGTAGCCCGGCCTGGTCGAGGCGTGATCGAGGATGTCGAGCGGTCCCTGGACGAACTCGACGTCTCGCTTCGGGTTCACGTTGTTCCCTACCCGCCAGAGCACCTCGCGCATGTCCTGAACGTCCACGTGCTCGTCGACGACGATGATCATCTTCGTGAACGCCATCTGGCCCATGCCCCAGAGCGCGTGCATGACCTTCCGCGCGTGGCCGGGGTAGCGCTTCCTTATGCTCACGACGCCGAGATTGTGGAAGACTCCCTCGATCGGAAGGTTAATGTCCACGATCTCCGGCAACTGCATGCGCAGAAGCGGCAGGAAGATGCGCTCCGTCGCCTTCGCCATGAAGCAGTCCTCCTTCGGCGGACGCCCCACGATCGTCGCGGGGTAGATCGCATCCTTCCGCCGGGTGATGCAGGTCACGTGGAACACGGGGAACTGATCCGCGAGGGAGTAGTACCCGGTGTGGTCGCCGAACGGTCCCTCCATCCGGCGCTCGTGCGGATCGACGTATCCCTCGATCACGATCTCGGAGTGCGCCGGGACCTCGATGTCGATCGTCTTGCACTTCACCATCTCGACGGCCGACTTGCGCAGGAACCCTGCGAAGATCATCTCATCGAAGTCCTCGGGAAGAGGCGCGGTCGCGGAGTAGGTGATCGCCGGATCGCCGCCGAGCGCCACTGCAACCTCCATCCGCCTCCCGAGACGCTCGAACTCGGCGTAGTGCCGCGCGCCGACCTTATGCGGGTGCCAGTGCATGCCGGTGGTCCTGCCGTCGTAGACATGCATGCGGTACATGCCGACGTTCCGCATCCTCGTGTGCGGATCCCTGGTGAAGACCATCGGCAGAGTGATGAACCTGCCGCCGTCGTCGGGCCAGCAGTGGAGGATCGGAAGCTCGTCGAGCGAGGCGTCGTCGGTCTTGACGACCTCCTGGCAGGGCGCGGACTTCACCGTCTTCGGCACATAGCCTGCCAGCTTGCCGTACTTCGGGAGCATCGCCAGCTTGCCGAAGAGGCTCTGCGGGGCCTCGATGCGCAGGAGGTCCTCGATCTCAGCGCCGATGTCGTCGATGGAGCCGACGCCGAGAGCCGTCGCCATGCGCTCCGTCGAGCCCATAGCGTTGATCAGGACCGGCATATCGAACCCGGTCGGATGCTCGAAGAGAAGCGCCGGGCCGCAGTCTCTCATGACGCGGTCGGCGACTTCCGGTATCTCGAGCACCGGGCTCAGTTCGTGCTTGATGCGCTTGAGCTGTCCGGCTCTCTCCAGGTGCGATGTGAAGTCGTGTAGATCCTTGAATGCCATGCTGCGGTGCCAGTCCTCGGATGATCAAGTCAGTCTAGCACCGCGCCCGGATCGGTGTCAAACGGTCAGGCTGCGGACCGCTGACCGCAGTCCGCAGCTCGTGATTCGTTCGGCCCATCCGGCGAGGCTAACCGAGCAATGCTCTCGCCCGGGCCTCGAAGTCCCTGATCTCCTCGGCGCTGTTGAGCAGGCCGATCTCCAGATGGTACTCGCGCGTCTCGCCCGGCTTCAGGAACTGGAGAGCGCCCCTCGCGCGCTCCTTGGCGCGTCCCTCGACGCGGCAGTTGGCCGGCTCCATGCCGACGACGTATGTGCCGGCGTCGTTCATCTTCCACTCGGTGAACTCGGGCAGTTCAGCCTTCGGGTAGCGGACGTAGACACCGAACCCCTGGCCGTCCCTGAAGCCTGGATTCACCAGGGCCGCGGAGACATCGCCGTTCCCGTCGGCGACCATGTCGAGGTAGTAGACCTTTTCCTTGAAGCCGACGGTCGGCGCGGGGAACTCGGCGTACTTCTCCTTGTCGATCTCGGCTTCCGCATCGCGCGGCTGGTATCCCTTGATCGGGCCGATGAGCCTGGATCCCTCATCGATCACCGGGAAGCCGATGTTGATGTGGTAGAGGATCATGTGCTCGGTATCCTGGTAGCCCATGTTCGTGACTCTGTCGTGTATCCAAATCTTCGATTCACCGAGTTTGGCGCTGATCTTCCGCTCCAATTCGATGTTCTCGCCGAACACGACCGTCTCGCGCATCTTGCCGCTGATCCACATGACGTAGTCGTCACCCTGCCACTCGCCGTCGGCGCAGACGTTGGTCGCGGGAGTATTGGAGATCCTGCCGTGCAGTCCAAGCGCCTTGCCCTGATCGACGTTCGGAGCGCCGGCATAGGTGAGTCCGCACGTGACTACCAACCCTCCGTAGAAGCTGCGAAGCCACCGCAGTTCCGGCTCCTCGAAGTACTGCGGCGCGACGTCGGAGGTCGATGACCGCCACGCCAGCGCCTGACCGCAGTATTCGGCGGTCGATATGTCGAGCCCGCGGTCGATGAGGACTGAGAAGTTCAGTCCCGTGCCGGTTCGGAAATCGGCGGTTCGGACGCCGCGCTCCACTCCGTCGGCGCGATCCTGGAGTCGGACTCCGCCGATCTGGCTGATGTCCCCCACTCGCTTGAGCAACTCATCCCTTGTGTATGTCTTCCCGAAAAGCCTGGGCATATCAGACGCCTCCTTATCCAAGACACTGCACAACCGAGAATCATGTTCGCCACGGGACGGATGAATCCTTCGACGGCTTGTCCGGCGCATGAGGTAGCTGCTGATCCGTAGGTAAAGGGACTGAGAAACCTATCGACGGTTTGCGGCAACGGGTATACAATGGTGGAGAGTAGGCGTAGACCTGCTGTCCTCCGGGTCCCCCACCTACCTCCGGCCGGCATGATGCCCGTCCGCCGGCGCCACTTGTCAGGATCAGCAGTTTTCAGCAACACAGAAGACTGGGATAACCCAGCGAACGCTTTGAAGGAAAGGGGAAAGAGGTGAAAGCGGTATCCGTCTATCTTGCACTGCTGTTGATGGTTGCGGCATTGTGCACCTCCGCAGTCGGAGCGTACCAGCACGAACTGGACTGAGGAGTTCAGTTCGTGGGATCCGCTCCAGCCGACTCCCGAGCCCTGGGTCGTGAACAACATGCACGTCATCTCGCCGATTGTCGGCCTGAGCGGCGCCGGCATTGAGCAGGATGCCGGCAAGGTTGCCAATGCCAATGCCGACCTTCGCGGCCCGGCCGGCGGCAATGAGTTCTACAGGGGATATGCCAAGTTCTGGGTCTATGACCCGGGCGACGTTGCCGGACAGACGACAGACGGTCGGGCCGGGGTCTTCTCGTCCGCCGGAGCCGACAGCTCTGCGACGGTGTTCACTGCAGGGATTCAGTCCGGTCGCAGCTACTGGGTCGCCCAGTGGGCTGCCGGCGTGGTGAGCCTGGACGGCGTGAGCGCTCCGTCCGGGACCGGGTACAGCTTTGTCGCCGGACCTGCGGCCCCGCGTCTCTGGAATTCGTGGAACTCCGTGACTATCAGTTGGGACTTCAGCTACTATTCAGGCGGAGGGTCCGGCCAGATCAAGTGGTATATCAACCAGAGTTCCGCTGCTCCCAACATGGTCCTGAACTTCGACAGCGCCTCGTCACGCTGGGCAAACGCCCATAATATCGCGGGCGTCTTCATCGGGTCGCTTGTGGCCCAGACGAATCCCACAACGTTCGACAGCATCGAGTTCCATGCGGACCCCGTACCCGAGCCATCGAGCCTGCTCGCGCTCGGAGGAGGCGTGATCGGTCTGCTCGGATTGGTTCGCAGAAGGAGATAGACCGAGTCTGCGGTTGCGGAATGCGAAACGCCCGACAGACGTGGTCCGTCGGGCGTCTTCATGTGTCCGGCCCTCCTTCGATACGCTTCGCTACTCAGGAGTAGCGGTTCCTATGTCCCCGGGGAACCCACCCCGCCAGCCCTGAGTGATGCGCAGCATCGTATCGAAGGGCGGCCTCGCTCCACCAAACCTCCGGCCAGACCCCACCGTCCTTCGATACGCTTCGCTACTCAGGACTGGCGGGTTCTTGTTTCGGGCGATGTACCTGGGGTACGCCACGCTACTCAGGACGAGGCGGGTTCCTGCTTCGAGCGGAGGTATCTGTCGATCGCATGGGCGGCCTTCTTGCCGGCGCCCATCGCGGTGATGACCGTCGCCGCGCCGGTGACCGCATCCCCGCCCGCGTAGACGCCGGGGATCGAGGTCGCCCCCGTCTCCTCGTCCACTACGATGCCGCCCCAGCGAGTCATCTGCAGGTCGGGCGCGCTGTTCCGCACCATGGGGTTCGGACTCTGTCCGACGGCGATGATGGCGGTGTCGATCTGGATGATGAACTCCGAGCCCTCGATCGGGACCGGACGCCGCCGGCCGGAGTCATCCGGCTCGCCGAGTTCCATGCGCACGCACTCGACGGCGTTCAGCCAGCCGTATGCATTGCCGATGAACCGCGTGGGATTCGTGAGCAGTTGGAACTTGACGCCTTCCTCTTCCGCGTTCTCGATCTCCTCGTTGCGGGCCGGCATCTCATCCCGGGAACGGCGGTAGATGATCGTGACCTCTTCTGCGCCCAGTCTGAGCGAGCACCGGGCTGCATCCATGGCTACGTTTCCTGCGCCGATCACGGCGACTCTTCTCCCAAGCCTGAGGGGCGTGATGTACTCCGGAAACTCCCGGGCGTGCATGAGGTTGATGCGCGTCAGGAACTCGTTCGCCGAGTACACGCCGTTCAGGTTCTCGCCCTGGATATTGAGGAACTGCGGCAGTCCTGCGCCCGTGCCGATGAACACGGCGCTGTACCCGTTGTCGAAGAGGTCCTGAAGCGTGAGCGTCTTGCCGATGACGACGTTCGTCTGGATATCGACACCGAGCGACTCGACGTATTCCACCTCTCGGCGCAGAATCGCCCTCGGCAATCGGAAATCGGGTATGCCGTAGGTGAGCACTCCGCCCGGCTCGTGGAGCGCTTCATAGAGCGTGACGTCGTAGCCGAGACACGCAAGCTCGCCCGCGGCCGTGAGACCCGCGGGACCCGCGCCGATGACCGCGACCTTCGCAAGGTGCTCGGCGGGCGGCGGCTCGAAGGTAACCTCGCAGAGGCCCATGAGATCCTTGTTGGCGGCCTCCCAGTCGGCGACGAACCGCTCGATCCGACCGATCGCCAAAGGCTCGCCCAGCTTCCCGAGCAGGCAGAGCTTCTCGCACTGCTCCTCCTGCGGGCATACCCGTCCGCAGATGGCGGGCAGGGCATTCATCCGCTTCAGGAGCGCGGCGGCCTCCGGGAACTTCTCCTCCGATACCAGCCGGACTATGCTCGGGATGTCGATTCCGACAGGGCAGCCGTTGACGCAGGGCTTGTTCTTGCACCTGAGGCATCTGCTCGCCTCACGAACGGCCTGCTCGGTATCATATCCCAACGCTACTTCGTCGAAGTTACGGGCGCGATCCCTGGGAGACTGACGACGCATCTCCTCGCGCGGCGCGATCTCTCTCGGCATCAGTGACAACAACCCCCCACGTGATGTTCGAAGGCGACGAGAGCCTGTTTCTCTTCGTCGAGATACATGCGCTTCCTCGCGACCAACTCGTCCCAATCTACCTCATGAGCATCGAAATCCGGACCGTCGACGCACGTGAACCTGGTCTTGCCCCCGACAGTGACTCTGCACGCGCCGCACATTCCGGTGCCGTCTACCATGATACTGTCGAGGCTGACGATCGTCTTCAGTCCGGCAGGCTTGGTGATCCCCGCGACGACCTTCATCATGGGGACCGGGCCGATGGTGTAGACCAGGCTGATGTCGCTCCTTGCGGCGATGATCTCCGTGAGCACATCGCTCACATAGCCCTTCCGCCCGTAGGAGCCGTCATCGGTCGTGATGTGGAGCTCGTCGCTCGCCGCGCGCATGTCGTCCTCGAGGATGACCAGTTCCCTGCACCGGGCGCCGATGATCGAGATGACCGTGTTCCCCGCCTTCTTGAGCGCTCGTGCGATGGGACGAAGCTCGGCGACTCCGATCCCGCCGCCGACGCAGACCACCGTACCGAAGTCTTCGATATGCGAGGGCGTTCCCAGCGGGCCGACGACGTCGCGGACCGCATCCCCGACGTTCAACCGCGCCAGTTCGTGGGTCGAGCGTCCCATATGCTGGAAGATGATGGTGATCGTTCCCCGCTCCCTGCTCCAGTCGGAGAGCGTGAGCGGGATGCGCTCGCTCTTGTCGTGGAGCCGCAGGATGACGAACTGCCCTGCCTGCGCCTTCGCGGCGATCAGCGGAGCATCGATCTCCAGGCGAGTGGTGACCTCGCTGATCTTCTCTTTGTCTACAACCTTGTACACGCGAAACTGCCCTCCGTATCGTGAGCGCCTACTCGATGTCCCCGTACTCCGCCAGCACCGCCGATGCGCGTTCGGCATCTTCGGCGGGCGCCAACACCACGCCCCAGCGCTCCTCGGCGGCAACCAATGCGCCGTCGAGCCAGGACGTGTGGAGCGGACGGACCACCGCCGTGATCCCTTCGTCCTCCAGCGCGCACTTCACGATGTTCGCCGACGTCTCATTCGGGGCATCGTAGACCGCGACGAACCCTTCCTGCGATTCCTGATTTCTATCGCTCACGTCTCACCTTCATCATCCGCGCGGTTGCCTCTGCGACGAGCGCTCCGGACGAGTCCCGCGCCTCCGCGGCACAATCGATGATCCGGCCCCGCTCTCCGGTGATCCGGCCGACGAACGTCAACTCGCGGCCTGTGAACGCCGGGCGCTTGAGGCGAACGGTCAACTCGGCGGTGACGGCCTCATGCCCCAGGACATGGACCAACCGCGCCATCACCTCGTCCAGGACCGTGCTGACGATCCCGCCGTGCGTGACGCCGACGTATCCCTGATGCTCCGGACGGGGCGTGAACCGGGTGACGTATGTGTCACCATCGAACTCGAATTTCAACTTCAGGCCGATCGGGTTCCTCGGTCCGCAGACGAAGCACATCTGATCGTCGGCAAGCTCCATCACGCACCTCCGGCGAGCACCGACTGCCCGTGAGGGCATATCGGCAGGAGCGCGCAGGCATCGCACGCGGGATTCTGAGCCTTGCAGACTCTCCGGCCGTGTGTCACCAGGTTCACGTGGAAAGAGTAGACCAGGTCGTCCGGAACCATCGCCTGCAGGAGATGGTGCGCGGACTCCGCCGACTCATTCCGGCCGATCAGTCCGAGACGCTGCGACAGGCGGTGAACGTGCGTATCGACCGGAAGCACCGGCCTCTTCAGCGAGAACATCAGCACGCACGACGCGGTCTTGATCCCGACGCCGTCGAACTGCATGAGGTACTCGCGCGCCTCGGCATCCGGCATGTCGGCGAGGAAGTCGAGGCTGAGGTCGCCGGTGCGCTCCAGGATGTCGTTGAGCGCCTGCTTGATGCGCGGAGCCTTGGTCTTCGCCAGCCCGCCCGGGCGGATGGCGTCCTCGATGTCGGCCACGGGAGCGACCCTCACGGCCTCCCAATCGCCGAATCGCTCGCGGAGATTGGCGTAGGCGCGAGTGTAGTTGACCGCGGACGTGTTCTGGGAGAGTATGGTCAGTATGAACTCATCGAGCGGCCCGTACCTAGGCTTGGTATCAGGCCGCCCGTACTCTCTCTCGAGCAAGGCGCAGATCTCGGTTACGCGACCCATCGCAGCGTGGACTCCAGTTTGTGGATTATATCACACGGATGGGCCGACTGCAACCGAGCAAGGAGGCCGTCCACGGGGTGTCTTCCACGCCCGCAGGAGGGACTTTGCGATCCCTTAGGATCGCTAATCCCGACGTCGGAGTTAGCGGACACAAACCGTCCGCAAAACTCCTCCTACCTTATGTTCGGGGTTACCGATCTCCGCCCGGAAGACCCCTCCTGCGTCACGTGCGGCGCCGATCACCGGGCCTTCCACGCCTCGTCGAGCATCGCAAGGTAATTGCGCACGGGGACGAAGGGCGCGATGCTGTTCCCCGATCCGAGCGCGTATCCCCCGCCCCGGCCGCACTCCGCGAGCAGCATCCGGGTGTACTCGCGGACCTCCGACTCGCTGCTCCGGCAGAGACGATCGACGTCGAAGCCCCCGAGAATCGCAATTCGATCGCCGTAGAGCTTCTTCGCCTCGGTAACGGGCAGGATCGAATCCTCGTAGGAATGCTTGGCGTCGATCCGCACGTCCTCGATGATGTCCTCCATGATCTCGCGGAGTTGCCCGCAGGAATGGAGCAGGACCGCCTTCTCCGCCTCGTGCCCGATCTCGGAAAGCCGCTTGTGCCACGGGAGGACGTACCTGCGCAGGTCATCGACACCGATGAGCGTCTGCGTCTTGAACCCGAGATCGTCGCTGATCACGATCCCGCCGACCTCCGGGATCGAGGCCATCGCACGGTACATCGCCTCGTAGAGCACGCCGAGCCGGTCGAAGAGCGCCTGCACGAGGTCCGGATCGTCCGCCAGCATGTAGCAGAGCTGCTCGTAGCCGACGAGCTTCTCGGCGGACTCGAATATGCCGCCGGTCTGGCCGATCATCTTCATGCCGTCCGGGAGCACGGGGAGCGTGGCCTCGAACTCCCAAAGGCTGACCGAGTCCGGCGAAGGCCACGGATAGGCATCGAAGGTCTCCCGGTCCTTGATCGGATAGCCGGTCCGCCGGTCGATCAGGCTCCCGCCCGGCAGATCGATCCGGACCCATGTGGGGACGTAGTCGTATCCGGCGCGGTAGTAGAACTCCACCACGGTCGGGCGGTCGGTGATCTTCTTCCCGAGGCACGGCTCCATGACCTCCGCGTTCACGAACAGCTCGTAGAAGGGAACGTAGTCGGGCTCTCCGTCGCGGAGGAGGACCTTGCGGAGTTGCTCGAAGTCGGGTCTCGGTCGGATGCAGGTATCGGTGAGAGACTGAAGCATTGTACGGCTCCTATGGGTTCGACGATCTCCCGGGAATCCCGGGTGAATATGCTGCGGCGTAGCTTCCATCCCGGCTCTCGGAAGACAAATTCACCGGCGAATTTGTCTTCATTACACTGGAATGGTGACATGTTTACCGGTGAATTTGTCTTCATTACACTGGAATGGTCGCGTGTTTGCCGGTAAATTTGTCTCCATAGCCCGGCAACGGTGTCTTGTTTGCGGGCAGACTAGTCATCCGCGGGCGGTCGGAGCAAGACGCAGGCGCGGCCCCGGCGTCCCGGCGGATGCGCTTCCGACCATTGCCCTCCCTGGGCGCTAGCCCGCAGGTGAGTCTCCCAGCATCTCAGGCAATTGTGCTACGGTGTCATTCTCCCCTCCTGAGAAACCCTCTCCGTCAGCCCTCGGCCAGACCCGGCCGTCCTTCGATACGCTTCGCAGGACTAGCGGGTTCTATGTCCCGGGCAAATCCACACCGCTAGCCCTGAGTAGTGGGTTACGGATTACTGTGTCTCGGAAACCCACCCCCGCCAGCCCTGAGTAGTCCTGAACTCCGAGCTAACGCAGTGCGAGGAGTTCAGGACGTATCGAAGGGCGGCCTTGCTTCACCATACCTTGGGCTAGACCCGGCCGTCCTTCGATACGCTTCGCCACTCAGGACTGGCGGATTCTATGTCCCGGGGAACAATCACCCCCAGCCCTGAATAATCCTGAGTTCCGAGATCACTGAGTAGCGGTTCCTATCCCCCGGGGAACCCACCCCCGTCAGCCCTGAGTAGTCCTGAACTCCGAGCTAACGCAGTGCGAGGAGTTCGGGACGTATCGAAGGGCGGACTTGCTCCACCATACCATTGGCTAGCCGCGGCCGTCCTTCGATACGCTTCGCTACTCAGGACTGGCGGATTCTATGTCCCGGGGAACAATCACCCCCAGCCCTGACGGGACTAGCGGGATTCCACGCGAATCCGGGGATCGGAATCCCCTCGCAGGCCGGAGTTCAACATGCGAAATACCCTCTCAGAAATCGTAGAACCTGCTCAGCCGCCTGAGCGCGTCGATCTTCTCGCGGTCGCCGATCCTCGCGGACTCGACGGCCTTCTTCACGACGGAGATCGAGCGGTCGTAGTTGGGCTTGTCCACCGGGTACGGGAAGCCGTCCTTCCCGCCGTGGGCGAAGCTGAACTTCGCCGGGTCGCGCGTGCACGCCGGAACGCCGTAGACCAGGTCGGCGATCATCGCAAGCGCCCGGACTGACTTCGGCCCCACGCCCTCGATCTCCAGGAGCGACCGGAAGTCCTCCGGCTTGCGCTCGTAGGCTTTCAGCAGTATCCGGCTGATCGACTTCGGGTTCAGGTCGGAGATCAACAGCTTGTGGCGCTTCGGCATGTCGAGCGCCTGCATCCGCTCGATCTCCCTGCCGAGCTTCTCCGGAGTCTCGGACGCCAGAAGCGCGGTCGTCCGCCGCGACTGATCCGCCTCGCCTGCAACCATGTTCAGCATCAGTTGGCCCCGGGAGTCGGAGCACACGGCCGCATGAGGCTCATTCACGAAGTCGCCCATCTCGGTCGAGAGCCAGTGATACCTGCGAGCCCACCGGTTGCCCTCGTTCATCCCCTGCTGGATCACTGCCCACTTGCCGTCCCTGTCGAACAGGAAGACGTGGTGGTAGAGCTGATACCCGTCCTGCACCGCGGTGTTGTCCACCTTCGCGCTCATCCTGCTGGCATAGACGAGCTTGTCCGGCTCGACGGCTATGGAGTGCCTGTCGGCGTGAGAGCGAATCTCGTCGGGCGTCTTGCGGGAGACCTTCCCCTTCCCGCCGGCCACAAAGAGGCCGAGGTCCTTCTCGAGGCCCTTCACCCCCTCCTTGATCGCGCCGCAGACCGTCGTGGTCACTCCCGAGCTGTGCCAGTCGAATCCGAGCACGCATCCCAGCGCCTGGAACCAGTACGGGTCCGAGAGCTTGCGCAGCACCTCCTCCGTGCCGAACTCCATCACCATGAGGGAGACGATCTCGCGGGAGAGCTTGGTCATCCGCGTGAAGAGCCAAGCCGGTGCAGCGCCGCCGTGAAGGGGTAGATTAGCAGTACCGGTTCTCATCTGTGCATCCGCAATGGCGGGCCTCGCACCCGCACAGTCTTGTTCGGCGCGCGCCGACTCCACTCCTGCGGGAGTCCGATCGAGCGAGGGATACCGGGGCCCGAGGTCTAACTTACCGTTAGTCTTATATCGAGAGGTGCAACCGAACCACGTGAAACGCTATACCGTACTCATCGCATCGATCTTCATCCAGGTATCGCTCGGCGGACTCTTCGCATGGAGCGTCTTCGTCCCACCGCTGATCTCCGACTACAGCTTCACCGCCGCTCAGGCGCAGGCAATCTTCGGCATCACTATCGCGGCGTTTGCGCTGTCGATGCAGTTCGCGGGCCGCATGCAGGTCCGCTTCGGCCCGCGGCCGATCGCGCTGATCGGCGGACTGCTCTTCGGGACCGGCTACATCATCGCCTCGTATTCTCAAGGCTCGTGGTCGCTGATCGTGCTCGGCATCGGCATCATCAGCGGCATCGGTATCGGTTTCGGCTACGTGCCGCCGCTCGCCACCTGCGTCAAGTGGTTTCCCAAGACGAAGGGACTGATCACCGGGATCACCGTTGCGGGCTTCGGGGCGGGCGCGATCGTCCTGTCGCAGGCGGTCACTGCGCTTTTCGGCCAGGGGATGGACGTCCTGCAAGTCTTCCGCATCGTCGGGACCACCTACGGGGCCGTCGTGACGCTCTCGGCGCTGCTCCTATCCGTGCCGGTGCCGTGCCTGGAGGACGGGCGGAGCACGGAGATGGCGTTCATCGATCTGCTGACTCATCCGCCGTTCTGGCGACTCGCCATCGGAATGTTCTGCGGCACGTTCGCGGGGCTGCTCGTCGTCGGCAATATCAAGACCATCGCCCTCTCGGCGGGTATCCCGGCCTCCGTCGCAACGCTCTCGATCGGCACGTTCGCCGTCGGGAATGCGGTCGGCCGCGTCACGTGGGGGCACCTCTCGGACAGGATCGACGGCGTGGTGGTTCCGCTCTCGCTGCTGGTTCTGTGCGCCACGGTCCTGTTCCTGATGCCGGCGTCGGCGCTGGGGAGCGTCTTCGCGCTGGCGGCGCTTGCGGTGGGATTCGGGTTCGGCGCGAACTTCGTGATCTACGCGGCGCAGGTCGCGGCGACGTTCGGCGTGGAGGCGGTCGGCACGATCTACCCGATGGTCTTCATCGTCTACGGGCTCTCAGGGATCACGGGCCCGGTCGCGGGAGGTTGGCTCTACGACCGGACCGGGAACTACACCACTTCGATCACGGTAGCGGCGTGCGTGGCGGCATTGGGCATGTTCGGGACGGCGCTGCTCACCCCGAGGCGGAAGGCGTAGGGAAGTGTGGGAGCCCGTACTCCCACACCCCCATGCATCCTTACAGCCTTAGCAGGACTCCTCCGCCGGCCGGGAGCTTGATCGAGGCCCCGATCTCGGCCTTGGTGAGCATATCCACCGTACCCTTCGCCGTCCAGGGGATGACTGCCTCGCGCTTCGTGTCCTTGTTCACGATGACCGCGTACTTCGCGCCCCCGGGACCGATGAGTCCCTTCACGAGGCACTGATCCGGTACGCTCGGCAGGGCGAACTCGGCCGGCTTGAGCCTGAGAAGGGTCGGCGCGAGCTTGTGGATCTGCGCGTTGATGCGGCCGACCTCCGCCAGGCGCCCGTCCATCGGCTTCAGGTCCATATCGACCATCCCCTGGAGCCATTCACCCTGGAAGCCGGTGGTGGACTGGTAGATGAAGTAGACGATCCCCTTCGCTCCATGAGCGAGCGCCAGCCAGACCTGCGCCCGTATCTCCTCGGCCGTCGGGATCTTCCACGCGTTGTTCGGCTTCCCGAACGCCTGGAGGATGACCCACAGCGGCCTGTCGCCTTGGTTTCGCTGCCCGCGCTCAAGCTCGCGGATGTAGTGCGTCCAGTCGCCCGACCAGTTCGGATGGAGCGGATAGATGTCGATCATCAACACCTGGTAGTCGACGGTCTCGAGCAGTTCCTCGTACGCGCCCAGGAGACACGAGAAGCCGGGATGTTTCGGATCGAGCGCCTCGAGCGCCCGTCTCGCGAGCGCGATCCGCCGCGCGACCTCAGGGCTGTTGTTCGGCTCGTCGATCATATAGTAGCCGATCAACGCGGGATGGGTCTTCACTTCCTTGATGGCTTCCTCAGCCACCTCGAACACATTCTCACCCCTCCTAATCCCCCCCTTGGGAAGGGGGGGATTAGGAGGGGTGCTGGTGATAAAGTGGTTGATCTCATCGAGCTGCAGGATCACCTTGACGCCGTTCTTCTCCGCGGTATCGAGGAGAAGCTTTCGGTGATCGTGCGGCGTCCAGATGCCGAACACCATGTTGAAGCCGTGATCGGCCAAGTCCTTGATGGTGTACTCGTAGTACTCCCTGGCCTTGACCGGATCATCGACGTGACGGTTGATGTAGGTCGCGTCGTCCTCCCAGAAGAACCAGGTGCTCGTCGGGAAGAAATCGTTGAACATCGGGGGCGCCTCTTTCCACTTCCAGCGCCGATCGACACGGATATCCGTCGATAGCGGGGCGCGATCGCCCGCCCGCATGGTGATCGTGTACTCTCCGTCGGCGACGCTCTTGCCGTTCCAGTCGACTGTGTACTCGCCCTCGGCGAGCCTCTTGCCGTCGACGAGCCTGACTGCGGTCTTCCCGGACTTGTCCGCTACTTCGATGGTCACGGTCGAGTCGGACTCGAGGCCGTAGGTGATCGTGCAGGCGTCAAGCAGGCCGTCGTCGTTCGGAGTGATGATCGGAGCCGAGACCGACAGGTGATCGACGTTCGTGCGATACGTGCGGAAGTTGTCGATCGTGCAGGGAGGCGCGTCGTTCCACGGATCGTCCCATCCGAGGCGTTTGGCGGTCTTCGCCAGGCCGCCCCGGTAGTCGTTCCTGTCCACGACCTTGCCGTCTATCTCCAGGGCCATCCCTTTCCAGCCATAGATGAGGGCGACGTGATGCCACACGTCCGGCTGCCAGTCGAATCCCCTAGCGGCACACCAGTGATGCGTCGAACCGTCGAAGATCGCCCACTCGAAGTCGGCCGGCTCATCCCGCCAGTGGACGTTGATCGCGCCGGGATGCGATGGGCTCGCGCCGATGTCGGAGAGCACGCACCAGATCGGACGCTCGGCTGAGAGGGGCTTGTTCAGCTTGATGTCGAACTCGATCCGCCCGGCGGAGGCGGCAAACATCTCGGCGTGATATTCGATCGCGTCTCCGGGGGCGTCGAGCACGGCGGCCTTGCCGTCCTTTCCTGCGTCAAAGGTGACTCCGGCGGCCTTTCCGAACGTCCGGCCGTCGAGCTTGTCCTCGAAAAGCAAAGTGTCGGCCGCGAATGCGGGGATCGAGAGCAGACAGATCATGATGAGCGCGCGTCTGAGCAGCATGTCAGCCTCCGTGGTTGCGGGTCGATTGTCGAGTGCGATTGCGATTGCGAGTACGAGTACGATTACGAGTATGAGTACGAGTGTGAGTAGGGGGAGCCTACTCCGACATGTTATCCTTCACGATATGCCCCGCCTTCTTGTCGTAGACGACGGCCTTGCCGACGTGATGGCGGAATATGTTGTCCTTCACGATCCAGGTCTTGCAGCCACGATCGAGCACCAGGCCGTCGGAGTGCCGCTGGGAGTTTGAGTCCCAACTGAAGATCTGGTTCTGACAGAAAGTGGTATCGATCGCGTCGTAGGCGATCACGGCAGGGAACTTGCCCTTGTTGAACTCGGAGTTGGTGTGGATCGTGTTGCCGGTGATGATGTTGAGCAGCGAGGCGTCCCCGGCCTTCGGATCGCCGATGACGATGCCGCTCTCACGGCTCTGCTCGAACCGGTTGTTCTCGATGCGGTTGAAGTTCGCTCCGGGCCCGAGGCGCAGGGCGACGACGTTGCCCCAGTGGTAGTTCAGCGTGTAGCTCCCCGCCGAGGAATGATCGAGCACGCAGCCGCTCCGGGGGTTCCTCCCACCGCCTGCGCCGAACTGGTTGCCGGTGATGTAGAAGTCGTTGTTCGCGCGGCTGTAGAGCTGATCGCCCATGTTGTTCGTGAACCAGCAGTTGCTCACCGTGTTCGAGGAGAAGGGCGTCTTCGGATCGCCTTCGAACCGCACCCCGCTCTCGGGGAAGCCCTCGAAATGGCAGTAGTCGATCACGTTGATGCCCGACCACTCGCCTTTGCGGAAGACGACACCCGAGCCGGTCTTCGCCTTCGGGTCGCCGACGATGCGCAGGTTGCGCACCCAGCACGACCAGCACGAGCCCTCGAAGACGATCGCATCCCCGTCGCCCTGCTTCTCGATTCGGGTGTTCCATCCGCTCCCGATCAGGCAGACCTGGCTCTTCTGCTTGATCAGGATCGTGTCCCTGATCTTGTACGTTCCCGGCAGGAGGTTGATCGTTCCTCCCTCGTTCGGGAGCTTCGAGACGGCCGCGAGCAGGCCTTCCGCATCGGAGACCTGGAAGTGCGCCGACTTCGGGGATTCGTCCGCAGCGAAGCATGCGGTCATAAGCGAGAGACAGAGCAGTGTCAGAATCATCTGAGACATGAGCAGCCTCCTCCGAATACCGTGGGGGCCGGCCTTCCCCTGCCGGTCCATGTAGGAGCGGCTTCCTAGCCGCGATGAACCGGCGCATTGTAGGAGCGGCTTCCTAGCCGCGATCGCAGCTGGAAGCTGCTCCTACATGGTCTGATCGCAGCTGGAAGCTGCTCCTACACGGTGCCATCGCAGCTGGAAGCTGCTCCTACAACAATGGGAAACCGCTGACGGCCTTCCTACGAACCGAGCAGTCCGATCGCGCATGCGCCGGCGACTATCCCGGCTATCCCGTACGGACCGATGTGCTCCTTGAGCACGAACCGCCCGATCAGCGCCACGACGATCAGGGTCCCTCCGCTGGTCACGGGGAAGACGATGTACCCCGGAAGCATCACAGTCGCCGCCATCTGGGTCGACAGGCCGGCGGCGGTGCCGATCCCTCCCATCGCGCCGATAGCCACACTCCACGGCTGGATGGCTTTCCCGGCTCTGTACACGCAGACCGCTCCGATCACGCCGCCGACGGCATAGACGCAGAAGAGCACGGCCGGGATATACGCGCCGAGGTTCAGCTTGCCCACCGCCCCGGTGACCACCATGAGGCTGCCGTTCAGCAGAAACGCCGCGGTCATCAGACGTCGGTAGGTCATTCGCCCGACCTCCCCGCATCAATCCCGAGGAGGATGATGGCAATGAGCGTCAGGGCGAACCCGGCATAGTGCCTGGCCGAAGGGATCTCGCGCCAGAGCGCCACTGATGCGATGACCGGGATCACGAGCGACAGGTTGAGGATGGTCCAGGAGGTTGATATCCTCCCCAGTGCCGCCGCGCGCCTGAAGACCAGAACGCTGACGAAGACGATCGCTCCGTCCACCACCCCGAGTATGATCGCGGCGCCGGGCGCGGACGTGATTCCCTTTGCCAACCCCCAGATGAGGACGATGACCCCCGCGAACAGAAAGAGGAAGAAGTTGACCTGCGACTGGTCGCACTTCTTGACGTCGGAGATCTTGTACGAGAGCCCCAGGACGGCATAGGCCGTCACGGCGATGATGCAGTAGACGTATCCCAAGAACAATCCCTGATGTGTATTCGAGCGCCCGATGGGTATGCCGGCGGGCGCTCATGAGTCCATCAGAGTATACACCGGAGCGTGCGGCAAGTCCTCTGTTCGAAGCATCCGGAATATGTAGGAGCGGCTTCCAGCCGCGATGAATCGACGCATTGTAGGAGCGGCTTCCCAGCCGCGGTCGCAGCTGGAAGCTGCTCCTACATGGCTTGATCGCAGCTGGAAGCTGCTCCTACATAGTCTGATCGCAGCTGGAAGCTGCTCCTACATAGTCTGATCGCAGCTGGAAGCTGCTCCTACAAGTGTTGACTAGTGGTGGAACAACCGCAGGCCGGTGAACGCCATCACCATGCCGTACTCGTCGGCGGCTTCGATGACAAGGTCGTCTCTGGTCGAGCCGCCGGGCTCCGCGACGTACTTCACGCCGGTCCGGCTCGCACGGTCGATGCTGTCACGGAAGGGGAAGAACGCGTCCGACCCCAGCGAGACACCGGTCAGTCTGTCGAGCCACTCTCGTTTCTCGTGCATGGTGAGCCGCACGGGACGCCCTACGAGGCTCTCCATCATCTGCGCTTCCTCCGGCGGAGTGATATCCTCGGAGAGAAACACGTCGATCGTGTTGTTCTTCTCCGCGCGGTTCAGGCCCTCGCGGAACTGGAGATCGAGCACGCAGGGATGCTGACGGAGCCACCAGAGATCCGCCTTCCCGCCCGCAAGGCGAGTGCAGTGAACGCGCGACTGCTGACCCGCTCCGATGCCGATCGCCTGACCGTCCTTGGCGAAACACACCGAGTTCGACTGCGTGTACTTCAGGGTGATCAGCGAGACGATCAAGTCCCGGATGCCGTCGTCGCAGAGCGTCTTCTCCTTCGTCACGATATTGCCGAACAGGTCCGGGCCGATGCGGACGTCGTTCGCGTGCTGCCGGAGGGTGACGCCGAATACCTCGCGCGACTCCATCTCCGGCTGGCGGTAGTCGGGGTCGATCCGGATGACGAGATATTTGCCGCCGCGCTTGGCCTTCAGCACCTCCAACGCATCATCGTCGTACCAGGGGGCGATCACGCCGTCGGAGACCTCGCGCGCGATCAGCTTGGCGGTCGAGAGGTCGCACCTGTCGCTCAGCGAGACGAAGTCGCCGAACGACGAGACGCGGTCGGCGCCTCGTGCGCGAGCATACGCCGTCGCCAGGGGTGACAGATCCATATCATCGACGAAGTATGCCTTCCTGAGCACGTCGTCGAGCGGGATTCCGACCGCCGCTCCGGCCGGGCTGACGTGCTTGAACGACGCAGCCGCCGGGAGCCCGAGCACCTGCTTCAGTTCCCTCACCAGTTGCCAGCCGTTGAGGGCGTCGAGCATGTTGATGTACCCCGGCGCGCCGTTCAGGATCTCGATCTTCGGGCTCTCGTCGGTCAAGACGATCTCGGCCGGCTTCTGATGCGGATTGAGCCCGTACCGCAATGGAATGATCTGTTCTGCCATGTATTGCCTCCTTGTTGTCAGACTGCGGACTGCAGACGGCAGCCCGGATGTGTGATCTCCGACATTGTAGCGAACGCCTTCCGCGACGTTCAGTGTTCGATGTTCGCACTCCGGCACAAACAAAAACGCCTGGGCATACATCTACAATGTCTGCCCAGGCGATCGGCATTTCTCACACCCCGGTGCTCCACGCGGTCAATTCCGCTCGATATCGCCAGTCACACCGGGATTGCTATGCAGGTTCTCTATCTGTCCTCTGCGCCTCCTAAGAAACCTCGCACCGCCAGCCCTGCGTAGTCCTGGTGAATGACAGGACGTATCGAAGGGCGGCCTTGCTCCACCAGACCTTGGGCTAGTCGCGACCGTCCTTCGATACGCTTCGCTACTCAGGACCGGCGGGGATTCTACCCGAAACAACTGCACTTGCAGCGCGGTAACATGCTCGACGTCTCCTTACCCGCACTTCGAGAAGCCACAGAAGCGGCAGACGATGCAGCCGCTCTCGTGCTCGACGGTGCTCCCGCAGTCCGGGCATGCGCCGACGAGATTGTCGAGGGTGCTCGACCACTTGGTCACCGTGGACTCCGCGGTGCCGGTCTGCTTGTACTGGACGTAATGCTCCAGCGCAATGCCGATGGCGTCCGGGCAGGAGAGCACGCGCCCGCCGTTGTCCCACGACGGCGACGGGCAGACGTTTCCTCTGAGCTGCTTGATCACCGCTTCCGGCTTCACACCGGCGCGCAGGGCAGTCGAGATGACTCTCGACACCGCGTCGAGCTGGGACGAGGCGCATCCACCCGACTTGCCCATCCGAGCGAAAACCTCGCAGAGGCCGTCGTCGTCCTCGTTGATCGTGACGTAGAGGCTGCCGCATCCGGTCTTGACCTTCTCGGTGACGCCGTAGGTCCGCGTCGGCCTCGGCCTCGGAGCGAGGACTCCCGGCGCCTCCTGCGCCTGGGCGGCTTCCTTCTCTTTCTTGGTGCCGACGCTGAGCACCTGCTCGTCGCGGCTGCCATCGCGGTAGACGGTAACGCCCTTGCACCCGAGCCGGTATGCGAGCTTGTAGACCTCCGCGACGTCGTCGGTCGTGGCCGAGTTCGGGAAGTTGACGGTCTTCGAGACCGCGTTGTCCACATACTTCTGGAACGCCGCCTGCATCTTAATATGCCAGACCGGCGCGATATCGTGCGCCGTGACGAACACACGCTGCATGTCGGTGGGCACGGAGTCCATGCCGCGGACGGTCCCGTGGCGGGCGATCTCCTTCATCAGCGCATCGGAGTAGATCCCTCGGTTGTCGGCCATCTGCTTGAAGATCGGGTTGACCTCGACCATCTCCGTGCCGTCGAGCACCGTGCGGATGTAGGCGATCGCAAAGAGAGGCTCGACACCGCTGGAGCAACCGGCGATGATCGAGAGCGTGCCGGTCGGCGCGATGGTGGTGACCGTCGCGTTCCTCATCCGAAGGCCCTCATGGACGTCGTAGATGCTGCCCTCCCAGTTCGGGAAGACGCCCCTCTCGGCGGCAAGCTCGCATGACATCTGGCGCGCCTCGTTGTGGATGAAGGACATGACCTCCTCCGCGATGCCGGTCGCCTGCTCGGAGTCATACGGGATGCCGAGCTTGATGAGCATGTCCGCGAAGCCCATGACGCCGAGGCCGATCTTTCGGTTGCCGCGCACCATGTTGTCGATCTCCTGGAGCGGATAGCGGCTGATATCGATGACGTCGTCGAGGAACCGGACCGCGTTGCGGACGGTCTTCCCGAGCTTCATGTAATCAATCTTCGGCTCGCCCGAGAGGCTCACCATCGTCGAGAGGTTGATCGATCCGAGGTTGCACGCCTCGTAGGGGAGGAGCGGCTGCTCGCCGCACGGGTTGGTCGATTCGATCTCCCCGAGCCTGGGGGTCGGGTTATCCCGGTTGATGCGGTCGATGAAGATGATGCCCGGCTCGCCGTTTCGCCACGCCATGTTCACGATCAGGTCGAACACCTTGCGGGCGTTCAACTGCTTCACGACTTCCCTGGTGCGCGGGTTGATGAGGTCGTAGTCGGAGCCCTTCTCGACGGCCTGCATGAACTCCTCGGTTATCAGGACGGAGATATTGAAGTTGGTCAGCCGGTCGTTGTCCTTCTTGGCGGAGATGAAGTCGAGGATGTTCGGATGATCGACCCGCAGGCAGCCCATGTTTGCGCCGCGGCGTGTGCCGCCCTGCTTGATCGCCTCGGTGGCGGAGTTGAAGACCTCCATGAAGGAGATCGGGCCGCTCGACACGCCGTTGGTCGACTGGACCATGTCGCTTGCCGGGCGGAGGCGGGAGAATGAGAACCCGGTGCCGCCGCCGCTCTTGTGGATCATGGCCGTATTCTTGATGGTCTCGAAGATGCTCTCCATCGAATCCTCGATAGGCAGTACGAAGCACGCGGCGAGCTGGCCGAGCTCTCGTCCCGCGTTCATCAGCGTCGGACTGTTCGGCAGGAACTCGAGGTCCGACATCATGCGGTAGAACTCCTCCTCGATCTCCCTGACTTCGGCCTCCGACTTGCCGTATAGCTTCTCGGCCTCGGCGATGGCACTCGCCACCCGATGGAACATCCCTTCCGGGGTCTCGATGCAGTTGCCGCGCTCATCCTTCCTGAGGTAGCGCTTTTCGAGCACAGTGATTGCGTTCTGCGTAAGCATCTTCGGAAATCCTCCCTGGTAGAAAACCCTTGTATGGGAGTGTGGGTGTATGGGAGCATGGAAGTCGAGGCAGACGCCCACACTCCAACGCGCCGATACGCCCACACTCCGCGCTAAGCGGCGTCGGTATCGAGAACCTCGACCAGTTCCTTGAACTGGGTGACATCCTCGAACTGGCGGTAGACCGATGCAAATCGGATATATGCAACCTTGTCCAACTGCCGGAGCTTGTCGATGACCATCTCGCCGAGGTCGGTGGAGCTGACCTCGCGATCCCCACGGTTGTTCAGCGCGCGCTCGATCTGTTCGACGGCCTCTTCCAGTTGAGCCATGCTGACAGGGCGCTTCTCGCAGGCTGTGAGCATTCCTTTAAGGATCTTTGAACGATCGAACGGTTCCCGACGGAGGTCCTTCTTGACCACCATGAGGCGCATCTCCTCGATCTCCTCGTAGGTGGTAAACCTCCGGGCGCACCCCAGGCACTCTCGACGGCGCCTGATACCCTCTCCATCACGCACGGCGCGGGAGTCCAAGACTTTGTCATCATTATGACCGCAGTAGGGGCATTTCATGATGTAATCTCGACAAGAAAACACAAGGTGTTGTGGTACGCTCAAGTCTACCACACAAGATATACCGCGTCAAGGGCTTCCGCAAACAGAGAAAGAATTTGTTGCTGAGTCTGATCGTGAGGAAGCGAGCGTGTGGGATGGTAGAACCGCCGGAGTGAGGAACCCGCCGAGCGCGCCCCGGCAGATGCATCGAAGAAGCATCCGCGTGCGGAACGGTCGCTGTCCCGCTCCGCCGGTTGTAGGCATCCGGCGACGGAACGCGACGTCGGGCGTTCCCTGCGTGGCATGCCCGAGGCCGACCATCCGCCGGAGCGCACTTCACACGTCGAATTCCGCCATGCAGGAGCGGCTTCCGAGCCGCCAATGCCCAGAATTCGCGGCTGGGAAGCCGCTCCTACAACCTCTAGTACCGGGCGTTGACGGCCGGGATGCGATCCGTGAGGAAGAACTCTATCTCGTACTCGGCGTCGAGCAGATGCGGGACGAGCACGCGGGCGCACTCCCAGTCGCCCTCGAGATCGACCGCGAAGACCGCCCACGAGTAGCCCGACCAGATCCTCGGCACAAGCGGCGGCACTCTGTACGCTTCGAGCCAGACGCCGTCGAGCCAGACCGCGCACTGTGCCATCCGGGGATCGGTGGACGGCCGCGCCGGCTGTCCGTCGCGCCGATAGCGGATGATGACGACCATCGTCGATACCTTGGCGTGCGGCCAGTCCTCGCGGCATGTGCTGCTGCTCGAGTATCCTACCGGCCGGATGATCAGGTCCGGCTGAGACTCCATGTCGGGATCGTTGACCGCCACGTACAGGAGATTCCGCTTCCCGAATCCGAGGCGACTGTACTCCCTGGTGCCGGGGTAGAAAAGCCTGAACGATCCGCCGTAGATCCCGGTCGGCAGGTTGTTGATGTACAATTCGCCGCTCAGTTCCCGGAGGTCGATCAGGATCGGGTAGCCCTCCCACTCCTTCGGGATAACCAGACTCGATCGGAAGGCCGATCCGGTGCGGAAGAACACTCTCTCCAGCGGCAGAGAGAGACGTTCGCCTCCCTCGGACGGCGGCGACACCGGCGTAATCGGCATCGGGTACTTCCCCGCGTGCTCGACGCGGCTCTCAAACAACTCGTAATGCTGCTCCGACGGGGCGATCTCCAGCAGCTTCAGTTCCCAGGGCTCGAACCGCAGATCGCAACTCTCCCACTCCAACATGCTGCCGGCCTGGGTGCTCGGAAACAGCTCGATCAGCATGTTCCGGACCTCGGGGTCCGCGCCGACGTCGAGCGCCTGCAGTTCCACAGTCCTAGAGATCCAGGACGGGTTGTAGAGCACAACCATCCCCTTGCCGTTCTTCACGTTGGCGTACCCGTAGACCTCGCCGGACGCAGGACGCCCCATGATCCGCCTGGCGTGGCCGAATGCCTGCTTGCCGGCGCTCTGATGCTGCACGGCCCGCTGGAGGAACAACTTGTCGTCATCGTCGAGGATCGTGAGATCGCCCGACAGGCCGAGATGGTTGCTCCGGCTCATCGACATGATGACGCTCTTGCGCCAGAACTCCTTCCCGCTCCAGAATGCGGAGTCCGAGTAGCCGATGCCGGTGCCCGCATCGAGCTCGAAGAAGCGGTGATCGAGGTCGGTTTGGATGATCTGACTGTCGCGCAGGCTCGGAGCAGGGATGTCCGAAGTGGGCGCATCTCCCCTGCTCACCAGATCGACATGCCGGAGCCACCACGGCGAACGAGAGAGGCCGCTCGCGTGGATCAACATGTCCGGAGACGCCGCCCTCACCGCCGAAAAGACGTCCGTGAGCATGCGCGCGGTCCGATAGCGCATGTACTTCGCGGGCACTATCCCCTCCGCGTCGGCCTTGACCAACTTCAGCCCGTACTTCGAGCGCATCTCGACGATCGATTCGATGAGGTTGCTGACGAACTCCACGCTCTCAAGACGTCCGACGCCGAACCACATTCCCAGACCGATCTTCGCGTCCGAGAGGGATGCCGTCAGTTCGTCGAAGCTGCCTCCGGGGAAGCGGCTCTCGGTATCCACCGCATACCTGCCGGAGACCCGCGGATCGTCATCGCTCGCCCAGTATCCGTAGTCGAGAACGAAGTGATCGACCGGAACGTGCCATTCTCTCCGCAGGTCGATCAGGCACTCGACCTGACTGCGCAGAATCCCTTCGTTCGGGCCCTCGCACTCATGGGCGCCGCGCGTGCCGTAGGAGGCAAAGAACTTGTCCGGCTTGCGGATGCGGAACTCATCGGTGTACCGGCGCAGCGCATCCTCCGGGCTGTCCGGAGCGAACTCGAGCAGGGCGCGCTCCGTCTCGTAGGAGTCGCCTGCCTCGATGGTGACCGCCGGATAATATTCGAGCACGCACGCGCCGTCGATGAGACGGTTCTCGGCCTCCGGATGCTCGACGGCGAAGTACCCCAGCCCACCGACGAACACCGGCCATCCGCGTCCGCCGCCCCAGGCATATGCGCTGGGAGCAAGGCGAAATTGCTCCAGGACGGCGTCGAAGAGCACGATCGGATGCACGCCGGTGTTGGCAACCGCGAGCCACTTCCGCAGTCTCGGCCCCGGACCGGCGCTGAAGTGAACGGCGATGCCGAGACCGATCCTCTGACACTCGAAGTGAAGGACCGCATGGCTCTCGTCGCCGTCCTCCCGGACGAACGCGCAGTCCGACGCCGAAATCTCGACCGACGGCTCCTCGCTCCCCGGATCGCCGAGACGCAGGATGAACTCGCAGATCTCTTCCGGCACGAGCCGCGCCGTGCCGTTGAGATCGCCCATCTCGAGTGTGCGGTAATCTTGGATGCCGACCACACGGTATGCTCCGGGCGCCTCGGCACTTGCTATGCGTATCGAATTGCTCAATGAAACCTCTATTTCAGACGGCAGACCGCGGACTGCGGACGGCAGAAGGCAGCAGACCCGTCCGAAACCTGCAGTCCGCGGTCCGCAGTCTGCCGTCTCCGTTTACGTCACTTCCACCACGGGTGGATTGATGTAGCCGTGGTATCTTTCCCCCACATGGGCGGACGACGCATCGCCGTCGTGGATGTAGACTCTGTATGAGAACGCGAACTCCTCGCCGGCCTTCACGACGTAGCTGCCGTCCCGGGACGGATCGCCCTTGTAGGCGGCGAGCGCGAAGGGATTCGCGGTCATCAACCCGTAATCGCGGACGTGCCAGTACGTCGGGTAGCGGAAGTTCGACGGGTTGTCGAAGATCGATATGCCGACCGTCCGCCCGTTCACGACGCCGGAGTAGTCGCACCACTGGGCGCGCTTGCCCCAGTTCTCGACCTCGGTGACGCCTCCGTAGGCGTTGGTGATCAACCCGCCCTTGTTCCCGTCCATCGAGGTCGCCACGCGGACCGAGCAGATGCCGCCCTCCTTGGTGTCTCCGAACCTGATATCGCCCTCGGTCGCGCGGAAGACGACTCGTAAATCTATGACGCGAGAACTGCCGGGAAGGTTATAAGCCGTGATGGTCCGTTCCTCTTCCAGAACCTTCCTACCCTCATTGTCCAGCCAGTCATTCAACGCCCTGATCCGACCGAAGACCGGCCCGCCGCTCTTCTCAAGAAACGTCCGATGCCTCTGGACCGCATGGCCCGCCTGCTCCGACCAATTGTCGGAGCCGTTGACGTCCCCGTGAGCGACCCACATCGATCTGTGATGCACGTGGTCGGTCGTCTCGCCGGGCACATCCTTGATCATCGGGTAGTTGCGCGTCACTCCATTACCCCCGGGCCCGATGATCGGATGGAGAAACGGCCGCGCATGCTCCTCACCGTAGTGATACACGGTGAACAGCTCCCCGGCGATGCGAAACTCGACCGACCCGTCTCCGTCGATCAACTCGACCGCCGAGCCCGACGGTATCTCGAACTTCCCGGAGAACCGGTACTCCCGACTCTCGCCCTTCGACATCGGCTCGCAGATCCAGACGAGCCGGCCCGCATCGACCTGGGCGGGGATCCGCACCCCGTGGAGCCCGATGAGCCCCACGTCGGCTCCATCCCTCAGTCCGCGCATCTCCATCGACACCGGAGTATCCGCGATGTCGTGCCGGGCCGCAGTGACCGCTATCCGCTTGCCGAACATATGCCTCTCCTAGTCCCCACGCCTGGCCTTGAGCCACGATTCGGCGCTCGAATCGGAGCGCGCGATCATTATGTCGCCGGGTAGGCCGCCGAATAGCCTGTTCACCTGTGCCTCGCCCAATTCCTGCCCCAATCCGTTCACAGGTCGTTCAATCATCACGGGTCGATCGGCCGCCAGGGAGACGATATCTTTGACGTCCGCGTACCTGAGAAGGTTCGGTACGAATGCGCACATCGGGAGCTTGTCGTACTTGCCCGGCAACGGGCCCCAGGGGAACGGCCCGGAGAGCCACTCCCTTTCCGGAGTCATGCTGCCGACCATCCCGGATGCCGATACCCACCTCAGCCGGCCGTCGAGCGCCGCCGAGAAGACCGCCAGCAGACCGCCGATCCCCTCGCCGCAGACGCCGATGCCCGACTTGTCGATGTCCGGGCGCGATTCGAGGTAGTCGATGCACCGGGTGACGTCGAAGACCCTCATGCCGAAGAGATGCCGCCCCATCAGGATGCTGTCGGTCACCCACAGGAACTCGGGGTCGCCCTGACCCGATGCGCGCGGGTCGTACGTCTCGCCGAAGCCTCTCAGATCCGGAGCGATGACGGTGTATCCCATGTCGAGGAGGGCCTTGACCCGCTCGGACCGCGCGGCGTGCGACTTGCCGAGCGGATCGACGTATATGACCGCCGGATGCGTCTTCCCGCCGTCCTTCGGGGTCAATACGAGCGCCGGGATCGGCATGTGGACCTCGCCCTTGAAGGTTACCTTCTCCACGGTGAGCCGCTCGCTCTCCGCCTTGCCCCGATTTCGCGCGTCGATCGGACATCGGCCCGGGAAGCCGCCGAACAGATCGTCGACGACGGCCTTCCGTAGTTCGTCGGACGAGAGCTTCTCCCGCGCGCGGGCGTTCCCGGCCTTGACCATCTGCTTCCATGCGAGCGTGGAGACCGTCTCACAGCCCTCGGGGAGCTTGCCGTCGGGGTAGCACGCGAGCGTCTCCCTCGTCTCGAGCGTCACGTCGGGGTGGACCGCATGCGGGTCGCCCTTGAACCAGGTGTTGAACCACTCGAACGCCGATACGCGCTTGTCGGGCTCGTACCCGTGGGGAGTGTCGTCGACGAAGAAGCTGACGTTCCCCTCCTTGCCGTAGAGAGCGTAGATCTCCCTGACCTCCTCGTACACCTGGCGCGCGCTGTTCCACGGGAAGAGATTGTCGAACTCGCCCGCGATGATCCTGAGCGGTCTCGGGGCGTAAATAGCCATCACGTCGGCGAGGTCGGCGTATCTCATGACGTTCGGGACGTGGTTGCAGATGCAGTGGACAATACCCGTGCCGATGAAGGCGCGGTACGTCGCCGTGAAATCGACCGGCACGGCGCACTTGATCCGGTCATCGACGGCGATCATGTACGCCGATTGCAACCCGCCGCCCGAACAGCCGGTGATGCCGAGCTTCGTCTTGTCCACCTCAGGGCGCGTGCAGAGGTAATCGAGCGACCGGATGTTGTCCCACAGCTCCAACCCCACAATGCACTGGCCGACGAGATACGGCATCGCCTGCGAACGGTGACCGACCGGCTCTCGCTCGCCGAAGCCGACGCCGTCGATCGCCAGAGACACATATCCCTGCTTCGCAAGACCGACGTGCACGTACTGGTAGTGCGCCGCCTTCGCATCGATAGCGTGCCCGTGGACGACGAGCACCGCCGGCGCGGGAGCCTTCAGTCCCTTCGGGATGTAGAGGTTGCCCGTGACGAGGAAGCCCGGCCTGCTCTCGAAGACGATCTTCTCGACGGTGTATCCGTCGCGGTCGAGGGTCCCCATGTTCCTCGCGTTGAGCGGCGTCTTCGGCGGCATCGGGCTCAGGCCGAGCGATTCGAGGAATTTGCCGCGGATCACCTTGCGCCGCGCCTCCCATTCCTCGACCGAGCGCGGGGCCGGCGGGCGCACGGGGAGTTGCATGGCTTGAAGTTTGATGTAATCGGTGAGCGAGGTGCGGAGCGCCGGGTCCTGGCTATCGATCAGAGCATCGACCTCGGCTTGCCCGGCGTCCGAGGATGCGGCGGAAAAGAGTGTCATGGCGATCAACAATCCTGTGATGAGAATGTGCATGTGTTTCCCCCGAATACTCTACTCCGGGAGCCGTTCCGTGTCAACCGATTGCCGAACCGCTCGGGGCCGGGCCGTTCGATGCTCGATCCTGGATGTCCGACGTTCGATGTTGGACGTTCGATGTTCGATGTTCGATTCCTGATCCTCGATCCCGGATGCTTCGAAAGCAGAGTCCGCGGTCTATGTGGACGGCGCTACCGAAGCCCCTCGGGCATCCACGCAGGGAACGCCCGCCGTCGCGTTCCACTCGTTGAAGACCTACACCCACGGAACGGGACAGCGTCCGTTCCCTACACGCCAGGCCGATGCATCGGCAGCGCCGTTCCATTCTGCTACCGATGCATCTGCGTGATGACTCCTCCTACGGCGTCTATGACGGGTCTCCACCTCCCGTAGGAGGGATTTTGCGGCGCTGAATGACGCCGCTAATCCCGACGGCCGGGTCTAGCGGCGGTCGGAGTTGCCGATCTCCGATCGGAAAACTCCTCCTACATATTGTTCCGGGCTGCCGGGCGCGAAGCCTCCCGCGAAAACCCCTCCCGCGGGCTCCGGCGGGCCGCCCGCATCGGCGGTTGACATGCCGCCGCGCGGTAGAATAAGCTAGGGAAGTCCCGGCGCTCCGGAGGCCGCACTTCGATACGCCCTGTCATTCACCAGGGCTACTCAGTGCTGACGGTGTGGATTTCCCGGACCATAGAACCCGCCAGTCCTGAGTAGCGAAGCGTATCGAAGGACGGCCGCGGCTCATCAGTCCTGACACGATAGGTTTTCCGGGACATAGTAATCCGCCAGTCCTGAGTAGCGAAGCGTATCGAAGGACGGTCGGGGCTCATCAGTCCTGACACGATAGGTTTTCCGGACCATAGAACCCGCCAGTCCTGAGTAGCGAAGCGTATCGAAGGACGGTCGGGCCTGATCCGGCGGCCCGAGACCGATACCCTGAAGAGGTAACCAACCATGAAGATACTCGTACTCCCACCCCCTGCGCTGCGGGCGCGGCTCTTCGCCCCCGAGGTCGAGGAGCGGCTGAGGGCGCTCGGCGACCTGACGCTCAATCCCGAGGAGCGGAACTACACCTCCGACGAACTCGCGGACCTGATCCCGGGCCATGACGCCGCGCTGGCGAGCTGGGGCTCCCCGAAGTTCACACCGGAGGTCGTCGAACGCGCCGACGCGCTGAAGGTGATCTCATACGGCGCCGGATCGCCGCAGGGGCTCGTCACGCCCGCCGTCTTCGATCGGGGGATCGCCGTGTGTACCTCCCAGCCGGCGATGGCGATCTCCGTCGCCGCGCACACGGTCGCCATGATGGAGATCATGCTGCGAAACGTCGTCAACTGGGCGGTCAATATCCGCGAGAAACAGTGGTTCAGGCCGCAGGGCGTCGCACCGGCGCGCGAACTGAACGGCAAGAAAGTCGGCATCATCGGGGCGAGCCTGATCGGCCGCGAGGTGATCCGCTACATCGAGCCGTGGGACGTCGAGCTGTTCATCACGGACCCATACCTCTCCGAGGAGGAGGCCGAGTCGCTCGGCGCGAAGAAGGTCACCCTCGAATGGCTGATGGCCGAGTGCGACGTGATCAGCCTCCACGCGCCCTCGAACGAGTCCACGCGCGGGATGATCACTCGCCGGCACTTCGAGTCGGTCAAGGAGGGCGCGGTGTTCATCAACACCGCCCGCGGAGCGATCATCGACCACGACGCGCTGCTCGACGAGCTCAGGACCGGACGCTTCTCCGCCGCCCTCGACGTCACCGACCCCGAGCCGCTCCCCGAGGGCCACGAATTGTACTCGCTCCCCAACGTCGTGTTCACGCCGCACATCAGCGGAGGCACGCCGGAGATGGTCCGAAGGCAGGGCGAGCAGGCAGTGTGCAACATCGAGCTCTTCTTCAGCGGCGGCAGGCCGAACCGACTCGTCACCCGCGAGATGATGTCCGTCATCGCCTGACGCCGATTCCCCGCCGCCCGAGCGCATCGACCCATCGGCGCGCTCCGGCGGCGGACCGACCTATCCCCACGCTCCGACTCCATGCCCCAGCGCCCCGTCCCGGCCTGCAGTTACGCCGATAAAACGCCGATAATACGGAATGGCCGCGGGTATTCGGCGGACAACAGCGGTTGTTTGCCGAGCGACCTGGGCCGCTCGCAGAGTGACCCGGGTCGATCCGCAAAGAACCGGGGATGGATCGCGGAATACCCGGGTCATTCGGCGGATAACCCGGGTTATCCGGCGAATTTCCCCGGTTATTCGCCGAACGACCGATGCCGATGCGCCGTTCGGATGCGTCTGCGAATCACCGAAGAATCCAGGAGACGTGTTGACTTATGCCGGATTTCGTACCGACGAACGACGATGAGTTCCGACTCTGGTTGGAGAACCTCTCGAGCAAGCTGACGGAGTATTGCGAGCAGTTGGCGCTGCCTCCGGACAAGGTAGCGGAGTTGACGGCGCGGTCGCAGGAGTTCTCGGCCGCGCTGGCGGACTACCGGCATCAGAAGACGATGCTCCAGGGCGCGCTGAACCTGAAGAGGACGATGAAGATGGACGCCATCGAAGCTCTGAGGCCGCTCGTGAGGCTGGCGGTGGCGAATCCGAACATGACGCCGGAGCTTCGGGGCGAACTGCGTCTGCGCATGCCGAAGGATGGGATGAGCCGACCCGGCGTGGGGTCCGAGACACCCGCCATCGACGTCGAGGTGAAGCCGGGATGCGTGTACGTCCATTTCGGGACGCACCCTCAGAACGAGCAGAGAAACGGCAAACCGGCGTGGGCGAAGGGCTGCAACATATATCGCAGGAAGGCCGGCGAGCCGGAGTTCCAGTTGATCGCTTTCGAGACGCGGTCGCCTTACTGCGACAAGATCACCGGCCCGGCGGCGGAGTACACGTACCTGGTGGTCTATCGAGGAAGGCGGGCGAGCGATCTCGGCTCCCAGTCGGCTGCGGTCACCGTCGCGGCAAGAGGGGCGATGGCCGCGTAGGTGTGGGGTTATGGGTGATGGGTGATGGGTTATGGGTTATGGGGAACCCCATAACCCATCACCCATCACCTCTCCCTACTCCCCGACGCTCTCCTGATGATAGGCGAAGGCGTTGTGGGCGTGGATCGATTCCTCCGACTCGCACTCGACCTCGAACCAGCGGATGCGGTCGATCTTCCTGAGGGCGAGGACGCAGTCGCGGACGACATCCTCGACGAACTTGGGATTGGCGAAGGCGCGCTCGGTGACGTATTTCTCGTCCTCGCGCTTGAGGAGCGGGTATATCTGCATGCTGCCCTGGTCTTCGAGCGTCCGGACGAGCTCCTCGATCCACACGAACGTGCCATGGACGAAGCGGACGTTCGCCCGGATGAAGGCGCGCTGGTTGTGGGCGCCGAAGTCGGAGATCTCCTTGCTGCAGGGGCAGAGCGTCTGGACGGGGACCTCGACTCCGAGCTTGAACTCGAACTCCCCGCCGTTGAGACTCGCGCTGAACCGGCTCTGGTAGCCGAGGATGCTGGAAAGCTTCGAGACCGGGGCCTGCTTCTCCATGAAATACTTGAACCGGATGTCCGCGTGGGCCATCTCGGCCTTCAACTCGATCTTCGTCTGCTGGAGGATCTGCTTCACCTCGGGGCCGGAGACGGGCCGGTTGCGCCATTCCTCGAGGATCTCGATGAACCGGCTCATATGAGTGCCCTTGAAGTAATGCGGAAGGTCGGCCGTCAGAGTCACACACGCCAGCACCGTTTGGTGACCGTCATCCTGCGCTTTGATCTGGAATGGGATTTCCACCCCTTTGACACCGACTCGCTGCAACGGCACGCGCCGGCGGTCTTCTCTGCTCTGCGTATCAGCTAGCGCCCCTGGCGTGGATCTCAACTTCGTTCTCTTCCTCTTCTTCGATCGGCAGCCCTCGCTGCCTTGCGAGCCGGCGGTCGTATTCCTCGAGCAGATCGAGATATTCCTGCTGCAACTCCGGGATCGGCAGCGCATGGGCGGTCAGGCACTGCGTCTGCTGCTGTATGGCCCAGCAGTTCGGCTCCTCGTCGTCGAACATGAGCTGGATGTCGTACTCCTTAACGGCCTGGACCTTCAGCTCGGGGATCGTGCCCGGCCACACGATCGGCTTCATCACCAGATCATGATACCGTATACCGAGCAGACTCAGCAACTCCTCGGTCTCCGCGCGCCGACCGTCGTCGCGGGCGGTGATGATTGCGACGTAGTTGCCCGCGTCCATGATCGCGTCGATCAGGCGCTTGAAATGCGAAGGCGCCTGGGTGATCGTGCCGTCGATATCGATGCCGAATCGAAGTCGGCGGACTACCGGTTCTTTTTCCTTCATGCGCACACGCTCCGGGTCGGAAATGCAGTGGACTTGCCACTGTATCTTACCGCGAGCGCGCGCGGCGGGAAACCACAGGTATGGTTCTATCAGACCCAGGGCCGGGTCCGGCCTCGACCGTCCTTCGATACGCTCTCCGCGATGCTCCGAGCACTCAGGACTGACGGCGACTGTGACCCGATTGCCCTGAGTGTCCGACGGAACGCAGTGGAGTCGGATGTATCGAAGGGCAATCGGGCTTCCTCCTACCAGCCCATCGCGTAGCCGGTCTCGAGCCTGGGCGAGGCGGCGCCCTCTATCAGGCCGTCGGTGATGCGCACCCCGAGCACGCGCCCGTTCGCCCATCCCGGAGCGATCACGATGTCGTGCCCCATGCGCCTCAACTCCGCGCGGACCGACTCCGGGATGCGCTCCTCCACGACCACGCGCTTCCGGAACATCGAGCGGGGATAGAAGCTGCTCGGGAAGTGGCTCGTGTGGAACGTCGGGACGTCGACGGCCTCCTGCAGGTCCATCCCGAAGTCCACGACATTGAGGAAGAACTGGAGCGTCCACTGATCCTGCTGGTCTCCGCCGGGCGTGCCGAGCGCCATGAACGGCCTCCCGTCCTTCAGCGCGAGCGAGGGCGTCAACGTGGTGCGCGGGCGCTTCCCCGGCTGGAGCGCGTTCGGGCGGCGCTCGTCGAGGAAGAACATCTGGCCGCGCGTGCCGAGCGGGAACCCGACTCCGGGGACGACCGGCGACGTCTGGAGCCATCCGCCGCTCGGCGTCGCGGACATCATGTTGCCCTGAGCGTCGATCACGTCGAGGTGAGTCGTGTCGTGGTCGTAGTTCGGCAGATCCGACTTGGCCGAAGACGGATCGTAGGGCAGCGGTCCTCTGCCGACGTCGCCCGGTCGGAGATCATTCGACGCCGATGTCGGATCGACCAACGCGCGTCGTTCGGCGGCGTATTCCTTCGAGAGAAGGATGTCCATCGGCACGTCATCGAACTCGGGATCGCCGTAATAGGCCTCCCTGTCGGCGAACGCGAGCTTGGCGCACTCGACAACGGTATGGATGTACTCCGGCGAGTTGTGGCGCATCGCCTTCAGGTCGAATCCTTCGAGGAGCGCGAGCTGTTGGAGCATCACCGGCCCCTGGCACCACGGCCCGCATTTCAGGACATCGATCCCCCGGTAGTTCACGACCTCGGGCGTCTCGACCTTGGCGCTGTACCCGGCCATGTCGTCGTACTCCAGGAGCCCGCGGTGCGGCTTCCCCGAGGCGTCCATGATCTCCGTCTCGGCGACGTACTCGGCGATGCGCTCCGCGATCTCGCCCTTGTAGAACAGGTCGCGCGCCGCCTGGAGCCCGGCGTCTCTGCTGACTCGCGCGGCGTGCTTCTCGGCCTGGAGGAGCTTCTTGAACGTCGATGCGAGGAGCGGCCGGCGGACAACCTCGCCGATCTCCGGCACGCGGCCGCCCGGCAGGAAGGTCTCGGCGGAGGTCGGCCAGTCTCTGAGGAACGCCTCCTGCTTGGCGACGAGGATCTCGCGGAGGTGGTTGTACATCGGGAAGCCGTTCTCCGCGAGGTCGAGCGCCGGCGCGAGGACCTCGGCGAGCGACATCGTGCCGAACTCGCGCAGGGCGGTGATCCAGGCGTCAAAAGCGGCGGGCACGGTCGCCGGGAGGAACCCGTTGCCGGGTATGAGGTCGATCCCCTGCTCGCGGAACCAGTCGATGGTCGCTCGGCGCGGGGCGGTCCCGTGGCCGTTGATCGCAAACGGCTTCCGTCGGTCGGCGGAGTAGATCAGTATCGGCGCCTCGCCGCCCACTCCGTTCTGGTGAGGCTCAAGAATGTGGAGGCAGAACCCCGCAGCGACTCCGGCATCGATCGCGTTGCCGCCGGATCGGAGGATATGAACCCCGGCCTCCGTCGCCAGGTAGTGTCCCGTTGCGATAACTCCATGAGTGCCCCTGATAACGGGCCGGGTTGTGAATGGCATCGTCGTCTCCTGCTCTGGTGAATCCTACTCGTACTCCTGCTCGTGCTCGTACTCGAAACCGGGGCGAAGCATTTGCGGCTGCATCCCGACACGCGATCTCCTCGGCGGGCAAATGCTTAGCCCCTACAGCGCTCGAACCGGGCGAAGCATTTGCGGCTGCGTCCCGACACGTGATCTCTTCGGCAGGCAAATGCTTAGCCCCTACAGCCGCCCCGGATGCATCGGGAGCTGAATGCAATGGCGCTGCTTCCGAGGTATCTATGCCAACTCGCTCACCGCCGCCAGCACCTCGTCCGGCTCCGAGAGGCCGCTCAGACGCTCCCTGGCGAACTGGGGCGGGACAAAGGTCCGACCGACCTTCGTGAAGAACGCGTTCTTCGCCGCGCGGTCGTCGCCGAACGCCGCTTCCGATTTCGCGCTGAAGTAGCCGAAGTCCGCATAGCGCGCCAGCACCGTATGACCGTAGAGACATCGAGCGCCGTCCACGAAATCCCTGCGGTAGGGCGACAACTCGGGGGAATCGAAGTCGTCCACGAACGGCAGGCCGGTCTTGTTCATCTCCGTGCCGACGGATATCGGCAGGTGGAACCGCCGCGCGCCCTCCACGACCTCGCGCAGCTTGCGGGTCTTCAGCGCCTTCTCGTCCGGGTCCTTGATGTTCCAGTTCCGGTCGGGGATGATATTGAGCGAGACGCATCCCTTGCCGACCAGAAGCTCCAGGAAGGCGTCCGTGTCCTCCTCGCCGGGATTCGTGCCGTCGAGCCAGGTGATCATCGGGAGCGCATCCATGCCCCTCATCATCTTGATCGCATCCTCGACGCTCGGGAAGCTTCCGCTTGTCGGCGCGACGTACCCCACCCCGCCGAACTTCATCAGCTTGGAGCGCATCTTCTCGTGGAACTTCGGCGTGTCGGCGAGCAGGACGGCAATCTCCTCCTTCGAGACGCCGAGCTTCTCCGCCCAAAAGGCCGTCAACTCAGGCGTGCAGCATCCGAAGACCTCCCTGGCCTTCGCATCGTAGGCCTGGAGCAGATGGCGCTCGGTCGCGTTCCCCGCCGGGGTCAGCGGGAGGGCGTCGGCCTCGTAGTCGAGGATCACGGGATCGAGGTAGGCGTTCACGCGACCCACCAGGGCGAGGTTCCGCTCCTGTGCGGTGTCGGCCATCGAACGAAGGATCCGCTCGGCCTCGCTGCCGACGGGCGGGCGCTTGAAACATCCGCCGGCCATGAAGTACGCGATCCCCGGCTCGTTCGGCGAGGACATCACCTTGTCGGCAAGCTCGCTGACGAAGACGCGCGACTCGATCCCGGCGACGGTCTTCAGCCCGAGCAACTCACCGGCGGACAGGAACTCCTCCATGCCGTCGAGGACATCGAAGTCCACGATGCCCGCCGCTTCGAGCCCGTACTTCACGCTCTCCCAGGCGATGCGGCTCGGCGACCATCCGTTGCAGTTGAACGAGAAGAACGTGTGGAAGTGGAGGTTGACCTCCTCCTTCTCCGGCGGAACCGGATACTGACCGAGCTTCAGACGGCGGACCAGCTCCTCCAGGGCCTCGCGGCGCTCGTTCGGGTCGAAGCTGTTGAGCAACTGCTCGAGTCGCTCCTGGACTTCCATTGTATGTGACAAGGTGGATACCCCCAGACTGAGTGACGAGTGATGCTTGAGAAGCGGCGGATGGGAACCGCTCGTCTCCTCAAGACACAGGATACTATGACGGCGGAGAGTGGGTCAAATCTGAGCGGGGTCAGTCGGACCGGGATCGCCGGCGTCTCAGGGCACCAGTTCTACCGAGGCGAGTTCCGCGCGGATCTCGGCCAGGCGGTCCGGGGTGAGAAGCCCTTCCTCGGTGATCACCGAGGTGAACGCGCTGATCGGCGTTGCGTCGAAGATGACCGTGCCCATGCGGACGTGATCGGAGTGTCCGCTCACTCCCGCGCCGGCCCATTGCTCCAGGAAGAACGGCCAATCCGGAGGGACGATCTTGAACGTCTGGGCGATCGAGTATCGCGGGACTCCGGCATCCTGAGCGGATGCGACGGCGGCGGACGTGCCGACCTTGTTGACGATCTCACTGCCGGCGGTGACGGCATCGCAGCCGACGATGACTGCATCGACGACACCTGCGACGGCGGCAATCTCGTTGTCCCTGATCAGGCGGACGTTGATACCCTCGCCGCGGAGTCTCTCGGTGAGCGTAACACCCTCCCCGCCGGGGAGCGACTCGGCGACGAACACCTCGCTGTCGCCGTGACGCCACTTCATCAGCGCGCGCCGGACGACCTCGCTGCAACTCAGCGTCAGGATGCGGCTCCTTCCCTCGATCTCGCGCGCGGCGTTGTCAATGGAGAGATCGGTGGCGTCGTTCACCATCCCGAGGAGTTCGGTGACGAGCGCATCGAAGTCGAAGAGGCCGGGCTCCCGCTCGATGGCCAGCAGGAGCCTCGCCGCGAGGTCGGGGAAGACGCCCATCGTTGGTCGGCACGCGGCGAAGGCGCGGATCGAGCGCACGAGCGTCTCGTGGTCGATCGACTCGGAGCGGTCCTGCACATATCCGCCGAGCGCCTGGAGTCCCTTTCGGGCGAGCTCGGTCGCTCCCTCGCTCTTGTCGGTCGCCAACGCGCCGAGTTCGGCCCAGAACTGCGCATCGCCTATCGGCGGCCATACGCGGCGGAGAGCATCCGCGAGGCCGGGGACCATCTGCAGATCGGCGAGGTCATCGGGGCGATACCAGCGCCACTCCGACGCCTCCCAGTCCGTTCTGATCTCGGCTCCCTCGCGCAGCGCGAAGAGGAACGGCAGCACGAGCCACGAGCAGTTCTCCTTGGCGTCATCCACCGGCAGAGGTACGCCGATGCCCTGAAGCGCAATGTCCGATGAGGAGATTCCGGCCTCCTCCAGGAGTTCGGTGTACGCCTGTTCGAGCGGCATCTGCTCGAGGTAGCCGCTGAACGCCGCCCACGCCCCCCTGTACGTGCCGACCTGCCGGCTCCGCTTGATGAGGGCGATCCGTCCGGCGGAGTGAACGAACGCGGTTACGACCGGGATCTGCTCGCGCATCTACATTACTCCTCGCAGAAGAATTCGTCGTCGTGCTTCCATGCCGGGACGCCGACGATCAGGCATCTGACGTCGCCGTATGCACGGTGAGCGACTCCCGGAGGGATCATGATGGTGACTCCGGGCTTCAGCTCCACGGTATCTGTACCCAGTTCCATCTCTCCCTTACCGTCGAGGATGTAATAGATCTCGGTGACATCCTTGTGATAGTGCCTGGTCGAATCCTGGATGCTCGTGACGTGAACGTTCGCGGTGGGAGTGTCCGCTCGCGTGATGATGCGAGTGCTGGTTCCGCACGGGCACGGGACGCTCGGAGCGTCTTCGAGGGTGCGATAGATGTAGTCGGGCATGGGCGGCTCCTGGGGAATGGAGTGATGGAGTGGTGGAGTATTGGAGTGTTGGAGTGATGGGTTCCCAATACTCCAGTACTCCAGTACTCCATTGCTCCAACACTCCACCACTCCGTCTGTCAGAACTCCGTCGTTCCGCTGAAGCGGAAGCCTTTCGCGCGGATGGCCGGGACAACCGTGCAGGACTGACGCACGAGGTCGCGGGAGATCATATCGGTGTTCGACAGTATCCTGAGCACACTGTCGGTGAACCGCATGTTCTTCAGCGGCTTGGTGATCCTGCCGTTCTCGATCAGGAACGTCCCGTCGCGGGTCATGCCGGTGATCAGCACCTGAGTCGGGTGGATGACGTTGGTGTAGTGGAACCGCGTCACGAGCACTCCGTACTTCGTGGCGGCGATCATCTCATCCAGCGACGACTCACCCGGCTGCATGAACATATTCGCCGCCATCGGACCGTACGTCCCGAGGCCGCCGGTCGAGTGTCCGGTGGACTCCCTGCCCTCCTTGTGCGCGGTGAGCGAATCGTAGACCAGCGCATTAGCCACGCCGTTCACGATCAGGTCCACGCGCTGCTTGGGCACGCCCTCCGGGTCGAAGGCGACCGGGATGCCGCGGGGGTCGAGAGCGTCGTCCCAGATGGTGATGTTGTCGCCGACAACCTTCTCTCCCAGCTTCATGAAGCTGCGCCCCTCCTGGACCGCCAGCGCTCCGAAGCCGAGGTAGGACAGGTACTCGAGCAGGTCGCCCGTCGCATACGGAAGCAGAATGACATCGTACTCGCCCGGCTCGATGGCATCCGGGTTCTGCGCCCGCACACTCCGATCGGCTGCCTCGATACCGGCCTCGACCGTGTCGAAATCGCCGATCCGCCGCGATATGCGGTCGGCATACCCGAAACCATCGCCGGCTGTCATGACGGTCTGCATCCTGGCCACGGTGTCGGCGCTGTACGCCTCGATTCCGAGCGAGTTCACGATAGCGTTCTCGGCGTACGCGTTGTTCAGCAGCCCCGCCGCCGATGCCCCGCGCGCCTTGCCCTCATCGATCAGACCGCCGACGGCGGATGCGCGGTCCTCCGGGGAGTAGTCCGCCGTGCGCTGATCCCAGGTCTCGGCCTCGAGGATCGGCTTCGGCTTGGGGAGCGACACGAAATCCGGGTTCTCGCCGGAGTTCCGGGCGAAGGACACGGCCTTCTCTACCACCGCGCGTATCGAGTCGTCGTCGAGCTTGTTGGTGACTGCGTATCCGATGCGCTTGCCGACGATAGCCTTGACCGCGAGGCCGCCGTTGCGCTCGGAGACGTTCTGGTGGATCATCGAGTTGGCGAACCGGGTCAGGCTCGACTCACCGATCTCGACGGCCGCCTGGGTCTGATCGGCGTCCGAGTACTCGACCGCTCTGCGTACGATATCGAGGACCTTCTCTCGTCCGAGCATCAGATTCCCTCCTCCTCTTCCGCTGACTCCACCTCGCCGGGCGGCTCATCCATCACGCCGATCCGTACGTTCCGGAACCTCGACGGCGCGACCCCGTGCCCGACGTGCGCGGTCTGGCCTGGCTGTCCCTTGCCGCAGTTCGGGACGCCCCAGAGCCGCCACTCGTCCTCGTCGGCGATGGCGTCGCAGCCGCCCCAGAACTCGTAGGTGATGCCGGTGTAGGTCGGATTCTTGTAGACCTGGCCGAGCGACCCTCCGTCGATGTCCCAGGCAATCTCGGTGGCGAACTGGAAGTTGAGGCGCTTGTCGTCGATGCTCCACGAGCCGACCATCTCGCCGTAGAGGCCCTTCTGCGTATCCTTGATCATCTCGTCGAGCGTCCAATCGCCGGGCTCGAGGTTGATATTCGTCATGCGGATCAGCGGGATGCGGTTCCATCCGTCTGCCCTCATGGCGCCGCCGCTGTGATCCTGGCCGATTCTCGGCGCGGTCTCTCGCGAGGTCAGGTAGCCGACGAACATGCCCTCGTCGATGATCCGCACCCTCTGCGCGGGAACGCCTTCGTCGTCGTAGAAGAAGCTGCCGAGCCCGCCGGGGCAGGTGGCATCGGCGACGATGTTCACGATATCGGAGCCATACCTGAAGTTGCCGAGCTTCTCCGGCGTCAGGAAGCTGGTGCCGGCGTAGGCCGATTCGGTACCGAAGACACGGTCGAGCTCGATCGGATGGCCGCAGGACTCATGGACCTGCAAGGCGAGCATCGATCCCTCCAGGATCAGCGTGCGGACGTCCGACGGGCATTGGGGCGCGTCGAGGAGCATCCGAGCTTCCTTCGCCACGCGCTCGGCATGGGCGACCAGGTCCATCGCTTCGATGAACTCGTAGCCGGACGCGGAGAAGTCGCCGCCGAACGAGCCGGGGTAGGAGCGTCTCTGGACCTCACCCTCCTTGATCGCCGTTGCCGCGATCCCGGCGCCGCTCTCCGTCTTCGTCTGCTCGATGTACGAGCCTTCGGTGCTGGCGAAGACGGTGTCGAACCGCCAGAAGTTCATCGACCCTTCGGCGATGCCGATGTCGGGCGTTTCGCGCATGATCCGGTCGGCATCGAGCAGAATGCCGATCTTGTCCTCGACCGGCACCTCGAACGGGTCGGTCTTGAGGCCGAACGCGAACTTGCCCTCCGCGGGCTCGACCGGCGCCAGTTCGACCGGCTCATGCTCGATGCTGGCCGATGCTTTGGCGATCCGGACCGCCATCTCTGCGACGCGCTCGATCTCCTCCGGGCTCACGTCGAGGCTCGATGCGAATCCCCACGCTCCATCGGCGATCACTCGGATGCCGAAGCCGTAGTCGGACTCGGAACTGAGTCCCTCGACTTTGCCGTTCTTGACCTCGATCGCCTCTTCGCGCTGCTCGACGATCCGTATGTCGCCGTAGCTTGCTCCGAGGGAACGCACCTTGTCCAGTGCTTTCTCTGTCAGATCTCTCAAGGGTTTATGTCCTCCCGTCACTGTCATCCCTGAGCGACACGGACGGTGATCGACGGCAGGAGTCGTCGATCATCAGGGCGGAATCCGGCCGCCGGATTCCTCGCTTCGTTCGGAATGACGACTGGTAGTTCAGGTTGACTCTTGCTGGTACCCGACGCGTTCACATCACGAAACGCGCCGAAGCTTAGTTGGGCGTCCGGCTTGCGAACTCCTGCAGTTTCGCTTCGTCGATCTCCACGCCGATGCCTGGGGAGCCGCTCAGGCCGATGACCGCGCGATCGATCGTGACTCCACCGCCCGCAACGGGATCGTCGGCGAGGAACTGAGGACCGTTGAGGTCCACCGGTATCTCGACGCCGTATGCCGCGTAGAGGTGGGCGCTCGCGGCAAGACCGAGGCGCGTCTCGGTCAGCCCGCTGCCCAGGAGCCATATCCCCGAGTCTACGGCGCGCTCGATGCACTTGCTCGCGCCCGTCAGTCCGGCCATCTTCGACACCTTGATCACCAGGGCGTTGAGCGCCTCCATCCTGATGAGCTGGTCGAGATCGCCGACGGAGAAGACGCTCTCGTCGACGGCGATCGGGAGGGCGGACCTGCTCACCAGTTCAGCCAGCCCGAGGAAGTCATTGGCGGCAACCGGCTGTTCGAGCACGTCAGCGCCCATGTCGGCCATCCGACGGCTCAGTTCGACGGCATCCTCAACCGTGTACGCCTGGTTTGCGTCGGCCCAGAGGTATGCTCCCTCCGCCGCGGACTTCACAGCTCTGAGGATGTCGAGGTCGAGCGACGGCTGCATGCCGATCTTGACCTTGAAGCCTTCATAGCCGGCCGCTCGGGCCTCCGCGGTGACCTTCTCCGCCTTCTCAGGGGAGTCGACGCTCACGAGGTAGCTAAGCCGAACCGTCGACGGCTCGCCCGGCCTGAGGAAGGCATGGAGAGGCACGCCGGCGCGCTTGGCATTAAGGTCGTTGAGCGCCATGTCCAGCCCCGACTTCGCAACCGGCTGGCCGACGGTAATCCCCGGAGCGATCTCGCGCTCCATCACTGTGTGTACCGCCTCGATGTCGGTCGCGTCCATGCCGATCAGCGCCGGGGCGAGATAGTTGCGGATCGTCGTTACCACCGACTCCTGGGTCTCGTAGCTCCATCTGGGACTCGGACGGGACTCCCCCCAACCGACATCGCCGGTATCGGCAGTTACGCGGACGTACACGTGAGGCGCACCGGCCGCCGGACCGCCGACTGAGCCTCTCGATATCTTGAACTCGGTCAGAAACGGGAGTCTGAGAGGAAACACGTCTATCGATGCGATTCGTGGATTGCTCATCCATCCTCCTTGTGCCCCGAGGACGGGAATCGTCAGGGCATCCAACTGATTAGCGGTCTCTTGGCGACTCTTATCGCCAGGGGCATGATTGCAGTCCGTCGGGCTGTTTTGGTATAATCTGAGCCGTCAGCAATACTCACGTAGACTCTGCGAGGTGGTAGAATGCCCACATACGGATACAAGTGCACGAAGTGCGACCATGAATTCGAGACCATCCAGAAGATCACCGACGAGCCGATCAAGGAGTGCCCGAAGTGCGAGGGCCGGGTCAGAAGACTCCTCTTCCCGGTCGGCATAGTCTTCAAAGGCTCGGGATTCCACATCAACGACTACAAGAAGCCGGAGAAGAAGAACGGCGGCGACTCCGAGTCGGCATCCAAGACCGAGAGTATTAAGGAGACGGTCGAATCGACCACCAAGTAGCCGGTTCTCTACACCCCGAGACACAATAAAGGCCAGGCGCCCTTGAGGGAAGCCTGGCCTTTTGCTTACTTACCGGCTGACAACGACATGCCCAGCGTCTCGGTCACGAACGACTGCGGGACCATCGTCCTGCCCGACTTCAGAGCGGCGGGGCGAGTCATCACTACCTTCTGATCGTTGACCTCGGCTCGTGCGCTGCCGATCCATACTCGGACCTCCGTCCCCGGCGCCCAGGCATGGGTCGAATGCTGCTTGCCGTCCCACATCATCACGCCGCCTGCCGCGTCGAATGCGGATTTGAGAGGGACCATTACCGTGTCTGCGCTCGCCAAAACCCGAAGCTTCTGACCGACGCGGATCAGGCTCGGGTCCTTGATGCCGTTCGCCTCGACCAGCGCCGCGACGGTCGTGCCGTAACGTCGAGCGATGATCGACAGAGCGTCGCCCGACTGCACGACGTACTCGATCACCTTCGGCTCGACCTTCGGCATCGGAGTGGAGACGGGCTTCTTCGGCTGGTCGATCCTGGCAGCGACTACCTGCACGGGCTCGGCGGGCCCGGCATCCTGCTTGGGCTCGGCAACCGGCTCGCACTTCTGAGCCCGAACCTCTTTCTCAGGCTCGCAAGTGGCGGCGGGAGCGGGCTCCGACTTCTTCTCAGCGCCGAAGCTGATCTCGGCCGGCCCGGATACCAGCACGGCGGTCTCGGGTTCGGGAAGCTGTGCGATCTTCACGGGAACAGGCGGCGCCGCCTCGACTTTGGCATTGGACGAAGCGACATGCTCGGCGGGCGCAGGCTGTGAAACTTCGAAGTTCACCGGAGTGGTCTCCGCCGTTCTCGCTGCCTCGGGTGTCGGTTCGGAACGCTCCTGCGGGGCAACCGGAGTCTCGGTCCGCGGAGCCGATACGGATGTCGCCGCAGCAACGGACTCCTCGTTCACCATCGGATTGACCTTCGACGCATTGCGTACGATGATCCGGACCGGCGGCGATACCGTGCGGTTCTCCGCGTGATCGATCGCCGCTACGTGGATCTCATGCGGGCCGTTCTCTGCGCTCGTGCTGTCCCAGGTGTACTGATACGGCTCGTGGTTCGTGACGGCCTTAAGCGATTTGTCGACGAATACCGACACGAACGGGCTCTTGCCACTGTCATCCTTGGCCTGAATGATCACGGGGACCTTGCCGGAGACCGTCTCGCCCTCCTTCGGACTCTCGATCTTCACCACGGGAGCCTTGATGTCGGGCATCGGGCGCTCTTCCATCTGCGCCTGGCCCTTGTTCGCAACGGTCACGACGCAGGTGGTCATGCCGAGGTACGCCTTGCCCGAGAATATCTGCGCGTCGAGGCGATGCTGACCGTCTTCGCATCGAACGGTGTCCCACAGGAAGCCGCAGTCGCCGCCGCTGAGCACCGACTCATCGGCCTGCTCGGTAACGCTCTTGCCGTCGAGGTTGATCTGGACCCTGGTGACGGGCTGCGCGGCGGTGGAGGTGAATGCAACCTTGACTTCGACGCCGCTGCCGCTGATGACGGCGCCGTTCTTCGGAGAGACGATGGTCACGCTGGGAGCCTGGGGCGCTGTGATACCCGGAGTCGAAGCGGCCAGGATCAGGCCCATTGCCATGACAAGGAGAAGGACTGCCGGAACGGATGTGTTTCGCATGTGCGTACACCTCGCAGATTGGTGTGCAAACGATTTGACGTCTTGTGCTACAGCGAAATCGTATCATACAGGGCGGCCAAAGTCAACTGATTCGGCGGTTACTCGGCCGCAATGATTCCACCCATCACCTGCTCGACGGTGCGCTGCCCGGGCCGCACGACGAGAAACTCCTCATCGCTCCATTCGCCGCTGAAGAGGATATCGACCATCCGCGTGTCACCCCGGAGTTCCTCGTACTCCCAGCCGTTGGTCTCCGCAACGCCTTTGGTGAAGTCCCGGTAGGTCTCGAAGTCTCCGAAGCCGGTATCGATCAGCGCCGCGCGATTGTAGTGCGCCAGCCAGAGTCCTTCCTGCTCGATGAGGAACTTCGCGTTGTCCTCGCCGAACTTCTCCAGGTACTCCTGATACCGCTCCTCGGCCCTCATCTCGTGCGTCGAGCGCAGCGTGCCCTGCGACAGGTCGCCGTTCTTGTGCTCGATCCATCCGGCGCAGTAGTAGTAGGTGCCGGGATGCTCCGCGAACTCGCGGTCGTAGGCCTCGCGGCTGCCGAGGAAGAGCGTGATGCAGTCGTGGCAGCGCGGGATGACGATCGGCGTCTCCCGGGCGACCAGATCGGCGGTCCCGCGGCTGCAGAGCCCGTAGCCGAGGATGATGTAGTCGAACCCGCCGTCGGAGGCGGCATCGATCCGTTCCTGGACCGAACTCCGAAGCTTGTCCGGCTCATCGTGGAGGCCCGAGTGCAGGAACTCGAGGTGTACGATGTGGGGCGAATGGGCGGCGGCGTGAGCCGCCTCGCGGGCAAGGATCTCACAGACGATGGCGCAGAGTTTCAACTTCTTAATTCCTCGATGATGCCGGCGACTTCCTTGAGCTGATCGATGATCGGTATGTTGTTCGGACACTTGGTCTCGCACTCGCCACACTCGGTGCAGGCGAACGGGCCCTTGTCCGGCTCGATGCGGTTGGCGACCCTCTGAGCCCACTCGCGCAGGCCGAAGAGCTTGTAGTAGTTGCGCATCCGGAAGAGCCGAGGGATCTTCACGTCGGACGGGCACGGCTGGCAGTAGTTGCATCCGGTGCAGAACTGCTCGCCTAGAACCGCATACTCGTCGAGCGCCTTGATCGCAGAGGCGCGCTCCTCCGCGGTCATCGGCGTGAAGTCCTCCATCGCCGCGACGTTCGCCTCCACCTCGGCGACCGATGTCATCCCCGAGGGAGCGGTCGTGATCCCGGGATTCGAGAGCACGAACGACAGGGCGGACGCGGCCATGCTCGGCTGCTGGCCCGGGAGAAGCTCCCGGAGGACGTCCGACGGGGTGGCGAGCAGCCCGCCCGCGATCGGGGTCATGCAGACCACTCCCATCCCGCGAGCGGCGGCATAAGCGATCACCGGCTCCACCGTGCGATTGAGCATGTGATAGGCCAGCGTGCAGCTCTCGAAGCGGCCGGTATCGATGAGACGGATCAGGTCCTCGTTCTTCTCGTGAGAGGTGAACCCGATGTGGCCGATGAGCCCCTCATCCCGGAGCTTCTCCAGCAGGTCGAGCGCCCCACCCTTTTTCGTCACGGCGTCGAATTCCTCGGCTTTCCAGTCCCAGACCTGGTAGAAGTCCACTCGGTCGACTCCGAGACGTTTCAGGGAGCCCTCGAAGGCGCGCATGGTGTCGTCCTGCGTGGTCGTCGGCTCGACCTTGCTCTTCGTGGAGATATAGACCTGGTCCCGGCGGCCCTTGATGCCGAGGCCGACCTTGATCTCGCTCCGGCTATCGCAGTACCACTCCGATGTCTCCAGATAGTTGATGCCTAGATCAATGGCTCGGCTGACTACCGCCGCCGCCTCTTCGTCGTTCTCCGGCAGCCTCATGCATCCGAGGCTCAGTATGGATATATCCTTGCCCGTGCGGCCTAACGTCCTGTACTGCAAAATCGCATTCCCCTTTCCCGTCCCGACCCCGATCAGCGCTCCCGCCGGTCGGGTGTCTTCCGCACAATTATACCTTCGCGCGGGCGGTATGGACAACCGCATCTTCGGATATTCTTCGTCGTTTCCCCCGCGATGCGCCGCGAGCGCAAAAAGGCGGAGGGTTTGGAGGCCCTCCGCCTTCCCGAATACGCCGGATTCCCGTCGATATCGGGCTTCTCATAACGGCAATGCAGGCTTACATTCCCGTTCCGTAAGCTTACATTGTCGCAATGTAAGCTTTCATTCCCGCAATGTAAGCTTTCATTGTCGCAATGCAAGCTTTCATTCCCGCAATGTAAGCTTTCATTGTCGCAATGTAAGCTTACATTCCCGCGCTGAAAGCTTTCAGTGCGATTATGGGAAACCCCATCGGCACGCTCAGTTAGGCAGGCGCTTGGTCATCACGAGATGCGTGCCCTTGGCTTCCTGGACGAAATCCACCTCGTCCATCAGATTGCGGATCAGCGTGAGGCCGAAACCTCTGTTCATGCGGCGGCACCGCCCGATATCGATCGGGAAGCAAACGCCCGGCCCTTCGTCTATCACGTCTACCCGCAGGCTCTCACCGGCCTTGGAGAAGACCACCGTGACCGAATCGTCCTGCCCGTTTGGCGAGCCGTGCTCCATCGCGTTGGCAACGGCCTCTCCGACCGCAAGCTTGACCGCATCGGTGCACTCCTCGGTCAGCCCCAGGTTACCGCAGATGTCGGCCGCCACCGCGCGGACGAGCGACGCGTATCTAGTATCGCTCTTCAGCGTGAGCACGACGTTGATGTCGAGCGGCCGATCCCTGCCGTTCTCGACCCCGAGAGGAATCGCCGGCAGCAGCACCCGAGGCATGGATGCGCCAGCGCGCTTCTGTTGTTTCGTGTATCTCGTCATAACCATGTTCGTCGCACCTCCTAACCTTCCCACTGACAAGTCTGCGACAGAAGGGGGGATCGTCGCAGGTGCGCCGCTCAAAGGGCAGCCGTCCTCACGAGCTCAGACTCATCCGTACCGGACGACCGCCGTCACTCAGAGGCAGTGCGGGCCGAAACGGACTCGGCACCGGCAGGTCAGTGCTGGTATGAGGCGCTCGACCGACTCAGTTCGACTGCCTGACGGATGATCCTGTGGGCGGAATCGAGTCCGAGCCAACCGAGGATCTCCGTCTCCTTGTACTCAAGCTGCTTGTAGATCGCGAAAAAGTGGTGAATCTCCCGCAGCACGTGTTCCGGCAAGTCCTCAAGCCTTGCCACCTGATCGTAACGCGGATCTGTGCGAGCCACGGCGATGATCTTGTAGTCCTCGCCTTCCTCGTCGTGCATGTGAAGCACTCCGATCGGCCTCGCTGGGATCACGCAGCCGGGAAATGTGGGGTGACTTACGAACACCAGTATGTCCAAGGGGTCGCCATCCTCGGACAGAGTGCCAGGAATCCAACCATAGTCCGTGGGGTAGTAGAGGGGTGAAAACAGCACCCGATCCAGCACGAAGCTATCCAGAGCAGCGTTGTACTCATACTTGTTCGTGCTGCCCTGTGGAATCTCTATGACGGCGTTGACGATCTCAGGCGATTCCTCGCCTGTCGGTAGATCGTGGTATCTCACGGCTGTACACCTCCTGGGTTCGGTGACACCTTCGACTGCCGATAACGCCGTCAAGCCCCCGTGTTTCCATCGTAGTTGTACCCAACAACCTCAGGCGTTCAAACCAGGAGGATACATAATTGTGTCAAGATTTTTCATGGGCTGTTGCTGGTTTCGACCAAGCTGTGGCAACAAGCCCGGCGCTGGGTCACAAATCCGAGACCTCGCCCACCACGTAGAACGAACCGGTGATGAGGACCAGATCGCGGGGTGTCGCCAGTTCGAGCGCGCGGTGGACCGCCGCCGATACCGGCTCGATCACCTCGATCTCGCTCACATACCGGCGGGCGGCATCCGCGATCGATTCGGCGGGCATCGCGCGGGGCCCGGAAGGGGAAGTGGCGATGAAGACGTCGGCGAGAGGCGACAGGACGCCGACCACATCGTCGATGGAGTGCCCCTTGACCATCCCCATCACCAGGATCAGGCGGTCGTAGTCGAACTGCGCCTCGACCGCGGAGGCGAGGGTCGCGGCGGCGGAGAGATTGTGCGCGCCGTCGAGGACGACCGTGGGAGCGGTGCGGACCACCTCGAGCCTGCCGGGCATGTAGGCATCCCGGAGACCGATTCGGACGGCCTCCTCCGACGCCTCGAAGCCCTTCGAGATCAGCGCCTCGACCGCACCGACGGCTGTGGCGGCGTTGACGTACTGGAACTCGCCCCGCATGCCGACCTCGAGGCCCTCGTACCTGTGGGAGACTCCGTCGACCGCCAACGTCGGCATGCGCTCGCCGGGCGGAGTCCGCTCCTGGCACGGAGAGTCCTCCGGCCCGATGGGACGGACCTCGAAGTGAGAGCCGGCGGCGTCCGTCGGGCATACCTGCCAGACGACCGAGTTCCGCTCCGCGCAGATGCGGCGAATGACCTCGAAGGCGCTCGGATCGGTGACGGCGGTGACGAGGTGACCGTTAGGCTTCACGATTCCGGCTTTCTCGCAGGCTATCTCGGGGATGGTGGTCCCGAGCCTGTCGGTGTGATCGAGCCCGATGCTCGTGATGACGCTCACCTCGGGGCGCACGATATTCGTGGCGTCGAGCCTCCCGCCGAGCCCGACCTCCAGGACGGCGAAGTCGACCTTCTGCTCGGCGAAGTAGAGGAATCCGAGCGCGGTCTTGACCTCGAACTCGGTCGGGTGGCCGAATTCGGTCCCGGCAAGCTCCTCGGCGCAGGGGATCATCGACTCCACGAGGCGGGCGAAGTCCTCCTCGGAGATCATGCGGCCGTCGATCTGCACGCGCTCGCGGATGTCGTAGACGTAGGGCGAGACGTACATGCCGGTCTTGTACCCGGCGGCGTGGAGGATGCTCGCGATCATGGCGGTCGTCGAGCCCTTGCCGTTCGTCCCGGCGACATGGACCGACTTGAACCTCTCCTGGGGGTCGCCCAGCCGCTTGCAGAACTCGGTGAACCGCTCCAGGCCCGGCTGCCAACCGAGCAGAGTCAGTCGGTCCATGTAGGCGAGCGCGTCTTCGTACTTCATGTGCTATTCCGTGATGATCTCGACGGCCGTCCGGGCGCAGAAAGCGACGAACTTCGTGCAGACGTTGGCGTGGATGTTCTCCGCCTGGAAGCGCTCCCGGCCCTCGGGAGTCAGCATGTCGCATCCCGTCAGCGCGCGGCATTCCACCGAGCCGTACTCGATCTCGAACGCGCGCATGAGGCGTACTACCCTGGGATACACCCTGTCCCTGGCGGCTGTGTCATCGTCGCCGGTTCGGCCGATCTTGAGCCCCATCGCCATGAGCGCCCCGGTGATCGCGCCGCATACCTCGCCGTAGCGCCCCATGCCTCCGCCGAACGGAGTGGCGACCCTGGGCACGCATTCGGACTCGATGCCAAGCGCCTCGACGACTCCGATGAGCGTCGACTCGGCGCAGTTGTACCCGCTGCCGAAGCGATCCAGTGCGATCTCCGCCGCTCTCTCTGCCGACATGTCATCCTCCTATCACGCGTATCGTTCCCGAACCTTACCGGCTACCACGCAGCACCGCTTGGCCAGATCGGAGATCGACTGCTTCTCGTGGCCGCGGATGTACGTGCTGAGCCCATCTCCGAACGGTCCTACCCATTTCTTCGGGAGCTTCTTCGCGCCGAGTATCGCCCCGATGATCGAGCCCGCTGTCGCGCCGGTGCAGTCCGTATCGACGCCGCCCATGACCGTGTAGGAGATCGTCTTCTGGAAGTCGCCCTCGCCGTAGTAGAGCCCGGCGACCGTCAACGCCGCGTTGTTCAATGTGTGGCACGGGCTCATGCCTGCATACTTCTTCGCAATCCTAGACTCGGTTGCTCCCCAATCGCCGTCCGCCTTGCACCACTTCAGCGTCTCCTTGACGGTCTCGGTCAGTCGGCACTTGGCCGGGATCTCGGTCAGGCCGATGTGCAGGCACTCGATCGGGTCGCTCACGACGAAAGCGGCGGCGATCGCGGCGGAGAAGAACATCTCGCCGTAGGTACCGTTCATGATGTGGCTCACGCTAGCGTCCCTGTATGCGAAGTCCGCGGCGACCTCCGGCAGGCCGGGCGCTGCGTAGCCCCACGGATCGCTTCGGATATCCGCCCCGATCCATTCGGCATACGGATTGTCCTTGAGCGCGGTCTTCGGCGGCTTGATCCCTTTCTTCAGATTCTCCAGCGCCACGTGCTCGGCGGTACATGCCATCGGAAGGAGCCTCACCCACGCATCGCCCACGTCCTGAGTGGTGAAGTCGATGCCGTACTCCTCCAGGATCACCAGGCCGAGGACGGTATAGGTAATGTCGTCGTCGGGGCCGATGTGGTCGATCTTGCCCTTGAGGAAGTTCTCGATCGGCTCGGCGTAGTGAATGCGCCGAGTCGGCGTGTCCTTCCAGTACTCGGTGAGTGGATAAGGCTGTCCAAGTATTTCCGCCCATTCCTGTATCTTCGCGCGACTCCAACCCTCGACCGGTATGCCGAGAACGCATCCCGCGCCGCGACCGAGCCATGCGCCGAGCATCTTGTCGTAGAGCTGGTCGTCGGTGAGGTCGTACTTCAGCGATCTGGGCCCCTTCGGCCGCGCCGCGAGGATATCCTTGTAGGCTATCGGCTCGACGTACTTCGCGCCGAACGGCGGATTGGTCGATTCGAGACCCCGGCGCAGGGACTTCAGGTGCTCGATGATCTCTTTCTCGATATCCGAGATGTCGAGCCCCTGCTCCCGGCGCAGGTCCATCCATGACCTCAGGCTTCGGAACTCCTGATCAAGCTTGGGGAAATATGACATATGATCGATCCTCCCGGGCGCATTTGTTCGCTCAAGAGGAGATTAGGGGAATGGGAGGGATCATCCTGCATCTTCGGAGCGCGGAAGCAGAGCTTCCGCCTTGGGTGGCCAAAGACGGCAAAGGCGAAGCTCCGCTTCACTTCCGCACTCCGGAGTGGGACACAGGGACGGCGTTTGTCCGGCGCTCATACGGACGCGCCGCCCCCCGTGCCCACATTGTCGGCCCTATTGGGCCCGCACGTAGCGGAGATACCGATATGTGAGTATCCGCTCCTTACCGGCATCGACCACCGTAGTCCAGGTGATGTTCGAGAGAGGGTTCAACGCATCGTCGGGATTGGGACGCGACCGGATCAGTCCCTTGTCGCTGGCATCGAGAACCTTGCCGACGACGCTGCGGGTCACCTCGACATCCGCCGCGTCGTCACGGTGATTCGTGATCTTCAGGGTCGTCTCGCTGGTCACCGGGATGTAGACCCGGTCGCCGATGCGTTCCGGCTCCTTGCGCTCGATCTCCTTCTCGCTGACGTCGGCGCGCATATCCGTCGTCTGAGTAAGCTTGACCCGCGTCTCGGCGCCGATCGGCGTGTATCGCAGTTGGTCCTGACTGATCGGCTTGCCGTTCTGCAGGACCATCAGCGGACCGGTGGTCAGCGGAGACGAGAGCTTGTTGGTCAGCACGAGGTAGTGATCGATGTCGCTCGCGTCCGCGTTCCAGGTGAAGAGATGGCGGTACGGGACCGTGTCGGCCAGAACGGTGCTCATGACTACGTCGCCGACCAATACCTCGGGAATGTCGGCCTCGTAGAAGTACATCTCCTGCAGTCCCTCCATCGGGATGCTGAGGGATGCCGGAGCGACTGCCGGGCCCTCAGCGTTGAAGTCGGCCCGGAGCGCATTCGAGACGATCTGCGACGCACCGGCCGGGCCCGCGGGGCCTCTCACATTGCCGAGGATCGAGATACCGACGGAGTGAGCGGTGAGCGGGTCCAACTGGTTCTTGAGGTAGAAGTTCGGAACGCCGACCACGAGGTAGACCTTGCTGCCGACGAGGTCTTCGACGCTGTTTGAGATGGTCGCCCGGAGAGTGATCCGCGCCTCGGAGGAGTTGATCAGTTCGAGGCTGTACGTCGGCACCCACGAGATCCCCTGCTGGAGATAGCCCATGTCTATCGTGACCTCGTCGATCTTCTTCCTGCTCTCCACACGAAGCATCAGGGGATTCCCGAGCACCTGGGCGGACTTGATGTCCGCGACCTGGACTACTCGGACGTCCTTGCCCGACTTCACGAGCGCCATGTCGTCGAGCACGCGGATCAGTTCGCCCTCCGCGCTCGCATCGGCGGTCGTCACCTTGATCTGCACGCCGACCTTGTGGCGGAGAGCATCGACCAGCTCGCTGGTATCATCGAAGTGAACCTCGTTCCTGGCGGTCGAGCGGATGGTGCTCACTCGAGTATCCGGCTCCACTGTGTAGAACCAGAACGATCCCGCGGTTGCCTTGGGGATATGATCTGTCATCGCCCATCCGTCGTACAGACGGGCTTTCCCCTCGCGGATGAAGAAGCCGTAGCCGTCCTTGAAGATGGCGACGGACTTCGTCTTCGTCTTGAAAGCGTTGGAGATGCCGGCGACTGCGTCGGCTGCCGATGCGGGGACCATCAGCAGGAGGCTCAGCGCTGTGATAGCGGTGATGATGCGTCTTGTCATTGTTGTCCTCCGGTCAGTGGATTGCGGATGTTTAGACCCTGCCGATGCCGCGGACCTTCAAAACCGGTTCGGCGTCGGAGCGAGCATAGGGGGTTGCAGGAGTGACCTCGAATGTGCGAGAATATGACCATAGAGCAACCGAGCTACGACTGTGACATTCATCAACGAACCCGGCCCCGCAGAGCATTCGACTGAGCGGCCGGGTTCTGTGTGCGGAGACGAGGAATAGCTGTATGTCAGGGAAGGACCTGGTTCTCGGGATCGACGTAGGATCCGTTAGCGTTAACCTCGCCGTCGTCGACAGGGCCGGCGAGATACTCCATACCAAGTACATCAGACACAAAGGACGCCCGATGCAGGTTGCGGCCGACGAGGTCGATTCGGTCCTGCGGCAGTACGGCGACCGGATCGCGGGGTGCGCGGCAACCGGCACAGGCGGACGACTCGTGGCGAAAACCCTCAACGGCATCTTCGTCAACGAGGTCATCGCACAGGCGACCGCCGCGAACCGGCTCCATCCGGAGGTCCGAACCGTCATCGAGATCGGCGGCGAGGACTCAAAGCTGATCTTCCTCAAGCCCGAAGACGATGGCGCGACGATCGCCGATTTCCAGATGAACACCGTCTGCGCCGCCGGGACCGGATCGTTCCTCGATCAGCAGGCGACACGCATGAGCCTGACCATCGAGGAGTTCGGTCAGCTCTCGCTCAAGTCCGAGACACCTCCGAGAGTCGCCGGTCGATGCACCGTCTTCGCCAAGAGCGACATGATCCACCTCCAGCAGAAGGCCACGCCGGTGCACGACATCGTCGCCGGCCTCTGCTTTGCGCTTGCGAGGAACTTCAAGAGCACCGTCGGCGCCGCCAAGCAGATCGACACGCCCGTCGCGTTCCAGGGCGGAGTCGCCGCCAACCCCGGCATCGTTCGGGCGATGAAGAGCGTGCTCGGGCTCCAGGACAGCGAGCTCATCATCCCGAAGGAATTCGGCTGCACCGGCGCGATCGGAGCGGTCCTCGTGGCGCTCAAGGGCAACATCCCCGGACCGAACTTCGGCGCGCTCTCCGAACTCCGCGACGGCGGTTCATCGGGCCGCGAGGAGATCTTCGACAAGCCGCTCAAGCTCGACAAGTCAGTCATGCCGACGGATAACTCCTGCGATCCTCTGCCGACCGAGAAGATCCCCGCCTACCTCGGCGTCGATATCGGCTCCGTGAGCACGAACGTCGTCGTGATGGACGCGAACAAACGCGTGCTGTCGAAGCGGTATCTGCCTACCGCCAGCCGCCCTATCCAGGCGGTCCAGCAGGGACTGAAGGAAGTCGGCGAGGAAGTCGGCCATCTCGTCGAGATCAGGGGCGCGTGCACGACCGGCTCGGGCAGGTATCTCATCGCCGACCTGATCGGCGCGGATGTCGTCCGAAACGAGATCACCGCTCAGGCCCGGGGCGCTGCCGAAGTCGATCCCGAGGTCGATACGATATTCGAAATAGGCGGCCAGGACTCGAAGTACATCAGCCTCAACAAGGGCGCGATCGTCGACTTCGAGATGAACAAGGTCTGCGCGGCCGGAACGGGCTCCTTCCTGGAAGAGCAGGCCGAGAAGCTGGGCATCAGCATCAAGGGACAGTTCGGCGAGCTCGCGCTCAAGTCCGAGGCGCCCGTGAACCTGGGCGAGCGATGCACCGTCTTCATGGAGACGGAACTGGTCCGCCACCAGCAGGACGGCTCGCCGACCGAGGATCTCGTCGCGGGCCTCAGCTACTCGATCGTTCGCAACTACCTCAACCGGGTCGTCGGCACGAAGCCGGTCGGCAACAAGATATTCTTCCAGGGCGGAGTCGCCGCGAACAAGGGCGTCGTCGCCGCGTTCGAGATGGTGACCGGCAAGCCGATCATCGTCCCGAAGCACCACGAGGTCACCGGCGCGCTCGGATGCGCATGCCTCGCAATGGACGCCGACACCGGCCAGGGGAGCAAGTTCAAGGGCTTCGACCTCAGCGACAAGCACTACGAGGTCACCTCCTTCGAGTGCAAGGAGTGCGCAAACCACTGCGAGATCAACCGCGTCGTCGTGGAGGGCGAGAAGCCGCTCTTCTACGGCAGTCGGTGCGAGAAGTTCGACGTCGATCGCCGCACGAAGGAGAAGGCGCTGTTCCCGGATCACTACGCCGAGCGCGAGGACATGCTCCACGAACCGTACGTGCCTTCCCAGCCTGTCCCGACGACCGCACCCGTGATCGGGATGCCGAGAGCTCTGCTCCACTACGAGCTGTATCCGTTCTGGCAGGCGTTTTTCAAGGAACTGGGATGCGAGGTCGTCATCTCCGATCCGACGACGAAGGCGATCATCCACAACGGCGCCGAGCGGTCGGTCGCGGAGACATGCTTCCCGATGAAGGTCGCTCTCGGACACACGCTCAATCTGCTGGAGAAGGAGATCGACTATGTCTTCCTCCCCAGCGTCATCAACCTGTCGAAGCCCGACGAGCGGATGACCGATAGCTTCGTCTGCCCGTACGTCCAGAGCCTGGTCTACACGATCAAGTCGGCGATCGACTTCAACGCCGCCGGCGTGAAGATCCTTCAGCCGGTGATCTACCTCCAGCTCGGCCGCAAGCACCGCATCAAGGCGCTGGAGGAGGTCGGCAAGACTCTCAGGCGGTCGAAGAACGATGTCGCCCGCGCGGTCGAGGCCGCCGAGGCGCACCTCGAGCGCTTCCAGCAGAGGCTCCAGGCTCGCGGGAAAGAGATCCTGGCTGAGATCAAGCCGGACGAGAAGGCGATCGTCGTCATCGGGCGCGCGTACAACACGTGCGACGCCGGCGCCAATCTGGAGATCCCCCGCAAGCTGAACAAGATGGGCGTGCGGTGCATCCCGATGGATATGCTCCCGCTCGACTCCGTTCGGCTCCCGGACGACTGGACGAACATGTACTGGCGCTACGGACAGAAGATCCTCTCCGCCGGTGAGATCGTGGCCGATGATCCTCGGCTTTTCCCGATGTACCTGACGAACTTCGGCTGCGGGCCCGACTCGTTCGTCCACAAGTTCTTCCGCGAGCGACTGGGGGCAAAGCCGTGCCTCGTGATCGAGGTGGACGAGCACAGCGCCGATGCGGGAATGATCACTCGCTGTGAGGCATTCATGGACAGCCTCGAGCACGCGAGCGAGAAGGCCGTGGGAGCCAGGGTGTTCCACAAGGTCGATATCGACCACGGCACGCACCGCACCGTCTTGATCCCGAACATGAGCGCCCACGCAAACGTTCTGGCCGCCGCCTTCAAGGCGTGCGGCATGAACTCCGAGGTGCTCCCTCCGCAGGATGAGGAGACGCTCGAGTGGGGTCGCCAGTTCACCACCGGCAAGGAGTGCTTCCCCTGCATCGTCACGACGGGAGATATGGTGAAGTTCGTCAAGCGCCCGGACTTCGACCGCGACAAGTACGCCTTCTTCATGGGCGGCTCCGGCGGTCCGTGTCGGTTCGGGCAGTACAACGCCCTCCAGCGGATGGTCCTGGACCAGCTCGGCTACCCCGACGTGCCGATCTACGCGCCGAACCAGGCGTCGAGTTTCTATGACGACATCGGTATCGTCGGCCGGAAGCTTCTTGAGCAGGGATGGAAGGGAATCGTCGCCATCGACATGCTCGACAAGGTCCTCCACGAGACGAGGCCCTACGAGGTAGTGAAGGGCTCGGCGGATGAGGCATACGACCGGTGTGTCGATATCGTCTCCGACGCCGTTGAGAAGGAGACCGATCTGGTCGAGGCCCTGAGGCAGTGCCGCAAGATCTTCGAGCAGGTGCAGATTGATCGGAGCGTCCCGAAGCCGATCATCGGCTACGTCGGCGAGTTCTACGTCCGCGCAAACGCATACAGCAACCAGGATATCATCCGCAAGATCGAGGAACTCGGCGGCGAGGTGTGGGTCGCTCCGCTCCTCGAATGGTTCCTCTACCGAAACGTTCGGCGCGCGAACCGAGCGCGTCTGGCCGGTGACCTGAAGCTCTGGGGCAAGAACAACGTGATGGACTTCTTCATGAGGAAGACCGAGCACGACTACGCTCACGTCTTCGAGGGATTCCTGCGGAACTGCTACGAGCCGTCGTCGGTCGAGGTGCTCGACATGGCCGAGCCCTACGTCCATCGGAGCTTCGAGGGCGAGGCGATCATGACGGTCGGCAAGGCGGTTGACTTCATCAACAAGGGCCTCGCGGGGATCGTCGCCGTGATGCCGTTCACCTGCATGCCGGGCACGATATCGAACGCGCTGCTCAAGCGGGTCCGCGAAGAGATGGGCGAGTTCCCGTTCCTCAACATGGTCTACGACGGCGTCGAGCAGGCCACGAGCCAAACGCGCATCGAGGCCTTCATGCACCAGGCGAAGGAGTACGCCAAGCGGCGCGCAGGCGCGTAAGAGCGTCGGCGGATACTGGCTTAGGGCGTCGGGTGTTGCGTATCAGGTGTCAGGGATTGGGGCTTCGGGGTCGGGGGAATAAGACCCCGTCAGCCCTGAATAGGCCTGGCCGTCCTTCGATACGCTTCGCTACTCAGGACTGGCGGGTTCCATGTCCCGACAAGTCCACCCCGTCAGCCCTGAGTAGTCCTGAACTCCGAGATCACCGACTGCGAGGAGTTCAGGACGTATCGAAGGGCGGCCTGCTTCCACAACCTCCAGCGACCGTGCGGGTTCCTTCCGCATATCCGCGGAAGCTTTTTCCATGTCTGCGGAAGGAATCCGAGAGCTTGGAAATCCTTTCCCCATGTCTGGGAAAGTGATCCGAGAGCATGGGAACCTTTTTCCCATGTCTGGGAAATCAATCCAAGAGCATGGGAATTCCTTCCCCACGTCTGGGAAATCAATCCAAGAGCATGGGAACCCTTTCCCCATGTCTGGGAAAGCAATCCAAGAGCATGGTGATCCTCCCTCGATTTTGTGGACACCCAACTCATGCAGCTAAAGGCTGCGCCCACTGCCTCTCGAAGTCGGCCGGACTCATGTAGCCCAGACTCGAGTGAAGCCTCTTCCTGTTGTAGAACGCCTC